>Ga0307372_10001548_pt1 | contig 40049 bp, 43 predicted proteins | sample OX1MG_FD_202533 | JGI IMG/M metagenome (GOLD analysis project Ga0307372, IMG submission 202533) | Soil microbial communities from Risofladan, Vaasa, Finland - OX-1 | ecosystem: Environmental > Terrestrial > Soil > Coastal area > Acid sulfate soil | place: Finland: Risofladan, Vaasa | collected...
GCTGGTCACCGTGAGGGCATTGAACACGCTGATGGAAAGCTGATGCGCCGCCGACGGCATCCCGCCCACCGTGACGGTGACGGAAAACACCGAGGTCCCCCCTCCCACCGTCGGGGTCCCGCTGATGATCCCGGTGCTGGTGTCGAAGCTGAGGCCGGTCGGCAGCGTTCCCGTGATCGCCCAAGTCGGCGACCCCACCTGACCTTCGGCGTTATAGGTGAGCGTCTGCCCATAGCTGACGTTCACGGTCGCCGCCGCCAGGGAGGCGGTGGTAATCACCGGCGTCCCGGCGTTCACCGTCAGCGTCAAACTCGTGGACTGGGTTTGTTGCGGCGTGCCGGCGTCGGTCACGGTAAAGTTGATCGCGCCGGCATTGATGGCCGCCGGCGTGCCTGAAATCACGCCGGTGGCGGCGTTCAACGTCAAACCAGAGGGCAGCGCGGCCGAGGACCAGGCGTACGCCGTGACGCCGCCGGTGGCCGCCAGCGTCGCCGTGTAGGGCGTGCCAACCGTGCCGCTGGGCAGCGTGGTGGTGGTCAGCGCCAAGGTTGGGATCACCGTCAACGACAGCGCCGCCGTCGTCTGTGTCTGCTGCAATGCTCCGCTGCCCGAATCGGTCGCGGTCACCACCACGTTCGCTGAGGCGCCGCTGCCAGTGGGCGTGCCACCGATCACGCCGGTGCTCGCCCCAATCGTGAGTCCAGCCGGCAGTCCCGTGGCCGCCCAGGTGATGGCCCCCGTGCCCCCGGCCGTGGTGAAGGCGGTCGAGGTATAGACGGTCCCCTGCACGGCATTGGCCAACGTCGGGGTGGTGATGGCCAAGCGCGCAATCACCGTCAAGGCCAAGGTGGCCGCGACGCTTTGCTGCGGCATTCCCGAATCTTTAGCCGTGATGCTGGCGTTAAAGGTCCCTGAAGCGGTCGGAGTGCCGCTGATCACGCCGGTGCTGGCGTTGATGGCAACCCCGGCGGGAAGCCCCGTTGCCGTCCAGGTGATGGCCCCCGAGCCGCCGGTGCTGGTCGCGGTCACGTTCACCGCCGTCACGCTCTGCACCGCCGAAAGCGCCGACAGCGCTCCCACCGTGAGCGTGGGATAGACGGTCAGGCTCAGCGCCGCCGTCGACTTCGTTTGCTGAAATGCACCCGTACCCGAGTCCATGGCGGTGACCACAACGTTGGCGGAGGTTCCGGCCGTGGTGGGAGTACCGCCGATGATACCGGTGCTGGCGCCCATCGTGAGGCCGGCGGGAAGGCCGCTCGCCGTCCACGTGACGGCGCCCGTGCCGCCCGTCGTGGTGAACGCGCTCGAAGTGTAGGCGCTCCCCTGAATCGCGTTGGCTATGGTGGGCACCGCGATCGCCAACGGAGCCGGGGCCACCGTCAAGGTCAGCGTTCCCGAGGTCGCCGCTTGCGGCGTCGCCGTCGAGGCGTCCGTCACCATCACCGAAAACGTGGCCGTCGTGGGCGTGGTCACCGTGCCGGAGATCACCCCCGCTTTGCTGAGCGTCAGGCCCGCGGGCAACACCGACCCGCTGGCCAAGGCCCAGGAGAGCGTGCCCGTGCCCCCGCTGGCCGTCAGGGTGGCGGTGTAGGCGGTGCCGGCCGTGGCCGCCGCCAGCGCCCCCACCGTGGTCACCGCCGGGACCGGGTTGATCACAATGCTGTAGGTCACCGCATCCGTCGGGCGCGCGATCGGCGTCGCCGTCACCATGACCGTTGTGCGCGCCGCGACTGTTGCCGGCGCTGTATAGGTAACACCATGCGTGGAGTTACCGGACAACGTGCCGGAACCCACCAGGCTCCACGTCAATCCCGCGCCGGTCGTGTCGTTCACCAGTGTCGCGCTGAGCGTTACCGATTGGCCTTGGTCGATTGCCGGGGACCCACTGGGCGAGATTGTGGTCTTGATGGTTGGCGGTATGTTGTTGACGCCACCGCCGCAACCCGCGGCTATTCCCAGTACGGCCACCAAGCATCCGGCAAGAAGACGGCCAGTCAATTTACGCATCGCGGTTCCCTCTGATCTGCGCTAAACACTACGTATCGGCACGTGCCCAATCCTCAATTAGCTAATTTGGCAAATGCCATGTAGTCATGCGAGATTACATTCCGCCCTTTCGAGAGTCAAGAACGCTCAGCTTTTCTTTAGAAATAGTGATGACATTGAGGACGGTCACATGGAGCCATTGGAGCCAATGAAGACAGTGCCACTGACGTCCCCATTCTGACGTTAGTTGCCATGCGCCCTGGCTTGTTATACATTGAGGGCCATCCGAGGAGGGTACTCATGGACATGCCGCTCAAGCGCACCCGCATCGCCTTTGACACGTCGCCGGCCGAGTACAAGGCACTCTCGGCGGCAGCCGAAGCGGCGGGGATTCCGGTCAACACCCTCTCGCGTGCCCTTTTTCGCTGGGCCTTTCCCTTGTTTGCGGCCGAAGGCTTCAACTTGGCCGAGTTAAAGCAGCGGTTCGGGAAGGGGGAGGCGTTGGCGGGCAGCATCGAGCCCCACCTCGAACCCATGGCTCAGCGCGCGACCATGAAATTCGACTGAGAACCGGGCTGGAACCTGGCGCCGCGTGCCGCCGTCACCCGGCCCGTAAACGAGAGTGGCTCGCCACTTTTCGTTGGGGCGCTCCCGCGATGCTCGCGCTGTGAGCACCGCTCGCTTGTGGGCGGGCTTCGACTGGCGGCGCACGAGCGGCACTGCCGCTCGTTGCCCCGCTCTGCTCGTGGCGCTTCCAAGCTGCCTCGATCGGGGCGCCGCTGGCGCACAAGCGGGACGATGGGGCGCCAGCGGCCAAGGGCGCCCGCGCTCTAAAAAAGATACAGGGTGAAGAACAGCAGGATCCAGACGATGTCGACGAAGTGCCAGTAGTACTCGGCCGCTTTCATCGACATGTGGTACTCGTTGTTGTACTCGCCCTTTTCCATCCGCCAGTAGACCAGCGACAGCATCAGCAGCCCGACGGTGACGTGGGCCGCGTGGAAGCCGGTCATGATGAAGTAGGCCGAGCTGAACGCCCCGGTGGTCACGGTGAAGCCCAGAACGCCGTTCAGATAACCCCACTCGAAGCCCTGGAAACCGAGGAAGGTGATGCCCATGGCGATGGTGAGCAGCAGCAGATTTTTCGCCATGGCCTGCTTGCCGCGCAGGAACGCCTGCACGGCGAAGTTGAGCACGAAACTCGATCCCACCAGGATGAGGGTGGCGATGGCCGGCATCGAGGTGGCCAGCTTGGGCATGCCCGCCGGCGGCCAGACAGTGCCGGTGAAGCGGGTGTAGTAGATGTACTCGAAGTAGGCGAAGAAGATCATCGCCTCACTGGCCAGGAAGAAAAAGAACCCGCGGGTCAGGTCCTTGTTCGTCTGCACCCGGTCCATGCGCCGGCGTTCGACGGCGATGGTGTTGGCCCATCCCGAGGCGGCGACCAAGGTGTAGAGCACCGCCGCCACCAGCAGCACGCCCGCCATGGGCACGCCCAAAAAGGTGAGGAACAGCAGGAAGAACACTGCCCCGATGCCGCCCGCCAGCAAGATGGGCCAGAAGCTTGGCTGGGGCGTGTGGGCGGAGGCGGACGCGGCAAGATGTGCGGCGGCCCCGGTGGACGGGGCGCCGGAGGCGGCGGCGGAGGTGAGCGGCGTTGGTTCCATCTACTTCATCCAGTGCGGGAAGGTGTACGTGGGGTCCTGCGGATAAATCCATCCCTGGTGAACCGCGTGGACCGACCACAGGGCGCACACCAGGACCAGAAAGGTGACCGCCAAGCCCAAGCGCCGGTTGCGGCGCCGGATGTGCGGAGGAAGCTGCTTTAATTCGGCAACCGAGGGCATAAAACTATTGTCCGCCTTGCGACGCGGCTGCGGGCGCCGTGCCGGGCGCGGCCGGGGCCAGCGGCTCCAGCGTGTACATCATGCTCACCCGCGACACCAGCGGATCCAGGCCGGTATTGATCTGGTAGATCACCGGCAGCGTCTTGGTGGTGTGCGGCGCCATGGTCTGGTTGGTGTAACAGAAGCACTGGATCAGCGACAGGTGGTTCGCCGCCTGATAGGGATAGATATCGTGGATGGCGCGGAAGTGCACGGTGTGGTCGCTGTTGTTGGTGAAGGTGTATCCATTCTCGGCGCGTTGCCCCGGATGCACGGTCTGCATGGCGTGGACGGGGGTGAAGCTCACGTCGAGCCCCTTGGCGAGCACGGAGCTGAACAGCACGTTGACGTCGCGGTGGGTGTTCGCCGGGCCGGTGCTGGCGGCCAATCTCTCGTCGGGGGGCACATAGATGCCGAAGTGGGTGCAGAAGACCCGGAACAGCGGCACGTTGATGAAGGCAAAGCCCACCATGGCGGCGGCGATGATGGCGTATTTGAGCCCGCGGCGTTTCCGTCCTTGGGCGCTGTCAGACATTGCTACTCCTTTCCTAGCGGATTTCAGGAATTTCAGCGAAGTTGTAGGCCGGCGGCGGACTCGCGGTCTCCCACTCCAGTTGCCGTTCGCCGTTCGCCTGCGCGTCCCAGGGATCGTTGCCCGCGTCCTTGGGTTCGCTCAGGCTTTTAAGAATGCTGTAGGTGAACAAGAGGCCCGCCGCCAGCATGAAGATGAAGCCTTCCGAGATGAACTGGTTCAGCGGCTTGAACTCCGGCCGGTAGGTGGCCACGCGCCGCGACATGCCATCGATGCCGAGCATGTGCATGGGCATGAACACCCAGTTCATACCGATGAAGAACAGCCAGAACACCCAGCTCCCGATCTTCTCGCTCAGCATCCGTCCGCTGATCTTGGGAAACCAGAAGTAGGTTCCGGCGAACAGCGTCATCACCGAGCCGCCGACCAGTACGTAATGGAAGTGGGCGACAACGAAGTAGGTGTTGTGCACCTGGATATCGAAGGGCACCACAGCCAGCATCAAGCCGCTCAAGCCACCAATGACAAAGGTGAAGATAAACCCGAGCGCGAATTTCATGGCCGTGCTGAAGCGGATCACGCCGCCCCAGGCCGAGGCCAGCCAGGAGTAGATCTTGACGCCGGTGGGCACCGAGATGGCCATGCTGGCCATGGAGAACCACATCCGCGCCGCGCCCGAGATGCCGGCCGTGAACATGTGGTGCGCCCACACCATGAACCCGATTACGCCAATGGCCCAGAGCGCGACCATCATGCCTTTGTAGCCAAAGACCTTCTTGCGGGACATGGCGGGAATGATGTGCGACAGCATCCCGAAGCCCGGCAGGATCATGACGTAGACCTCGGGATGGCCGAAGAACCAGAACAAATGCTGGTAGAGCAACGGATCGCCGCCCAGCGCCGGGCGGTAGAAGCCCGTGCTGAGCCAGCGGTCGCTGAGCAGCATGATCAGGGCGCCGGAGAGTACCGGCAGCGCCAGCAGCAGCATCCACGCGGTGACCAGCCAGCTCCAGACGAAGAGCGGGATCTTGGTCCACGTCATGCCGGGGGCGCGCATGTCGAGAATAGTGACCAGGAAGTTGATGGCCCCCATGATCGAGGCGATGCCGAGGATGATGACCGCCAGCAGCCACAAATCCTCACCGTGGCCGGGCGAGAATTGCAGCGTGCTCAGCGGCGGATAGCTCCACCACCCGCCCGAGGCGGCGCCCCCGGCCACGAAGAAGCTGCCGTACAGCATCAGCGCGGCGGGGATCATCAGCCAGAACGAGAAGGCGTTGAGCTTGGGGAACGCCATGTCCCGCGCCCCGATCATGAGCGGAACCAGGTAGTTGCCCATCCCGGCAAACGCCGTCATCAAGGTCAAAAAGATCATGATGGTGGCGTGCATGGTCAGGAGCTGGTTATACAGCGCCGGACTGATGATGTGCCAGTCGGGGTTGTACAAGTTGATCCGGATCAGACCCGCCAGCGAACCGCCCAGCCATCCATTGATGAGGGCGAAAACCAAATACATGATCCCGATCTTTTTGTGATCGGTGGTGGTGAGCCAGTCCAACACGCCGTGATACTGGCGCGGATGGGCTTCGCCCAAGGTGGCAACCTGGGTGCTCATTGCTGCGTGTCCCCTTTCTGGGCCGGCTGCATCGGCAGTGTTTTGGGAAGATGAAGGAGGGCGGCGGGGAGGGTGGCCACCGCCGCGGCCGCCGAAGGCTGATTGCGGTGCGATTGCAGCCACGCCTGGAATTCATTGTCGGGTAGCACCTGCACGTCGATCAGCATCTGGCTGTGGTTGACGCCGCAGAGCTGCGTGCACTGACCCTTGTAATAGCCAGCTTGCGCCTTGAACCACTGATTGGTGAGGCGGCCGGGCAGCGCATCCTCCTGGATGCCGAGGCCCGGGACGTAGAAGCCGTGGATCACGTCGACGCTGGTGAGGTCCAGATCGACAACCTGGTTGGCGGGCAACACCAGGGTGTCGTTGGAAATATCGATGCCGTACTGCGGGTATTTGTACTCCCAGAACCACTGGTGGCCGACGACCTCGACGTTCACGGCGGGGTTGTTGCCGCCGTATTCCATGATGTGCAGCACGGGATAGGAGTGCAGCGCGACCATCACCACGACGATGACGGGGATGATGGTCCAGGCGATCTCCAGCGGGTTGTTGTCATGAAACTTGGCCGGCTGGCGGCCGTCGCCCTTGTCGCGGAAGCGAACCATGACCACTACCAGCAGGATGAAGGCGATGAGGATGAAGGGAATCACCCAGTAAAAGGCGTGCCAGGATTCGGTGGCGGCGAGGCGGGCGATGTTGCTGCCGGGGGCGTTAAACGCGTCCCGCGTGGGGGCGGCGGCGCCCTGGGTGGCGGCGGCCTGGATGGCCTGCTGGACCGCCTGAAACAGCCAGATCATGGCCCCGTTCATGGCCCCGTTCATCGTAGTGTTCCTTTCTGGACGAGCTGTTGCACGTAGGCTTGCAGGGAATCGAGCTGCGCCTTGGTCAAGGTGCCTTGGCCGGTCATCATGCGTCCCGGCAGGCCGTGCAGCACGATGTGAGCGAAGCCAGCGGTGTCATTGATCGACGACAGCATGCGGGGATAGCGGAAATCGGCGGCCGTGACCTCGACGTAGGGCGCGGAGCTGATCATCTCCACCGGGATGCCGCCCTGGCCTTGGGCGCCATGGCAACTTTGGCAGCGTTGCTGGTACAGTGCCTGGCCCACGGCCACGTTGGCCGCCGGCGGAACGTTATTTGTGGACGCCGGCGCGGCGGCGGCCTGGGCCTGGGCCTGCGCCTGCTGGGCCATGATCTGCATCGCCACCGCGATGGGGATGCGCGGGCCCGGTGGCGCCGGGTTCAGCGGCGGCAGCTTGGGCGCGCCGGCGGCGGCCGGGGCGGCGATGGCGGCGAGCTGGGCGGCGGTATTGTCTTGCAGCGCGTTCTTGGGAATGAAGTTGGTGCGGATAAAATGCACTACCGCGAAGCGCTCTTCCGGCGACAGGGCAATGAAGCTGGGCATGGCCGTACCCGGCGAACCGTTGGTGACGGTGTGATACATGGCCAGCACCGAGGTGCCAAACTTGAACACGCCGGTGTGATAGTTGCGCGGCGGCGGGTTCAAGCCTACCCCCCGCGGGCCGTTGCCGTAGCCGCTGGCGCCGTGGCAGGGCACGCAGTTGGCACTGTAGACCTGCTGGCCCTCGGTCAGCAACTGCGGCGTCACCGTCAGATATTGATGCAAGTCGACTTCTTCGGCCGTGCCCGGAGGCGCGGGCTTGTGGAAATCAAAGCGCGCGTCGAAGCTCGAGGCGCCATATTCGCCGCCGAAGGCGGCGTAGATCAGATACCCCGCCACCAGCACCACCAGGGCGAAGCCGATCAGCGACTTGATCGAAGGTTGAGTGGGCGGCTGGGATTGCTGGCCGCTGGCATTTCCGCTCACAGGTACCTCCCCGCCACCGAGGCGAGAAATTTTGGGTCGCCGACGGGTACCATGGCGTGCTTGCTCAGATACCGCGTCGTCAGCAGCCCGAAGATGCCCAGGAAGCCCAGGAACACGCCCAGCTCCACCCAGTTGGGCATGTAAAACGCTTTGTGGATGGGCGGCATGATCATCCAGTAGCAGTCCACCCATTCGGCCACGATGATCAGCCCCGACATCGCCAGCAGCGCCTTTTCATTGGTGCGGATCTTCTGGTTCATCAGAATGCAGAACGGCAGCGCCCACTTGGCGATCAGCAGGAACAGGAAAACCGCGCCCCAGCCACCCACCAGCCGCTCGTGGAAGTAGATCGTCTCCTCGCGGAAGTTGGCGTACCAGATCAGCATGTACTGGGCGAAGCCGATGTACACCATGAAGATGCTGAAGGCGTGCACGATGCGCGCCAGATCCACGTAGTGGTAATCGCGCACCGCGCCGCCGAACATATCGTGGCGGCGGAACAGGACGGTGAAGAACAACACCATCGCCAGGCTGGCCTCGAACATTCCCGCAAACCCGTAGGGGCCCCACATATTGGTATACCAGCGCGGCTCCAGCGACATCACCCAGTCGACGAAGACGATGGTGAAGCTGTAGGCGAAGAACACCAGGAACCCGGCGGCCACGCGGCCGCGGACGGTGGGCGGCTTGCCAAAGGTTTTGCGCGGCAGCAGTTGGCCGGGGTTGGTGTCCTGCTTGGTCGAGTTGTTCTGAAACCACCAGGCGAACAGCACCCAGGCTCCCAGCGTAATCAGGCTGCGGGCGCTGTAGAAGGGCCTGCTGAACCAGAAATTCTTACCGTGGGTGGCGAAACTGAACCCGGCCGCGGCCCAGGGATAGATGTGAGGCACGCCGATCAGCAAGACGATGCCCAGCAGGAACGCGGCCGGCAAATACGCCGAGGCGGCCTCGGGCAGGCGGCGGAACACCACCGTCCAGGTGGCGCTGGTGATGTACTCGATGGCCACCAGGAACGCCCCGCCCACGCCCAGCATCAGAAAGAACAGGTAGTTGACCAGGAAGCTGTACCAAGCCCGCTGCGGGTCGATCATCAGCGCCGCCACGAACACGATCACCCCGATGGCGGTCGAGGCGAGCAGCCAGCTCCGCACCCGGGCGGGAAAGACAGCGGGCCCAGGGTTGGCGATTTCTATTGTTTCCTCGTGTGCGTGCATATGCAGTGAAATAGGCGCGTTGCCGCGGTTATTGGTTGTGCGGGATGGCGTCCACGCCGGGGATGGGCCCGTTGGGGCCTTCGGCGGGCGGGTAATCGTGGGAGAAGTCCATGCCCTGCTTTTGCGCCAGCGCCATGTCGTCGGGGGTGGGGTTGGCGGCGTGCTGCAGCACGCGCACGTAATGGATCACCGCCCAGCGCTCGGCCGGAATCAGCTCGGTCTGGTAGGATGGCATGTTGCCGAGGCCCTGGGTGATGATGGTGAAGATGTGGCCATCGCTGAACGCCAGCGGCGCGCCCGCGATCAGCGGCGGCGGCTGCGTCATCTTGGGGACGATATAGCCCAGCCCGTCGGCCCGCGCCCCATGGCAGACGATGCAGTAGGTGTCAAAAATCTGCCGCCCCTTGGCCAGCACTGCCGGCGTAATCGGCAGCGGATTCATGATCTGGTCCATGCCGGTGGTGTCGGAGGGTTGGGGAAAGGGCGTGTAGTGCACCGGCACCGTTCCCGCCGGCGGGGTGCGCATCGCGGGCAGGTTGGGGTTGACGTTATCGGTGCCCAGCGCCTGCACATAGGGCTGCACATACATGTCGGGCTGGTACTCGATCTGCGTCTCGGTGGTCGTGCCCGGCCCGGCGCAGCCGGCCAAGCTCAAGGCCAGCAACAGCGCCCCGGCGCTCACCGCAAGCTTGCGGATGCCGTCGCCCCAACCGCTCACTGGCAACTGCTCACTAATCGCTGTTTTACGCAAGGTCACGGACCTCCTCGGCGCCCAATTCCTTGAGCAGCGTTTGCACGTTGCCGGATTCATAGGGCCGCACCGGCACATACAATCCAAACCGGTCGTTGGTGATGCTGGCGTCGATATTGTGGAAATCGGGCGCCGGGCGCAGCCGCGCGGCGATCATTACGGCGATGAAGGTGGAGATGCCGGCGATCAGAATGCCGCTCTCGAAGGTGACCGGCATATAGGCGGGCACCGAGACGAAAGGCTTGCCGGCGATGTTCAGCGGCCACGCCCAAGCCATGGTCCAGGCCTCGAAGGTGAAGCCCAGTGTGGCGCCCACGAAGAATGCGGTCTTGGTGACGCGCGGCATCCAACTGATCTTCAGCCCCAGCGCTTCCGGCAGCCCATGCACCGGGTAGGGTGTGTAGGCATCCAGGCCGCGGTACCCCTTCTCCTTCACGGTCTTGACTGCATCCAGGAGCTTTTGCGGATCCAGGAACAACGCCAGCACGGCCGGAGGACGGTAATTGCTAGGCATGGGTCTTCTCCAATGCGGCGGGCTCGCCCACGGGGTTGCGCAACACGCTCTTGACCTCGGATATGGCGATCACCGGCACGAAGCGGGCGAACAGCATGAACATGGTGAAAAACAGCCCCAACGATCCTATGAACGTCCCCACGTCATAGATGGTGGGGGCGAAGTAGCGCCAGTTGGTGGGGATGAAGTCCTGCGACAGCGAGGTCACGATGATTACGTAGCGCTCGAACCACATGCCGATGTTGATGATGATGCTGGTAATGAACAGGATCACCATGTTGCGCCGCGCGAAGCGGAACCAGAAAATCAGCGGTGCAATGCAGTTACAGAAGGTGATGGTCCAACCCGCCCACAGGTAGGGTCCGAAGAACCGGATCCAGATGTACACGTGGTTCTCGACTGGGTTCTCGCTGTACCAGGCCATGAAGACTTCAACGATGTAGCCATAGCTGACGATCATCGAGGTGGCCAGGATGATCTTGGCCATCAGCTCCATGTGGTCGATGGTGAGGTAATCCTCCAGGTTGAACGCCTTGCGCACCACGGTCAGCACCGTGATCACCATGGCGAAGCCGCTGAAGATGGCGCCCGCCACGAAGTAGGGCGGGAAGATGGTGTCGTGCCAGCCCGGCACTGACGACACCGCGAAGTCGCTCGAAACCACGCTATGGACGGAAAGCACCAGCGGCGTGGCGATGGCGGCGAACAGCCCGTAGGCGGCTTCGTAGTGGTGCCAGTCCCGCGCCGTGCCCTTCCAGCGCTGGGAGAAGATGCCGTAGACCTTGCGCGCAAAAGGCTTGGGGTGCATGTCCCGCACCGTGGCCAGATCGGGGATCATGCCCTGGTACCAGAACAGCAGCGAGATGATGGTGTAGGTCGAGACCGCAAACACGTCCCAGATCAGCGGCGAACGGAAGTTCACCCACAGATGCCGGGAGTTGGGATAGGGGATCAGCCAGTAGGCGATGAGCGTGCGGCCGATGTGCAGCAGCGGAAACAGCCCGGCGCACATGACCGCAAAAATAGTCATGGCCTCGGCCGAGCGGTTGATGGCGGTGCGCCAGCGCTGCCGGAACAGGAACAAAATGGCCGAGATCAGCGTGCCGGCGTGGGCGATACCGACCCAGAACACGAAGTCGACGATGTAGGTGCCCCACATGCCGGGCCGCTTCAGGCCCAGCAAGCCCATGCCCACATGCAACTGGATCCAGACCACCACGGCGCCGATGCAGAGGCAACTCAGGGAGATGCACATCCCCACGAACCAGTAGGCGTTGGGGCGGCGGAAGATGGCGGCGGTGATGTCCTTATTGACCTGGGTGAGGGTCAGGTCCGCCCGATAGAGGGGCGGATCGACGGTCAGCGCCATGGGATGCCGCTCCTGCGGCGGGTGCTGGTTAATATCGTCGCTCATGCCTGTTCCGTTCCTTGGCCGAGGTTGCGGATCTTGGTCAGGTAATGGATGGAGGGCTCGAAGTTCATGTCCTCCAGCACACGGTAGCCACGCGGGGTGCGCGCCTGCATCATCTCCGAGTTGCGGTCGTTCATGTTGCCGAAGTAGATCGCCTCAGTGGGGCAGGTCTGCTGGCATGCCGTCTTGATGTCGCCATCTTGCACCGGCAGGCCCAGCTCCTTGGCCTTGTAATGGCCGGCGTGGATGCGCTGCACGCAGAAGGTGCATTTTTCCATGATGCCCTTGGTGCGCACCGTCACCATGGGGTTGAGCGCCAGCTCGAGCGGTGAGGCGCGCACCTTGCCGTAGTAGAAGTAGTTGAACACGCGCACCTTGTAGATGCAGTTGTTGGAGCAGAAGCGCGTGCCCACGCAGCGGTTGTAGATCTGGACGTTCAACCCCTCGGCATCGGTGATGGTGGCAATCACCGGGCACACGCTCTCGCAGCCGGCGTTGGCGCACTGCTGGCAAAGCATGGGCTGCTGGGTGACGTCGGGGTTCTCCTCGTCGCCGCTGAAGTAGCGGTCGATGCGGAGCCAAGCCATGGAGCGTCCGCGCCACACCTGATCCTTGCCCACCACCGGCACGTTGTTCTCCTGGTAGCAGGCGGCCACGCAGGCGTTGCAGCCGATGCAGGAATTCAGATCGATAGTCATGCCCCAGTGGTAGTTGGGGTAGGGGTGCTCGCTGGGGCCGCCGTTGTCCCACAGGCTGATGGGCGGCTCTTGCTCCGGATTGCCGGCGCGGGGGTCGGTCTGCAACTGCACCAGATCGGTCTGGCGGATGATGCGTTCGCCGCGGTCGGTGCCGGGGGCGACCGCCGTCTCCGGGGTAATGTCATCGTCGTTGAACTCGTAGTAGTTGTTGTCCTGGGGACTGGCCAGCAGGTAGTTGGGAACGCCCACCTTGGTCAGCTTGACCTTGGCGCCGGAGAAAAACAGCCCCGCGTTTGGGCCTGAATTGATTTGGCCCAGGCTATAGGCGTTGGCGCCGATATCGGTGCCAATCTGGCCAACTGACTTGCGCCCAAAACCCACCGCAATCGTGGCCACCCCAGGGTTCACCCCCACCTGCACGAATACCGGCGCCTGCAACTTCTGATTGCCGACGGTGACCTCCGCCACCACGTACTGGCGCTTGTCGTCCGGCTCCAGCCCCAGCCGCTTGGCGGTCGCCGGGGCGATGGTAAAGAAGTTGTCCCAGCAGTTCTTGGAAACGGGGTCGGGAATCTCCTGCAGCAGGGCGTTGTTGGCCCACCAGCCGTCGCCCAGCATGGGGTTAACCACCAGCGACAGTTCCAGCTCTTCGCTATTGGCTGCCGCAGGCGCGGCGGGAGCGGGTGCTCCCGCCAGCGCTGCCGGCTTGAAGGTCCGCGCCGCCCCTGGCTGCAACCGCTGCGGGTTGGGATCGAACACCCCGGCCTGCAACAGCCCGGTCCAGAAGTCGTCGAAGCTCGCCGCCAGGTTGTTTTTTGGATAGATCTGATCGCGCCAGTAGCCCTTGAGGTAATCGTAAAAGCTCATGGGCCCAGCCACGACCGAAGCCGTGGAGGGCGCGGCCGGGGCCGCGGCCATCGTTGCAGCCGGAGCGGGCGTGGCGCCGGGCGTGGCACTGGTCGGCGCCACCGGCGCCACCGGAGCCACCGCCGGCGCCGGCGCCTTGAACTTGGCCGCGCCGGCCGGGTTCAGGTAGGCCAGGTTGATGAGCACGTCCTCGAAGCTGCGGCCGCCAAACAGCGGCTCAATCGTGGGCTGCATGATGCTGTACAGGCCGGCCTGGGGCTCGGCATCACCCCAGCTCTCCATGCCATGCAGCAACGGCAGCACCATGTCGGAGAGTTGCGCGGTCTCGTCCAGGCGGTCGGCGATCACGTAGACGTGCGGCACCTTGGCCAGCGCGTCCAAAAATCCAACTGCGCCCGGCAGGGTATAGGCCGGATTGGAGCCGCACACCAGCAAGGTATCGACCTTGCCCTGGTTGATGTCGTTGACCAGGTCCAGCATGGCGGCGTCGCTGCCCTGAGCTTGCAAACTGGGGCTCCCCGTGCCATCCACGGTCGCGCCTTCGTTGCCCAGCACGGAATTCAAGAACGCGGCCGCCGTCTCCAGCATGGCGGCGTCCTCGGTGGCGCCGGCCATGCCGCCGCCGCGGATAATGCTCTTGCCGCGCTGCTGCCACAGCTCGCTGGCCACGGTGGCGAGCGTGCCGGATTTGAGTCCGGCCTGGCTCTCGACCGTCGCCGGATCGAACGCCTGCAGGGCCTTGGCCACGGTGGCATCGTTAGCGAAGGCGGAGCGCTTGTCCACCAGCACCAACTGGTGCGCCAGACCCATGGCCACCGGCAGCAACTGCGAGGGCGGGATCAAATACCGGGTATCGGCACTATTGCCGATCAGGCTCAACGCCGGCTCGAACACCACCACGCGCGACATGCGGACCCGGCCCGGCGTGGCCGCATCGCGGATTTTGCGCTGGTGCCCAAACCCAACCGAATACTCCTGGCGCGAAATCCCGCTCCCGATGGGATCGTCGCCGAAGGTGACGACCATCTCGGCGCGATCATAAAAATACCGGGGTGTGGTCTGGCGCCCGGCCTGGACCGCTGCAGCGGTTTTTCCGGCGGCCTTGCCGGCGGGAGCGGCCGCGGCGCCATAGGCTGCCTGCTGCGCCGCCACTTGCGCGTCGGGGTTGATGGAATCGTAAACCACGTGGCGCACCGGGTAGGTGGCCAGAAAGTCGGCCAGCAAAGCCGTCCGCGCGGGCCCATGGATGGTCCCGGTGAGCAGCACCGCGCGCTTACCGGCGGCCATGAGCTGGTGGCTAATCTCCAGATCCGCCATCAGCCAATCCACCGTCTTCAACTGCCGCTTGATCGGATGGATGTTGTCGCGCAGGTTCCAGCCTTCGCTCCACAGATTGGTCGGCACCCAGAGGTGTTCCGGCGGCGGCGCCTCGTTGCCCACCAGCCCCTTCAGACTGTGGACGCGGTCCAGCCGCACCGGTGTGCGCAGCCGGTCGGGATCATAGAGGTTGTGCAGCGACGCTTGCCCGCGCGGACAGAGGGTGCCGCGGTTGATGGGATGGAGCGGGTTGCCCTCGACCTTGGTGGGCCGGCCCGCGTTCGTGGTCAGCACAATGCCGCAGGCGGCCGAGCACTCGCGGCAGGTGGAGGCGTAGTAGACGGGCACGCCGGGAGTGATCTCGGGCGGCTGCTGAGCGTAGGGAATGATCTTCTGCGTGGGCTTGCGCGCGCAGGCGGTCGAGGCCAGCGCCAGCGCCCCGGTGGACCACTTCATGAAGTCGCGCCGTCCGAACTTGAGCCCGCCCTTGGCCTGGGCGTCGAAATATTCTTGCGGCTTGGCCCGGAACTCCTCGTGCCGGAGCTTCTCGACCTCCGGGCCACCCCGCAAGTCCTCCATCGTGGTCCAATAGCGTTTTTTACTCATGAAACCGTTCCTACCTCGGCTTGGCCTGGGCTGGTGCGCACCCAAATCCGGGGCCCGCGCCCATTCCGCGCAGCGCCGGCTTGGGGCTCGGGGGCCCCCAAGCCGGCGCGAGCATAAGCGGGACGCGCGGCCAAGCCGCGCTGGGGCCCGCGCCCATTATTAGTTGTGGCACACATTGCAATCCTGCGGCGCGTTCGCCGGGCGGTCGTGGAAGGTGGCCGGGTCGCGGTGGTAGCCATTGTCACCGGGGCCGGGCAGGAGGTTGTCGTCGCGATGGCAGTTGAGGCACTGCGCCATCGTCCACTGCTTCACTTGAGTGATCTGGTCCATATCCTGCACTTGCCCGTGGCAGGTCTGGCAGGCGATGCCGGCGGCGATGTGCCAGCGATGCTGGAAGTAAACGAACTGCGGCAGGTCGTAGACGCGGACGAATTGGATCGGCTTCAGCGCCGCATACGCCGCCGCCACTTTTTTAATCGGAGCGGTGCCGCTGTCCACCACGGCATGGCAGCCCATACAGACGTTGAGCGCCGGAATCGGCGCCATTCGCGACCGCTCCACTCCCGCGTGGCAGTACTGGCAAGGAATATGGTTATCGCCGGCGTGCAGCTTGTGGCTAAACGGAATCGGCTGTACCGGCGAATAACCTACGTTTTCGCCCATGCCCAGCAATTTCCAACAGCCAAAACCCAGAAGCACGACCACGATCAGCGTCAAACGCCAATGTTGTCTCATATTGCGAGCCCAAAACCGCGCACACCTCGAGCGGACGCCAACCAAGACATATAAGTCCAGCGGCGGAATGCCAGCACACTCGATGGTCTCGGGGCCCGGCCGCTATTGCGGCGAACAAGGAGAATATGATTTTGAGGAATGAAGTGCCGATGCCCAATGAAACCGGGGATAAACAATGCGGCGCCCGTTCCCCTCAAACACACCAAGTGTTGACTAGCAAACAACGACATTAAAGATTTTCGCCCGCCACGTCAAGCAAAAACCGCCGCTGCGGCGCTGCGCGCGGCAGCGATTTATGCCGTGGCGCCGCGTGGCAAGCCGCTCCCGCTGGTGGCTCTGACCTCGAGGCCGCCATCACCCGGAGCGGCCCCGCCCCACACTACGGATCGAGCTGCTGCGCCCAGCGACTATTCACGCAGAGCGACCAGCGGGAGCGGCTTGGTGAGCGCCGCTTCCGCCCAGTCGGCTGCCGCGCCTAGCGGTGCCCAACTTACCAGCGGGGTTCGCGGGGTTGGCGGACGTGGCCGCGGTAGTCGTCGTCGTTACGGCCGCGGCCGCCGCCACCACTGCCGGCGCTGGGACCGCGGCTGGCGTATCCGCCGGCGGGGCGCTCCGGACGGGGGCGAGCCTCGTTGACGTTGAGCGCGCGTCCGCCCACGCTGCTGCCGTTGACGGCGGCGATGGCGGCGGCGGCTTCCTCGTCGTTGGCCATCTCGACGAAGGCAAAGCCGCGCGAGCGCCCCGTCTCGCGATCCATCATGATACTGACCCGGTTGACCGTGCCATGGTTTTCAAACGCGGACCGCAGCTCATCCTCGCTGGTCCCGAACGCCAAGTTGCCGACAAAAATACTCTTCAAGCTGTCCTCTCCCATGCGCCGCCAACTGCTGCGGGCTCGCGCGACCTTAGCTTACACGAAACCGGCAAGTCTGGAGGGCCCACCCCCCACTCCACCCCCAATAGGGGGTTGCCCGGAGCCGACCGGAGCCGTTAGTCGCCCAAATCCAGTTTGCGCAGCAGCACGCCCGCTTCGGCCAGGATGCGGTTGGAAGTCTCCGCCAGCGGGTACTCGGCGTTGTAAATCACCTCGCGGATCCCAGCATTGATGATCATCTTCGTGCACTGCAGGCAGGGCGACATGGTGGAGTACAGCACCCCGTCCTTGATGGCGATGCCGTGGTAGGAGGCCTGCACGATGGCGTTCTCCTCGCCGTGGGAGCAGACGCACTCATCGAGGCGGGTGCCGCTCGCCGCCAGCCCGTTGCAGCGCGGGCAGCCGCCCTGGTTACAGTTGGCCACCCCTCGCGGCGTGCCGTTGTAGCCGGTGGAGATGATGCGCCGGTCGCGGACGATGATGGCCGCCACCTTGCGCTTGACACAGTTGCTGCGCAGGGCGACGATGCGGGCGATGCGCATGAAGTACTCGTCCCAGCCAGGGCGGTCATCGTGGCGGGCACCGTCCCGCAGCCAGCCGCGGATGGTCTCCTCGGCGCCGGCGATGAGCTGGGCGACGGTACCGTCGTTGACCACGGTGGCATCGGCCAGCTCGGCGCAGGCGGGCAGGTTCTGGGCCTCGGGATCGACCCCTGCCTGCTCGCGCTTCTCCAGCGCCACGAACTGCTCGAAGCTGGCCGGCACGCGCGCATCGCCCCGCTCCCGCGCACGCTGATAGCGCACCTCCAGCGGGGCTTCAATATGGAGCAGATGGAAATTAGGAAGCTGGCGCAGCGCCCGCACCTCGTCGGGATGGCGGATCGAGTCCACCGCGTAATTGCGCTCGTCGCGGATGCGGGCCCGGGTGCGTTCTGCGAGTACGGCGCGGCCAAACTGGCGGCGCAGCGCGTTGCCGCGCTCGATCATGCGCTCGCGCGTGGGCACCACGCCTTCGGCCTCCAGTTCCGCGCGGATCTCGTCCGACAGCGAGAGGTAGTAGAACCCGGCCGCCTTAAGATGCTCGGCCAGCGTGGTCTTGCCGGAACCGTTGTTGCCTGTCAAACCAATGACCATGGCGCGTGCTGTAGTGTAGCGCGATTGCGGGCCTGGCGCCGCTTGCTTCTCCGCCGCCGCCGTGGTACACGTATTTTACGTGCCGTCCTCCAAACAGAACCTGACCGTGCGCTTGGACCGGCGCACAATCCAGCAGGCCAAGCGCATCGCCGCCGAGCGCAACAGTTCCATCAGCGCCATCGTAGCCGAGCGCATCGAGTCGCTGGTGGGCGAACGCGCCGCCTACGAACAGGCCAAGCGCCGAGCGCTGGAGCTATTGGATCAGGGCTTCCACATGGGGCCTGTGCCTCCGTTCTCGCGGGATGAACTGCATGAGCGTTAAGACCTTCATTGATACCAACATTCTCATCTACGCTCACGATCTCGACGAGCCGCGGAAGCGCGGCTTGGCCAATGCGGCGCTGCGCGAAATTTGGGAATCGAACACAGGCATCATCAGCCTGCAGATTCTGATGGAATTCTATGTCAATGCGACGCGTAAGCTGCGGCTTGGCCACGAGGCGGCCCGGGAGATCATGGAGCGCTACGCGGAGTGGGTGACCGCCGTCGTCGAGCCCCGCGATGTGCTGGCCGCCACGCGCCTGGAGGAAGACGCCAAAATCAATTTCTGGGACGCGCTTATCGTGGTGGCGGCGGCCAAGTCCGGAGCCGAGCGCATCCTCACCGAGGACATGAACCCCGGCCAGCGGCTCCTGGGCGTGCGCATCGAAAACCCGTTTCTGGCCAGCCGTGCCAAATGAGGATCGCTACCGCGCCTGGATCGCCAGGCGGCCAGTTCGTTCGGCGGCCGCGGGCGGATAGAATCTAAAGGCTATGCCGGAAGAGCTGGTGATGGCCGTACCGCGGGCGGTTTTGTTCGAGCCGGGATACTTCCAGGGGCTGCAAGTGGGCGGCGGAGCATGGCTGGAAACCATCTTCGAGCCCCGGAACAGCCGCTTTTTGCCGCGCGCCGCAGCCGAAGAGAATCCGGCCTGGAAGCAGGTCATCCCCTACGTGATCCTGGCGCACGGGGACACGGTCTTCTGCTACCGGCGCGGGCAGCGCTCGACTGAAACCCGGCTGCGGGCACTGCACTCGGTGGGCCTGGGCGGCCACATCCGGCACACCGACGACTCGTTGTTCACCGCCCCCGGCCGCGCCGCCTACGATGCCGCCCTGGAGCGGGAACTGACCGAGGAAGTCGAGATTGGCGCCGCCGTGCTCAGCGACACGCTGGTGGGACTGATCAATGACGACACCACGCCGGTGGGACGGGTTCACATTGGCTTGGTGCACATCCGGCGGCTGGCCGCGCCCGCCGTGCGGCCGCGGGAACAAAAGATCGCCGCCCCGCGTTTTGCCACCGTGGCCGATTTACTTGGCGGCGAGACGGCGGAGTTGGAGTCCTGGTCCCGCCTGTGCCTGGAAAAGTGGGAACGTTTATGACCATCACGACCATTGACGCAGCCCGGGGTTTTGCCGAAAGTTGGATCGCCGCCTGGAATGCGCACGATTTGGAAGCGATCCTCGCCCATTACGACGACGCCGCCAGCAGCAGTTCGCGCGTGGCCGCGCGCCTGCTCGGCAACCCCGAGGTGAACGGCAAAGCCGCGCTCCGTGCCTACTTTCAGCGCGGGCTCGAGGCCCATCCGGATTTGGCATTCCAGTTGAATGACGTGCTGGTGGGTGTCGCCAGCATCGTGATCTGCTTCACCACGAGCGGCCATCGCAACGCCGAGGTGCTGGAGATGTCGGCGGCGGGCAAGATCACGCGCGTGTGGGCGCACCAGAGCGCCTGAGGCCGCGGGTTAGCGCGCGCTGAACTCGCACACCTGCCAGGGGTGAGCGGAGGCGCCGGTCACGGTGAGCTGAAAATCGCGCCAACCGGCTGGCCGGCTGGGCACGGCCACCGCCAGCGCGCCGTTGGCGGCGGGGGCGGGCGCGGTGAGCGGTGTCCAGTGCACGCCGTCGGAGGAGGCCGCCAGCTGGAAGCGCGCCGGCCAATCGGCGCTGGCGGCGCCGAAATCCAGCTCGAGCGCGTGGACCTGGCGGGGAGCGCCGAGATCCAATCGCAGGGAGCCGCCCGCGGCGGCGCGCGGCGGCGCGCTCCAGCAGGTTTGCGGATCGCCGTCACTGACCTCCGGCGCCAGCACGGCGGCGGGTGCGATCAGCGCTGGCGCCGGCAGATACCAGACCGCGGCCGCTGTGGTCATTGGGTTCGGCGGGGCCTTGGCCAAGGCCGCGAGCTTCTGCCGCATCACCCACGCCAAACCGGGGCTGGCCGGCTGGCGGTGCTTGCGCCGCAGACTGTCTTTGATCAGCGTCATGAGATCGAGCCGCGCCCGCACGTCCTGAAAATGCTGCAGCAGCGGCACCGTCGATAACGTCACCCATCCTGCGCCGTAGCGCACGCTGAACAGGGTATGGCAGCCGGGGTAGCCGGCGCCCTTGGCGCGCGGCATATACGTTCCGTCCGGGTGGTAGATGTCCAACGCGCCCTTGCTGCTCAGATCGAACGCTAATTGCGGCGCCGGCGCCCAACTTCCGTAGGCGCCACTTGGCGCCGCGGGCGGAGGGATGCCGGCCCAGTCGTCACAGGCGCCCGTGGCGGGACGCAGCGGAGCCTGAATCGGCCAAAAGGCGCGCACCCCCGGCGGCGGCGGCTCCAGTACCAGCAGCCGGGCGCCCTGATCGACCGCACTCCAGAGCGCCGCGTAGGCGGCGGCGAGGTCGCTACCGGCGGCAAGCTGCGGATCGAGGCGCGGATCGCCAACGACAATCAGCGGATCCGCCGACAGGACGGCCGCCGCATCCTCGCTGGTCACCTCAGTGACCACAAAACCGTGCTGCCGCAGATATTCCGCGGCGCCCTCCGGCACGCCCCAGCTCGCCAACGCCGCCACCCCACCCAAATCGCCGGCCGGCTCGGGCAGGGCGTTCACGGTGACGGTCTGCGTGCCACCCGGCGCGCTGGCCCGCACCCGGTATGCGCCGGCGCGCGGCAGCGACCATGGCGCCTGCACCGTGGCCACCCCGCCGCTGAAAGCGACGTCTTCCGCGTCGAGCTGGCGCCCGCCGGCATCCAACAACTCGACTGAGACCGTCTCCGGAACCACGGCCGCGTCCGCCCTCGCTGGGGGAATCATCCGGGGAACCAGAGGGACCAGGCGGGGCTGAAACTGTTGGCCTACGCTAAGATCCTGGGCAGGCACCTCGAGCATGAAGCCGCCCGGCCCATTCACCCGCCCCACCACTCCGCCTGCGAGCCATAGACCCACCACGGTCGTGTATAGATATAAGCTCGTCCGCATGCGCCGCCTTCAGTATTCCATATTGCTGCTGGGCACCTTGGTGCTGTTAACAAGCAACTGGCAACTGGCCACTGGCAACTCTGCTGCTGGCGACTCCGGCTTTTACCGCCTCGGCACCAGCCATGGCGCCGCGCGGCTGCTCGCCCCCGACGGCCAGGCGATGCCGCTGCTCGCCGCCGATCACATTCATCTCATCTCGCCCAGCGCGCCCCGCACCGACTTGGCCCCCGACTACGTCGATCAGCGCTCCGAGGCCATCCTCGCCGGGCTGCGCGCCGCGGGGTTCAACGCCCTCGGTGGCGATGCGGATGCCGACATCTGGCATCGCGGATTACCGTTTATCGAATCGCTCGGCATCTCCGCGCACCTGCAGGCGAATCAGCAAACCGCCCTGTTCGATGTCTATGCCCCCGATTTTCCCGCCCAAGTGGCGGCCCTGGCGCAGGCCGCATGCGCCCCCGAGGCAGGCGATTCCCAGCTCATCGGCTATCTCAGCGACGAGGGGCTGACGTGGGATCCGGCGCGGCATGCGGCGCTGGTGCTGAGCTATTACCTACAGCTCCCCCAGGGCGCGCCCGGGCGGGAGCGGGCCGAGGACTATGTGCGCATCCGCTACCACAGCGACATCCGCCGCCTCGACCAGGCGTGGGGGGGGACGGCGAAGGATTTTATCGCGCTCGCCGTACCCGGCGCCAACACCGCCCCGTTCGCCGCCTTTGCGGCCGACGCGGCGCCGTTCGCCCAGCAAGTGCTGATCCGCTATCTACAGGTGGTGGCCAACGCCATCCACGCCGCCGACCCCAACCACCTGTATCTGGGCGCCGAACTGGACCCCGGCGCGGACACGCTGGCGTGGACCGTACCGGACGTGGACTCGGTGCAGGTCTCACCGGCCGAGGACCCGCGCCCGGTCATCGCCGCCCTGCCCCGCCCGGCGCTGGCCATCGAAGCCGGGTGCGGCGCCGTGTCCGCCGCCACGCAAGCCATGTTTTCGCTTCCCACCTTGGTGGGTTACGTCTGGAGTCCGGCGGGAGATTGGCAGAGTGGGGCGTGCGCGGCACAGGCGGCCGGGGCGTGGGCGGGCGTCAACCGGCAAGCGCGCCGGCGGTAAAGGTGGCGCCCTTACTGGCCCTTGCCCAAGCTGGCCAGATCCTGCTGCGCCTGCTGGGCGGTCGCGGTGCTGGGATAATCGGCCTGCAACTGTTTATAAAGCTGCGCGGCTTCCTTGGGATTGTAGGTGCGATCCAGGGAGGCAAGCTCCAGCATGGCTACGGCGCGCGGCAAGGTGGGGGAATCTTGCTTGGTGAGCGCTTCCAACAACTTGTGGGCGTCGGCGAGCTTGCCCTGCTGGATATCGAGGTTCGCCAGCGCGTGCTGCGCGGCGGTGGCGGCCACGGCGTCCCCGGATTGCGCCACCGCCTGCAAGGTTTGCCTGGCGTGGGCGTCGTTGTCGTCCAGTTGGGCCAAGCCCAGGTAGTAGTGCGCCAACTGCCCGGCGCTGGTAGACCCGTACTGATTGATGACCGCCTGGAACTGCTGGGCGGCCGCCGCGCCGCGCGCCGCCGTACTGGCGTAGGTCACGCCCCCCACCGGGGAGTTGGCCGCGGGCGCGGCACTGGCCGGGGTGGTCTGCACGGTGGCGTGCATCGTATTGAGCGCCTGCGCCAGCATCGCCGCGGCGGCGCGGTTGCGGTTCCGGCTCCAGGTAAAATACCCATACCCGGAGGCGACCACGACCACCAGCATCACCGCCGCTACGACGACGGCGCGCTGATGCTGCAGATAGAACTCGAGCGCGGCATCCATGCCGCTGACGAACTCGTCGCTCTTTAATTCCTTGCGGCTGATCTGGGCCAAAACGACTCCTGTGAAGCTGAAAACGCGAAAATGCCGAACCTCAATCGTAAGCGGCGCCGGATCAGGCTGTCAAATTGCCCCGCCAAAATCCCGCATCGAAGAGCCCACGCGCTGCATCCAAGTTCCAGATCGTTGAGGTAGGGAGCGGCGGGAGTTTGACACCTGCCCAAGTTGGTTCTAGCATCATTGGTTCTAGTTGAGTTTGGATGCCGGAGCGACCGCCGCCCGAAGGCGTTGCCCGCAGGAGCACGATAATGGATCGCAAGCGACTGGAACAGTTTCAAAAAAAACTGGCACAGAAACAACAGGAGCTGATGCAGGCGGTGGCCCGCATCGAACAGGATGGCCGCGCCGCCGATGAAGAGGCCACGCAGGATATCGCCGACAAGGCCACCAACTCCTACACCAAGGAGTTCCTGTTCCACCAGAGCAACACCGAGCGCAGCCAGTTGCAGCTCGTCAACAGCGCCTTGGTGCGGCTGCGCGAGGGCAGTTTTGGCGAGTGCACCAACTGCGGCGAGGAGCTGAACCTGAAGCGCCTGGAGGCCGTGCCCTGGGCCGGATTGTGCATCGCCTGCCAGGAGAAGGTCGAGCAGGGCGTGGTGGCCTGAACCCACCCCCCCCCCGCGCGCAGCGCAGGGGCGGCAGCGGGAGCGGCCCGGCGCAAAGGGCCGAGCCCGGCGCTGGCCACCCTGCCACGCGTGCTATGATGCCGATATTGAGGTCGGTATTAGGCTCGCCTTGAGGCAACGAGGCAACGTCGCGGGGGGTGGTTTTCAGCAGTTGGTCAGCAATCCATCGCGTTCGTCTCCATGTGCTGGCGCACGTGAGCCCTAAGGGTGTGCGCCATTGGGGGCGCGATGCCGGCCACGCCGTTTTCTGTCTTCTCTTTCCCTCTCCGTGCCGTCTCTGCGGCGTCCCGCTCCAGCATGCGCGCCGGCTGCCGGTGTGTCCCGCGTGCTTGAACGCGGCCGCGGCCCCCGCCGGTCTTGACATCGATCCTGGCATCGTTGGCTGCAGCCAGTGCGGCGACCCGGTACCCGCGCCGGCTGAAGACGGCCTCTGCCTGGCCTGCCACACCTCCCCGCCCGCCTACGCCTGCGCGCGCGCTGCCACCGTCTACAGCGGAGCGGCGCGGGAACTGATTCTGCAGTTGAAATTCCACGGCTTGCGGCCAGCGGCAGCGTTCTGGGCCCAGCGCTTGGAGCCGCTGGCGCGCGCCCGGCCCGAGCTTCCCGACGTGGTCATCCCGGTCCCGCTGGGACGGCGGCGGCAGCGCCAACGCGGCTACAACCAGAGCGCCGACATCGCCCGCCACCTGGCGCGGCGGCTGGCGTGCGCCTACACCCCCGCCGCCTTGCGCCGCCGGCGCGAGACCGCGCCGCAATCGGGCTTGGACCGCGCCGCCCGCATCCGCAACCTGGACGGCGCCTTCGCCGCCTCCCCGCGCGTCGCTGGGCAGCGCGTGCTGTTGATCGACGACGTTTTCACCACCGGCGCCACCGTCCACGCCGCCGCCGCCGCGCTGCGGCGGGCCGGGGCGCGCCAGGTCGTGGTGCTGACGGCGGCGCGCGCGGCCTTGGAGTTTGCCGCCGCCGCCGCTCCCTGCAATGCCACTGGGAGCGCCGCATGAGCACCGCCGCCGCACTGCTGAGCCCGGTGCTGGTGCTCAACGCCACCTACGAACCCATCAACGTCTGCGCGGCGCGCCGTGCGGTGGTGCTGGTGCTCAAGGGCGTGGCCCGCGCCGAAGAGGTGCACGCGCAGCAATTGCGCGCCAGCCGCGCCCATTTCCCCGTGCCCTCCGTCATCCGCCTGCTGGATTACCGGCGCATCCCCCATCGCACGCGGGCGCTTTCGCGCAAGAACATCCTCATCCGCGACCGCAACACCTGCCAGTACTGCGGCACCATCTGCCCGGCGAATGCGCTTACGCTCGATCATGTGCTGCCGCGCTCGCGCGGCGGCAAAAGTACCTGGGAGAACCTGGTCGCCTGCTGCCACACCTGCAATCACCGCAAAGGCGACCGCCTGCCGGCGGAGAGCGGCATGCATCCCGTGCGCGAGCCCCGTCCCTTCAACCTCCACACCAGCCGCCATCTGATCCGCCTGCTGGGCCACGGCGAGGAGCAGTGGCGCAAGTACCTGTTCTACTAGCTCCATGGATTATCTCTTCTCCCCCTGGCGCTACCGCTACCTCACCGCCGCGCCCGCAGCCCCCGGCGTCTGCGTGCTCTGCCAGCACCTCCAGGCCGGGGACGACGCTGCCAGCCTGGTCATCTTCCGCGGCCAGCAGAATGCGGTCATGCTCAACCGCTATCCCTACACCTCCGGCCACCTCATGATCCTGCCCTTCGCCCACATTGCCCGGCTGGACGAAGCCACGCCGGCGGCGCGCGCCGAAATGATGGAGTTGGCGGCGCGCGCGGAAATCGTCCTGGGACGCGAGTACCACCCGCAAGGCTTGAACCTGGGCTTGAATCTTGGCGAAGCCGCCGGCGCCGGCATCGCCGCCCACCTGCATCTGCACGTGGTGCCGCGCTGGTCGGGCGACGCCAACTTCATGACCGTGGTGGGGGAAACGCGCGTCCTGCCGGAAACGCTGGAAGACACCTACACCCGCCTGCGGCGGGCTTTCCAGCCCTAGGGGCGCTTACTCCCAGGCCTTGAATAGCAGCGCCGCATTGGTGCCGCCGAAGCCGAACGAGTTCGACAACACATAGCGCATGCGCACCGGGCGGGGCGTGTTGGGCACGTAATCCAGATCGCACTCCGGATCGGGGTGCTCGTAGTGCGCGGTCGGCGGCGCCATTTGCTTTTGCAGCGCCAGCACGCTGATGCCAGCCTCCAACCCGCCCGCGCCGCCGAGCAGATGCCCGGTCATGGACTTGGTCGAGCTCACCGGGATCTTGTAGGCATGGTCGCCGAACAGGCGCTTGATGGCCAGCGTCTCGAAGCGGTCGTTGTAGGCGGTCGAGGTGCCGTGGGCGTTGATGTAGTCGACCTCTTGCGGCGCGATCTGGGCATCGACCAGCGTCTGCTCCATGGCGCGGTAGGCGCCCTCGCCGTTCTCCGCCGGCATGGTGATGTGGAAGGCGTCGGCGCTCATGCCGTAGCCGGCCACCTCGGCCAAAATCGTGGCGCCGCGGCGGCGGGCGAAATCCAAATCCTCCAGCACCAGGATGCCGCCGCCCTCGCCGATGACGAACCCGTCCCGGGTCCGGTCAAAGGGACGGCTGGCGCGCGCCGGATCGTCGTTGCGCGTCGATAGCGCCCGCGCCGCGGCGAAGCCGGCCACGCTCAACGGCGTGATGGCGGCTTCGGTGCCGCCGGCGATCATGGCGTCGGCGTAACCGTGCTGAATCAGGCGGAAGGCGTCACCCAGCGAGTGCGCGCCGGAGGCGCAGGCGGTGCAGGCGGCCGAGTTGGGGCCGCGCGCCTTGTAGCGGATGGAGACGTGGCCGGCGGCCAGGTTCACGATCGAGGCGGGGATAAAAAAGGGCGAGACCTTGCGCGGTCCGCCGTTCAACAGGTTGGTGTGCTCGCGCTCGATGGTGGCGAATCCGCCGATGCCGCTGCCGATGTGCACGCCCACGCGCGGCGCGATCTCGTCCGTCACCTCGAGGCCGGAGGCGGTCATGGCCTCGCTGGCGGCCGCCAGGGCGAACTGAATGAAGAGGTCCATCTTCTTGACCTCTTTCTTTTCGATGTAGGCGAACGGATCGAAGCCTTTCACCTCGGCGGCAAAGTGGCAGGCGTGCTGCGAGGCGTCAAAGTGGGTAATGGGGGCGATGCCGCTGCGCGCCGCCATCAATCCCGCCCACGTCTCCGCCGCGGTCAGCCCCAGGGCCGAGACCAAGCCCACGCCGGTCACAACTACGCGACGACGCACAGTTAGCTCGCGCTCCCTGCCTTAGCCTTGATGTAGTCGATGGCGTCCTGCACGCGCCGTATCTTCTCGGTGTCCTCGTCGGGGATCTGAATGGAGAAGGCGGATTCAAACTCCATGACCAGCTCCACCAAATCCAGGGAGTCGGCGCCCAGGTCTTCAACAAAGGATGCCGTGGGCGTCACTTCGCCCGGTTCGACCCCGAGTTTCTCGACCACGATGTCCCGTACCTTAGCTTCGATTCCGTCGGTCCCAGCCGCCATGCATCGTCCTCCGGCCCAGCAGGGCCCGCGCCCCCACTCGGGCGAAAGATTCATCATACACGAGTAGCTCGCCACCTTTCGCGGGGCCGAACCAATCGCCCGCGCCCAGGCAGCACCCAGCCTAGGCCCAGCAACGTTCCAGCACCGCCCGCGGCACCGCGCCCTCGCGCAGAATACGCGGCGTCCCCCCGCTAACGTCCACCAGCGTCGAGGGCAGCGCCGCCGGCGAGACGCCCGCATCCACAATAAGCTCGAGCGCCGCGCCGAACTGGCGCTCGATCTCGGCGGCGGTGCGGCACGCGGGCTGGCCGCTGCGGTTGGCGCTGGTGGCGGTGAGCGGATAACCGGTCGCGCGCAGCAGCGCGTCCAACAGCCCCAGCGCCGGCTGCCGCATGGCGATGGTGGCGATGGCACCCGGCCCGGCGGTCAACGCCGCGGGCAAACCCGGGCGCGCGGCCACGATCAAGGTCAGCGGACCCGGCCAGAACATCGCCGCCAACTGATGAAACAGCGGCGGCAATTCCAGCGCCAGCTCCGCCGCCTGGGTGGCGTCCCGCACCACCACGGGCAGCGGCTTGCCCGCTTCCCGCCCCTTGAGGGTGAATACGCGCTCGACCGCGCCGGCATCGAGCGCGTTGGCGGCCAGCCCGTAAAGCGTATCGGTTGGAACCGCCGCCACCCCGCCCGCGTCTAAGTACTGGTGCAGCTCTTCGATGAGGGCGGCGAGATCGGCGGGATTGGCGTCGAGGTGCGCGCGGTCGGCGTTCAGGCGGCGGGTCATAAAAAAATGGTGCCACAAAAACGAAGGGGGACGATGACTCGTCCCCCAGCGTCCAATTCACGAAGCGGTCGCGGCTACTTCTTCTTGGCCGTCGCCTTCTTCGCAGGTGCCTTCTTGGCGGCCACCTTCTTCGCAGGCTTCTTCGCAGCAGCTTTCTTAGCGGGTTTCTTCGTTGCTTTTGCCATAGGACTATTTCTCCAATCGGACATACACCGCGCGGACGAGCCCGCAACGGTTTAGAGAATGTATAGAATTTGCGTATGCAGCTGTCAAGAAAAAAATCACGCGCCGCCGCCGGCGTCCTCGTCCTCCTCGCCGGCGCCTTCCTGTTGCTGACGCGCGGCGGCGCGCAGATGCTGCCCTCGGCGCAACCGCCGATGCCGTCCGCACCCGCGCCCAGCGCGCCCGCCAACGCGGTGCCGCAGGTCCCAACCATCGTCGCCACTTCCAACTTGGTGAACATGGTGTTCTCGGTGGAGGACAAGCACGGCGCCTTCATTCCCAGCCTCACGCGCGCCGATTTCCGCGTGCTCGACAACGGCCACCCGCAAGCCATCCAGTTTTTTTCCGCCGATCAACAGTTGCCGCTGACGCTCGGCCTGCTGCTCGACACCAGCCCCAGCCAAGCTGGCATCCTCGGCCAGGAACAGCAGATCAGCGATCAATTTTTCCGCACCGTGATGACGAGCAAGGACCTCGCCTTCCTCATCGGCTTCGACGTCGACGTCAGCCTGCTGCAGGACCTGACCTCCTCGCCGGCGATGCTCAGCGCCGCCGTCGATCAGACGCACATCGGCGGCGGCGCGATCACCGGCCTGGGCAACCCCGGCCCCTTCCCTTCCCATGGCGGCGGCGCCACCCACCTCTGGGACGCCATCTACCTCGCCTGCCACGATGAACTCGCCCATCAGGTCGGCCGCAAGGCCGTCATCGTCGTCACCGACGGCGGCGAGCAGGGCAGCACCTACACCGATCAGGACGCGCTGCGCGCCTGCCTCGATAGCAACACCGTGGTCTTCGCCGTCATCGCCAGCGATCGCAGCTTCGGCGGCTATGGCAGTTTCGGCGCCGGCAGCGGCCCCGGACAACTGCGCCACATCGCCGAACAAACCGGAGGCCGCAGCATCAACGCCGGCAACAAACTGGGCCAGGCCTTCACCCAGATTCAGCAGGAGCTGCGCAGCCAGTACAGCCTCGGCTTCCAACCCCCCGCCGAAACCACCAATGCCGGCGCTGGCGCCTATCACACCGTCAAGATCCAGCTCACCGGCGCCCCCGCCCAAGCCGGCGACAAAGTCCGCGCCCGCGACGGCTACTACGCCCCATCGGCCGCCTCGCAGCCCTAGCCGCGAGGCGCACCTCTATGCCTGCCGACATCCGGCCTATCGATACAATTTGACTGCTGCGATCAGCACCCCCATGGATGAGCTCGAGATATTGCAGTTGATCTCCTCCCGCTTGGAGGCCGCCGGCATCGCCTACATGGTCACCGGCTCGATCGCGGCGGCGATCTTTGGCCCGCCCCGGATGACGCGCGATATCGATGTCGTGCTCGAACTCGATACCGCCCAGGCGGACCTCATCGTCAGCCTCTTCGCCGCTGATTTCCTCGCCGACCCCGATTCCATCCGCACCGCGGTCCGCGAGCGCGGCATGTTCAACCTGATCCATCGCGACGCCGTGATCAAAGTTGATTGCATCGTCCGCAAGGACACCTCCTACCGCCAAACCGAATTTCAACGGCGCCAGAGAACGCTAATCGCCGGCCGGCCGATCTGGGTGGTCGCGGTGGAGGACCTGATCCTCTCCAAGCTGCTCTGGGCGCAGCCCAGCCACTCCGAGCTGCAACTACGCGACGTGCGTGCCGTGATCGAGAGCGGACACCCAATCGACCGGCACTATATCGAGCAATGGGCGGCAGAACTGGGGATAATGGACCTGTGGCGCGAGGTGCAGACATCATGAACGACACCGCGCCGTGGGCGGAAGCGCGCATGCGGGAACTGTTCGCCCAGCGCACGCCGGGCGAGCGGGTGGAGATGGCGTGCCGCTCGTTCACCGCGGCGCGCGCGTTGGTGCTCGCCGGCCTCCGGCGCGAACATCCCGGTATCGGCGGCGAGCAGTTGCGGCTCCGCCTCCTGGAGCGTACCTACGCCGCCGATTTCGAGCCCGCGGCCTGGACGCGGTTGCTCGCGCTCTGGCACGAGCCCCGCGACCGCGGAGCTATTGCCGCCAAGTAGCCCCGGGGCAGTCGGCGCAGTTTCTAGCGGCTCTGCCGGTAGTTGGCTTCCGCGTTGCTCCAAAAACGCGCAGTTGCAATGCCGTCTCCGGCGGCAGCGGCGCCCGATTTTTGTTCACCGTCTTCCGGGTGCGGCCCAGGCGCTCGGCTAGCTCGGCTTGCGGGAGCGGCCCAGCGAAAATTCACCCGCCACTCGATTCACACCGATTCCCCGGAGCCGGGCATCACAAACAGCACGCCATAAGCAGCCTCAAACACGGGCACCTCCGCGAACACCACGCAGAACCAAAGGATCTTCCACTCGGGAATGGCACGGAGGAGCAGCACCCATCCCGCCGTGTGAGCCAACGCGAAAAGGAAAACGAATCCCCAAAATGCGGCCGTCCTTTTCTGTTCGCGCTCTCCCGCGAGCAGAGCCCAGAAAAGAAGCGCACTGTACCCCGCCAGCCCATCCCATTTGATAATCACATCCGCACCCCATTCGAATCCAGTCGCCATCATGACGGCGATGATTACCAAAGCGGTGAGTACGCAATAGAGTAGATCGAGCGCACGCGGCCGCTTGCGCCGAACGCTCATCCCAGACCACCATTCTGCGCTGGCGGGCCGAGAAAGAAGATTTCTCGCCTCGATACCATGCCAAGTCTCGTTTCCGAGCACATAAGCGCTCCTCGGTCCAGAAGCCGGCCGAGCCTGCGGTCTTACCAGCCAGGCCGCAGCTCTCGCCCATTCTAATTCCCCTTCAACGGCATGGGAACACGCTTGAAGATCTTGCCCGTGATAAAGACTCACGACGAGGCCGCTTTGAAGAGCCACGCGCAGCGCCGGCGCCCGCTGCCGCCATGCCGACCCGCGCATCCCCAGCGGTGTCGGCCGGTCGAAGGCCGCCCACGAACGACCAACGGGAGTGAACCTGCAAAACATGGCGAGCCACAGGCGCGTCCGCGCCGGAAGCGGCGCCTACAAGGCTCCTGCGCCCCGGTCGCCGCGCCAGCCCATTATGGTTCGCCCAGCGGCGCTGCGCACAACTCGCTGCTTGCAGCTCTTTGTCAAATATGACAACATCAAGGGCCTGGAGGACGCGCTCTAATCGTGGCTGAAGCTCGCAAGACGCGGCCCGTGTCCTGGGTGAAACAGGAGCGATGCTTTCCGTGTCATCTACCTGGTGCAGATCGGCGACGACATCTGGGTGATCCATGCCTTCCAGAAGAAATCGACGAAAGGCATCAGGACATCCAAGCGCGACGTTGATGTGATCAAGTACCGTCTGAAGAGATTGAAGGAGATGCTGAAATGAAGAGGGGAGAGAAACTCGACGTGGTTCGCGGCTGCGGCAACGTCTTTCGCGACCTCGGGGCCAAGAACGCGGACGCGGAGCAACTCAAAGCCATCCTCGCGGCCGAAATCATCAAGGTGCTCACGCGCGAGAAACTCACCGTGCGCGCCGCGCATGCCCGGACCGGTATCGCCGCCGCCGATTTTTCCCGTATTCGCAATGCGGACCTCGGGCGGTTCACGCTCGACCGCCTGATCGCAATTCTGAACCGGCTGGGCGCACGCATCGAAGTCAGAGTGCGCGTCCGCCGGGCGCACGCGGCCTAAACCGATCACACCTCGCCACAACTTTTGGGGTAGAATTCCCGACGATGCCCGAGCGTCAGCTGAACGACAACGAGCGGAGGCTTGCCAATTGGTGGGCGCACGCGGGCCAGTTTCCTTACCCCGTGCTCCAGTCGCTCACCCTCCAGGGCGGTTTACGCGGAATTCAGCATTGCCAGATCAGCTTCGGTGAGGCAATCACCGTCATCTGCGGCAGGAACGGCTCTGGAAAAACGACAATACTTAACCTAGGCCGCCGATTTCGAGCCGGCGGCCTGGGCGCGCCGGCTCGAACTGTGGTGCGAGCCCAGCGACTGCGGCGCCTTGGCCGCTACGTAGCCAGGGGCACCGGCGCTGCTTCCACCAGACCAGCTCCGGCTTCACTAGAGCGGAATCGGGATGGCTGTAGGCAATCCCCTGCTCCCACGCTGCCGGTCGCGCGGCCATTGCAGAGGGCCATGAGTTACAATCCTTACAGCCGCTACCGCGAGGCTTCCGCCACGAACACGCCCCCATCAACCGTGATCAGCATGCGTCTGCCGGCCGCCAGCGGACAACGGCTGAAGCGCCTGGCGCGCCGCCACGGCTGGACCCCGAGCGATACCAGCGCCCGCCTCGTCGAAGAAGGTCTGCGGCGCTCCGAGTTCGCCTTCATCGACTTCCGGGATTCGGCCATGGGGCGGCAGGCGTGCATCCAGGGCAGCAGCTTGGCTGTATGGGAGGTCGCATTACTGCTCCACGCCTATCAGCATGATCCCCAAGCGGTGGCCCGGCATTTGCGCTGGCCGCCAGCCAAGGTGCAGGCAGCGGCCAACTACGCGGAGGCGTTTCCCAGCGAGATCAGCGCCGCGCTGGCCGAGAATGAGGCCAGCGACTTGACCGCAGTCCAGCGCATGCTGCCGCAAGCGGTCGAGTTCGTCGCCGCCAGCCGCACAAAGCGCTGAGGTGCTCAAACTTCTTTTGGACGAGCATATTTCCCCCGGCGTTGCCGTTGGCATGCGCCGCCGCAACCCTGGGCTGGTGATCCGCGGCCTGGCCGAATGGGAGGGCGGGAGCTTTCTCGGGCAAGACGATGCCGCCTGCCTGGCCGCAGCCTTCCTTCAGCGGTTGACCCTCGTGACCTACGACCGCAGAACGATTCCACCCCTGCTCAAGCGGTGGGCAGCCGCGGCACGCCCCCATGCCGGCGTGATCTTCATCGATGAAAAGACGATTTCTCCCGCGGATATTGGCGGGCTGGTCCAAGCTCTGGGCGCGCTGGTGCAGGCCACGCGGAGGTGGGACTGGAAGGACAGAATTACCGTGCTGCGGCGATAGAAACCGGGGCGAAGCTCCTGCGGTGCAGCGGGGTGGGGCCGCAGCGGGCGAGGGCGGCGAGGTGGTCGGGGGAGCCGTAGCCTTTGTTGCTGCCCAAATGATAGGCGGGGAAGACCGCGTCCCAGGATTGCATCAGGGCGTCGCGGTAAACCTTGGCGATGATGGAGGCGGCGGCGATCGAGACGCTGAGCGCGTCGCCGTGGATGATCGGCCGTTGCGGGCCGGGCCAGTCGAGCCTGACCGCATCGATCAAGAGGCCGTCGGGACACACAGGCAGTGCCGCCACGGCGGCGAGCATGGCGCGGCGCGAGGCTTCGAGGATATTGATGGCATCAATCGCCGCGGCGGGCTCGGCGGCGATGGACCACGCCAGAGCGCGGCGCTGGATGTGGCGGCTCAGCCGTTCCCGCTCGGCGGCGGGGAGGAGTTTGGAGTCGTTCAGGCCGCGAATGCGGTCTTCCGGGTTGAGTACGACCGCGGCAGCGACGACCGGGCCGAACAGCGCACCCCGTCCGACCTCATCGACGCCGGCGACGGTGGTCCAGCCCTCGGCCCAGGCCTGCTTTTCGTAACGGGTGCCGCACGGCATTGTTATCGGGCGCGGGCCCCAGCGCGGCTCGCGCCTCGCGTCCCGCTTCTGCTCGCGGCGGCTTGGGGGCCCCGGAGCCCCCAGCCGCCGCTGCGCTGGGCCTTCCGCTTCTGCTCGCGCGCGCGTCGGGCGAGCGGGGACGGGCGCTCTAGGCTTTCGCCTTGGCTTTGGCCTTGCCGCCTTTGGCGGGCGTGTCGCGGGCGACCTCGCGGATGCGCGCGGCCTTGCCGCGCAGCCCGCGCAGATAGTAGAGCTTGGCGCGGCGCACGCGGCCGGAACGTACCAGCTCGACCTTGTCGATCACGCGCGCGTTCACCGGGAAAATGCGCTCGACGCCCTGGCCGAACGAGATCTTGCGCACCGTGAACGAGTGCCGCGCGCCGCGGCCGTTGCGGCCGATGCACACGCCCTCGAACGCCTGCACGCGTTCCTTCTCGCCCTCGCGGATCTTGACGTGAACCCGAACCGTATCGCCGGGTCCGAACTCAGGCAGGGCCGGACCCGCCTGCTGATCGGCAAACTTCTGAATCGCTGGTTTCAAACTCATGATGATGCCCTGCGCACACTGCTCCGGCTCTTCGAGGCCACGGAGGCCCAACCGAAACGGAACACTTAGTTTATCAGAACTCCCGCGGCATGCCCGCGTCAGTCCCGCGTCAGTCCTCCAACAGGGCCGCGTCGGCGGCCGAGAGCCGGAGTTGGGCGAACAGGTCGGGGCGGAGGGTGCGGGTTTTCAGCAAGGCTTGGCGGCGCCGCCAGCGCGCGATGGCGGCGTGGTTGCCTTCCCGCAACACCGGCGGCACCTCGTGGCCGAGGAACTCAACCGGGCGGGTATAGTGCGGGCAGTCCAGGCCGCCGCCGCCGTCAGCCGCGGTGGCTGAGGTGAAGGACTCGTTCACCGCCGATTGCGCGTGCCCCAGCACGCCCGGAATCAATCGCGCGGTGGCATCGAGCACCAGCGCCGCCGCCAATTCGCCGCCGCTGAGCACGAAATCGCCGATCGAGATTTCGTCATCCACGTAATGGGCGGCGACGCGCTCGTCCACGCCCTCGTAGCGGCCGCAGATCAGGATCAGGCGGTCGAGCCGGGACCACGCTTCCGCGTCGGCTTGACGAAACGCCCGCCCCTGCGCCGACAGCAGCGCCACGCGCGTGCCCGCGCCAGCGGCGCCGGGGCCGGGCTCAGCCTCCAGCAGGGCGCGCAGGCAGGCGTGGATCGGCTCCGGCTTCATCACCATCCCCTCGCCGCCGCCGAACGGACGGTCGTCGGTGATATGGTGCGGCGGCGGAGCGTAGTCGCGCAGGTTGTGCACGGCAATCTCGATCCGCCCCGCTTCCCGGGCGCGCGGCACGACGCCGTAATCCAGCGGGCCGGCGAAGAAGCCGGGAAAAATCGTGACGAGATCGAAGCGCATTAGCGGTTGATGTCCACCAGCCCCTGCGGCAGCCGCATGGTGATGCGCCGCTCGGTGAGCGATACCTGATCCAGGAACGCCGTGACAAACGGAACCAGCGCCTCGCCGCCGGCGGCGGCGCCGTGGAGCGCGACGTGGAGCAAGGGCGCGGCCCCGGCCACTGCTTCAATCGAGCTCACCAGCCCGACCGGGTGCTCGCCGTCCCACAGTTCGCAGCCCACGAGATCGTCGACGTAGAACTCGCCCGCGGGCGCCGGGGCGCGCTCGGAGCGCGGCACCTGCACCACGGCGCCCACCCAGGCTTGGGCGCTGGTCATGTCGGGGATTTCAGCAAAGCCCAGCACCACCCGCTCCTGATGGGGCCAGTGGCGGGTGAGCGTGGCCTCGAGGCGGCGGCCCGAGGGATGCAGCAGCGAGACGCGCGTGAGCGCGTCAAAACGGCCCGGGATATCGGTGAGCACCTCGGCGGCCAACTCGCCGCGATGGCCCTGGGTTTTGACCAGGTGGGCCAGCGTGACCCACTCCTCAGCGGCGCGCAGTGCCGGCTCGGGGCTATGGGGCCCCGAGCCGGTGCGAGCAGAAGCGGGACGCGCGGCGGAGCCGCGCTGGGGCCCGCACCCATCATTAGACGGGCTGGCCATCGTCGTCCGGGTCCACGATGTTGAGGACCGGGCGGATGGGGCTACGGTCGGCCGCCTCGAGGACGGCGCGCAGCGCCCGCGCGGTGCGCCCGCCCCGGCCGATGACGCGCGGAAAGTCCTCCGCCGCCACCCGCAGATCCCAGAGCACGCCGCGGCCGCCGTGGGTGGTGGTCACGCGCACCTGGTCGGGATGCTGCACCAGGCCGCGCACCAGGGTCTGCAGCAGCGCGGCTGGCATGGCTTCCATCGCTTCCATCGCTTCCGGGGCTGGCATGGCGATAACCTCCTAGGCGGCGGGCGTGACCGCGGCCGCGGCGCGCTCCCGCGTCCGGCGCAACAGGTTGTCGATGGTGGAGGAGACCTGCGCCCCGCGCGCCACCCAGTAGGCGATGCGCTCGGTGTTGAGCTCGATCATCGCCGGGTTCGGCACCGGGTTGTAGGTACCCAGAAGTTCCAGCGACCGGCCGTTCCGCGCCGCGCTTTTTTCCAGCAGCACGACCCGGTAAAACGGTTTCTTTTTGGTTCCTTGACGGGAGAGACGAATGGCGAGCACAGAGACCTCTTTCGTGGAATTGAAAATTAAACTTGTTGCCCCGGCAGACGGGCGTTCATGAGCTTCTTGGTCAGGAACGAGGAGCTGGAGACGGACTTGAACATCTTGCGCATCTGCACGTATTGCTTCAGCACCTGGTTGACCTCTTGCACGCTGGAGCCGGAGCCGCGGGCAATGCGCTTGCGCCGGCTGCCGTTGATGAGCTGGTGGTGCAGCCGCTCCTTCTGGGTCATGGAGTTGATGATGGCCTCGACGCGGGCGATCTGGCCCTCATCGACCTGGCCGGAGGCGCGGTGCAGTTCCTGGAACGGGCCCACGCGCGGCAGCATCTTGATCAGGTTCTCGAGCGGACCCAGTTTGCGGACTTGCCGCAGCTGGTCCCGGAAGTCGGCCAAGGTGAAGCTGTCGGTGCGCATGCGCTGCTGCAGCTCCAGCGCTTGCTTCTGATCCACCGTCTGCTCGGCGCGCTCGATCAGGCTGAGGATGTCGCCCATGCCCAGGATGCGGCCGGCGATGCGGTCGGGGTGGAAGACCTCGAAGCCGTCCATGCGCTCGCTGGTGCCCATGAACTTGATGGGCTGGCCGGTGACGCGGCGGATGGAGAGTGCCGCGCCGCCACGGCTGTCGCCATCCATCTTGGTCAGCACCACGCCGGTCAGGGCGAGCTGCTCGTGGAAGGCGCTGGCGGAGCGCACTGCGTCCTGGCCGGTCATGGCGTCGGCAACAAACAGGATCTCCTGCGGCGCGAGCAGCTTTTTGAGCTGCCGCATCTCGTCCATCAGGGCGGCATCGATGTGCAAACGTCCGGCGGTATCGACGATCAGGATGTCGCAGCCGGCGCGGACGGCATCGCGGCGCGCGCCCCGGGCCAGTTCCAGCACGGCGGCGGTGGCTTTCTCGGGCGCCGGCGATTCACCCAAATGGGCAACGATGCTCTCGCCGCCAAAACACGGCGTTTCCACCTGGCCGGCCAGGAGCGCCAGTTGTTCCCGCGCCGCCGGACGGTAGATGTCCACCGAGACCAGCATCGGCCGGTGCCCATGCTGCCGCAAAAACCGCGCCAGCTTGGCGCTGGAGGTGGTCTTACCCGAGCCTTGCAGCCCGGCCATGAGCACCGCCGCCGGGGGCTGCGAGGTTTTGAGATTGAGCTTGGCCTCCCCGCCCAGGACTTCCAGGAGCTCGTCGCGCAGGATCTTGACCACCTGCTCGGCGGGCGAGAGCGCGTTCATCACCTCTTGGCCCAGCGCCCGGGTGCGGATCGCCTCCACCACCTCGTCGGCTACCTGCTGGTTGACGTCGGCTTCGAGCAGCGCCAGGCGGATCTCGCCCAACGGCGCGGCGATGTTGGCCTCGTTGAGGCGTCCTTCGCCGCGCAGGGTCTTGAAGACGCGCTGCAGCTTGTCGGATAGAGCTTCGAACATAATTTAAACGCGGGCGCCCGGCTTCGCCGCCCGCTCAGCCTCCGGTGCGTCGCGGGGGCCCCTTCGCCCCGCTCCTGCACCGTCGGCGAATCATCTCCCCGAGAGCCGCCCCGCGGAGCCGCTCCCAGAAACCGGATGAGCTGAGACTCTATTGTACTGCCTGAAACGTCTTGCGTCTGCTTGGCTGGTAAGCTATCGTTCTGCTTTATATAAAGCGGCTTTCCCCGGAATTGAGGCCCACGTGCGTTCTGCTCTGCGATCCACGAAGTCTGTCATCGGCCGCGCTCGCACGGCCGCGTTCATCCTCTCCCTCGGCGCTTGGGGCGCGCTTACCGCCGCCGCTCAAGCCGTGGCCTCAACCGCCGCCGCCGCGCCCGGCAGCCCGGGCGGTGAAGCCCAGCTCATCCTCCCCGACCTGCATCAGGGGGTGTTTCTCGGCACCAGCGGACGCGTGATCCTGATGTGGGGCCTCGTGATCTGCGCCCTGGGGCTGCTATTTGGCTTCATCACCTACACCCGGTTGCGCGATCTACCCGTGCACAAGTCCATGCGCGAGGTCAGCGAGCTGATCTGGGAGACGTGCAAAACCTACTTGTTCACCCAGGGCAAGTTCCTGGTCGCGCTGGAAGGACTGATCGCGGTCATTATCGTCATCTACTTCGGCTACTTCGACCGCATGTCGGTGACCAAGGTGGCCACCATTTTTGCCTTTAGCGTGCTCGGCATCCTGGGCAGCTACTCGGTGGCCTGGTACGGCATCCGCGTCAACACCTTTGCCAACTCCCGCACCGCCTTCGCCAGCCTCAAGGGCAAACCCTTCCCCTGCTACGCCATCCCGCTGCGCGCGGGCATGTCGATCGGCATGGTGCTGATCTCGATCGAGCTCACCATCATGCTCTGCATCCTGCTGTTCATCCCCGGCGATTACGCCGGGCCCTGCTTCGTCGGCTTCGCCATCGGCGAATCGCTGGGGGCGGCGGTGCTGCGCGTCGCCGGCGGCATCTTCACCAAGATCGCCGACATCGGCTCCGATCTGATGAAGATCGTCTTCAACATCAAAGAGGACGACGCCCGCAACCCCGGCGTGATCGCCGACTGCACCGGCGACAACGCCGGCGATTCGGTCGGCCCCTCCGCCGACGGCTTCGAGACCTACGGCGTCACCGGCGTGGCGCTGATCACCTTCATCATTCTGGCGGTGAAGAGCCCCTTGGTGCAGGTGCAGCTGCTGGTGTGGATCTTCATCATGCGCATCGTGATGATCCTCACCGCCGGGGGCTCGTACTTCATCAATGAAGCCTTCGCCAAGGCCCGCTATCAGCACGCGGACAAGTTCAACTACGAAAAGCCGCTCACTTCGCTGGTGTGGGTGACCTCGATCGTCTCCGTCATCGCCACCTACATCGTGTCGTACTTCGTGATCCCCAACATCGCCGGCGATACCGGCCTCTGGTGGCAGCTCTCGACCGTGATCACCTGCGGCACGCTGGCGGGGGCCATCATCCCCGAGCTGGTCAAGGTGTTCACCTCGACCGAATCGCGGCACGTGCGCGAGGTGGTGATCTCGTCGGAAGAGGGCGGGGCCTCGCTCAACATCCTCTCCGGTTTCGTGGCCGGCAACTTCAGCGCCTTCTGGCTGGGGTTAACGATGCTGGCGCTGATGGCGGCCGCCTACGGCGTCAGCCTTTGGGGGCTCTCCGATCCCAACCTGATGGTGGCGCCGGCGGTGTTCGCGTTTGGGTTGGTCGCCTTCGGGTTCCTGGGCATGGGTCCGGTCACGATCGCCGTCGACAGCTACGGCCCGGTCACCGACAACGCCCAATCGGTGTACGAGCTCTCGATGATCGAGACCCTCCCCGGCATCCAGCAAGAGCTGCAGTCGGAGTACGGCTTCACCCCGAATTTCGAGCGCGCCAAGGAGAACCTGGAGGAGAACGACGGCGCCGGCAACACCTTCAAGGCCACCGCCAAGCCGGTCCTGATCGGCACCGCCGTGGTGGGCGTCACCACCCTGATCTTCTCCATCATCGTGGCGCTGACCCATGGCCTCACCACCAACCTGGACAAGCTCTCCATCCTCTACCCGCCATTTCTGCTGGGCCTGCTCGCCGGTGGCGCGGTCATCTTCTGGTTCACCGGCGCGGCCACGCAAGCGGTCACCACCGGCGCCTACCGCGCGGTCGAATTCATCAAGGCCAATATTCACCTGGAGAGCGCGGCCAAAG
>Ga0307372_10001552_pt1 | contig 39960 bp, 37 predicted proteins | sample OX1MG_FD_202533 | JGI IMG/M metagenome (GOLD analysis project Ga0307372, IMG submission 202533) | Soil microbial communities from Risofladan, Vaasa, Finland - OX-1 | ecosystem: Environmental > Terrestrial > Soil > Coastal area > Acid sulfate soil | place: Finland: Risofladan, Vaasa | collected...
CGATGTGGGACGCTCGACAGTCAGGATTCGGACACGGGGGCAGACTGCTCTGTTCCGTTTTCTCTCGCCTGGTCATGCTTCACCTCCTATCCTCCTATTATATCACCCCTTTCTAGAGTCACTACCGAAAAACACCGTAGACGAATAAATGTCTACGGTGTTACAGTGTGTAGTTGAGGCGGAACTGACGGGATTCGAACCCGCGATCTTCTGCGTGACAGGCAGACATGTTAGACCACTACACCACAGCTCCTGGTATTATGCGTTTCGGAATGCCGCGAGACATTCGTACTGTGCAAGTACGATGATACCAGACGGGCTTCATTCTGTCAAGCATTTGCAAGGGCAATTTGGGAAATTGCAGGATTTTTGTGTGTGTTTGGCAATCTGATGACCGCTGTACATGGGAACGCTGAAGCGGAAACAAGTGTGTTTCTTGCCTGTGGCAAAAGAGGCTGAACACACTTGTTTCCGCTTCAGATTGCTGTTGTTCATTTTATTTCTACGCTAGCATGTCCCCGTTTCTCGCCCCCGGCGTTACTACAGATGTAACAACCTTGAGGCCTCAGGGATATTGTTCAGAAAAACGTATAAGGAAGCGAGCCAGATGGAATACAATTACACGCTGGTAGTGAGATCTGAGCCGGGCGAGATCGACGGTGAGGCAACGCTGGTAGCAGCTGCAAAGATCAACCCCACGGCTTTTGAACCACTGTACCAACGCTACAAAGGGCGTATCTATCGCTACTTGTTTCTCCGCCTCAGGCGAGAAGAAGACGCGGCAGATCTGACACAGCAAGTGTTTCTCAAGGCACTGGGCGCACTGCCCGGCTACCGGGAACGCGGGCTTCCTTTTGCAGCATGGCTGTTTCGGATCGCGCATCACACTGTAAGCGATGCATACCGTCAGGAAAAAAGTGCGGTCTCCTGGGATGTACTCTCAGATGACGAGCAACTGATTGCCGAGATAGACCTGGAGAACATGGTTCTCCAGCAGGAGCGGCTTGCGCATCTGCGCCAACTTCTGGATCAGCTCGATCCCTACAAACGCGAATTGCTGGCCCTGCGCTTCTCAGCAGGTCTAAGTACCACAGAAATCGCGCTGGTTGTTGGCAAAAGCCAGGCAGCAGTCAAAAAGCAACTAACCCGTACCCTTCAAGGACTCAAGGAGCAAATGACATGAAAAAACAAAAGGCATTGCAAGAAACATACGCAGATTTGCTGCACAATGAGACAAATCCAGAACTGCTACAATTGATTCAGGAGCTGGATAGCATTTGTACCGCGCCCGAACCGCCGACCAGCGTCAACTGGACAGCAGTCAGGGTCATGCACGCCGAGCAAGTAACACGCAAAAGAGCAAGCATACTACCACTTCGCGCTCCCGCCCGTCGGCAGTACCCGTTGCTGAGAAAAGCGGTGCTGGTACCAGTACTGGTCGGACTTGTTCTCGTGACAGTCGCCTTCACCTTCACACTCACGCCACTGATGAGCCTTTTGCTGAGTCTCCAACCATCAGGGCAGAGTCTGCTTAACAAGGGTCTCTTCGTAAATATCAACCAATCTCAAACAATTGACGGTAAGACTGTTACACTACAGGATGGTTATGCTGACGCCAGCCAGATCGTTCTTGGCTATACTGTCTCCCCTACAAATGCATTTGGCATAGTTGGCATTCCCGCTCTCAGCACGCAACAGGCAGTCGGGCTAATCCCAGACGACATGCTGCTAATGGCTTCAAGAGGGAATACAGAAGGAGCATCTTTCCATTTCAGCAGCAGTAGAATCACTGGCAGTCCCAGTACACTCAATCTCCGGCTACAGATCCCAATTAGCAGCAAGACATCACAAGGGCATTATAAGAGTCTGGGGACAGTCATTTTCAATTTTACTTTGCCATTTCATCGTGGCAAAGTTCTGACTCCCGGACTACGGGTGACTTCCCATGGAAAGATAGCCACACTGGAACGTGTCTCAATAGCTCAGTCATCCACGCGCATTGCGGTGCAAGGTCTGGATATGAACGAAGCACTAAGCGCAACGTTACAACCCGCGGGCAAGGCTACTAATTCTCTTGAAGACATCAGCTTTGCAACGGATGAACCCAATGCGTGGTCTTTCATCTACGCAGACGATTTCTCTAAAATTCCGGGAACATGGACATTTACTGTCAGGCAGGGTATTGACACATGGGTATTCCACTTTACTGTACCCGCATAGATAATCCCTGTTCCTTTCATGGTGCATTCACACGCGGTGGGCATTATGTGGGAGTGACTATACTGGAATCGAAGATGGCTGAATGGAGCAACCAGGGCGACCGCAAGGGTGCGCCCCTACCATAGGTGTCTTGTGCTGCCTACGATAGGGGCGCACCCTTGCGGTCGCCCTGGACTCTGCTTTACACCGGTATCTCTGGTTCGGAGGGTTTTATTCTATGGTCAATGTTTCACCTGACTGGCGACAAACGTATGTGGGGATGACGGCACAGGCTGCGCAAGACTTCCACATGGGGCAGGATGCGACAACACGGACGATGGCGTGCCCTGTGTGCAAGGCACTGTACACGCCCGCACCCGCTCATCAGCAATTGGTGCTGGCACCGCATATTGTGCTGGAATCGGCATTTATGAGCATGTGCCATTTTTGCTTTCGCTGCCGACGTGCTGCCTGCCCCGACTGCTGGGACGCGGTACATGGTATCTGCGGAGCCTGTGTCATGGAAACAAAGCTCCCTTTTCGCACACAGGTGAAAGCCCTGAATAATGCGATGCCCCTTTTGTCACAAGAGCAACAAGTAATAGAGACGATGCACGCCGCGCCTACTCTGGTGTGCATACAGCATGGAAAATTTTATGTAGAGCCGTCACAACCCTCATCTCTCGCGCAGCCTGAACATATGAACAGGCCAGTGCGTGTTGCACCAGCGGAAGTTGCGCAACGCGGTAGGGCTAAAGCACAATGGCATTCAAATAAGGAGAATCTTCTCCATGGTATGGACGACGGACGCCCGCAAGGGGCCACCCCGCCTCACCACCCAACCCCCGTCCCTACGATGTCCGCGCCTTCCCCACGCGACCGTCATAGTAGGGACGGGGGTGGGTGGGGCCCCTTGCGGGCGTCCGTCGTCCTTCCCTCCGGGTGGATAACGGATGCATTGGGCGCTATTGAGCAATGGCTCACGGGAGCGTTGTTAGTGCTGTTGCTGACAATTATCACCATGATTGTGCTGGCCGAAGCCTCGCCTTCCGCCAATACACAGATTATGCATATCCTTCAGATTGACATTCGCAGTGAAGTAGCGTATCTTATTCAATTAATAGGGCAACTTTAGTAGTAATCTCTGATAATCATTGGGAGAGCGCGGCTGTGGGGTACGAAATCCTGGTTGATGGCTATAACGTGATTAAAAACACTCCCTCGTTGCATGCAATAGAGGTCAAAAACCTTGCAGCCGCCCGCAAACAACTGATTGACCAGCTAGTGCAGCGCTATCGCCATACACCGCACCATGTAATCATCGTTTTCGATGGCGATGGCGCAAGCGAGCAGGTCAGCCACGACCGCCGGGTACGTATCATCTTTTCACGCTATGGACAGACTGCTGATCGCGTCATTATGCGACTTTCGGCTGAGGCACGCACGGCAGGTCGAGAAGTTGTGACATTTAGCAACGACGGTGAAATACGGGCGGAAGTTGCCCGGCAAGGCGGCAACGTTCGTACCACCGTACAACTTACAAACCAGTTGAATGCCGCCCCGCGTGATGTCGCGCTCCGCGCAGAACATCGTATGAAACAAATACGTGATTATGGCCTCAACCCGGCGCAGAAATACGATGATGAACCTGAACCCCATAGGACAAAAGGCGGCAAAAAAAAGTCATCGCGCCACAAATGGTGATATGCCAGCTACCTGGCATATCACCATTTGTGGCGCGATGACCTATTATTTTTGTACCACCGAAGGTAACTCCTCGGATGCTTTTCCTGCTGTATCTCCCCTCTCTCCACTATCGTTGGTAGCGGCGGAAGCTTGCGGAATTGATTGCTGCGGTTGCTTTTTGTTCAGGCCGAAGCGGGTGCGGAAGACGAAGACGAAGCCTTCGAGAAAAATCTTGCGCGACATCTTAGATTTACCGACACGACGGTCTAAGAAGACAATAGGCGTCTCGACAATCTTGAAATTATACTTCCTGACACGGTAGACAAGCTCTATCTGGAAGGCGTAGCCCTGCGACTGGATGGTGTCAAGGTCAATGGTCTCCAGCACTTTACGGCGATAGCAGCGATAGCCGGCGGTGCAGTCGTGAATGGGCATGCCGAGCATAATACGGGCGTAGATGTTGCCGCCGCCACTGATGAAACGGCGCAGCAATGACCAGTTGGGTGTACCCCCACCTTTGATGTAGCGCGAACCAATCACCAGATCGGCATCCTCGATGGCCTCCAGAAAATTCGGCAGGTACTTGGGATCGTGCGAAAAGTCGGCGTCCATTTCAAACGCGGCATCGTACTTCTGCTCAATCGCATACTTAAAACCGGCGATATAGGCCGTACCAAGACCGAGCTTGCCTGCGCGGTGCATGACGTGAATGCGCGAATTTTCCGCGCTCAACTCATCTGCGAGCTTGCCTGTGCCATCGGGAGAATTGTCGTCTACAATTAAAATATCCGTCTCCGTCTGCGACACATACGAAAATATCTCCTGAATGAGCGGGCGCAAGTTCTCCAGCTCATTATACGTTGGGATGATAATCAACGTTTTCATAGAATTTTGTCTCCAGTTCTCGCGGATGACGATACCGACTCTAGACCGCGTGGGTATGCGTTCACCAGCAAGGTGCTATTAGTATCTGGTTTCTGCTCCTCCCCCTTACCATCCTCTTTATCCTCTCCCTCGAGAAAGAGATGCGTGCGTTGGGTTGAGCGGAATATGAGTAGGGCAACCACCCCGATCCCAAGTCCAAACCAGAGCGTACAGAGACGAATGAGCAGCGTCGCCGCTCCTGCCAGTGTTGCTGATGGCGTCACGAGCAAACGAGTCAGTCCCAACATACTGCCATCTGCGGTACCCAGGCCGCCCGGCAAACCGGAGGCCGAACCAACCAATGATGAAACAGCCAGAATAAATGTGGCTTTAATCAGTAAATCAGGACTGGGTGCGATACCCAATCCAGTAAATACGAAATAGAGCGCCCCGCACTCTCCCGACCATGAAACGAACCCGATTGAGACTGCCAGCAGCAGCGGCTTCCACTGCAACAAGATAAAGGCACTCTCATAGAATGCACGTATCAGGTGCGCGATACGTGACACGACGGGCAACCGTTCGCCAAAGCTGAGCAGTGCCAGCGAGAGGCGACGATTCTGAATAATCATAATACCGCCCAGACCCACCACCAACAAGAATAAGAGTATCTCCCAGCCAAAGCGATACAATACCAGCCCCGTCGCGGCCAGCAGGAGCATCGCGATACCATCGCTCAAGCGTTCCGCGACAATGATCGGCGACGTGCGGCTAATTGGCTCGCCCGTCGTGCGCTTCAACAGGTATGATTTGAGCAGTTCACCAACTTTGCCGGGTGTAATCGCCATAGAGAGACCGGAAAGGAAAATCAGAAAACTGCGTTTCCACTCAAGCCGTATATTGAGGCGGCGCAGGTAATATTGCCATTTGAAGAAACGGAAAAAGTAGTTGAACAGCGTCAAGCCAAGAATAATAGGTATAAATTCCCAGCGAAAGTGGGCAAAGGCGCTGAGCATTTGCGGCACATCGGCATACAGCGCAATCGCCACCATGACGATAAAGGCCAGGATGAGAGATAAAATAATCCCTGTACGTATTTTACGAGTATGCAAAGAAGTGCCTCTTACTTCGGTAATACATAGAGAACAACAATAATAATAGTTGCACACAACACAACGGTTCCGAGCATATGGCGGTCATGTAACAACACCTCTTCGGGACTGCCACCCTCCATATGCATATAGACAAGATACAGATAACGGAACATGCCATAGAGAACCAGTGGAATAGTGACCATCAGCCGGTGGTCGCCGGTTGGAGATTGAAATGTATAGAGACTATAGGCCATCAGCGTTGCCGCGGTCACAATCGTAATCATCTGATCGAGCATTGGAATACTATACTCTTTCAGAATCTGGCGATGCGTACTGGCCTGACCTTGCAACAGCACCAGTTCATGTCGTCGTTTGTTCAACGCGAGGAACAGAGAGAGCAAAATCGTCACCAGATAGAGCCACGGCGAGATAGAGACAGGAATTACCACCGCGCCAGCAAGAATACGCAACACAAACCCTCCGGCGATGATAAATACATCGAGCAGAACAACGTGCTTGAGCCGGACACTATAGAGTACCATCATGACCAGATAAGAAGCGATGCAGAGCGTAAAGAGGACATTTGCGCCACCCAGCGACGAGAAAATATCCTGCGAGGCAATAGGAATAGCGTAAATAGAGCCTGTCAGAGCCGCACAGACGAGTACCAGGATGCCCATCAACGTGATAGCCCACGAGATTGGCAACCTGCCGGAGGCAAGTGGACGATTGCGTTTGGTGGGATGCTGGCGATCATTTTCCAGATCGAGCAAATCATTGAGCAAGTAAATAATGCTGGACGCCACGCAGAAGGCAGCAAAAGCAAGCACCGCCCGTTCCAACGATGCCACAGTTAAAAGACGTTGGGCAAAAACGATGCCGACGAAGAGCGAAAGATTTTTGATCCACTGCTTCGGGCGCATCGCTATGAACAACGCCACTATGCGGCCCTTTGTGCCTAAATTTGTGGGACCAGGCGTTGTTTCAACGATTGTCGGACTGCCTGTTTTGCCCCATTCTTCCTGTTGTATTTTTTGATCTACTGCTGTTGTGACTGTTTTTTCCAAAAGTTTTACACTTCTTCCACACCAAAAGACATAGCCATACCTCCCCTTTGAAACGGATGGCAAGAACAGAGGGTAACGGCTCGCTAGTATCCGTGGGTAATTCGTCCTGTATGGGTTTGTTCCCGCAAATACCGTTAATAAATGCGTCGTTTAAGATCGGCAGGGCGAAGCAGCGTAATGCGATGCTTATCGGTGCTAATAAAGTTTTTGTCGGTGAAATAGCCCATCACCTTATTCACGCTCTCACGCGACGCGCCGACCATTGAAGCAAGCTCCTGCTGTGTCAAACGAACATTAATACGGGTACCATTTTCCATCTTTTCCCCGTGGGTATCGGCCAGCTCCAGCAATTTTTTCGCTACCCGTCCATACACATCGAGGAAAATAAGGTCCTCAACCATATCGTCGGTGGTACGCAAGCGTTTGGAAAGCACCTCCAACACTTGAATGGCTATCCGCGGATTCTTCATAATGGCATTATGGAAATCGCTGCGCTGCAATGTATAGCATTCCACCTTTTCTAATGCCACGGCATCAGCAGAACGCGGCAAACCATCGAGGATAGCAAATTCGCCGAAACATTCTCCCCTGCCGAAGACCACCAGCGTCATCTCCTGCCCATCGGGGCTAATCAGGCAAATTTTGACTTTCCCCTCTTTAATGACATACAAAACCTGACCGGGGTCGTCGCGATGAAATATCACCTCGCCAGTACGGAATATTCGACGTTTCGCGACACCCATTAATTCACGAATACCCTCATCATTGAGTCCGGCGAAAAGAGGTACCTGTTTCAGGTACAACAATTCCTGTTCTGCTTCCATGTTGTGTACTCCTTACATTACTATACGTGCCTGTAACGGGTCTTTTGGATACAATGAGACATTGATACTCAGAGACTTTATAGTAACGTACTTTCCGTCTAAACGCAAGTGTAGGGGCCGATTGATCGCGCCCACCGCCGATTGATCGGCACCGGGAACACAGGCCGATAATGAACATTAAATAATTACTTTGGGAAGAGAAACTCGACATTGCTACGCTCGTCGAGTCGGGCGCGATCAATTGGGCCCCTACGCGCTTGCGGCGCGGGTCCGGCCCACGCGCCGCGGCGCGTAGGGGCCCGATTGATCGCGCCCGGGGCACGCGCCGCGGCGAGGTGCCAGTCCGTCGGCCTATTACCAGATTAATTTGTTAATCAGCATTATCGGCCCGTGTTCCCGGTGCCGATTATGAAACCAGAGTATCCGCAAGGACGCTGTTGACAATATGTATACTATCAGGCATGCCGTCTTACATGGGCGACATCGTTCATGACGTAAAGAACACGACGTGGGCCTGCGGCACGGACTATAGTGATGGATGTATTGGCGCAAGGAAAGAAAAAATCTTTCTCCAGCCCCAGCACATCGGCGGCATAAGCGTTGATAACGCCGCCATGCGCGAATGCCAGCACGCGCTGCCCACCATGGTTACTGGCGATATCATCAATCGCTGTCACGACGCGCCCACGAAAATCTTTGGATCGTTCGCTGTTTTCGATGGCATCCCAGTTGCCTTCCGCGCCCGCGATGCGCACAATGTCTATCTGTCGCTCCTGCAACGCTTTCGTCAATGCCTGTAAGTCGTTGAGATCGGCAGGCAAGGGACGTATTTCACCGATACGAATCTCTTTAATGTCGGGAACAATTACCGGCGTCAAATCCAATCGTTCGGCAAGCGGTGCTGCCGTCTGCCGGCAACGTTTCAAGGGACTACTATAGATGGCATCAACAAGCATACCGTCCAGGCGTTCCGCCAGCGCCTGTGCCTGTTCGCGCCCGATGCTGCTTAGAGGCAGGTCATCATAAATGCCACTGGGAATAATCTCATCGGGGCCTGGAATAGCGTCTCCATGACGAATCAGCCAGAGTTCGGCGGCATCAAGATGCCGGAATAAAAATGGATCGTCCATTGGTGATGTTATGTCTTTCTAACTTCTCTTGCCATACTGGCGAATTACCGACCTTGCCAGCGAGCGTTTATGTACTTCGTCGGGGCCATCTACGATGTGCAAGGTACGACCGTGCGCATACATTGAGGCCAGCGGGAAATCGTCGCTCATGCCCGCGCCGCCAAAGAGTTGGATGGCACGATCAACCACGGTGGTCAGCATTTCTGGTACAGCGATTTTGATCATGGCGATTTCGTTCTGCGCCGACTTCTTGTCCAGCGTATCAATCATCCATGCCGTTTTGAGAGTGAGCAAGCGTGCCTGCTCAATCTGGTAAAATGAGGTGGCAATCCAATCCTGTACCATGCCCTGATCAGCAAGGGGCTTGCCAAAAGCGATACGCGAGGTGGCACGTTCGCACATCAACTCCAGTGCGCGTTGCGCCATACCAACGGCACGCATGCAGTGATGGATACGTCCGGGGCCGAGACGCGCCTGTGCGATGGCAAAACCGGTGCCTTCCTTGCCCAGCAAATTGCTAACGGGAACGCGCACATTCTCAAAACGCAGTTCGCAGTGACCCTCGTTATCAATATAGCCCATCACCGGCAAGTTGCGCACAATGGTGAAGCCGGGAGTGTTGCGCGGCACCAGCACCATGCTTTGTTGGCGGTGTCTATCGGGATTTTCGGGATCGGTCTTGCCCATGGCGATAAAAATTTTGCAGCGTTCGCGGGCCGCGCCCGAAATCCACCACTTGCGCCCGTTCAGCACATATTCGTCGCCCTCGCGTTGAATCGAAAACTGGATATTGGTAGCGTCCGAACTGGCGACATCTGGCTCGGTCATAGCGAAGCCCGAGCGAATCTCGCCATCCAGCAAGGGACGCAACCATTGTTGTTGCTGCTCCGGCGTGCCAAATTGCGCCAGTATCTCCATATTGCCCGTGTCGGGCGCGGCACAGTTGAAGACTTCGGATGCCCAACCAACACGTCCCATAATTTCCGCCAGTGGCGCGTACTCCAGGTTGGTCAGACCCGCGCCGAACTCCTTGTCGGGCAAGAAGAGGTTCCACAGTCCCTCTGCTCGCGCCTTTACTTTCAATTCGTCCAGGATTTCCGGGTCATGATGCGGGTTGCCCGAGGCGGCAATCTGGTCCTGGTATGTTCGCTCGTTCGGATAAATATACTGCTCCATAAAAGCGTTGAGTCGCCCGCGTAATGCGTTGACTTTCTCTGTATAGGCAAAATCCATGTGTGTTCCTCCAGTATGTGCCAATCTCTCTTTTTTTGTACATCACTACTAGATTGTATCCTCAGAAACATTGTAGAGTCAACGGAACATTACCCGCTGGGGACACAAATCTCGTTCATAGTAGGGGCTGTGGCTTGTCCCCGCCCGGGAACGTTCCCCTGCACCGTTTCTTGTCCCCGCCCGGCAACGTTCCCCTGCACCGTTCCTTGTCCCCGCCCGGCAACGTTCCCTTGCACCGTTCCGTGTCCCCGCCCGGCAAATTACCACACTTCCGTTACACTTTCGCCATACTTTCACCATCCTTCGCGAGTATGCTTTGAATGTCGCAAGAAACACAGCGACGAATGAAAAACAATTGAAAGAAACGCTTCCATACGCAACAAGGAGAAAAAACAATGGCAACTCTATTCAATGCACTGGGACGCAAACAAACATGGCTGAATATTACGTACCTTTTTATGTCATTCCCACTGGGAATCATCTACTTTGTCTTTCTTGTAACCATGTTATCGGTCGGCGTTAGTACGGTGATTATCTGGATTGGCCTGCCCATCCTGTTCCTCACCTACCTGGCAGTACGTGGCATGGCGGGACTGGAACGCGAACTGGCGCGGCACATGTTGCATATAGAGATAGCGGATGCGCGAAATTATGCTACTCAACCGAAGTTTTCCTGGATGCAATGGGTGAAGGATGGGCTGAGCAGTGCCACCACATGGAAAAGCCTGGCTTACCTCTTTATCAAATTTCCGCTCGGCATCTTCTCTTTCTGTGTAGCACTGACGCTGCTAACTGCCTCGCTTGCTCTGACCCTGGAACCGGTCGCCTACCTTATAAATGCGAATATTCTTGCCATCGTCAACGCGCATGGGCATGATGCACAATCGTGGCTACCGTTCTTTGTCTACACCAACGACACATTCGACATGGGCATGTTTATGATGATTACTAATTGTTGCAAGCAGCGAAAGGGGAAACAGATCTATGCAACTTGCTGTCATTTCAGACATTCACGGCAACTACTTTGCACTCGAACATGTCCTTGAAGATATCCGACGGCAAGGTATCGAACAGATCGTCTGCCTGGGCGACGCCATTCAAGGAGGAGCGCAACCAGCCGAGACCATTCAGTGTCTCAGGGAGCCAGGCTGTCCTGTAGTGATGGGCAACGCCGACGACTGGCTGCTGACGGGCCTGGAAACCTCGCCGAACGAATCGGTAAGCGAGCAACAACTGGCGGTCAGGGACTGGTCGCTTGCGCAACTCTCCAGCGAAGACATGAACTATATACGGCAGTTCCCACCCACCATTGAGATGCCACTGGAAGGCGGGAAGAAACTGCTCTGCTTTCACGGCTCCCCTCATTCTTACAACGATATACTGCTGCCTGATACCGCAGATGAAACCTTCCGTCAGCTGCTAGGCGGCTTCGCTGTAACCTTACTGACAGGAGGGCATACGCACACACAACAATTGCGACGCCTGGGCGATACCTGGTATTTTAATCCCGGCAGCGTTGCCCTCGCCTATAACTGGGAGCTTTCCCAGGAAGGGCTTCTAGTAGACCCCTGGGCCGACTATGCAATTGTGACCTCTGAGGGTGCCTCTCATGGTATCACCTTTCGCCACGTTCCCTTTGATGTTGCAGAACTCTCACGCATCATGCGTGCCTCTGGCAGACCTTACGTTGAACAAGCCATAGCTATGTATTCACAAAAAAGCTGACGACGGACTCTTCTGCATTTGAACAGTCTTGCCCCTTATGGGCATCAGTCCGCTTTATTATGCCGTCCCGAAAGTCAATCCCACTTCCCTCAGCCACTTGCGATAGGCGATGGCGGTACGGTCGGAGCGTAAATGTAGCTCGGCTTGTAGATCAAGTGGGAGCAGTTCGGGACGTTGCGACTCCACAATTGGCACATCCTGCAAGGTAATCATATCCTCAAAGGCGCGAATTTCTGCTTCGGGAATGTTATCGTAATCTTGAGCCACATATGTCCAGGCAATGGATTCGCGTTCGGACACGGGCGTGACGGTGAAATACATGGCGAAACGGGGGCCGGAAGAGGATTTCATGAAGAAAGCGGTCAGACAGCGCACAACATCATAGGTATACGTGACGCTGGCTCCTTTGCCTGAGCCATCGGGGTCAGGCTGCCAGACGGTGATATCGCGTGCCGTCACCCCATCGGGCCGTACTTCGGCTTCATAATCGCTAATTTCGGCATGTTCTGGATCGCCCAGGTAGCCCTGATGAACAAAAGGGAAATGGGTCACATCCAGAAAATTCTCGATGGCGCGTGGGCCACTGGCATGAAAGCGATAGGGGCCACAGTGGATTTTGCGAAACGAGGGATCATCCCACTGCGCAAACGCCGGAACATCCCGCGTGGGATTGCCCGGACACACCCAGACCCAATCATACTTCTGTTGAACATGATAGACTTTCGCGTGTGCTGTTGTCGGCGGCTTCTGATTGGGATGTGCTGGAAAACGGATGCATTGCCCCTCCTCGTTATATGTCCAGCCATGATAGGGGCAGATGAGCGTACAATCTTCAACCTTCCCCAGCGAGAGTCGCGTCCCACGGTGCAGACAGAGGTCACGCCATGCATGAATGTTCTCGCCTGCACGCCACAACACAATATCTTCTTCCAGCAGTCGCACCGCAACCGGTTTGCCTTCCTCTATATCAGGAGCATAAGCGACGACGTGCCAGTCGTTAAGGAGAATGGGGTCATTGAGCATAGGTGATCCTTTCGTGAGTTAAGCAATCGACGGACACCCGCAAGGGGCCCTACCCATCCACACCACATCCCCTGTCCCTACTATACCACGATGCTACCGTCGTTTGTATATAGTAGGGACGGGGGCGGTGTGGCGCGGGGTTGGGCCCCTTGCGGGCGTCCGTCCTCTCCCACCACGAAGCAAAGCCTCTTCTTATTTGCATGGCATACCCCTTGCGGGCGTCCGTCCTGTATCACACGAATTGTGTATACTCCTTTTTTAAGGATATTGCCCATGCTCGCCATCTCCCCTGGCCCAACCACTTTTCAAGAACCCCCCAAATGTGTCGAACAATTGGAATAACATCCCTTGTCAGCATGTTATTATCTATGAATTAGCAATCACGATGTCAGAGTGCTAGACAACGAAGAAATTCAATGCTATAATACTTAGCAGTCAACTCGTGACATTGCCAAAAACCCTGCGATGTGGGCTAGTGCTAGTATCCATAGGTGGTATGCTTAGCTGGCATCCTATAGAAGGACATAACCCAAATGAAAAGATGTGAACGTTGTCAAAAGAACCCCGCCACCGTGCGTGTAGACGAGCAACTCGCCAACGGCCAACGTGCAGAGCATTACCTTTGCCGTTCATGTGTCGAGGAATTGATGGGCGCGATGGGTAGCATGGATGGTCAAGGCATGCAAGGTACGCCGGGAACGTCCGGTACTCCCTTCGGTTTTGTTCCTAACAACAGTAATTCCGCCTCTACTGCGGGTGGTGCCAACACGGCGACCGCCACGCGGCAAGCTAATAATAGTAAAACACCTACGCTCGACCAGTATGGACGAGATCTGACCGCCGAAGCGGCTGAAGGCAAACTGGACCCGGCGGCTGGTCGCCAGCGTGAATTGAAACGTGTGATTACGGTGCTGGGGCGTCGTCAGAAGAACAACCCCGTGCTGATTGGTGAGCCTGGCGTTGGTAAGACCGCAATTGTTGAAGGACTTGCCCGGCGTATCATCGAGGGCAACGTGCCAACGACATTGCGCAACAAGCGTATCGTCTCGCTGAATATCGGTGGGATGGTTGCCGGTGCCATGTTCCGTGGTCAGTTCGAGCAGCGCATCAAATCCATCCTGGAGGAGTTGCGCCAGGCACCCGATATCATCATCTTCATTGATGAACTGCATACTGTGGTGGGCGCGGGTGCTGCCGAAGGTGCTGTTGGTGCCAGCGATATGCTGAAACCTGCCCTGGCGCGTGGCGAATTGCATTGCATAGGTGCCACGACGCTGGATGAATATCGCAAGCATATTGAAAAAGATGCCGCGTTGGAGCGTCGTTTCCAGCCCGTCATGGTAGATGAGCCGTCTGTTGAAGAGGCGATTACGATGTTGCGCACGGTGCGTGGCAATTACGAAATGCACCACGGCGTTAATATCACCGATGAAGCCGTCGAAGCAGCCGTCAAGCTGTCCGACCGCTACATCAACGACCGCTTCCTGCCCGACAAGGCCATTGACGTGATGGACGAAGCCGGATCGGCTTTACGACTGGAGGCAATGGAGCAAGGCATCGTCAGCCCGACCTTGATTGCCGACCTGGAGAAAGAATTAAGTGATATCCAGGCCAAGAAGGAAGCCGCCGCCACTGCCGAGGATTATGAGCATGCCGCCATGCTGCGCCAGCAAGAACTGGTGACGCAGACAAAACTGGACAAGGCACGCTCCGAGGCCAAAGACGGCTTTACCCTGCTTGTCACGCCTGAGTATATCGCTCAGGTGGTGGAGAACTGGACTGGCGTTCCCGTGAGTCAGATGTTGGAAAGCGAGCGGCAGAACCTGCGCAACCTGGAAGATGACCTGCGCAAGCATGTCGTTGGGCAGGACGAGGCAATTAGCGCCGTTGCTCGTGCCATCCGTCGTTCGCGTGCGGGTTTGAAGGATCCCAAACGCCCGATTGGTTCGTTCCTGTTCCTCGGCCCGACCGGTGTTGGTAAGACAGAGCTTGCGAAAGCACTGGCAACCGAACTCTTCGGCGGCGTGGAGAACATGATCCGCCTTGATATGTCGGAGTACATGGAGTCGCATACTGTTGCCCGTCTGTTTGGTAGCCCTCCGGGATACGTTGGCTATGATGAAGGTGGACAGTTGACCGAGCAGGTACGCCGCCGCCCGTACAGCGTCATTCTGCTGGACGAGGTTGAGAAGGCCCATCCAGAGGTCTTCAACGCCCTCTTGCAGATTATGGACGATGGTCGTTTGACAGATGGTCAGGGTCGCACAGTAGACTTCAAGAATACTGTCGTGATTATGACCAGCAATGCCGGTAGCTCTGAACTCAAACGTGCGATGCGTATTGGCTTCTCGGCCCGTAAAGGTGAGGAGGCTCGCAATGAGCAGCACGAGGTGATGCGCTCGAAGGCAATGGAAGGTCTCAAGCAGATGTTCCGTCCTGAGTTCATCAACCGTATTGACCAGATCGTGGTCTTCCATTCGCTGGGCAAGTCGGAACTCTACCACATTGTAGACCTGCTGTTGGAGCAAGTGCGTGTACGCCTGAGCGAACAGCACATCGCCCTGGAAGTGACCGATGCAGCGCGAGACCTGTTGTTGCGCGAAGGGTTCGATGAAGAGTACGGAGCGCGTCCATTGCGCCGCGCCATCCAGGCTTACGTTGATGATGCCCTGGCGGACGCCTTGCTCGCCGGTGAAATTGCTTCCGGTCAGACCGCAGTGCTGACCGAGCAAAACGGCGAAATCGTCGTCGAAGCCCAGGAGCAAGCAGTCAAGCAAGCAGCGTAGTGCAAAAACAAGAGCAAGAAGAAGCCTGTCCGGCACGCCGGACAGGCTTCTTCTTGCTCTTGTTTTTGCACCTTGACAGGTTTAAAATGCTTACAAGGAAAGAGCAAAGGAGATAGAGTATCAGAATATATTGGAGGTGAAACCATGACATTCGACATTCGGCAAAAGATATTCGATAGGGATGGCGTGCCGATTGAGAAAAAGGCCAGGCAGTATCAGGACGAACTGATACAGTTGTTCAAGCAATCGCCAGAAGGAGAGGCAATCAGGAATGAGGGTGTTGATGGGGGTTGGTTCACTATGGTGATTGATTTTGGCATCAACTATCTCGGCGTTACCCCGCCGCACATGACTCCGAGCGGATTGCGCGAAATCCTGTTCGACATCTTCCCGCGCAAAGTTTCCACCACTGCCGATGAAGCACCCAATATCATTCGCGAGTTGCAGGCATTCTGGCAATTCTTGCAACGTGAGTTCCACCTGGAGAACGCTGCCGCCTGTCTCAAAGTACTGGATGAGAAGGCTGCTCGTGAACTGAAGAAGAAACTGAGCGACCCTGCGAACTTCGGCTTCGCTAAATCCTTCTTTATGCAGGGTCTGGAAAGAGGCTTTGACATGACCACCGAAGAGGGCATGAATAAATGGATGGAAACGTATAACGCTGAATTAGCGACTGGCGTTAGCCCCCATATTCCCTTTCTAGGCGAACAGAGCCAGAGTACCCAGAAGTTCCAGGTCGAATTACAGCCCAGGACGGCAAGAAGGAGCCGCAAAAAACATCGTAATCTCAAGTGGAATTAGGAATCAAGGATGCAAGAAGAAGATTTGAGTCTGCTGCAAGAGAAAAATAGATTGCTGGAAGAAAACGCCAGTTTGGATAAAAAGCAAATTAGCCTCCTGCAAAAAATAAATGATGCGTATCAAGAAAAATTCGATTTGCAAGGTCAACTGCTTGACAGATTGCAACGCCAGATAACGCTGCTGGAGCAACAGATACTGGTTTTGCAAATCCAACTGCAAGGAGACAGCGATTATAATGATTCGCCATCTGCTCCAGTCCGTTTCTCGCGTCCATCGAAGGTTTCACGGAAAAAAGGCGGTAAGAAACGCAGTTGATTTTCCACCAATCCTTGCCCAGGTGGCAAGGATTGGTGGAAAATCACACTGGAACTAAATTCCCGGACCCGAAGTCTGGGTCCCGATGGAGGTATGGTTGCAATTGCTCGTGTTTGATGTTGAACTGATACAACGGGATGCGGCTGGATCGTTCGGGTCGTTGATGTACTGATCGTCGCTATAGACAATCGAGGCCATACCCACACCAGGATTCGCCGCGATACCAAAATCGTCGTAAAGGTCGCGATTGCCCGTACAGCTAACGCCACTTTCACAGACACCGCCATAGTGAACGATTGGTGTGGCCTGTACCTGCGTGAAACTGCTGCCAAGCATTGTCGCGCTCAGGTTTTGTGCGAAGAAGGTGAACCATGTGAAACGGAGTCAGGAGGGAGGTATAATGCAGACCATTGGTTGTTGCCTTCCAGTCAAGCGTACCGACCCCTAAACCATTTTCCGAGATTTACTTTAAAACCTCTTGACAAAAGCGTTTTGTTGATGTAAGATATTCTTACCATATGTAAGAATGGAGAAACGAATGACTATTGAAGAGATCAAAGAAGTAGTGCGGCAGATGTTACTCGAAATCCAAAACGGTAGTGGACGTCCTGTTCCTATTTTCCACGATGAGTTACGTCCAATTGGCGACCTGGAAGGTTTTGACAGTCTAAATGCGGTAGAAGCAACTAGCCTCTTATCTGAATACCTGGGCAACGAAATCCCAAATGACCTCATGCTACCCATGTATCCTGGAGAGCAACTGACCATCAATGAAATTGCGGACCGCCTTTACCAGATAATTGGTTCATAAGGAGGACAATCGAATGAGCAAAACATATCCGACAGGTGCCACTACTGCCGTAAAACTACGCATTGCCCGAGAACAAGCAGGCCTTTCTCAAGGACAAGTGGCAAAAATGCTACATCTGCATCGTCCCTCAATATCTGAAATAGAAGCGGGACGCAGGAAAGTTTCGACAGACGAGCTTGCTGAATTCGCACGCATTTATGGCGTAAGTGTATCCTGGCTTGTAAACACTGATACCGGTAAAGAAAATGCTAACCAGTACCGAATCGAGCTTGCAGCTCGAGAATTAGCCAAGCTGAAGCAAGAAGACCTCGATCGTGTTTTACAACTGCTCTCAGCTATGAGGACAGAGGAAAGTACCAATACATGATAGAGAAACAAAGAGTAGAAACAGTATGGACGAACAGACCCAACTTTAAACATATACAGGGGCAACAACAGATGGAACGAAAAAGAATGCTGGCGATGGATGCAATGTCTGCTGCACTACAACTACGTCAATCTGAGGGGTTTGGGCTATGGGTTCCTGTATGCCCTTACGATTTAGCCGAGAAACTCAACGTGGAAGTGCGTTTTATAGACTTGCCAAGCATGGAAGGAATGTATTCTAAAGATTCCAAACCCATCATCTTAATATCTTCGCTTCGTCCAGCAGGGCGTCAAGCCTTTACCTGTACACATGAATTAGGGCATCACGTCTTTAAGCATGGCACACACGTTGATGAGGTTATAAATCCGCAATTGGCGAGGAGCCAGAGTGACGATAAAGAATTTCTTGCCAACTGTTTTGCTGGTTTTCTTTTGATGCCTAAATCTGCGGTAAACCAGGCTTTTGCGACCCGAGGATGGGATATCCGGTCATGCACACCACTCCAACTCTATACTATCGCTGGATGGTTTGGCGTAGGATATGCAACGCTCATTCATCACTTGAGTAGTACATTAAAACTTTTGCCTCAAGCATCTGCAAATAGTTTGAAAAAAGTTTCTCCAAAGGATATTCGCTTGAAGTACCTGGACAAAGAAATGAATGGAGACCTTATACTTGTTGACGCTCATTGGTCCGAGCGTGCCATTGATATCCAGGTAGGAGATTACGTTCATTTGCCAGTCAATAGTGTTATTGAAAGGGAATGTGTTCGTTTTCAAGAACAAGATGAAAAAGGTTCACTTTTTTGCGCTGTCGCTCCAGGCATCGGGCGCTTCTACCAACCAGATACAGGATGGTCTGCGTTTGTAAGAGTATCACGCCGAGAATACATCGGTCGAAACATGTTCAGGCACCTGGAGGATTCTGACGATGACTAAAGGACCTATCTGTATCCAGAATACCAATTTGTCTCATGCCTGGGCCAAAGCTTTTCTTGAAGTCATGAAGCCAGATATAGGAGAGATTTTGCCATTGGTAGTTACCATCACCGAGTTTATGGACAATCAACCTGTAGAGAGTCGTGCTATAAAACAGGTATTAGATGATACTTTGAAAAAAGAAAAGCAGTATTCCTGTGATTCAGTTGCTAGTACCATCTTTCCCTTATCACTTTGGAATCCACAACAGGAACGAGAACAAACATTTGAGCGTTATCGGCAATTACTACCTCAACTTAAACAGTTGGCATCGCGTAATAGATACGGCCTGTACTTTGAGCGGCTCATTGCCTTTGGGCCAAATAAAATTAACCAGCTCGAACACATCATTAGTACCTACCATAGTGGTAATCACAGACGCAGTGCATTGCAAGCATCAATCTTCGATCCTGCAATTGACCATACCAATCAACGACAACGGGGATTCCCATGTATGCAGCATGTTACCTTTGCCCCTTCTAACAATAATGGACTTGCCGTGACTGGCTTTTACGCTATCCAGCATTTGTTTGAACGAGCTTACGGCAATTATCTGGGACTTTGCAACCTCGGACATTTTATGGCCCATGAGCTAGAACTGCAACTCACACAGGTGACATGCATTGCGGGGGTTGGTAAAATAGGAAATGTTAACAAACGAGATGTCAAGGAACTAGTTCAGAAACTCAAAGAGATTACGAGAGAATCGTTCACTTAAATAAAACTTGGTCTATTGACCTGGGGGAGAATGACATGCCAGAACGCGGAAAGCTATTTATAATGGAAGGACCAGATGGAGTGGGAAAAACGACGCTCACTCATGCCTTAACTGAATATTTAAATTCATTGGGAAACCACTACGAACATTTTGCGTTTCCAGGCCATGAAGTCGGGACGTTGGGATACTTGGTTTACGATTTCCATCATAATCCAGCACACTTTGGTGTAGAATCGGTCAGCCCAGCTAGTCTACAAGTTCTTCATATTAGCGCCCATATAGATGCTATCGAGAGGTTTATTTTGCCAACTCTAGAGAGTGGTCGAAACATTGTTCTTGATCGTTTCTGGTGGTCAACATGGGTCTACGGTAAAGTTTCTGGAATTAGCCAACGAACACTAGAAGCTATGCTTAATATAGAATTTACATGCTGGAACGAAATTGTACCTGCCGCTGTTTTTCTCGTTAGCAGTTCGATTCCTCACCGTAAAGAAGAGGATGCTGATAAATGGGAGCAACTTTGCACAGCATACTACGAGCTTGCAAATGAGCAAATGCAACAATATCCAGTATACATGATTAATAATGACCACGATATTGCAGAAACGCTTCACCATATTCTCGAGACCATAGCTCAGCTTGAACATGGGGAGATAACTCCCAAGCTATTCCATGACAATAACAAGAAAAAAATACGCCTTTCACATCCCGCACCTACAACTGCTCAAATGAATCTAAACTTTACTACCGAGCCTACTACTAAAGTATCTAGTAGCCTTGTTCCAACTGTCTTTACACGGCTATCACCTGCACAACCAACTGAAGTATTTGATACTTACTGGCGTTTCGCTGCTGAAAGACAATTAATTTTTTTCCGGCAATTGAAAGGTGCAACACCACCATGGACAACGGATTCGATCCTCACACGGTATAAATTCACAAATGTGTACCGAGCGTCGGATCGAACCAGCCAATATCTTATTAAACATGTAATTTATAATGGTGACCAATCACCGGATGAAGTATTTTTCCGAATCCTTCTTTTCAAAATATTTAATCACATTGAAACGTGGGAACTACTTACACGGGAATTCGGAGAAATACGGTATTCTGAATATTCTTTCGAGCAGTATGATGCTATCCTAACCAGAGCGATGAATGAAGGCCATACAATATTTTCAGCAGCCTATATTATGCCTTCAGGTGGAGCTAGTTTTGGTTACCCCAAAAAGCATAGCAGCTATCTAAAACTATTAGAGCGTATGTTAGAAGATGAAGTACCGTCTCGCATCACAGAGATGCATTCTATGCGACAAGTATTTGAACTTCTTCGCTCGTATCCGATGATGGGTGACTTTCTCGCGTATCAATATGCTACTGATATCAACTATAGTGAACTAACCGACTTCTCAGAGATGGATTTTGTTGTACCTGGGCCTGGAGCAAAAGACGGAATCCGAAAATGCTTTCAGACATTAGGAGGACTCAATGAGACTGATATCATTCAGCTGATGGCAGAACGCCAGAAGGAAGAATTCTCACGCTTAGAGCTTGATTTTCGCTCTTTATGGGGAAGACCTCTGCAGCTTATAGATTGCCAAAACCTATTTTGTGAAGTGGGCAAATATGCTCGACTTGCCCATCCCAGCATTAAGGGGACTAGCGACCGCAAACGTATCAAACAAACGTATCAGGGCAAGGCTAAGCTGATAGAATACTGGTATCCACCTAAGTGGGAGATAAATCATTTAATTCCAGAAAGGGTCAAACGATGATAAACGTGTTTGAAGGCAATACCGCAAATGATGTATGGCAAAAGGCACTATCAGAGATTTATCATGGAAAGAACACCAAGCACCAGACAGGGCGTGGTGGAACAACATTGGAAATCCTCCATGCTGCCTTTACATTAACAAACCCACGCCAACGTTGGATTGTGGCCCGCTATCCTGCATTGAATCCGGCTTTTGCAATTGCAGAAGTAATTTGGATACTCTGTGGCCGCAACGATGCAGCTTTTCTCAACTATTGGAACTCTCAGCTTCCCAAATATGCTGGCACAGGAACAGAGTATCATGGAGCTTACGGATACCGTTTACGGACACATTTTGAAATCGATCAGTTAGAACGAGCATATCTAGCTTTACAGCATAATCCTGATAGCCGTCAGGTTGTTCTGCAAATTTGGGACTCTCTGAAAGATTTCCCTGATGAAGAAGGCAATCCTGTAAATCCCGATATTCCTTGCAATATTACCTCGTTGCTTAAAATACGAGATGGTAGGTTAGAATGGATGCAGATTATGCGTAGCAACGATCTGTTTCGTGGTGTTCCCTACAATTTTATCCAGTTCACTTCGATTCAGGAAATATTGGCAGGTTGGTTAAACGTTGAACCTGGTTCATACAATCAAATCAGCGACAGCCTCCATATCTACAGTGAGGATGCCAAATTTGTGAAAACCAATCTTTCCAGTGACGTTCAACAAAATACCGATTCTTTGTGCCTGCCAAAAGAAAGATCGGATGCCGTTCTCGCTAAATTAAATTCTTGTATTGAAGCTATGATAGCACCAAATCTTTCGCAAGAAGCGATACATAAGCTTCTCAATGAAATTGACGTTCCTAATGCCTATCATAACCTTTTACTAGTTGTCGGTGCCGAAGCTGCTCGCAAAAGAGGGTGGTTAAATTTCGCTCAAACTTTGATGGTTAGCTGTTCCAATCCAGTTTTAACGCAAGCTTGGGAGAGGTGGTTTATGCGATTTCAAAGGCAACGTGAAACTGAAGGTTGAGCCGTGGTCTTTGCAGCTTTCGACCTGTATGCATCCATGATGGCGTTTGATAATTTCGGCACTGATGTATAGGCCTATGCCAAGTCCAGGATAGGTCTTTTCCTCTGCATCGGCCACTTGATAGAAGCGGTCGAAAATTTGCTCGTGATGCTTTGCTGCAATCCCCATGCCAAAATCTCGCACACGCACAATGGCGTTTTTCTAGTCGTGCGAGACATAGACAATCACTTTGTTGGCTTCGGGCGAATACTTGATGGCATTGGTGAGTAAATTCAGCAAAACCTGTCCAATGCGGTCTCTATCAGCATAAACGTGCACTGATGTGGTGCTTTCAATCAAAAGCTGGTAAGTGGATGTAGCCGCCTGAAGATTTTCCACGATTTCCCGAACAAGCTCATCAAAATCAAAAAGTTCTGCTTGATAATCGAGTTTGCCCTGCCGCATCTTAGAAACATCCAGCAAGTCATTGATGAGCTTGGTTAGCTTATTTAATTGCGTGTCCATGATACCAAGAAAGCGCATTGATTCTTCATCAGCCTGCTTTTTCAAGCGGCACTGCAACACTTGCGTAAAGCCTTTCAGGCTGGTAACAGGTGTTTTGAGTTCATGGGAGGCAATACTGATGAAGTCATCTTTTCTTCTTTCAGCTTCCTTGCGTTCAGTAATATCGCGGATATTGCATTGAATAATGAACTTCTCACCTTCATCGTAGAGGTAAGCTACCACTTCGATGTCCGCGGGTATGCCCTTGTTCGTTTCGAGAGACTCTTCATAGCGGATGCAGGGCTGCGCTTGCACATCGCGAAACATGGCCTGACTGGCAGACCTGTCCTGGATCATGCCGATTTCAAATAACTCCTTGCCGATGATCTCCGTGCGTGAGTAACCGGGCAAATCTTCCATAAATGGATTGGCATCGAGAATTTTTTGCGTTTCCGGGTCGAGAATGAGGACGCCATCGCGGGCCGCTTCAAAGAGACGACGGTAGCGCATTTCGGAAAGTTAGCTTCAACTTTCATGCGATATAGACTTTTTCATTACTATAACGTGTCTATACTGCTCCGGGCAATGTGAGCAATATAATAAAACACGTTTTAGAGAAAGCAGAAGGATACACTGTTACAAGGTTCGGAGAACTTCCCGTTGCTCAACCGAAGGCAAAAAAGTATTCAGATGTTTTACCCCTCTTCGGTGGGATTTTAGCTTTGCCTGGCTTTTTTGTACCTCCTTGAGCGTGACTGAGCGGACCATTGTAGGTATTGGAAACATTGACATCATCCAAGTACGCTGTTCCCGCCGTGCCATCAAAAAACATCAAGCGAGCATAGGGGTTCGCGTTTGAGAAATTGCCATTGACGGTGCCAATCGAAGTACCATTGAGCCAGACTTGTCCTACCCCGGATGTCACCTCCTGATCCTCTACCTCAATGCTGTACCACGTGTTGGCGCTTAAGGCATTGGCCGGTGTCGAGAGACTGTGCAAGCTTCCCGTGCTGTCCCAGAAGTAGATGTCCAGCCCCTTCAGGTTCGCGTCATAATCCACTTCCCAGGCATTGCCGCCATTATTATTTATCCCCATCGCCAACTCGCTCCCACCAGCCATACTGCTGAAACGGAAGTAGAAACGAGTGTAGGTCAAAGCTTGCGGCCCACCCGGCAAAGCTGTATACAAGTACACATACTGCCCACTGCTATTGGTAAACTGCGCCGCGTACTGACCGCTATTGACGACGCCAGTCTGCACAGTAGCCTTGCCGGTGCTGTCGCTATTGGAAAACGACCATTTGCTAAAGTCGCCGGTCTCAAAGCCATCACTGAAGTAGGTGCCTTGCACGACACCAGTGCCACTCAAAGGGACGCTCTGCGGACTGTTGGGCGCATTATCGGTAATGGTCACACTGCCACTGCGGCTGCCACTGGCTCCGGGCGTGAAGGTTACACTGATCGTACACGTACCTCCTGGTGCAATGACAGCAGTACAGGTATTGGTCTGCGCAAAATCGCTGGCGTTGGTGCCACTGATCGCGATAGTGCTGATGGTCAATGAGGCTGACCCGCTGTTCGTGACGGTTACGGTTTGTGGTGAACTCGGCGTACCGACTTGTACCGTACCAAAATCAAGACTGGTGGGATTTAAACTCACCCCAGGCGTAGGAGATGAGTTGCCAATGAACTTGTTCAAAATGTTGGCAGTGATTTGCTGGCTTACAGCATTAGCCTTACCAGTGTTGCAACTGCAAAAACCGTCGTTAAAACCGTTATCCACACCCCATGCCCACTGAATAGTCCCGGCAGCAAACACCATTGCTCCACTTGGGGCAGTGTAGAGTGTTGTATCAGCATAGGCCGCTACGCCGTTATCAGCAGGAGGGACATAGGAGTGACCTAGCTGTTGTAATTCAGATACGGGCGATCAAAAGAGACCGTATAAGCGCGGTTATTGCTGACAACGTTGTAGGTGACATCGTTAAATTCGCCGTAAAGGTCATAGCCAATATTGTTATTGCCAGCACCGCCCCACATGTTGTAGGCTTCCCAGGTCGTCACGTCCATCGAGTAAACGATATCGGCTGCAACTCCATCAGAGCGCACCACAAAAGTGATATAGTTCTCAAGATTATCATCCAGGCGAATCAACTTCACAAGATAGTTACCAGTTGTCCAGGTTGTGGGTACAGTGAGCGTATAGCCCGGTGACCAGTTACATTCAGTCAAGCCAAAATTGATGGAGGTATTGTCGGTATTGGTAGGACAATTGGCCTGCAGCGATCCATTGAGCGGGCCAATGTGCTGCATGAGCCGTCCCCCACAGGGTCCGCATGGCGTATTATCAGGGTTCGTGCCGTGTGGATAATAGCCCATGCGATAAATATCCATCGTATACTGGGCAGCAGCGGACAGGGAAACCATGAAACTGATCTGCCCTCCCTGGTTGACGCTGGTTAAAGAAGCATAGCCTTCAATCTCGTGATGGGTCGCTTTGTTGTAATTATCAAATTCCCACCCTGTAGAACCCTGCTGCTCATTCTCAAGCACAATAGGATTCGAGCTCGCGGCATGCGCTACCTGTGGCAGGCCTGGTATAAAGGAGGACATTGAAATAACCTGTAGCAGAATCACAATCATGACACTCACAAGCAGTAACCGCAGACCATGCCTGCTCGGAACCAGTAGCTTGCGCAGAAAATATACGTGGGTGCCTTGTTTCATGGGTTATCTCCTTACCCGGCCAAATATTACCGCCAGGAATGGACAACATGACACGCTAAAAAGTTGCGTGGTAGGTCCCTGTATTTAGTCTTAGAGATAGGTGGTGTATTCTTGTTAGGAGAAAAGCACAAGAGAGAAATCCCTTGTCACTCCTGGTGTACATGTGCATTCCCGTTTATATACACACGAATAATCAACATATGTACGAGGTTCGTGGTAATTGATTGTCACAGGTTATAGCACAAACGCTACAACAGTTTATTAGTACCAATCGAGATGTCGGATATTGTAGAACCCCCAACCGACAGAGTGATTATTTTGCATAACCACGTCAATTGTACACGATGTTACTGCAAAAAACAACCCATTGCTTTATATTTTCAAAGCATATTCAGAAAATAAAATACCAGAATTCAAGCATTAGTTGCAGCATTTTTGCAATGTCACACGAAATCGTCATTTATTTCCCTTATTCCTGAGAAACAGGAACTGATACGCTTCCCATCACGCCTGGGCAAATGTATCAATCATCAGCTTCACATCGTCGCCTAATGGATAAAGAACGGGGCAGGTGCAACCAGTGCGTTCATATTCTTTCACCTTTGTACGCACTTCGTCCGGCGTGCCACTGGCGGTGATGCGTTCAATCAATTCGTCAGGTACAAACTGCATGGCGGCGTGAATCTGCTCTTTTGTGGCCGGCCAGCCGAGGATGCTCTGTACCTGCTTTACGATTTCCGGCGCGGTGCCGCTAGCCGCCGCGATGTGCGGCTGTTGAGCGAGGTATTGCGTTATCAATTCTTTCGCCGCTTGCACAGCACGATGGTGATCAAAATCGACCGAGCAGACGATCAACTGAGGGCGATCAATAGCATTCACATCGCGCCCGGCTTTTTTCGCGCCGATGGCGATATGCCGCAATGCTTCATCGTTGTATTCCGGTGGCACGCAATAATTGAGTACCACGCCATCAGCAATTTCTCCTGCCAGTTCCATCATGCCCATATGTGTGGCACCAATGTAGATCGGCACGTGGCGTGGCTCGCGACGGCCATGTACGACATCGAGTTCGATGCCATCCACGGTATGAAATTCGCCGTGGAAGGTGACGCGCTCCATATTGAGCAAGCGCCTCATGACTTCGATCGTCTCACGCATCGCCTTGAGCGGTTTCTTGCGTTCAATGCCCACCTGTTGCGCCAGTGGATCCCACCACGCGCCAAGCCCACAAATGATACGATTGGGCGCGAGGTCATCGAGCGTTAAGAAGGTCGCGGCAAGCAAGCCAATATTGCGCGTCCAGTTGTTAATCACGCCACTACCGATAGTAATGCGCGATGTCACGGCAGCAAAAGCGGCCATCGGAACAATGGCATCACGCACAAGGCGCGATTCGGCCTGCCACACAGCCTCAAAGCCGCGCTGCTCAGCATACTGTGCATATGCCATGCCTTCACGAATCGAATGTTTGTCTTGCAGATACATTGCCACGCGAGCCATATGGTTCTCCTTCACACTATTTGCTATGCCTGTGGGGGCCGATTTATCAAACATTACGGGCATGGGCCGATACATCGGCGGTGGGCGCGGTCAACCGGCCCCTACCTAGATTCGTCGGCCTGCGCCTTTCCAGTAGGGTTCGCGAATGAGCGTTTTGAGCAGTTTCCCTGTCGGGTTACGCGGCATCTCCTCAACGAAATCTACCGAACGCGGTTTCTTGTAATCGGCCAGTTGCCCGCCACAGTAGGCGATGAGTTCTTCCCCGCTGGCGCTGACTCCCGGTCGCAGTTCAATGACTGCCTTCACCGACTCGCCCCATTGATTGTCTGGCACGCCAATCACCGCGACATCCGCTACGGCTGGATGCGCGGCAAGTACCGCTTCAATCTCCGCCGGGTAGATGTTGACGCCGCCAGAGATAATCATATCTATTTTGCGGTCGCAGATAAAATAGTAGCCCTCGCTGTCGCGATAAGCGATATCGCCGACGGAGAAGAAACCATCCCTCGTATTGCTGGCTGTTGCTTCTGGCTTGTTGTAATACTCTGCCAGCCAGGAATTGCGCGACCACATTTCGCCAGGCGTGCCATCGGGGACTTCATTGCCTGCCGCGTCGAGCAGGCGCATCTCCTGTCCGGGGCCAATTTTGCCGCATGAACCAGGCTTGCGCAACTGGTCTTCAGGCCGCAGCAAGGTTACAATACCGGTTTCCGTCGCGCCATAGAACTCCCACAGGCTCTTCCCGAAGCGCTCTTCACCACGCACTTTTAATATATACGGACAGGGCGCTCCACCCAGAATAATGGAGCGGAAAGAACTGGCATCATAACGCGAGAAGATATCCTCCGGCACATCACACAAACGTTGGAGGAGTGCCGGAGCCATAAAGGTGGAGGTGATATGATGGCGCTCGATCAGTTGCAACGCATCCACCGGATCAAACTTTGGTTGGATGACAATCGTCGCTCCCAGCAGCAAATTCAGTGCTACAAAAAAGCTGGGTGCGCTATGGTAGTATGGGCCGGCCAACAAATGAACATCTGACTCGGCCAGTTCAAACGCCTGTACAACCTGGATAACATCGTTGACCGGCACGCCTTTCGGACGATAAGCCCCCCTGGGTTTGCCTGTGGTACCAGAAGTGTAGCTCATGGTGGAACCCAGCCCACTTTCGCTCTGCGGCACCTCCTCACTGGCGCTGGCAAGCAGTTCCTCGTAAGGCAGCCAATGCGCCGGAACTTCGTCGCCAATAGCAATGCAAGCAACGTCTCCCGAAAATTCGCTGTGAGCGGCATTGACCACTTCCACCAGTCCTGGCCCGGCTAGCGTTACTTTTGCCTGGCTATCATTAACAATGTAGGCCACTTCATGTTCGCGTAGGCGATAATTGAGCAAAACAGCAATGGCAGAGAGCTTTGATAAGCCACTGGCAATCTCCAGCAACTCAATAGAGTTGTGGGACATCACGGCAACCCGGTCGCCCGCCTGCACACCCAGACGGCTCAAAGCGTTGGCGATACGCCGGGCGCGAGTATTCAACTCAGCATAGGTAAGCGAGCGTTCACCGCAAATCAGCGCGAGCTTGTTGGGCCGAACGAGCGCGTGGGCATCAAGGTAATGAGGTGGTTGAGGTGTTGTGGGTGTTGTGGGTCTAGTTGTATCATTGCTATTCTCGGAAGTGGTCATGAATGCCGTCTCCTTGTCTTTACTTCGTCGTTATTGTTGGGTCAGGCTAGAATATCAGCATTATATCATGTCGGGGGGCAAGACTGGCACATCGCTGCGCTTGTCGGCTTTCTTGCAAGTAGCCGTTAACAGCGTATGAACGTTATACGTTTATATTGTAATCACAGTATTTTGGAGAATAGCTTTCATGTTATCTGAGGCATCATTGTTAAGTCCCTATTTGGCAGCATTACAACAAGAGTTGGAGACAGGCAATACTGCGGCCCTTTCCACCTTCTGGCACATGGTTATGGCGCAAGGCACGCCGCTGCTTGAACGCATTCCCGGCGATGATGACCATGTACTGGTCACTTTTCTCTGGCAGCAGACGGAGGAGATACACACTATTCTGGTCGCGGGCGCACTGGTCGGATGGGACGTGACCCAGAATCAGATGAGCCACTTGCCTTTTACAGACATCTGGTATAAAACGTATAGAATGCGCTCTGATATTCGCGCTATCTATCGCTTCTCGATCAATGACTCACTGATTCCCTGGACTATTGATACTATGGAAGAGCGGCTAAATAACAGTCGGCGCGACCCGCTCAATCCAAAAGCGTTCATCTTCCCCAGGAATCAAGATGACCCCTATAGTACCGAGACACGACTGTCGGTGCTGGAACTCCCTGATGCACCACCTCAACCCTGGGTTTCACCACGCTCGGATGTGCCAGCAGGAAAGGTGGAACTGCAAGCCGTCTACAGCGACATTCTACAGAACGAGCGACGTGCCTGGGTCTATATGCCTCCTGGCTACACTACGAACGGAGAGCCGTATGGACTGCTGCTCGTTTTTGATGGTGCCGCCTACCTTGAGTTCATTCCCATGCCTACTATCCTCGATAACATGCTGGCTGATGGCGTGCTACCACCAATGGTGGCGGTCATGCTCGATTCACCGCCCGGCGAGCGCAACCGTGAACTGACGTGTTACCCGCCCTTCGTTGATTTCTTGCGCCAGGAACTGATTCCCTGGTTGCACAGCCATTACTACATCTCAACTGACCCCACGCAGACCATCGTCGGTGGTTCCAGCGCTGGTGGACTGGCTGCCGCCTTCGTAGGGCTACACGCGCCCGAAATTTTTGGCAAGGTGCTTTCGCAATCAGGCTCATTCTGGTGGGACTGGGATAGCGAGGACAAGATAGCCCAGGAATGGCTGACCCATCAGTTCGCGATCAGTGAGCAGCAACCGCTCTCCTTCTATATTGACGTGGGGCGCATCGAACGCATCCCCGGATACGACCTGCTGATGGTCAACCGGCACTTGCGCAATGTCTTGCTCGCCAGAGGATACGACGTTTCGTATGCCGAACTGGGCGGCGGCCACGAGTACCTCAGTTGGCGCGGCGGCTTTTCCAATGGACTGTTAGCCCTATTGGATGGAGTACCCACCATATTGCCAGGAGTACCCACCATATTGCCAGGAGTACCCACCATATTGCCAGGAGTACCCACCATATTGCCAGGAGTACCCACCATATTGCCAGGGTACCCGCAAGGGGATACCCCTACTATAGCCGATAATAATGTATAACGGGCAATGTAGTATAGTAGGGGTATCCCCTTGCGGGTACCCTGGCAATTCGGGGAATTGTGTGCCAGGCAATTATAGGCGATAATAATGTATAACGGGCGACGTAGTACAGTAGGGGTATCCCCTTGCGGGTACCCTGGCAATTCGGGGAATTGTGTGCCAGGCAATTATAGCCGATAATAATGTATAACGGGCGACGTAGTATAGTAGGGGTATCCCCTTGCGGGTACCCTGGCAATTCGGGGAATTGTGTGCCAGGCAATTATAGCCGATAATAATGTATAACGGGCAACATAGTATAGTAGGGGTATCCCCTTGCGGGTACCCTGGCAATACGGGGAATCGTGTGCCAGGCAATTATAGCCATCCTTTCTAAAAGGGGATACAATACTATGGTGAGGAGGCAATGATGATTGCAAAGAAAGTAAATCTGGATACGCTGCAAAATCAGGGGGCCGAGTTGACACCGACGTATGGCGCACGCGCATTGAACACGCGCATACCGCGCTACGAGTTGCCGGAGCAAGAGATGCTCCCGCGCATCGCCTATAGCCTGATTCACGATGAGCTGATGCTTGACGGCAATGCGCGTCTGAACCTGGCGACGTTCGTCACAACCTGGATGGAGCCAGAGGCCCGCGAGTTGATGGCCGAGACGTTCGACAAGAACATGATTGATAAAGATGAGTACCCGCAGACCGCCGAAATCGAGCAGAGGTGCGTGAATATCATTGCGCGGCTCTGGAACGCCCCTGAGCATCAGGAAACTGTTGGCACCTCCACACTTGGTTCGAGCGAAGCAGCCATGCTCAGCGGTATGGCGCTCAAGTGGCGCTGGCGCGAACGCATGAAAGCACAGGGCAAACCAACAGATTCACCCAATCTGGTGATGGGCATCAATGTCCAGGTCTGCTGGGAGAAATTCGCTCGTTACTGGGAAGTCGAGCCGCGTTTTGTACCCATGGAAAACAATCGCTACCATCTGAACGCGGAAGAAGTCGTTAAGTACTGTGATGAAAATACCATCGGTGTGATTACCATCCTGGGCAGTACATTTGACGGGAGCTATGAACCGATTCAAGAAATTGGCGCTGCCCTGGACCACTTGCAGACGGAGCAAGGGCTGGATATTCCCATTCATGTTGACGCAGCAAGCGGCGGCTTTGTCGCCCCATTCATACAACCCGACCTGGAGTGGGATTTTCGCGTTCCTCGCGTTGTGTCAATCAATGCCTCCGGCCATAAATACGGACTGGTATATCCGGGCGTTGGCTGGGCTATCTGGCGCGACCAGGCGGCGCTGCCAGAAGATTTGATCTTCAACGTGAACTACCTCGGCGGACAGATGCCCACCTTTACCCTCAACTTTTCGCGACCCGGCAACCAGATTGTGGCACAATACTATAACTTCCTCCGTCTGGGCAGAGAAGGCTACACGCGCATTCAACGTTCCTGTCATGATACGGCGTTATACCTGTCTGGCGCAATCGCGAAAATGGGGCCATTCGAACTCATCAGTGATGGCAGCGAGTTGCCCGTTTTTGCCTGGAAGTTGAAGGAAGAGACGAACTTTACCCTCTTCGATCTGTCGGATCGGCTGCGCTATAACGGCTGGCTCGTACCTGCCTATTCAATGCCCAAAAATTGTGCAGACCTGATTGTCCAGCGTATTGTTGTAAGAGAGGGATTGAGTCGCGATATGGCCGATCTCCTGCTGCATGATATGCACATAGCATTACAACATTTTGCTTCACAGCCGGGACATGCACCAAAACATGAAGGATCACACTTTGCGCATCTCTGAAAATAGCATGATTGGAATTGCATTCTATTTGCCTTTAACCGCATAACGTACAAAGGAGAAAAGTATGGCAGATATGGCGAACAAAAAAAACCATGTCCTGATTCTGCAACACTTCCATGAGAATCCGCCAGGGCGTGTGGGGGATCTTTTACAGGAACACGCTATCCCCTACGATACTATTCACGTTGGGGTGGATCATCTTCCTGACCCCGCCACATATGCGGCAATTGTCGTGTTAGGTGGCACACAACATCTCTACGATAAACACAAATATCCCTATACTGTCCACGAAGAAATCTATTTGCACTCGGCGATTCGACAACACATTCCCTATCTTGGCATGTGTCTCGGCGGCCAACTCCTCGCCAATGCATTTCAGGCAGAGGTGAGGAGATTACCCAAAGAACGCATCGGCTTCTTACAGATACATTTTACCGAAGCTGGCACGCAAGACCCGCTTTATCAGGGCTTGCCTGGCTACCAGCAAGCATTTCAATGGCACGAGGACTGTTTCGAGCTACCCGTTGGCGCAGTCTCGCTAGCTCACCACGAAGACAGCTCAAATCAGGCTTTTCGCTATCTCAGCCATGCCTATGGCTTGCAGTATCATGTCGAACTCACCGAAGAGATGCTGGATACATGGCTGCATAGTCCATCCTCAAAAAAAGAGTTCATTGATGCCTATGGCACGGGACAGTATGAGAAAGTAGAGCAGGAGGTTGCGCAACTCTTTCCAACTTACGCACACCATGCGCGAATCCTGCTCGAAAATTTTTTCAAGATCAGCAAGCTCATGTAGAGCAAAGGAGAAAACATCATGGCATACGAATTGATCGAGTTGGAGTATAGCGGCGATTTTGCCACTATCACCATGAATTGCCCGCGGCGCCGCAATGCGCTCTCGCTCAAGCATATGCTTGAACTGACCGCTGCTTTTCGCGAGGTGGGCGAGAGCGGTATGCGCGGAGTCATATTAGCCGCCAATGGCCCAGTCTTTTCCGCCGGTCACGATTTCGCCGACATGGTGGGACGGGACCTTGTTGCCATGCGCAAGATATTGCATGTTTGCACGATTCTCATGAATACGATTCAGGAGATTCCACAACCTGTAGTGGCGCGTGTGCAAGGACTCGCCACCGCCGCCGGGTGTCAACTGGTCGCCACCTGTGATCTGGCCGTTGCCTCCTCAGAGGCCGCATTCGCGACGCCGGGCGGCAAGGGTGGCTGGTTCTGCACGACGCCGATGGTGGCGGTCAGCCGCAATATTGGGCGCAAGCGGGCGCTCGAAATGCTGCTGACAGGCGACCCCATTGATGCACAAACGGCGGCAGACTGGGGATTGGTCAATCGCGTCGTGCCACCAGCACAACTGGAAGAGGAATCACAGCGGTTGCTCGCGTCTGCGACACGAGGCAGTTTCATCTCCAAAGGGATTGGCAAACAGGCGTATTATGCCCAGATTGGTCTTGCGCAACCACAGGCATATGATTACGCACAGGAGGTTATGGCTTCAGCCTCCCAGATACCCGATGCGCAGGAAGGTATGCAAGCATTTCTGGAGAAACGCAAGCCACGCTTCCAGTAAACTGCCTGAAAACCCGTAGGTGCCAGTTTACTGCGCACAGCGCCGACACCTTTCTTGTTTTCTCATACACTTGACGCTCATTCGGAAGTGGTATCATGCTTTAAGTGTACGATGAATATGTCCCGAAATAGGCTAGCAGCAGGCTTGTATAAGGCTTCTCCGCCTACCGAGGATATAGCCCTTTGGTCACACTTGTAGTAAAAGAGTAGCCCGATTACCCCTGCTGGATATATAATGAATGAGCCTGACACCTTTTGGGACACAGCAGGTTGATTGGTGCAAATAATTGGCTATCCTTTCGTTGATAGAGTATGGTCGCTGGAAATTCCCTGGAGGAGTGTAATTCTTGACGTCGCGGAAAAGAATAACGGCGTTTTATATCGGTATGCTGATTGGGCTGGTGATCATCTTCACGAATTTGACGCCATTGCGCCAGTTCCAGTCGGCGATTGGCGCGGTCTTCCTGGCTCCTCAAGCCGGGCCAAACCCTGCACCCGCGGTCATTCCCAGCTTGCGTGCGTGGCAGGGGGCTCATGGCTTCTTCATGCTGGACTCAGGCTCTCGTATTGCGATTGATCCCACCTACGCGGCACAACTGGAAACGACGGCGCAGGTATTTCAAAGCGACCTCACTACTGTGATAGGACGGACCTTGCCTGTTGTCACAACATCGTCTCCGGCAGGTGGTGATTTTTTCCTCACGCTCAATAACGCCGACTCCAGTATTGGCAACGCAGGTTATCTCTTTCAGGTAAGCGATACGACCGTCATCAGCGCACATACCACTACCGGTATCTTCTACGGCACACGCACTGCTCTGCAAATTTTGACGCAAGACCCCTCAAAAATGTATATTCCCAGAGGCATCGCCAGAGATTATCCACAGTATACCGAGCGCGGCTTCATGCTTGACGCTGGGCGCAAGTTCTTCTCCATCGGCGTACTGGAGGATTATGTAAAGTTCATGGCATGGTATAAAATGGATGATTTTCACATTCATTTCAACGACAACGTTCCCGGCGGCGGCGATAGCCCCGATTGGATGCATCAATATGCCGCTTTCCGCCTGAACAGCCCACGCTTCCCTGGTCTCGCGGCGGCTGATGGTTCATATACAAAGCAGGACATCCTGGCATTAGAAGCTGTTGCCAGCAAATATCACGTCACGATCACACCGGAAATTGACATGCCGGCCCACGATCTGGCCTTTACACAGTACCGCCCGGACCTTGCCAGCCCAAATCTCTCAAAAGAGTTTCTCGATCTGAGCAATCCCAATACCTACACCTTTCTGAATAGTATCTGGAACGAGTTCATCCCGTGGTTTGACAGCAAGCAGGTAGATATCGGCGCGGACGAGTACTCGCCAACCGATGCCGACCACTACCGCCAGTTTATCAATACCTACGATGCCTTCTTGAGAAGCAAAGGGAAAACTGTGCGCATGTGGGGTTCTCTAACCAAAATGCAGAGTCCCGTCCCGGTCAACACCAATATCGTCATTGACGATTGGAATAATGCCTGGTCTAATCCGGTGGCTATGGTGAATAGCGGCTTTTCAATCATCAACGCGAACGACAGTCTGCTCTATATTGTTCCCAAAGCCGGTTACTACAACGACTATCTGAATACACAACTGCTGTACGACCAGTGGGAGCCAGATATATTCAGCCTCACTGATCCAACACTCAATCTGCAACCAGGCAACCCGCACCTGCTAGGTGGCATGTTCTCAGAATGGAACGACAAACTTGGCAGCGTCGTCAGCAATGCCGATGTCTATGCTAGAGTTCAGCCCGCCATGCAAACGCTCAGTCAGAAATTGTGGAGCGCAACCACCGGGGGCATCCCCTACAGCCAGTTCATGCAAATAGCTCAACGAGTCAGCACCGCCCCTGGCACACACTTGTCGTGAACATTCATCCGTAGTAGTTTGTCACTGTTCATGTGACTGGTGATGCCCCATCAAGGGACACCGGCAGATGCGCACAGCTCACTCGTCCCGGAGATTCTTCGCTGCACGCAGAATGACAGGCCGGAGGCTGTCATTCTGCGTGCAGCGAAGAATCTCTCGTCACTGCTGGAGCATCACAGTCACATGAACGTTGACAAAGTAGTAGGAACCCGATCAATCGGCGGTGGGCACGGTAAACCGGCCCCTACATTGGTACTTCATTATTTCATGGGCATAAGCTGTCCTCACATTTTTCCAGTGTTTCTTTACGCCTGTGTCTCGTCTGTGATATTCCTCCTCCTTTGTCTCTCTGTCTTTCCAGTGTTTCTTTATGCCTGTGTCGCGTCTGTGATAAAACACCACCTTTGTCTCTCTGTTTTTCCAGTGTTTCTTTATGCCTGTGTCGCGTCTGTGATAAAACACCACCTTTATGAGATACGTTTGTGATACTCCCCCTGTATGCTTGGAAACAAGATGCAATGCTGAATAGCAGTAGATAGCACAATGTTCTGGCTACTGGGCAAAATGTGCGGCATCTATCTTGAGAGGAGGTAGGTATGACCTACAGGTTTCAGGTTAACCAACAAACCTGCATTAATTGTGGTATATGTATGGACCTTTGTCCTGTGCGCTGTCTCGATATGTCGCGGCCAGCAGGAGAAGGCGAGATAGGTTCTCCACAGGAACGCTTCAGCCCCATCCCTGGTGATTGGGCAAACCGTCCCTGGATGATGCTGGCCCCCGTACAGGTCGCTCCTTGTATCGGCTGCCAGGTGTGTGTGCAGGAATGCCCCACTAATGCGATTCAAATTGGGAGCAGCGTTGAGGAACTGGCATACGCTAAACGTGGCTCTATCTCGTATCTGCCGCCCGAACAGGGATGGCAGCCACTCGACGCCTATACGCATGCGACGCCTGAAGAACCAGGCGAGACACCGTTTGGCGACGGGCATGCGTGGCACGTGGCGGAGCGCAAGGCAACCTGGCAAAGCTGGCGCACATGGCTGGGCGAACGCAAAGAGGAGTTACGCGCTCCCTGTCAGGCCGCCTGTCCCGTTGGCACGAATGCTGGTTTATACATTAGCCTGATCGCAGAAGGACGTTATGACGAGGCGTTACAGGTAGCCTCTGAACCCAATCCCTTCCCGGCCATTTGCGGGCGCGTCTGTACCGCCCCCTGTGAAGATGTGTGCCGCCGCGGTGAGTTTGACACTCCGATTGCAATCCGTGACCTGAAGCGTTTCGCAACCGACCATGGCACACCGGGAAAGCGCAAGCTTCCTGCGCCGAGACAGCATTATAACGAGCGAGTCGCAATTGTGGGCGCGGGTCCAACGGGCCTCAGCTCGGCGTACTACCTCGCACGCCGGGGTTACCCGGTCACGGTCTTTGACGCGATGCCTGTGGCAGGCGGCATGATGGCAATTGGCATTCCCGATTATCGCCTCCCACGTGTTGAACTGGAGCGCGATATTCAGGCCATGCGCGATCTAGGAGTCACCATCCACCTGGACACGGCTATCGGGCGCGACATCTCACTGAATCAATTGCAGGAGGAATTCGACGCGATATTGCTGGCAGTTGGAGCACAGCGCAGCCAACGTTTAGGTGTTCCTGGGGAGAAGGAATTGCATGGAGTTATTCCGGCAACGACATTCCTCAAGGATTTTAATCTGAATCCAGAGACAAAACTGACCGGCGACGTTGCTGTCGTTGGTGGTGGTAGTACAGCAATGGACGCGGCACGTTCAGCACTACGTGCTGGAGCGAGCAGCGTTCACATTCTCTATCGTCGCACACGCGTGGAAATGCCAGCCCAGGTAGACGAGGTACGAGCAGCACTGGCCGAGGGCATCCAACTGCACGAGCTTGTCGCTCCCCGCTTGATACTGGGGACTGAGGAAGCAACCGTACAGGGTGTCATTTGCCAGCGTATGCATCTTGGCGAACCGGATGAGAAAGGGAGACGCAAACCAGTGCCGATCTCTGGGTCCGACTTCAACCTGCCGGTTGAGACAATCCTCGTCGCCATAGGCGAGGCCCCTGATCCCTCTTTCTTGCCGGAAGGCACCAGTGTTGGCGTCGCTCCCTGGGGCGGCCTACTCATCAATCCAGTGACACTGGCGACGGGAGCGCCTGGTATCTTCGCTGCCGGTGACGTAACCTATGGGCCAAAATCCATCATTCACGCGGCGGAACATGGGAGAAAAGCGGCAAAATCCATTCACGCTTTTCTGCGCAAGTACTCACCAGGTGAAGTATCCGAGATGCCGGATGACGAGTTTGAAACGGCCTCTACGCTACCGCAAGGTATGAAAGTAACACTTGATCTACGGCCTACACCACGCGAGTTGGTGCCATTACGCGACGGTGACGCGGCGCATAGCCGCTCGACTGAATTCGCGATGGGTTTCACCGAAGAGCAGGCGCGGCGCGAGGCAAGCCGGTGCTTGCGTTGCGACCTGGCCTATCTCTGTCCCACTATCAATGTTATTCCTGCTGATACTATTACATCAGCGAAAAAGGGTTCGTAGCCCTGTTTGTCCCTTCACTTCTAAAGGAGGTATTCTCGTGTCTGTACAAGATTTAGCCAATGCCATCATTTCCGGTATTAATGCAGGAGGCGAACAATTCCTGGAGGGAACAATGGCCGCCGTCTTGCCAGTTGTGTGGCTCGCCATCCTGGGACTGCACCTGGGGCGTCCCTACATATTGGACATGATTGACCGCTTTACGCTGCGCCTGGGTGCTGATCTACTCTGGTTGATCTACGCGGGACTCCGCGACCTGCTCATCGTGTCAGGGGTTATCATGAGCTTCATGTTCTTCTTCCCCGATGTTGTCCTTGCCGACCAGTTGCCGCTCACCGGTGGCCTGGCAGCATGCGCTCTGTTCGGAGTACTACTGGTGAAATTGATGGGTGATCCCGATCATAACCTGCGCGATTTCCAACTCACCACAGGTTTGCTCGGTCTCGGTGCTATCTTCTACTTTGTTCCCTATGTCCTCGGCGTGCAGACCAATGCTGTCGCGACAGGAACGTTGTTGAACATCAGCAATTTCCTGGTCACGAGCAGCAACCCGGACTGGGCCGTCGGCATAGGCTACGTCTCTGTTGCTCTGCTCGCGATTATGGGTGCCGTCGCCGCCGGTTACACACTCATGACTGGAGGACGGGCTGACATGGAAGAAGCAAACGCGACCAACCCGTAAGATGCTGAAAAAGGTTGACTCATTTTTTGACAACGACATACTCCGCTTATACTATGGCGGAACAGAGAGCAACAGAGGAGTTCTCATATGAAACCTACAGATATCGCCGATGCGATCACACAAGCCCTTGTACAGGGCGGCTCACAATGGATGATAAGTACGATAGTGGCCTTCTTGCCCGTCCTGTGGACAATGGCGCTGATACTGCATCTAGGACGCCCGTATGTTCTACGTACACTGCGACGTTGCGGCCTCCGTCTGGGCGCGGATGTCTGGTGGATGTCTTACTTGCTTATGCGTGATGGCGTTCTCTTGATTACGTTCGCGCTGAGCTGGATTTTCTTCGAGCCAAATATCGTAGCCAATTCGGCGCTGCCGCTTACCGGTCCGCTTGCTACACTAGCGTTGCTGCTTGCGCTGGCAGTAAAACTTTCGCGGCGTGTAGATGATGATGTCAATGCCTACCGTTTGGCAACCATCTTCCTTGTGCTGGGAGCAACGCTCTACTATGGGCCGCAGGTCTTTGCCGTCGAGGCCACCAGTCAGCCGAATCTGGCTGGCTTCGGGCAATTCTTCACAAGCAACCTGAACCTGCCATACGCGCTGCCCATCATGTGGGTATCCCTGGCAGGAGCCTTGATTGTAGCTGGATGGCTGTTTGTGCGCACCATGATTTCAGCGAGCCACACCATGGCACGCCGACTCTCACCAACCACGCACCAGCAAACGCCTGAGTCTAAGCCAGTAGCTACCGTGTAGTTAGGGAGTGGATGACAGCAACATGGCCTGACGCTGACTGGCGTGCCAGTCAGCGTCAGGCCATGTTGCTGTCATCCACTCCGTCACACACATCCTGCTCGTTCTCAAATGAACTTATCACACGGCGCAGTAAAACCCCGTCCTTTTAAGGCGGGGATATCAGGCGCGTTCCTTGCGGGGCGTGATAGGCAGGGGGTTGCTTGACATTAAGTGGCATCGTGCTGTATAATGTTTGCATGAACAAGATTGCTTACAA
>Ga0307372_10001553_pt1 | contig 39960 bp, 46 predicted proteins | sample OX1MG_FD_202533 | JGI IMG/M metagenome (GOLD analysis project Ga0307372, IMG submission 202533) | Soil microbial communities from Risofladan, Vaasa, Finland - OX-1 | ecosystem: Environmental > Terrestrial > Soil > Coastal area > Acid sulfate soil | place: Finland: Risofladan, Vaasa | collected...
AACACCCCAGGGTAGGGACCGATTGATCGTGCTCACCGCCGATTGATCGGCAACGGGGACGCGGGCCGATCAATCGGCGGTGAGCACGATCAATCGGTCCCTACCCTGGTGTGTTATTTTGTTACTGTTCATTATCGCGCTCTCTCGACGAGCGCAGCAATGCCGAGTCTCTATTCTCAACTAATTCGGTCATCTGCATAATTGGTTCCTACAGCCGCTCAACGATGCAACAAACGCACCCGCGATTGATAGAGAACGACAAACGAACGATGGAGGAAAGCATGGGTACCACCGTATCAATATCAATCGCGGGCGCGTTTGCGTTACAATCATATATTTCAGGAAAACTGCTAAACTGCTTGCTTAATTGCATTTGAAAAGAAAAGTACGTATACTTTGAGTGAATTACTTCGATTTATCAGCGTCATATTCAGTCAAATCTGGAGGGCAAGATGGATCAGCGAGTTGAGAAGGTAAGCGATGAAGTAAGATCATTGGCTACTCGTGAAGTAAGGTGGTGGACGTGGAAAAGGGTGCTTGTCGCGTCGGTAATCATTTTAGTGATACTGGAAATAGGCACCTACGCCTTCAACTGGACCTGGACTGGGTTCAAAAACAACGATACTGTCTGGGATTATTTGCAGTTGCTGCTCCTTCCGATTGCGCTGGCGATTGTGCCAATCTGGTTCATGGCGGAAGAAGCACAACGGCGCATCTGGCTGGCACAGTTGAAATTGGTGATTGTGGTGCCTGTAGCGATCCTGGTCATATTATTCATTGGAACCTATGCCTTCAATTGGACCTGGACAGGCTTCAGAGACCACGGTCGGCTCTGGGACTGGTTGAGCCTCCTGCTCGTGCCGGTGATTGTGGCTGTATTGCCCATCTGGTACAGTACACGTCAGAGTTCCAACAGCACCAGTACAGGTGAACCCCAAAACGTGCAGCAATCACCACCTGCTCCTACGAACCAACAAAATTGGCCGCCCTCGCCTCCTGTTCAGCCACCACATAGGGTACGGCAAGCGCCACAGGAATAGTACTATGAGCCATCGTGAATGTTAAAGGTGCAGAAAACTGACGTCTGCAAAGGGTCCATCTTCTGCACCTTTAAAGTAGGTCGAGAAGGTAATCAGCTTTGATAGACGAGCTTCTCGAATTCGAAAAACAAAGGCAACGATTTAATATCCCCAAAAGGAAAGATTTGTGTAGCGTACACGCCGCCAAGCCCGTTTGTAAGGTCAATCCAATAATATGTGTTGGCAAGGCCAGCCCATGCCAGGCTTCCTGCCGGGCGACCGGTATCGGCCTGTTCGTTGTTAATCATGAAGCTCAAGCCCCAACTTTTCGACATGCCAGGAAAGAATTCCGCGTCGTTGGATACCGTTGGCATCACGGTCTGTAACATTGTCACCTGACAATCGCCCATAGCGTTGCCTGCCATAAGGTCAACCGTCTCAGGCTTCAATATCTGCACCGAACCGGCACTGCCATGATTGAGAATCATACGAATGAACTTCAGATAATCGCCGACAGTGCCATAAAGGCCGCCTCCGCCCATCTCGAACTCAGGGTCCTGGGGAACTTCAAACTCGATAGGCACAAGTTCCCCGTTCTCGACACGCTGGTGCACCGTTGCCAGCCGTTCTCGCATGGACGGTGTGATGCGGAAGCCTGTGTCATCCATTCCCAGCGGGCCAAATATGTGTTCGGCGAAATAGTCGCCCAGCTTTTGGCCGCTGGCTGCCTCCACCATCTTGCCCGCCCAGTCCATATTAATGCCGTATTCCCAGCGTTCACCTGGATCGGCGAGCAAAGGCAATTGCAAGGTTGCGTTCTGGCAACTGATGATAGGCGGCAAGCCCTTGAGTTGTTGATAGCGCACGACGGTCGCGTTCCAGAACTCATAGGCAAAGCCAGCCGTGTGCGTCAGCAAGTGGCGTAGTGTAATTGCTCGTTTTGGCGCTCGCGTGATTGGCTGACCGTCCGCGTCGAAGCCTTCAAGCACTTGCACTTCACCCAGTTCTGGCACCACATCGCTCGCCGGTCCGTCGAGTGAGAGTTTGCCTTGCTCAACGAGTTGCATAGCCGCTGTACCAGTGATAGCCTTCGTCATCGAGGCGATCCACACAATGGTATCGAGAGTCATCTCGTTTGACTCTCCCAAAACACGTGAGCCGAAACTTCCCTCGTAGATCGTTCCATTACGATCAGTAGCGACAGCTACTACTCCAGGGACATCGCCAGCTTGCACTGCCGTGTGCAAAAGAGCATCTACTTTGGTCTTCAGTGACATGAGACTCTCCTCCTGTGTTTTCACCAGGTCCGAACAATCGCCGGACCAGATATGTGACCCCTTGTTTTTCTTGACAAGCTACAGGTTACTTCATCTATAAGCATATATAGTAATTACTCAGGCACGATGTCAACCTGTGATACTATCCTGCTGTCCTTTGCAAGGCTGATACAAAGTTTGCGCAACATAGCTGGATATTGGTTTTCAAGAGTACCCCTATCCCCTAAAATGCGGCACCACACTTTCCCCAAACAATGCCAGCGTCTCAACATCTGGAACGCGGAAGATGAAGTGGGAGACGCCGACGGCACAGAATTGCTCCAGTTCGCGAATGACCTCCGCGCTATTACCTGCCACAAAGTGTTTGTCCGGGCTGCGCATCACTTTTGATGGGTCTTCGGAGAGGCTGAGCGTGCTGAGATAGGTGAGACGGATGGTGTTGGGGTCGCGCCCGATCTTCACGCAATGCTCTTTGAGAACGGCGACTTTGTGCGCGTACTGCTCGACGGGAACGGAATTGAAGTTGTACCAGTCGGCGTAACGGGCCACTATCGCGAGCGTGCGTTGCTCTCCACCCCCGCCAATGAGCAAGGGAACAGGCGGGTCAGGTTGTGGCTCGCAATAGGCATTGTGGATTCTATAGTGTTCACCGATGAAAGTGGCAGGTTGTTTTGTCCACATAGTCTTGATAATGGCCGCCGCTTCGGCTAGTTGCTCTATGCGCGTGCGTGCGCCTGGAAATGGGTAGCCATAAGCATGGTATTCTTCCTCTTTCCAGCCAGCGCCGAGGCCGAGGATGAAGCGACCGCCAGAGAGCAATTGCAGGTTCGCCATCATTTTTGCCAGCAAGGCCGGGTTGCGATACGCCTGGCTCATCACAAGTGAGCCGACATGGTACAGAGGAAACTCGGCGGCGAAGTAGGCCATTGTGGTCAAACATTCGAGAGTGGCTTCTTCTCCCCATTCGAGATGGTCTTCAGCCCACAGTGTCGTGAATCCTTCTGGCAGAGCGCGAATCAATTGCCGGTTACGCTCGAACAGTTCGCGACCAGGAAAATCCTTTGGTGTTGGTTGCAACATCAAGCCAAAATCTGCTGTTGCCATTGTCTTCTATCCCTTGTTGTTAATTCCCCAGCGGGGTTATTTACGATTCATGTGTAGTACAGGTTATTTACGGGGCCATGCATAGCTGGCGGACTGGTAGATAGCCTCGATGGTAGCAAGATTTTCGATGGTTTCTTCTAATGAAAGTGGTGCGGCATGACCAAGACGGATAGAATTACCAAAATGTTCAACCTCAAGACGATATTGATCAATCGGTGTGAAATGTTGGTGAAGACTTTGACCCTCAGTTGTTACCACAACAACGGTCTCGATATTGCCGGGGGTGAATGGCAAAGGAATAGTAATCAATCCCTGGTCACCGATGATCTCACCGACCTGTCGCGTGGGTAGCTCAAAATTTGCATCAATCAAACCAAAGCACCCATCGCCGAAATCGAGAACGGCGCTGGCTGCACGCTCGACTTCACCCTCGGCAGGAGTATAGACGCGAGCGCCAACAGCGATAGGGGAGCGTCCGAAAATGGCGCGGCAGAGATTGATGGGATAGCAGCCTACATCCATCAATGAACCCCCGGCGAGTGCGCCTTGCAGGCGGATATCATGCGTGCGTGAACCTATGTTAAAGGCGAATGAGGCACGTACCAGCTTGACGTCGCCAATACGCCCTTCCTTAATCTGCTCTAACGCCCAGACGATTTGCGGATGAAAACGGTACATGAACGCTTCCATCAATAACATCCCCGTATCGTTGGCAGTCTGTACCATCGTCACGCCCTGCTCGGCGGTCACAGCCAGTGGCTTCTCGCACATGACATGTTTCCCTGCCCGTAATGCCTTGATCGTCCATTCAGCATGCAAGCTATTGGGTAGAGGATTGTAGATAGCCTCAATTTCAGGATCGTCCAGCACGCTTTGATAATCCCCATAGACGCGCACATCAGGTGCAAATGCGTAAGCCTCTTGCCCGTGTTGCACATTGCGGCTGCCAACCGCGACCAACCGTCCATTACTGGAAGCCTGGATGGCGGGTGCGACACGCTTCACACCAATATTGGCAGCGCTCAACACGCCCCAACGCACAGGATGCACCTGTGGCACAGCCGAAGATTGCATAGTTATTGCCTTTCTTTCCTATAGCCTGTAGGGACCGATTTATCGCGTCCGCCTGGGACTGTACGGAATATACGCCACGTTGGCAGGATGTGGACGCGATAATGAACATGAACAAATTGATTTACCATTGTGCGGGCCGATTTATCGCGTCCGCCTCCTAAATACTCAAATAGCCTCATTTGCCGCTGAATCGGCGCTGGGCGCGGTAAACCGGCCCCTACAGGTTATGCCAGTTTCAACGTATGGGCAAACCGAAGTACCGCGTTAGTTGGTACACGCAGCCAGCGTCCTAACAATGTTACAATACCGGCAGCAAGCAGACCATTTATGGCACCGCCTAGAATATCGTCCGGGTAGTGAACGCCCACGTAGACACGCGCATAGCCAATACTACATGCTATCACAATTGCGATCACGATGAGCCACATTGGTATACGAACGCGGGCGAGATGTCCTGCGAGCCCCCGCACAGTTTGCGTGTTCCGTACTGCACGCAGCGCGGGCAAAAGTGCAAAGAGCAACACACCCACGACGGCGAACGACCACGCTGCGTGGTCGCTTGGAAATGAAGCGTCGGCAGGGTGGCTGATAAGCTGATTGACGTGATGTGTGATAAATGGACGTGGTTCAAATACAAATTGCTCGATGAATAGATTGAATCCATATGCAAGAATACAGGATAGAGCTATCCATACCACAGCCGAGCGCCGTTCCTGCATAACCTGCACTTCAACCGGCAACACAGGGCGTTTACTCCAGGCCAATGGAATGCCCCAGAGAACCAGCATCGGCACAAGCCAGAAGTAAATCAGGTAGTTGGCGCAGAAAATCATCAGCCCATCAAGCAACGGATTATGTCCCGCCGGAGTATTGATGTCCTGAAATATCATATAGTTAAATTGCCATAAAGCAGACATCTTTGGTCTCTCCTATCTTTTTTAGTAGGCCCATTATACACGAACATGCGTAATGGAAACAGGGGCCAGGACAATTCCTTCGCGGGTGTCCCAGCCTACGCGGCAATCATGTTCAAATTTCCATTATTGATACTTTGTATCATTGACAAATCACGGTTACTGGTGTATAATCAGCTTAATGATACAAAGTATCAATTAATCGGGAGGTTACTATGCAGGCAGGCAGGTACACATTTTTATCGTTCATTCTTATTACTCTGTTGATCACAATTGGGTTGGGTGCTTGTGCCGATCCTGGAAGTGGCGTGACTGGCAACCATTCTACTCGTATTTCTATTGTCGCGGCAGAAAATTTCTATGGCGATATTGCACAGCAGATAGGTGGAAGCCGCGTTACAGTAACGAGCTTTCTGAACGACCCCAATGTGGACCCGCATCAATTTGAGTCGAGCGTGCAGAACGCAATCACGGTGAGCAACGCCAGCATCGTTATTGAGAATGGTGGAGGCTACGACTCGTGGATGGACAGACTCCTTTCCGCGTCACCCGATAGTAACCGTATCGTATTGGTTGGAACCAGCATCGCTGGAACCAGGCTATCCAACAATCCGCATGTATGGTATGACGTGCATAATATGATCATGGTTGCGCAGTCCATTGATGCTGCGTTAAAAAAGTTAGATGCCCCCAATGCGGCAAGCTATGACCGCAATTTACAGACGTTTATCCAATCAGCGACACAGATTATTCAGAAGATGGATGAAATCAAAGGCAAGTATGCTGGTACACCTGTTGGATTGACAGAGGATATCTATCTCTATCAAGCATTGCCCATGGGACTTAATGTACTGACCCCTCTTGAATTTCAGAAGGCCATCGCGGAGGGGAATGATCCGCCTGCGGACACTGTTGTTACAGCTAACAACCAGATTACGCAGCATCTCATCAAAGTACTGATCTATAATGAGCAGACAGTAACGCCGATAACCACGAACTTGCAGAACGAGGCACGACAGCAACATATTCCAATTGTTGGAGTGACAGAGACCATGCCATCCGGCAAAACGTATCAGCAGTGGATGCTCGATCAATTATCAGCATTAGAAAAAGCCCTGTAGGGGCCCGATTTATCGCGCCCAGGGGAGGAGAAATATCAATTGGCACAGGAACCTGTAATAGAACTGGAGAACGTCAGTATTTCGCTTGGCGGCCGTCCTATTTTACGCGACATCAATTTGACAATAGAAAAGGGCGAGTTTGTTGTCGTTCTCGGCCCGAATGGCGCGGGGAAGAGTACCCTGCTGAAAATGCTGCTCGGCCTGCTCCATCCAAATTCTGGCACGATACGAGTGCTGGGCAAGACACCGCGTCGGGGGAATCCATCCATTGGCTATGCCCCGCAGCATCGAGTGTTGGAGTCCGACCTGGCATTGCGGGCGCGAGACCTCGTAGGCTTTGGCCTTGACGGCAATCGCTGGGGAACTGGTTGGCCCAGTCGCAAGCGTGATGCGCTGATTGATCAGGCGCTGGACGAGGTGCAAGCCAGGAGTTTTGCCGATGCGCCTATTGGGCAACTTTCTGGCGGCGAACAGCAGCGTTTGTTGATTGCGCAGGCATTATTGACCAATCCGCAATTGTTGTTGCTTGATGAACCATTATCGAATCTTGACATTGCTCGTCAGCAGGACATTGTGGAACTTGTGACTCAGGTGTGTCGCTCGCGCAATGTCGCCGTTTTGTTAGTGGCGCATGATGTAAACCCATTAGTGTCGGTTGTTGATCGCGTTCTCTATCTTGCTAATGGACATAGTGCTATTGGTACACCCTCCGAAGTAGTTACCAGCGCGACATTGACAAAGCTTTATGGCACGCCAGTAGAGGTTGTACGTGCTATGGATCGTATCTTTGTTGTTGGTGTGGAAGTGTGAGAAGCATGGAAAAGTTGTGGAAAGCATGAAAGCCTATGTGGAACGTATTTGACCTGTTACAATATCAGTTCATGCAGAACGCATTTATCGCCGGTTCTATTGTAGCGATTATGGCGTCGGCTGTCGGCTATTTCGTTATTCTGCGTGGTCTCACCTTTGCTGGTCACGAGTTGGGATATATCGGCTTCGCTGGCGCTGCCGGTGCGGTGCTGCTCGGCATTGATCCTGTATTTGGACTACTGGTCTTCACCATTGGCTCGGCCATCGGTATGGGCATCCTGGGTAAAGAGGTGCGCGAGCGCGATATCGCGATTGGTATCATCGCCATGCTAGGATTAGGTCTGGGCGTTCTCTTCCTCGCACTCTATACAGGCTATGCTGAGCAAGCGTACAGTATTCTTTTTGGCACAATCGTGGGTATCAGTCGCGCAGACGTGCTGGTGACGGCCCTGGCAAGTATTGTTGTGGGCAGCATTCTGTTAGTTATCTTCCGCCCGTTGCTGTTCAGTTCACTTGATGAAGAGATGGCGGAGGCGCGTGGTGTGCCGGTGCGTATGCTCTCGATCCTTTTTCTGGTATTGGTCGCGATGGTCGTCTCAATTTCCGTACAGATCATCGGCGTCCTGCTCATTTTTACCCTGTTGATTGGCCCGTCGGCAACAGCATCGCGGCTGGTACAGAGTCCTGCTCGCGCAATTCTGCTGGGGATGGTATTGGGATTGCTTTACACCTGGCTGGGAATAGTAATCGCGGCGTATAGCAACTGGCCCGTCAGTTTCTGTATCGCGACTCTCTCATTTGGTGTCTATTTACCTGTTCGTCTGCTTTCACCGCTGTGGAGCGGAAGACGACGAGGGGAAGCGACCAATGCAGCAAACAAAGCAAGGACGGATGCTCAGAAGTCGTTAGCGGAGGCGGAAAAAGTATGATACAACTTTTGCAACTTGCATTTGTACAGAATGCATTGATCGCGGGAACCATCGTTGCCATTCTCAGTGCGGTGGTTGGTTATTTCGTCGTGCTGCGTGCGCAAGCGTTCGCGACGGAGGCGCTCTCGGATATCGGTTTTGCCGGAGCGACGGGTGCTGCCCTGTTGGGCGGCAGTTCACTGCTGGGAACATTCGTTTTTACATTGCTTGCCGCATATGGTATTGGCGTACTGGGTGAGCGTGTGCGTGGGCGTGACCTGGAGATAGGTATGGTGCTGGCCTTCGCACTCGGACTGGGCGTGTTGTTTCTCAACCTCTATACGCAGTTTGCGACGGAGACGGTCAATGTCCTCTTCGGTTCGCTGCTCAGCGTTTCTCATGATAACGTGGTTATTATCGCATGGGTGAGCCTTGCTATTCTGCTCGTCATAGGATTTCTCTTTCGCCCGCTCCTATTCGCCTCGATAGACCCGGAGATGGCGCAGGCGCGAGGTGTGCCAGTGCGTCTACTCTCCATTGTCTTTATGCTTGTTCTGGCAATCACCGTTTCGGAGGCGGTACAAATTGTTGGTGTGCTACTCGTATTTGCGCTGATCGTCGCGCCTGCCGCCAGCGCCGAACGCCTGACCAATCGTCCACTTACTACTATTGCGCTTTCTATCGTTCTGGGTCTGGTCTTTACCTGGGGTGGCCTATTGCTGGCATTCGTTGGTCACTGGCCCGTTAGCTTCTATATCTCCGCGCTCGCGGCACTCTCATACTTTATCTCGCTCATAGTACATCGTGTGCGCGTGCCAAAACGCTACAAAGAGCCAGAGCGTCCCTGTATGGGCTGCCCCGGTAGCAGCAATCAGGGTTACATAAACGTGCCAGTACCCGCGGAACGCGCTTCAAGGTGAGTAAAAACATGAGTCATCCCGAATTTTTTACAGGCAATACCGGCAATGCGAGAAAATAGAGAGACGACGGACGCCCGCCAGGGGCCACCCACCACGTCCCTGACTTTTACCCACAACTTTAGTGATACATTGGTGAGAGATTGAAAAGAGAAAAACTTCAGAAAAGAACGATTTTTGGCCTCTTGTCAAGCCACAGATCGTTGACCCAGCGTTTCTGTCGCTGAGCCACATCCAAGTCGGGCAGAAAGCGAGCTGTGGAAATACACGTCAAGCATGTTCTGCATGGCATCGAGCTTCCAAGCTCTTGCCACTATGGACAGCACTTTCTCTAGCAATCGACTTTTCTTCTATGTATTCACAATCAACGTTGTGGGTAAAAGTCAGACCACGTCCACCCGACCCCCGTCCCTACGATGCCACGATGCAGGTTCGCGTCGTACATCGTAGGGACGGGGGCGGTGCGGATGCGGTGGGTGGCCCCTCGCGGGCGTCCGTTTATCCTCTCTTACCTCTTATACATCTTTTACTCGTGATAAATTCGGGATGACTCATGTTTACTTGCTAGCTCCAGTCCATCGAAGTCTTCTTCTTGCTCTACCCGCTAATGTGACAACAACTATGACAAATATGGCAACGCAGACGAGCAGGACTCCGATGGAGCTTATCAGTCCGATGATGCCTCCCGCCAGTACCGCTTGCTGTCCATTCGCATATTGCAACACAATGGCCGCCGCGACAATCCCCGCAACCGAGAGAAAAAATCCCAGCGAGGAAAGGATAATAACTATAATCCAGAGAACTTTAGCACGCAGACTCAACTCTTCCTGGGGGTGAATCTTTTGTTGTTGTTCTGGTTCAAAGCTCTCTGAATTTTTAGCACGATACCCTCTGTATTCGTGGTCTGTCAGCCATTCCTGCTCGAATTGCTGCCTTTGCTCTGGCTCTTGCATCTGCATAGCATATCTCCTTATCTGGATTCTGACACTCTTCTCATTATATACGTTCCTGAGTTGCGAGCATAATTTTGACGCCTTCTATATCTTTCAATGTATATGGTGTCCCTATAAGGTGATTGAAAACTTCTCCATTCATGCAAAAAAAGCATGGCTATAGGCATCGTGTTCTATAATTAGAATGGCGTAATTTAGTACGCACAACTACGATTTTTACTAAGAGGATGTATCACAACCATGACACAATCGAACAATCCCGCACGTCCCATACGGGTGGGCGTGCAACTACAACCGCAGCACGGTACGTATCAACAATTCGCAGAGGCAGTACGTCACGCGGAAGACATGGGCGTAGACACCATTTTTGACTGGGACCACTTCTTTCCCCTCTACGGCGATCCACAGGGCAACCACTTTGAGGGCTGGACATTGCTTACCGCGATGGCGATGTTAACGCATCGTGCGGAGGTTGGGACGCTCGTAACTTGCAATACCTACCGCAACCCCGCGTTGCTTTCCGATATGGCGAAGACCGTTGATCATATCAGCAGTGGTCGTCTCATTCTTGGCATCGGCGCGGGCTGGTTCGAGCGCGATTACAGCGAGTACGGTTATGACTTCGGTACCGTCGGCAGTCGTTTAGAGGCGTTGGAGCATTCGCTGCAAGTTATCAAGCATCGTTGGGAGGTTGATGTTCCCAAGCCGACGCGCAAGATTCCCATTCTGGTTGGTGGCGGCGGCGAAAAGAAAACGTTGCGCATCACAGCCACCTATGCCGATATTTGGCATGGCTTCGGCGATCCTGACACCTACACACACAAAGTGGAAGTTCTCAACAACTGGTGCGCCGAAGTGGGCCGCGCCCCGCAAGAGATCGAACACGCTGTCGGGCCGCAACAGGTAGATGCCGCGACGCTCGACGCTTACGTCAAAGCGGGTGCCACCCACCTGATCGTTGGTCTGAACGCCCCCTGGGACCTGAGCAAAGTTGCGCAGGTACTCAAATGGCGCTCTGAACGGTATAGCTAACACATAGCAAGCATATAGGCAAAGAGAAATGCAGGTGCTACCTGCATTTCTCTCTTAGGGCATGTCGCAAGATCGGGGAAGATGGCGTACCCTTGTGGTCGCCAGGCAACGCTGCAACTACCCTGATTCCCCTCTGCCTATATGCTTGCTATACCTTACCTCCGATTCCTGCTATCCTCCACCCTCTTCGCCTTCAACTCAAATCTTGGCAACGTCCCCAAATCCACGGCTTCAATCGGTATGCGTAAATTGAGGCGATGTACAGTTCTTCTTGAGAAATACAGGTTCCCTTAAACACCGGTTTTCCCGGGAGAATAGCAGGATTAAGTACAATGTAGTCGGTATAGGTCGCGACTGGGTGATTCATAGGTAGCGTGATTAAAGCGCACTCCAAATGGCAGAGAAAACAAACATCGCCCATACGAGAGCGTTCTTTTTCTACCATCCAGCAGATAGGAAAATTTGAGCAAAGAGTAGACAACACCTCCACATACTCGCCATGCAAGTAGGGCAGTACCATAGACTATGCTTTTGTTCTTTCTCTTGCATGAAAAGTATATCGAACTGATCTGAAAATTGTGTAAGAAAAAGAGAAAAAGGACGAGGTAAAAACGAAGTACAGGATAAAAAGCAAAAATGATCACACGTTGATTGCATGATGAGAACACAGGTGAAGGAATCTCAAATTGATTGCAACGACTCGCAAAACAACCCCTTGTATCCTAGTTCTATTTGACCTCAAACGGGGCATTTGGGGGATATTCCCCCAAGAATCCTCTCAAGCTACTGTATTTGATTCGCTTGTCTTTAAAATATGCATACTAGAGTCTAAAATGTAGTAACCAACTGTTGCGCAGCCATTTCCATTACAATTAGGACTCATCATCAATCCACTCGCAACTCTTTCTTCTACTGCAAGCGCGGCTGGCAACCACTGAGTTCCTTGGGGTGGAGTGCGCTTCTCCCAGTCAATATTACCTGATGAAACGTGTTTTACATTAAGGGTAATTGGTGTGGTACCTGTTTGATCTCCCACCAGTATGATTACATAAGACTTATCTGATTGTGCTGACAGGGTTACTGTAATCGGATTATTATTTGCGTTCAGAACAGTAAATTGACCTACCTCAGTTGAAAGGCTGAGAATTTGTCCTGGCACTAGCGGTTCATTAAATTCATGATTTGTCACCATTGCTCCAAAGTGGTACTCAGTCGGGTAAACAACCCAGTTAGTGTTTACTGAGACAGCTTCTGTTGTTGGCGTTTCCGTTGGTATTTTCGCTTCTGTTGTAGCAGTTGGAAACGTACCCGTAGCATGCACAAACGATGTAGCTGTTGAGGGTGGTATAATGGTTTGTGATTGCGATTTACTTATGATTGCGGCAACTATAGTGCCAGAGGTGAGAATTATCGCTGCAATGATAGGTACAATATACTTCCATTGTATGGTACGTGGTTGCTGCCCAGATGCCATTGTATTTACTCCTCTTCTTTTTCAAGAACTAGCAAACCTCAACATAAATAACTATAGTCATATTTGGAATAGACGTAGCAAGTAGTTGATCTTACAATAGAAGCGTGACCATACAGAATACACCGCTCTCTTCTATTTGACAATAAATCTCTATATGTTATAAAATTGCGATCATCCATTTTCATTTCTTCAAAAGGGAGATGGTAACAGGTTGGAAGCCTATCAGCAGAGGCTTCCACGAATGCGTAGCAAGTTTCAACTTGGTGACTGGTAACTTTCTGTTATCACACAGTAACAATGTTGCTGCTGAGTATCCGCAGGAGGAACTGAGTGGGTACAAACAAAGGGTTTGCTGTTTGCGGGGCTTTGCTTGGAGTGCTATTCCGTAGTCTTGACTTTAGCTGGGGATTGTATCATCGTCATGGATGACATCTCGTCATGAGGAATATAAAATTTGGTATGGGTTGTTTAATGATCATCTGAGATTTCATGGTCCAATAAGTACTTTTTCCAAATATGCTGTTAATAAGGTCAAAGTACTTTGACCAATTGATGGTGCAATTCTATACAAAAATCCAACAATTTTTTGCTTGGCAGTTTTTCGGTCTGTTTCTGATGTTGATGTATCTTTTAACTGTTGAAGTTCTGATTTCAAATGAACTGTTTCCAGATGCTCAGTATATTGTTCAAAAAGAGTAAATAGCTCCTTATCTTCAGTAGTATAGTGAATGTCCCCATATATAGCTTGTTCAACGAATGATTGTATACCTGAATTAATGTTTACTGATGAATTAGAGATAGTAATATGCACTGGATCAATGTTAGTAGAGAGCGCAAGAAGCGCAGAGGGTTGAACAGTCTGCAATACCTCGAGATTAGTTTCATTCGTAAGCTCAAAAACTTCACTCTCAAGCTTTTGCCGGATATCAAGCATTTTTCTCTCTTTCTCATGTTCAATATCCAAAAGTAGGCGTTGATACTCTTTAACATACTTTGTCATCAATCGGCTTGCTTCAGATGGGTTGATATACTTCTCAAGTAGAAGATTTCCAGCCTTCTTCTGATCGTTTTGACATAAGTTCATAAAGGACTCAAAACGAGAGAATGCAACTTCCATATCTGTCAAATTTATCATCATATTTTTATTTTTGAACTCATAGACTGTTCCATGTAAAGTCCTTTTGGTATCGATGAAAAATTGTAATTTCTCTACACGCTGTAAGTAACTTTCAAAAAGACGAAGAAAGCTTGCAAGCTGATCTTCCTGGTATCGTCCATTTGGAATATATAGATGAAAGAAAATACCCTTATCGATTTCGTCAAGGAAGTGATGAACCCTTAGAGAGATTTCTTTTTTTTGTTTATATGGCACTATTTCGATACCGCTAGTCTGCATGATTTGAAGAAGTATATTTGCTCTTTGTGATTGTTCAGTTTGTTCCTCTACAAAATTTCTTTGAAATTGCTCTAGTAGCTGCGCTATTCTTTCTGCTTTAATTTTATCGTCATATAATTCGAGGATATTTATATAATTTGATCCATTATTTATACTGTGTCTCATCATTCTTATTAAGTCCACAAAATACTTAATTTGAATTAGAAAATGAACAGACACACATCGTTCATTCCTTAAAATTACCCTATCTTTTTTTGTACGTTTTTTATTATTATATTCCAGTATAAAGTCATGTTCTGTTAAATGAACCGATAAGTCACCCAATAAATCTATTTTTAAACGTAATTCTTTGATGTTAACACATTCGCAATTCAAGACGTACTCTTTAAATACTTGCAAGTTTTTACTGATATATTCAAGACAAAAAGCTATCATTTGGTCTATATAAGTAGATAAAATTATGCTTTTAAAGCATTCTTCATCTATAAAAATAAGTGAAGCGGTTTCTTTTATTTCAGATAATAAATCACGCCAAAGTTTTAAAAATTCTGGGGTAGAAGATTTAAGTAAGGCTTTTCTTGACAGGAATAATAATACAGCTAGTAATTCTTCTTTAGAATTAACTTGTTTAAGGGCATTTTCAATTTCTATCCAATCAAAAGGCTGTGAATCAAGAGATCTTTTTTGAAAAGTATGACCTAAAGCAACGATCTTATCTTCCACGCTCTCTAGCGAGAAGTCTTCAATGATGAATACGGTTTTACTAGGAGCTTCTGATTGAGGATTACCCATCTCAAATTTCCCTCCAAAACTTTAAGGCAAACTTGCTTTAAACTATTCGCTTTGTATAAGCACAAAATACTCAGTTCATTTGAGTCATGCCTAAATTTTTAAATCCTATATTTACTAATACTAAGGCTTAGTTCAAATTGGGTACACTTTACTTGACAGTTTAAACGATCAACGTCATTAAAAATTAATTACGAAATGGCTTCCTGAGCGGCTTCAGAATTAATTTTGGATTACTCAGACTGTCAGCAGGTTTGAGCCATGCCAAAATTTCCTTTCAGAAAAAATTTCCTCTCCTTCATCTATATTAACGAACCTTTAGGAGATGTATAACTTAATAGCAATAAGCCTGTTGGGTTACATTATTCACGAAAAAAACGCATTGTGACAACAGGCCTGGTCGCCTCATTCTGGGCATCGGCGCGGGTTGGTTCGAGAGCGATTATAGCGAGTACGACTATGACTTCGGCACCGCTGGAAGCCGTTTGGAGGCGTTGGAACATTCGCTTTACCTCCGATTCCTTCTATCCTCCACCCTCTTCGCCTTCAACTCAAATCTTGGCAACGTCCCCAATGCCACCGCTTCAATCGGTATGCGTAAATTGAGGGCAATATGCAATTCTTCCTGTATCTCGGAGATCATGGCTGAGGGGCATTCTACCTGCAAGGCGATTTCATCCATTGCGCCCTCGCGAGTGACAATAACCTTGTATTCAGCGACACCGGGGAAACGGTGCAGCACATCTGCTAGCGCGGATGGGTAGACGTTGACGCCGCGCACAATCAGCATATCGTCGGCCCGACCGAGGATACCTCCGGGGAGATGCAGAAGTGTGCGACCGCAAGGGCAGTTGTAGCCGCCGTGACGCACGAGATCACCGGTGCGATAGCGAATAGCGGGACTACCCCAGCGACCGAGATTCGTAAGTATCAATTCGCCCGTCTCACCTTCTGCCACTGGTTGGCCTGTGCGGATATCCAGGATTTCGGCGATGAACTCGCTCTCGTTGATGTGAACGCCGTTCTGCTGTGAACAGGCGAAGCCAAACGCGCCCATCTCGGTCATGCCTGTATGGTCATATGTTTTCGCGTTCCATGCTTGCTCGATGCGTTCGCGGGTCGCGGGTATCGAGGCCCCCGGTTCTCCGGCATGAATAGTCACCCGTACCGCACTGTTCTGGATATCCATACCGTTTTCCTGTGCTACCTCGGCCAATCGCAGCGCGTAACTGGGCGTACAGACCAGCACCGTTGCACCGATTTCCTGCATGGCGCGTAACCTCTGCACCGAGTCCATGCCACCGCCCGGAATGGTCAGCGCACCCAGACGTTTAGCTCCCTCGTAAGCTGACCAGAAGCCTATGAAGGGGCCGAAACCGAAGGCGAGGTAGACAATATCATTTTTACTGGCACCCGCCGCACGGTAAATACTTGTCCAGCACTCGGCCCACCAGTCCCAGCTTTCCTGTGTGTCAAGTATTTTCAGTGGGTGTCCTGTTGTGCCAGAGGTCTGATGCAATCGTACATACTCGCCGAGTGGATACGTCAAATTGCTGCCAAACAACGGGTGAGCAGCTTGATCGGCGACCAGTTCGCGCTTGTTTGTAAATGGTAGATTGTGTAAGTCTGTCAAACGTTCCAGCTTAGATAATCTACCATTTTGAAATAATTTTTCGTCATAAAAGCGGTTCATTGTGCGGATGCGCTCTAATCCGAGTTGCAAGCGAGCGAGTTGATGCTCTTCAATGAGCGAACGAGTGGCTGTTTCCAGGCCTGACATGAACATGCCCCATCCTTTCTGACTGATGATCACCCATAGGGGCCGATTTATCGGCTGTTGCTCCACTTGCCGATAAATCGGCGATGGGCACGATAAATCGGCCCCTACCCGCGAATAAACGCTAGCACTTCTTCGCGTTTCTGCTCCATCAATTCATTCGTGTTGGCCTCAATATTCAGGCGCAGCAATGGCTCGGTGTTGGAGGGGCGGACATTGAACCACCAGTCGCCATAATCAACGGTGATGCCGTCGAGATGGTCTACGGATTGCGCATCTTTGCCGAAATGTTCTTCCAGGGCTTGAAGCTTGCCTTGTACATCGTTGACGATGCTGTTAATTTCGCCGCTGCGCACACCTTTGTCTAGGGGTGCCAGAATTTCTGAGAGCGGCTTATTTTCGACGGAGACAAGTTCGAGCATAATCAGGAAGGCAATCAGGCCGGAGTCGGCAAACCAGTTGTCACGGAAGTAGAAGTGACCAGAGTGTTCGGCCCCGAAAATAGCATTGGTCTTGCGCATCTCCGCTTTAATGTAGGAGTGACCGACGCGGGTGCGGATAGCATTGCCGCCCAGGCTGGTGATAAGAGCGTGGACGCTTTTGGAGACAATCAGGTTATAGAGAATTGTCGAACCAGGGAATTTGTGCAGGAGGCTATTTGAGACAGCTTCCGCAACTCTTGAGCCATCTACAATGTTGCCGTGTTCGTCCACTGGAAACATACGGTCGGCATCGCCGTCAAATGCAGCGCCCATATCGGCACCCACTTCGCGGACTTTTTGGCGCAGGGCAGCAGTATTCTCTGGCTCAATCGGGCTGGCCGGATGATTGGGAAAATTGCCGTCGAGTTCAAAGTACATTGGTATCAATTCGCAAGGAAGATGGGCAAAGACACGCGGCATCAGCATGCCAGCCATACCATTGCCGGCGTCAATCACGACTTTGAGCGGCTTGATTTTGCTCACGTCAATAAACGAAAGTGCGTGTTGTACAAAATCGTTGGTGACATCACGCACAATGACCCGGCCCTTGCTGGTCGATGCAGGAAAACTGCCGCGAGAGACGATATCGCGTATCTCCGCCAGTCCTGTCTCCAGGCTAACGGGAGCGGCTTGAGCGCGACAGAACTTCACGCCGTTGTAGCGTCCAGGATTATGTGAGGCCGTAATCATCACACCGGCGGGATAGTTGAACTTGCCAACGGCGAAATACAGTTCGTCGGTGGTCGTCATGCCGAGGTCAATGGCGTTGACGCCCTGATCGGTAATACCCACCATCAGCGCGGCGGCTAGCTCAGGTGACGAGAGACGCATGTCGCGGCCTATGGCGATTTCAGGTACTTGAAAATATTCGGCGGCGGCGCGTCCAATGCGATAGGCGATGTCGTTGGTCAGGGTTTCACCGTAGATGCCGCGAATGTCATAGGCAGAAAAAATTGCTGGGTTGAATGTGTCGTGTGTAGAACTCATAGCAGTTTCCTCTTCTTCCAAATTTCTAAGAGTACCCAGGGTTCGCCTGAGCTACGAGGGTCAAAAATTTGTCCCACTTCGGTAAAACTGGCTCGTGCGAAAGAGCGACGAGCAGATGTGTTGGCGGCGGCGGTTTCCGCGTATATCCGTGAGATGCCTGGCAGGGTAAAAAGATATTGCACTAGCGTGCGAATAGCTTCTGAGCCGTATCCCTTGCCCCAGGCCGATTTCTCGCCCAGACCTAAGCCGACTTCCACGTGGGCGAGACGGTAATCGAAGTTAAAGTAAGTGATGGTGCCAATAGGAAAATGCCGCTCATCTTCAATGATAAACCAGTATTGCCGCCCATTGCCGCGCACATAGTTGCGCTCGAAAATAGGCAAGAACTCCGACACGCTTTGCGAGTATGGGCGATGTGGGTCATAGCGCCATACCTCATCATCGCGTTCCCAGCGAAAGACCCGCTCCGCATCCTCCATTTTTGGACGACGTAAGGTGATACGATCACCATGCAACACGGAATTCGTGTTCGGGCGTTGTGTTTCAGTCATTACAATCCTATATCATGCGCGAAGCTGTTGCCAGCCGCGAGTGATCCAACTTCAAGTGCTTGTGCCAGTGTCTGGCCGAGGTCAGCAAACGTAGAGCGCACACCGAGATTGACTCCCGCTCGCACAGGAGCGCCGTATGCGAGTAAAGGAACCTGTTCGCGTGTATGGTCGGTACCGCGAAAGGTTGGGTCAACGCCGTGGTCAGCCGTAAAGAAAATAGCATCTCTCGCTTGCATTGCCTGTTGTACCTCAGCAAACCAGCTATCCACGTCGCGCAACGCCTGAGCGTAGCCCTCGCTATCGCGCCGGTGGCCCCATAACATATCAAATTCTACCAGATTCACGAACAACAGTCCCGTAAAGTCACGTTCTAGCCAATGTAACGTTGCTGCCATCCCATCACGGTTCGTTTCGGTATGGTCGCGTTGCGTCAACCCACGTCCAGCAAACAGGTCTTCGATTTTACCGATGCCGATCACATCTTTGCCCGCGTCTTTCAGCAAATCGAGCAACGTTGTTCCTAATGGCTCCAGTGAAAAATCGCGCCGGTGTTCTGTGCGTTTAAATGCTCCCGTTGTGCCAATAAAGGGGCGTGCAATCACGCGCCCGACTGCATGTTCACCCGTCAGCAAACTCCGCGCAATCTTGCATATATAGTAAAGTTCCTCTAGTGGAATGACCTCTTGATGTGCCGCCACCTGAAAGACGCTATCGGCGGAGGTATAAATAATAGGGCGACCTGTTCGCACATGCTCCTCACCCAGTTCTTGAATGATCTCGGTACCCGAAGCTGCCTTGTTGCCGATGACTTTGCGCCCAATAGCTTGCTCAAATGCCTCGACCACATCGCGTGGGAAGCCGTGAGGATATGTCGGCAGTGGCTTATGCAGAACGACGCCGGTCATTTCCCAGTGACCAGTTGTGCTATCTTTGCCCGCCGCCTGTTCCGCCATGCGCCCATAGGCACCTCTGGCCTTCTCGGTCGGGGGCGTTCCCACAATGGGTGTGATATTGCCCAGACCAATGCTGCCCAGATTTGGCAGTGAGAGGCCGCCAACCGCCTGCGCACAATGCTCCAGCGAACTGGCACCTGCGTCACCATAGTCTGATGCGTCGGGATTCGCGCCCACGCCCACTCCATCGAGGACGATGAGAATAGCTCGTTTCAACGCTGGTGTACCCGTCATACCTGTACCCTCGTGTTTTGCAACGTTGCATATTGTGGTAGTGTATCACCAATCAAGGGCCGTGCATAGTCATAAAATGCCTGTGTGACCATCGTTTTATCGGCATTGAGATATTCATCTGGCATCAGTTGTTGCCGGTTTGCCACTTTCGCCAGGTCCACTAATCCGGTTGTACAAGCATAGGACGGCGTTGCATGGCGTACTAACGTCACCATCTTATCGCTCTCGCCATGCATCACGGCGCGTACTCCCATCTGTCCCACAAGATATGCCTCGTCCCGGTCAACGGGCGAAATCTCATTTGAGGCCATCCTTTGTAAGTCGCCGGGTTTATCAAAACGCGCTCGCAATTTCAAATGCTGCTTCACTAATTCTACCAGAAATTGCGCCGCGCCGCTCAGCAACGGATGCTGGAAGGCATCGTTGCCAACCTGTCCAGACGAGCCAAGCGATTGACCATTCTCGTCGCGCACGGCCTCGGCAGTCACGACAATCACATACCCTATGCGACGATAAACGGTTTCCACCTGTTCCAGGTAACGTTCCTGGTTAAAAGGCTGTTCTGGCAGTAGCAAAATATGCGGAGGGTCAACATCGTCGCGTTTCCCCAATGCGCTTGACGCCGTCAACCAGCCAGCATCACGCCCCATTGTCTCTATGACTTTAACAGGGTAGTGTGTTGGAATGGATATCGTGTTCATGGTCGAGTCCATGGTTGCCAGCGCCAGAAAACGCGCCGCACTGCCGTATCCTGGACAATGGTCGGTAAAAGGCAGGTCGTTATCAATCGTCTTGGGAATGCTGATCGCGTACAGTTCATAGTCATTTTCTTTCGCCGCTTTGGCTACCCTATGCGCGGTATCCGCTGAGTCATTGCCGCCGATGTAGAGCAGGTAGCGAATATTGTAGCGGCGAAAAATGTCAATAATCCGCGCCGGGTCTTCGTCTTTCAATTTATAACGACACGTGCCAAGCGCCGCGGATGGCGTGGCAAGCAACTGTGACCAGACCCCCGCCGGTTGCTGCCGCAGGTCAATAATATGCTCGTCCAACAGCCCCTGGACACCGTAACGCATTCCGTAAATGCCGCCAATGCGCTCATCCTTCAAAGCTTCGTTGAAAGCTCCGACAAGACTGGCGTTAATCACGGCGGTTGCGCCGCCCGATTGTCCAATGATCAAATTGCCATGTGTATGTGATTTATGTGACGACAAGAAAATTCTCCTCATGCCATGTGTTTGTGTTTTCATGATGCTCTCTCTAATCATTATAACAATCGCAAGGGAGAGCGTCGAGAGGTACCTGGCGTACCCTTGTGGTCGCCATCTCCCCTTGTCATATATCTTCCCTTTGTCTTGTAATGTACTGTTGAGCATGCTACTATGTGGAAACAGCAAATTCGTAGAGAGGCCCTTGTAGGGAAACAGAAGATGACACACAAAATCATTCTTGATTGCGACCCAGGACATGATGACGCTATCGCCATTCTCCTCGCCGCTCATCATCCTGAGATTGAACTCCTTGCCATTACCACCGTTGCTGGCAACCAATCGGTAGACAAAACCACGCTCAATGCGCTCAAAGTCTGCTCGTTGGCGAATATTCGCAATGTTCCCATCGCGAGAGGCTCTGACCGTCCACTCGTGCGCAAAGCCAGGCACGCGCCGAATATTCACGGCGAATCGGGCATGGATGGGCCACAACTTCCCGCACCCGATATCGAACCAGTATCACAACATGCCGTTGAGCTATTGATTGATCTGTTGTTGCACTCGGATGGCGATATTACACTGGTACCAACTGGCCCACTGACCAATATTGCCACGGCCATACGCAGCGAACCAGCGATAATCCCCAAAATTTCGGCTATTTCGCTGATGGGCGGCGCTATCGGTGTAGGCAATTCTACTCCCGCGGGTGAATTCAAGATATCCTGGATACAATACTAGGCACTGCGACCTGGATTTCGTAGCGATTATGGCTGGTATCTGAGGCTGTATAGGCATATACCTGAATACCTAGCATCCTCAATGCCCTCCGCTTTTCCTCATACGTAGCAGTTTCGTAGGACTCTCTCGCATTGAGGCACCACGCAACGAATTTGTCAATCTCTGCTTCCATTTCTTTCTGTTTTAGATGTCCAATAAGAACACGTTGTCGCTCTTTTTCAAGCTGCACAAGGTAGTCTTCAACCCTTGCCAGTTCATCAAGCACCAGATCACGCGCTCTCCCTTTCAATTTTGGCGCCCCGTCGTGTTCCAGCTTCATCAAGTCAGCAGCCAAGTTGTCTTGCTGCGTCTGGACGTTGCGAATTGTTGTCTCAATCAGTCGCAGATCTGGGGAGCCCATTTTGCCGTTACGTAGCAACTGAATGGCCTTTTCAACGAGTGTAAAGTCTCGTAGTATCTCACCGACATACTCCCACACTGCTCTGTCAATTACTTTAGTTGTGATGGTCGGGGACTCAGCACAGGGATATCCCGGCTTATACCTGTGTCCGCATCTGTATTCTTTCGCGTGAGGAGATCCTCCGCTATTTCCTGCGGTCATGACCCGCTTGCAGTACCCACAACGAATGAATCCACATCGAAGCAGGTAATGTTCAATATCGCTCTTGTTGTTGCGCGGGGCTTCCCGCTTGCTACGTGCAAGTTTTTCCTGCGCAAGATCAAAAAGCTCCTGGGTGATAATGGCAGGAACAACACCATCAGGAAGGGGAAGCTGCTCGTTAAAGGGCTTTACTATTTTATACATTTTCCCTAAGTGTATCTTAGAAGTTGTGTTGTACTTAAAAGATGTCCCTTTCCCTGTATACATGGGATCAACCAGAGTATCATGGATGGCGCTGTCATGCCAGTATCCTTTCCCGGATGGGCTCGAAATCCCCTCGGCGTTGAATTTGTTAGCTATTCCCCGGCATGTCCCATTCTCATAAACATAGAGGTGAAAGATGCGGCGCACGTTTTCTGCCTCTGTCTCTTTGATGATGTAACGCTCTTTACGCTCGCCATCCCATGAGTACCCATAGCGGGGTTTCCAGCCGGGCATAAGCTTTCCTGCGGCAATACGTTTGCGTCTGCCCGTATCTGTGCGTTCAGCAATTTTTTCTCTTTCCACCTGAGCCACGAATGCCAGTGCGCTGCGCATGAACTGCCCTTTTGTGCTGTCGTCGTACTCTTCTTTCATGCAGTCAATCTTGATGCCAAGCTCCTGCATCTCGTCAATGAGGACGCCGAGGTGAATTTGATTTCGTGATAGCCGGTCAAACGTGCGGATAATCATAACATCAAATTCCTTGTTATGCGCCATTTCACGCAGCTTTGTGAGGAGTGGGCGCTGGCGGTAAAGAGATCCAGTATATACTTCGCGAAACGTCTCAACGACGCACATGTTGTTTTTCAGCGCGTAAGCCATCGCTTCATCCACCTGCGAATCAAGGCTGGTGCCTTCCTCTTCTTGCCTGTCAGTTGAAACTCTTGAGTAGATGACAGCCCTTTGAGGGCTTGGTAAATGAAATTGCAAATTTGAGTCAGGTTTTGCCATGTCTAGTTTTCCTTTCGATTGCTGACGATCTTATCGCTCGTCTAATGTGTTTCTACGTTGTTTCTGGATTCGTTTGCCTGCCTGCATTCGTGCTGTCATTCGCTCACGCTCAATTTCACGAACTTTTTGGTTGATAGTTTCGTAAAACAATTTGAACTCGGATGTTACGCCGTGAGGCTCTACAACGCTTTCTATTAAAACTCCTGCGTCTTGAAACTCGCTGATAAGGGTCGCTAAAAGTTCCGGCTTTCTTGCAAGCCGTTCTCCATCACGGACGATAAGAACATCAAACTTTTTCTGCTTTGCTGCCTCTAAAAGAGTAGACAGACCAACTCGATCACTACTTGCTCCACTTGCAACTTCCTGAAACACCAGATTTTCTACGAGATCATACCCTCGTGAGATGCCATACTCCTTACACAGATGGATTTGCTCTGCCATAGCAAAGCTTGACCCTCGTTCCTGAATAGTGGCTGTTCGAGCGTAAATGGTAAATCTTTTCGGTGTCATAGGGTTGCCTTTCTAGACTAGAACACCTGTCTCTTTATATGTTCTAGTATATCATTCACAATGAGAAACACTTCAAAAGTCCCAGAAATTGGGGGCGAGTACCTCACGTTTCGTGGTAGGGCTACATCAGATCGTAAAGTAGAGAAAAGTCACCCGGATATGAGTAATATCGTTTGGAATGCTTTCTCCATTCTGAACTCCTGTGATTTCCGCTTTCTCCACTCCTTTGACATGCAAGAGAAGGTTTAATCCCTCGCTGATAGTCTTTCCTGCAACCAAGTTTTTCATATGGTTTTCCTCTCCTTTCGAGAACTGGTATCCCCATATGCCAGTGGTTTTCGCTGTAACAGATGCTATTGCAATCCCTTTTTCGCGTACAACCTGAGAGAGTACCTGTACCTGCTGCGTGTTAAGGGATGTATAATGGCTATCAAGGTCTTTCGCTTTCAAGGCAAGGAGCGTTTCAGCCTGCGTTTGCAGGGCGTATTGTGAATACAGGACACTCTTACAACCAGCTTGCGCTGTCACGACTGCGCTGTTTACCTCATCGCCTACATTGTGATTGCTTCTGGTAGAGAAAACACAGATGGGGGGAGTAGTATTATCGCCTTTCTGCGTATTTGCAGTAAGCATTTGCAAGAACGATGTTCCAAGACTTCTAGAAAGATCTGCTGAGGATGAGGCAATATCGCTAGCTGTCACAAAATGGAAATCTCGTGTATCTACCCCTCCGCTAAAAGCAGTCAGGTTCACCGCAAGAATGCCCTGTCCGCAACACCCTTCATTAATATCTTTGGCTGAAATGTTTCCAGCCGTCCCCATGCTCACTGCTCGCGCAGCAATTGTGGTTTCACCCTCTACAGGAGGGGCAGCAGGGGGAATAGAAGCGTCCTCTAAGGTTACAACCTGTACATTGTCTACTCCTGTTAATGTTGTGCCTTGCGGGACGCTCTGGGCAGCGAGAAGGCCGTTATAGAATGTGATTGACCCGGTGGCAAATGCGGCGTTTTGGTGTCCTCTGCCTGATGCTTGAATATCCTTTGACTCTGATAAAGTTCTTGTGAAAAGTTGCCCCTCAATCTGACCTTGTTTTGGGCTTCCTGCAACAATCTGAATTGTTTGCTCTTCACTCACCCTTTGGCTTTCAGGGATGATGGTAATTGTGACTGTCGGTAAAAGATAGGATGAAAAAATCGCACCAAGCATGATATAGAGCGTAAGAAGAGCGCAAACACACACCCAAACGTAAAACCCAATGTCATTTGGTCTTTTAGGCGGATCGCTTTCCACGACTGGCGGTTTGTTCACCTCCTCATCACAGAGGATTAAAAGTCCGCCTTCTACCGGAAAGATATGAATCGTCTCAACATCTTCTGGCTCAAGTTCTTTTTTCTCTTCATCCATGTGACTCTCCATTCTTTGCAGTAGGTTGTCGATATCGTCTTGTAGTCGGCTTTTTTCCATCGCTTACCCCTATCAAAAAGACAGGAGTAGTTTTTGCTGCTCCTGTCGGGACACATTATAGGTTTTTGGGCGCAACAAACTTTGTTCCGTCATTGAGGAACGTGATAGTCTCACCTAAAACATGCACCTGCATATCAAGTTTGCCGTCCCCATTAACATCCGCAAAGGTGAGCGTTACAGGGGCAAGCTCTGCATCCTGACCTAAGAGGGTTGGTCCAACATAGATAATTGAATGCGCGGGATCGCCTCCCTGCACCTCAATGACCTCAACTTTTCCGTTCAAATTCATCGCTACAAAATGGGAAGGGTTGGTGGGTGAATCGTGATGTCCGACCACTGCATCTGTCTGGTAGGTGCGTGGCATTCCATAATGCCAGTTATCCTCTTGAATCTGCCACCATGAAGAAAAACTGGAAAGCAAAATCCAGCCAAGCACCATAAAAAGTAACCCTCCGCCAAGAAAAACAAGCCAGTGTACGTGTCTTTTCTCAGGTGGCGGATCAGATTCTGGTTTCTGCTTTCGGGATGTTCGGGTTGTGTATCTTTCGGGTGGCGGCTCTTGGTGAACAATGACCCTACGTTGTTTAATTGGTCTTACAGGTGGTTGAGCTTCTGTTGATGTCCAGCGAACGGCACTTCTGGGAGTTCTGACCGGAACTACATCATCATACTCATCTTCATCGTTAAAATCCTCTGAGGTATAGGGTTGATCTTCCGGGTGAATGCCTGACTGGTGTCCAGCTCTGTGTGGGTTAGCCTGCTGGTACTTGTTCTGTTGATAAGAGTAAGGAAACCCGACCTGTTCTCGCATGATTTCCCCCTACAGCATCTTACCGTTAACAAAATCGGTTGCTTCAGATGGAGTCAAAAGCCCATCCTCAACATACCCATTTACCTCGGCAATGAGGAACGGGTCTTCATGGCAGCCACAGGTAGGATCAATCGGGCAAAATGGATTGTCCAGGGTATGAAGCATATCCTCTTCATCTTCTGGGAAGACAGGAATGAAGTTATCGCCATAGCCTTGCATGAATGCACTCCTTTTGGATTGACAGGCAAGGAATGTAATGCGACAATGCGCAAGTAGACCTTTAGCCTGTCGGGACAGCATAAACAGGCGTTACGCCGTTTCTTAACTGTCACTGTATTAAGCAGTAAAACCGAATTGGTAGTTTTTCCGTGTATTGTGATTGAGTTTGCCGACCTAGCACAATACGCACTTACGTTAAACTGAGGTCTTTTTCGGAACGCCTGGGGTTTTCTTCAGGCGTTTCTTGCATCACTTCCTCTCTCAAGGTTTGACGCTACAGAATGTTAAGTCCCTGGATATCAAGTACACTGATTTCGTAGCCATATGCCCGGCTCAGTGCATCTGCTAAGGCCTTAGCAGTTTCTGCTTTGATAGGCGATCCCGCTTCTGCGTCCGCGGCAGTTTGGCGGGCAACTCCCGCTTCTTGTGCAAGTTTGTTGGTAGACCATCCTATCTTAATACGATACTCCCGAAGCGTCATGAAAAATTTACCTCACTACAGTTGCCATACTACGATTACAATCAATGATTATAGCTTACACTAAGTTTTTCTCATTTACAAGGGATTTTACTTGATTATATAGGATGTTTTTCATCTTCACGCTTTTTTCATGGTCAATAGTATAATCTTAAATATATATCAAAGACAAGATATGGCACCTAATGAGATAAAAGAATTTGCAAACGAGGAACTAGTAGCCAAAATCGGAGAAATTAAGAACCGAAATTATCCACTAGATCAGGCAAGACTAGCAGGTAGAGGCTTTCCAACACCTGACGCTAGAAGAAACTATCTACAAGATAAGAGGTTACTTACAATGCTTTATGAAGAGTATCAAAGAAGAAATCTTCAATTGCCGGAGGAACCGACCAACCGAATATAAGAGCAGTCAACTTGATTAAGGAAAACGATCCATTAATTTCTCCAACTCCTGACGAAAAAAGAACAACTTTTCAAATTCTCCTCTAAAACCGGGCTTTTTGGTTCTCCAAAATGGTATGATACCCGAAGATAAATAAACAGGATTTTTCTTTCCTCGACTCAGGGAGGAGGGGAAAAGCAGGCTTTTCAGCAATTCGGTCTTAGCTGAAAAGAACGGCTTGGCACTAGTTTATTTTATCCCCCTCCAATTAGTAGGAAGGAGGTGATGCACATGGAAAACAGGTTTGCGACTCTCTTGGACATTATTGAACACGAAATGTCCGTTGTTGGAGAGGATAGGGAAACAGATAGCGACTCACTTAAGAGCATATACGAGGATGCGTTTGGAGAAGGCAAAAATGCCATTGACAGAAGCTTTGTAGCATTATGCGGGTGGTCTCTGAAAACCCTAATCAAAAAAACCGAAAATTGCAAGTATCTGACAGCAGATCAATCTCAATACCTTTTTCCTCTTACAAGAGAAGAAGCTAAGGAACGCTGGCAATCCGGCGACGAGATATACAGGATCTACTCAGATGGAACTGAAGCGTTGATAGAGAAAGCCGAAGAGCTTGATTTTGAAGATGCGCAGTTTGCGGCTCAGGAATAACTTGTTAACCAAGTGTGTGTTTTATTCTGGTAAGGTGGACCGACACCAAACCAGAATATAAATCCTCAAATTCCCCCAGGTGAAGAAACAACGTCCGTTTCAGATTCTCAGAACCTGATTATAGAAACCCCCTTTTAATCTGATCAAAACTCATATAAAATAATCTTATCACTACGTTGTTATCAACCAACAAAGAATTCTGCCAATTAAGATTGTATATAGTTAATGTCTGAGCTTTCGATAAGGGATAAGAGACCTAAAGATTCAGATTGTAGTTTAGAGGGTAAAGATACGAGCAAAAGATAACAGGAGGCAGTTATTAAAAGAGAAGGCGGAGGAAGCAATTAAAAACATACCCTAGACTCTTGGTTTTGACACCGGCCAGTTTCAGGGTTGCGCTTTAGGATACTAAGGCATGGTTCAAATGAACTTGACCCTTTTCTGCTCGTAGTAGGCAAACATTGTCAAGCACTTTTGCTCTGAATTGAAGCTTGTCTAAAAGAAAATATTGTTTTTGTTAATAACTTCTGCTATAACAAGTTAATATTTTTCACTCAGCAGTGAGCATAAAAGACTTACCTCCGAAAAGCGAAGAAGAAAAACCATCAACTATTAAAATCAAGGACAAGAAAAGAGCCTCTTGTTGCGGAGGCTTAGGACTCCTTTTTTTACTTCTTTTTGTTATAGGTATAGCTAGCGGAAACGTTAATACTGGCAGCACAACCAAAAAAATAGCTCCAGCAGTTAAAACAGCTACATCAAATAAAGACTCCCTACTTGTTTCCGAAGCAATTAAAAAGGCTTCTCAGTTGCAGTGCGATCAAAGAATGATAACAACTAAAAACAATACTTACTATATCAACTACACCGATTGGGGTAAAACGTTTCCTCTTGTTTATAGTTTGAGCATTAATAACTACGGTACCCTTGAGCTTAGCTACAACTCTGACTGCATGGACAAACCAACTCTTGGGGCTAGCCAACAATCATATGATAGTACTTATATTATTAACTTACAGATACTTGAGTCAGAAGCAGCAATACTTGTTTCTGAGCTAAAAAACACAAAGCTCAGTAAAACCTTTTCTAGCATAGTACTAACAGCAAACGCACCGACCTATGACAAAACCTGCAATGATAACAATATATCACTCGCTCCCATTTATACACTCAGCGTAACACAAACCCAATTTCAATATTTTAACTACACACAAACTTTGTTTACAGATGAAAGGCAGACACTTTTTGATACTCTAAAGAAAGAGGGAGTAACGGAGTCAGTAAGCCCTAATTATACGTCATGTAGCACGGCAAGTTACATAAATACGATGAGAAATGCATTAGATGATATAACATCGGGAGCATCAGATAGTTCTGTTGCAACAAACGACTATCTACAAGGTAATGCAACAGAAGCTAAAGCTCAGTTTCATGAAGCACTAGCTTTTTATCAGGGCGCAAGCACATATTTATACGGAATAGACACACCTTCTGGAGCAAACAATTTAACTAACGATACTGAAAATTGCATCAAATTATTTTCAGATGCGGTCAATCTTACAGAACAGGGAGTTGATAGCAACAATGTAAGTTTTGTAAACCAGGCTAATGATGATATATCACAGGCTGAAACTCTCTTACAAAAAGCAAAGCAAGAGTTAAGTACTTATTCCAGCAGCCTAAGCACCGGTCAATAGTTTGATATAATGGCATTATTATGGAAAATGGCAGTGATAATGACAGAGAGTTACTTGCTGAGGAGCCATTACGGGGGCTCAGGGAGTTTCTCGCAAAAGCAGAAAAACCGATTTTAGCCCGGCAATGGATTGAGACTGACGTGATGCGAATCTATGTCCGAAAGAGCATGCGGATACTTGAGGGACAAACACTTCAGTGCCTTGATATTGCCGCCATTGAAGTTCAGGAAGAGTATCAAGGTCAAGGACTATTTAAGACTTTTGTGACCAAGGCCCATCAGCTGAACCCTTATCAGGCAACCTGTATTGAACATGCTCAAAGTCCATATATTGAAAAGTGGTGCCAAACAAATGGGTGGCGCATTATCCCTAACACATTCCCTCCATCTTTCTACCTACCCAAATGATTAAATTTTCTGGGTGCCTTTTGAATGGGGTTATGATGATGCGCTGGAGTGATGTAGTGAGGTGTTTAATAAGCTTGGCTCTTTTAGTGCAGAAAATACTTATCGAGTAAACTATAAAGGTTTAACTCTGCTGATTTGGTCGAACTGATCGAAGTCAGTATCATAACTCATGATTTTTTCAATTCCTGCCTCCTCCATCTCAGCAAGAGCGTAGGCATCAGCAAATGATAATGGCTTCTTTGCTGTCAGATAGATCATTAAGGCGCGTTCTATTAGCGGCTTATTTTTAATTTTCAGGCTTTCAAGATCAACCAGCTGCAAGAGATCACCTGCGATATCTTCCCTTTTCGCTTTACTTTATATGACCGCTCCAGGACTATCGCTGTCTCGCTGATATGGATGCTTGAGGTATATCCTTCGAGCTTATTCGCGATACTCGTGTACAATAGGAATGATACTATTTAGCCTCTTTTTTGTTCTCTTTCGATGTCAAGTAACCATTTGTATTGTCTTGCTTTTAAAACGCATATAACCTATAATTGTATATTACCTATATATACATGTTACGGGTAAAGACAGTTGAAGATCCAATTTGTTTTGAGTGGGATGAAGGCAATAGTCAAAAGAACTGGATAAAACATAAGGTATCAGTACAGGAGGCACAGCAGGTGTTTTTCGATGAAAAGAAAATAGTATATAAGGATGTGCCGCATTCTGTAGATGAGGACAGATATATTGTGTTAGGGAAGACGGAAGCGGCTCAGGTGCTTTTTGTTGTCTATACGCTCCGGGGCAGTAAAGTGAGAATTATTTCAGCGCGAAAGGCAAACCGAAAGGAGGTGCTGCTGTATGAAAAAGAAAATAGTGTTGCCAAAATTTAAGGATGAGGATGAAGAGCGTGAGTTTTGGGATAGCTTTGATCTGAGTGAATACGCTGAGCCTGGGGATTTCGAGAGAGTGGTATTCCCGAATTTGAAGCCGACTACACAATCCATTTCTCTGCGGCTTCCTGAGTATATGCTTGCTCGCCTCAAGGAAAAAGCTAACTCAATGGATGTGCCATACCAAAGCCTCATCAAACAGTATATCGAACGGGGGTTAACTGAAAAATAAGAAAATGATACCTAGCAAAATTGCCCTAATGCCCGAAAAAAGGATACTGGAGGATGCACTCGGCTCTTATCAAGCACCTCCCGGCATGGGTGTTGATGATCTTATTGAGGATGCTCTTGATAAGCGATCAGAGGAGATAAAAAATATATCTTCAAAGCAAGGGGAATATGAGGTAAAAAACTACAACAAATGAGCATGGAGAGTGAATCAGCCCATAGAACAAGTAAAGAATACCTCGAGCAGTTAGCAATTGAAGCGATTGCTCAAAACCGCTACCCTGATACTCGAATAAAGGAAATCCTTCCGGGTTTTGAGGCTGGCGATGAAACTTATGTCTGGCTTGTTATCTTAGAAACCGGAGGGCCTTTTGAGAACACCATTACCACTGTAGATACGAACGATATTCGAGAATGGCACGAGTCGCAGGAAAGGGAAGAATAGTGAACCGAATCCCTGATTTTTCGATTAAATTTCGTTCCACTTGCTACTGATAAAGTCTGCAATGCCAGAGGGGGCATATCTCGGATATATCTGAAGAAAATCTTTTCTTGCATCATCAAAGCTTGTGTCTGCAATTGTATGGGAACGTTTGGCTAAATACAGAAGGGCGATACTAGGGCTTCGTGATATTGCTTGATTACAGGCAATGATTATTTTGTTTTCCGGCACATTTTTATCAATGAAATTGAGAACCCGATGTATTGTCTCAACCCCTTTCCCTTGATAGTCAAAGTAGGTGGCAGGCCCATCAACCCAATTCAATGAGATAAAATCAGATTCTTCCCTGATAACATAATATGGATGGTTCTGATATCTTCCTCCTCTAGCCCATCCATGTAATTTGTAGTGGTAGTTATTAGCAGCAAATATCTTCTTCCAACTACTTTGAGGGAGAACAACAGCTTCATCAACTGATCCCACATATAAGTTTGAATGCACTTCAATCATGATAAATCCTCAAACTTTATAAACTCTAGCTCTTTCCAATAATTTTACTTTAAAGGTCATCCGAACACAACTTTTTGGGAATAAAGTAGGGTATATAGAGAACCTTTTTATATCTCAAGCACTTCCTGTCCAACCTCCATAAACTTTTGTGAGTGCGTTTTGTTCAGGACGGCATCATAGTAGTATTGGAGCGCACAATTCACCATCTCACAAGCCGTTAGCTTGACTCATAACTTTTGAGTAATAAGGGCTTTGCCCGCTCAATATCGTCATTGTTTTGGATTGTTATTTCTAAGTCACCTGTACCATAATGCCCTATCGCATGGACATCTCTTGTGAAGCCTTGCTCTAGACCGATGCTAGTAGGATCTACTTTCACAAAGATAAGAATTCGTTTTGCTTGAGGATGTACCTCAACACAGGCAAAGTTTTTGATGCGTCGAAACGCAAAATAAAATTTTTGCGTTTTCATTTGTACATCGTCACCTAAAGCCGCCAGGAAAGCTCTGATTGATTCAAATCGGTCTTGCATCTCCGGGGAAGCCTGTGAGAGCAGCTCAGAAGCAGTTTTGTAAGGTGATGGAGCTTTACTTCTTACGCCAGTACCGGCATCGATTGTAGGGGCAATTGTAGTAACGGTTGATACTTGTGCTGTTGTTGCGTTTACAAGCTCTAAAAGCAGGAGTTCATTTCCATAGCGCCTGTACCGAAGAAGTTCAATATTCCGGTTAATCTGTTGAACAGCGTACTCATCATACCTTGTAAAATCGCTTGCAATGCATAGCAATCGAGGGGTACTCCAATCAATAGCATCCGCCTCTTCACGCCCGAACTTCTTCAGAACAAATAGCTCAAACTCCCCTTTATGATCCATTAACCAATCCAGGTAAAACAGTCCCTGATTGATAACGTTTTCGTTGATTGACCTTTTGTATTCGATGATGACAGGGCTACCGTTTTCATCTATGCCCAATGTATCAATGCGACCTCCGTGAGATTTTCCTGTTGAATACTCTGAAGCAAGAAGGCGTACTCCCAGAAACACTTCAAGGTGATCTTCAATTAGCACCTGTAGTGTTTTTTCAATTGCAATGGATGTACCTTTTAACTCTTGTACAGACCCATTCCCCAGATGGAATAACTTTATATCGCTCATCTTTTTACACCTATAACGTTATTTGCCACTGTTCCAATGCTTCATCAAAAGTAGGGTAACTGAGCTTCAGCAGTGGCACTTATGACTTTATCGGCTACTTTATCATAGAAATACTGATAAAGCAATAACTTGCAAGGCAGTTAAAAGGGATGTAAAAGAGTAACATTTTGATGTTATATTCCTAACTCCTCCTGGCTTTCCTCAAGGAGCTTTTGAGCATGGCTTTTTTTAAGTTGGGGAAGATATGCTTCCATTGCCTCATTTATGAGGTCATAGGTATTTCGCCGTGAACTAGTTTTTTCAATAGCAGGAAGGAATGCCTCCATAGCCTGTTTAACAAGAATGTAAACAGGTTTCCTCTCGAAAAATGCTACCCTTTCGTACTGCCTGAAAAGCGAAGCCTGAAACCAACAGGCAGTAGAGAACAAGCCAATGCCTGATGCATCAAATCTTGTAGCTTTCAGTAGTTTTAGGTTTCTCTTCGGCCTTGCTGCTTTCCGGTACCTGTTATAAAGATCGAGCGCAAACCAGCAGCCGTGATTGATGAGAAGATTGCCTTTCCCGTCATATCTGACGCGCATGTGCGTTTTCGGAACATTCTCTCCGCTTGCCCCTTCTCTAGAGGTCAAAGGGTGTGATTGGGTTGTAGTGGTAGTGTTTTTTGCCATTAAAAGAAATTGGAAAAAGGTAGGATAAGTGAAAAGATATGTGTAGTAAAGAAAAGTTTGTGCAGTAAACAAGGCGCGTAGGGAAGCGGTATGATATTGTACTCAGCCTGGGCTAAAGCGATGAGGCTTGAGTCGGCGGGTTGGGTACTTGTCGCTGTGGGTAGGTTTTGTAGATTGCTGCTTTTGTGCATATGGCTTGGTTAATATTTCTATGTGGAGATTATGCCGGAAACGCATATGTGCGTCAAGTTCGGCGGGTAAGTTCTGGCGGTTCCTGTATTTTCATCTTACATAACCAGATGTGATAGAATTTTAATGTGCTTGAGCAGGTAAATACTATTCAAACGGGCAAGGTACGCTAACCTCAAGTAGTTTTGTTATTCAAAGAAGCAATGAAAGGCGTGGATTTTCATGTCTAGAAATCAAAGAAGAGGGACGAGCAGAAATCGGAATTCTCCGGCAAAACCAAAAATTACTGCGGTTCCTCAAGCCTCTCTTCCGCCAGTAACAAATTCTCAAAAACAAGGTTCTCGTTCACAATTTGATCTCGCAGAGTTCACTGTTCTCTTTTTGATGCCTCTGCTGCTTACGATAATACTAATTATTCCGATTCTAAATGGCTTTCATCTTATTCGTCCTTTCGCTGAAATTATCGCTGAACCATTCGTTCCATTTATAGGATAACCTGACTCTTTGTAAGTGTTGGCAGGATTATAGTGAATGCTTTCGCTCTGAAAGTTTGACTGGTATTCGTTTGGGCTAACACCATAGGCTTTTCCGATTGGGCAATCGTTTGAGTTATATCCTTTTAAAATAGTTTTTGTAATAGCCTCTGCCAAGGTGTCATTTGGATCTTTTGAAAAAACTTGAATATAATCATAGCTCTGAGGCGAATTCTTTGGATACATCATAATCTTATTTCCTTCCTTTTGTACTTGTATTGAAGTCATAAATCCGCCATTATTCATTTGAGACTCAACCTCAAACTTCACTCTTAAACCGTTATCCGCCACACTCATTAAGCCATTCCCGATATTCTGAATTGACAAAGGAACATTCGTCGATATCGTAGGGATCACTTTCGTAATTGAAGCTTGCTGAGCCGTACTACCTTGCGTTACTGTTGAAGAACCATTTGTTGCTTCATTGCTTGCAAATTCCTGCTTTGTCGAATATGGGCCGGGTAGAGAAAAGTGTATTTTATTCGAGATCAAAAAGAATCCTCCGGCAATTAAAAAAACCGCCAACAAGGCGACTGTAAAAATGCGGGATTTCGAGGAAGATAATGGATTGGGGAAAACCATAGAGGTAAAAGTAATATATTATTTTCCGGCATTATAGAGCTTACATGCTCATCAATACAAGCATCTCTACTTTTGATTAATGCTCAAGCAAAAATTTTACTCAGTGGAGGTAAGGGTGAGTGACAGGGTTGAAACAAAACGATGAGGTTTCAAAAAGCTAACTTTGACCTTATAACAGCGTAACCTGCGAGTTATAGGTTAAGCGGCGGCTGTTTGGGTAAAAAACATAGTGGGGTGAGTACCAACTTTTAGCTTACCGATGGGGAAAGTAGATGGTTTGGGAAACCGTTTATAATTACCATTATACTTGCCTTATGCTAGAAATGAACAAAGAGTAAAGCAATAGCCTTTGTTTCCTAATACTTGGAGTTTCATATCTGTTTCGTACTATACTTATCTTGGGATTTTTATTGATTGGAGTTAAACTTATGCCTGAAAGCAATAAAAAGAATACAACGCAGGTACTTATAAATGCAGAACAAGTCCTTTTCCTCGCTCAAAATGGACTTGAAGATGTAAAAAGCACTGAACCCAAAAAGCGTAAAGGTGGAATATATAATGTCGCGACTTGGGGAAGGAGCGTTACTAATGTTTTGCAGAATTTGAGAAGTACAGAAATTCTTTTTGATGAGTGGTACAAGCCATATCAGGAAGAAATGAAGAATGATTCTCTCCTGAGATTTTTCTACAAATTACGTTCAGAAGTACTCAAAGAGGGTAATGTGAAACTTTCCAGAAGTGCTAAGGTCAACAGTTTTAATCTCCCTGTTGACTTTCAGAGAATTGAACGCCCTCACATAGAGCCACCTTTAGAACTATGCGGCTTTATAATAGGAGACGAAATTGGTGGCAATTGTTGGGAAATAAAACTACCAGATGGCAGTATTCAGAAGTACTATATTGCGCTTCCCTCAGATATTGGGGAAAGCCAAATTAATTTTAACACCCCTCCTACTTCGCATTTAGGTAAAGATTGTCGTTCAAGTTCAATATACGAACTTTGCCATATGTATGTTGAATACATGGCAAACCTGGTAAAGGATGCAAAAAGCAAGTTTTCTTCTTAAATGCTTTATCTACACCAATAACATGGTATACTGATCTGTTTCTTAGACTTTACTTGGTCTGGTAAATCCATGCTGTTTCATCCAGTGATGTAGGTTTGCCTCTGTTGTTCCGTACCGCTTCGCGATAAATTTCTGTGTTGAGCCGTTATTGAGCAGTGCCTCAATCTCCACCCGGTAGGCATCCAGCTTGCTTTTCCCCACCCCACTGCTCAATTAGACTATTATAGTTCGGACTTACAGAGGTTTGTGTACCGTCTGGCAGCGTAGGCGGTTCCCAAAGAATTGCATAGGTTGTACTTTGCTTTTGTATGATATGACCCCCGTTGTAAACGAGCGGGCTAGAAGACATTGAAGTAACCTTTGTTGCTACTTGTCGATTTCCCATGACATGAGGTAAACGGACTTTAACTGACTGCACAGGTGAAGCTGCTCGGAATGTAGAAGCATAAGTTTTTGAGCCTATGTTCGGTAACAGAATCAAAGTAAATAAGGCTGCTAACAAAGTATATCCAAGCCGTTTTAGGAACATTATATTATCCCTCTTATCCTGTAGGCTGTAACTATACGTCTAATATTGTACAGTATACTGTAGTTTTCTTGATAAGGCAAGGTTGAGCAGCGACGTGTACTTGAATTAGCAAAGAGAGAAGGATAGCCAGCAAAGCTTGATTCGAATTGACTTTTTGCAAAAAAAGTATCTGTTTGCTATTATAGAAAGCTATGAAACGTAAATACTACTATTTAATCCTATTCTTTATTCTTGCCTGTATAGGTTTATACATTATTTTATATATATTTTCTCTCCCGCCGGTGGTGATAAATTTTGGCTTCCAAAATCCAAGTGCATCACTTGAAACAAGGTTGGGGTACTTGGCTCAGAATACAAATATATATGCTTGTAACAAAACTCCTTTTGCAGAAGGTAGCAGGTGCGTTTTATTTGGCATACTGCCCTAGAATTTATGCCCACAAGATGCTCGTCGAGCAGGAACGGGAAAATAAAAAAGCTAAACAATGCTGAAGGATAGTCAAGGAGCGTTTTTCTCAAGATTTGAAATGGCTGATGAATAACTGGAGTACTCAAGCCATGACAAATTTCATTATCACAAGCTTTGTAATCCAGCTTACTTTATTTCATCCTGTAAACAGGCTATAATTGGAATGGTTGTGTGATGCGGTCATACATCACACATTGGTTTAGCTGACTACGTATTGATAAACGGCAGGTCTGACTCTACCATCTCAATGAAATCGGCTACATATCTTTCCAACAGGTTATTCTCAACGAGTCCCTGTAGGAAAGTTGCGGTTGTTACACGGCCATCCTCATATAAACTAACAAGTTCATCGTAAATCATGTCCTCTGTTTTCGCTTTCATTTTAATCACCTCCTTATCGGGTAAAGTAAATGAAGCGTAGCACCTGTCATTGAGCCTCAAAACTGACCTATTTCTTAGCTCAAGGCGTCTCACGCTTCCTACTCCCTGCCTTGCAAAGAATAGGAAACGAAAGATAACAGAATTCAATCCGCTAACGGTAACATATCATAGAGTGTCAAGATGTTTTGATTTGGGTGATTAGCCCTAAAATCTGCTCTGCCTTCACGTCCGGATTTATTCATAACCTATTCGCAAGTGTAAAGTGTAAGCGGTGCTGCGGTTGTGACAGATTTAAGCCATGGAGATGATATCTATGGGATGATAAAAACAAGCGAAATAGTGGTAAAATGTTTTGGGAAATTGTTTGTATCTACCTACTCTTTCAGCAGAAAGATTGGAGAATTCGGCAATGTCATATGATGAACATAAGCGGCTTATTGCGCTTTTCGGCTACGAATCCGGGGAAGGAAGAAACAGCATACTCTGGAGCGATCCCTGGTACTTTGCCAAGCCTGTAGGACAGGGCGGCAAGCAGCTTGATGAAGACCTTACCGAATGGAAAGCAACAAAAAGGCCGTTTACTAAAGAAGGAGATACTAGAGGGTACATGGCTCAAGGTTAGCGATCATGGTTATCATTTCATTGTGAAGTGTCTCCCTGACGGCACTCTTGAGGAACCAAGGCTTTTTCAGCCCAATATTAAACAGAAAGGGAAATGGACACTCGTTGAGAATATGGTCTTCCGGATGGATGTCCTTGATTTTGAACTGGATGTTTTCGCCAACAAAAACGGTCTGATACATTCAGGCATTGAGGTGAAAGAGGATTTGGGCCATCCCTCGGCATATTTTAAGGTGATCCATTTGGTAGACCCTACGACAAAGTAACTGAAAAAGGAGCTGCAGCATGGATGAAATGGAAAAAAGGCAAAAGTTGAGGCTAACAGCTCAACTTTTCGGATACGAAGCTGATGGCGGCAGAAACTCTATATTCTGGGATCGAGAACGTCTCCGCTTCTTCAGGCCAGGTGGTGAGGCAGTGATTCTTTTAGATCAAAGTCGTGAGGAATGGAGAAGCACTAAACGCCCTTTCACAAAAGACGAGGTTGTTACCGGAAAGTGGATTAAAGTCAGCGATGTAGGGACTGCTCAGGAAGTGATTTTACACCCGGATGGCACACTTACCGAGAATAGCCTTTTCGATCTTGAAAAGAAAGACACCTGGGGCGGCAAATGGGAAGTAACGAACGGAGCTTTAGTGATTTATATTGGTAGTTATTATATGGAAGTTTACGCTAGCAAAGATGGAGACATACATTCAGGAGTTGAAATAAAAGACGGAGCGCGTGACCCAGACGCCTATTTCAAGGTGATTCATGTGTCATGAGAATTGAAGTCAGGGAAGGTAAAGTGTATGATCAACACGCCGAAAAATGAGCCGATAGAGGCAAATGTCACGGTAAGGTTACCGATTTTATTATAAAAGATTACAAGGCAGCGACAACTTCACTCTGCAACCCTGTAATCTGGCTTACTTTATTTCATCCTGCAATCAGGCTATAATTGGCTTGGTTGTGTGGTGTGCTCAGTACACCACACGTGAGGAGTTACTAGTTTGCTACTCAACGAGGTCTATTTTGGGATAGACCCGTTGGAAGCACCCCTTCCATTTGGGATGGGATTCAAAGTAGTCCTCAAAGTACCTATCGAATAGTCCCAACTCTGAAAGAAGGATATCGAAGGTACGTGCTGGCAACAGATCGTTATCTGAAAGATATACGAGAAGCGCCAGCAGGTCTTTCTCTGCTGCTTTCTTCATTTACATCACCTCCTTGAGACTAAAGTAAATGAAGCGATCTCTCCTGGCTAAGCTAGTTCAAACTCAAAAGTTTAAACACAACAGGTGTGATACGCTTCCCACTTCCCACTCTTTGGAGCAAAAAGTAAGAAACGAGAGATAACAGAGTCAACCGCTACTGGTAACATACCATTACGTGTCAAGGTTCATTATTGAAGTGGGGCTTGGCAATCCAATACAGATAAATTCTTGCCAGCCGCTTCTCGATAAAAAGGCTCAGTTATTTTATTAATAAGCAGAGCCTTTAGCTTATATTCCTGTGTCTGATATAATAAACGTATAACTTCAAGAGGGGATTTAACCCCTCTTTCTAAGACGTCTATCCAAAGTAGCCTCAAAGATAATCCAGGAGATAAAAGCTCCCAAAAATATTACAGATATTATGTTTAGGCATGGTTCAAAAAAGGGCAAAGTGACTTGACAGTGTGACAGCCAAAAGTGGCGAAAGATGTCCCTGTGAGGTATGGTAAAAAAAACCGATCACCAAACCACACAGGGAGAAACCAATGGTTC
>Ga0307372_10001554_pt1 | contig 39952 bp, 39 predicted proteins | sample OX1MG_FD_202533 | JGI IMG/M metagenome (GOLD analysis project Ga0307372, IMG submission 202533) | Soil microbial communities from Risofladan, Vaasa, Finland - OX-1 | ecosystem: Environmental > Terrestrial > Soil > Coastal area > Acid sulfate soil | place: Finland: Risofladan, Vaasa | collected...
AATTGATATGGTTATTGTTCCTTTGCTTGCCTTTGACCAAAATGGATATAGAGTAGGTTTCGGTAAAGGATATTACGATAAATTTCTCTCAAAATGCAGGCATGATGTAATCAAATTCGGATTGAGTCTTTTTAAACCTGTTGATGAAATAGAGGATATTAATCCGTTTGATATACCTTTAAATTATTGTGCTACACCACAAAAATTGTATATTTTTTAATGGGTTGAAAAAATGAAAGGTTTGTTTTCGCTTATCAAAAATGGGATCTTAAATGCTCAATAAATTTCGTTACTTTTTATTTCCATTTTCATTAGTTTATGGCGCCGTCGTTGGGTTACGAAATAAACTCTTTGACAAAAAGATATTACGCTCAGCCACTTTTGATTTTCCGCTTATTTGTATCGGAAACCTTTCAATGGGCGGTACCGGAAAAACCCCGATGGTAGAGTATATAATCCGGATTCTAACCAATACCTTTAAAGTTGCTACTCTTAGCCGTGGATATAAAAGAAAAACGAAAGGTTTTATAATGGCTTCTGAAAGTACCACTGCCGCCGATATTGGCGATGAACCCATGCAGATTCACAAAAAATTTCCGAATATAACGGTATGCGTAGCCGAAGAAAGGGTAATTGGTATTCCCAGGTTGCTTGACGAAAAACCCGGAACAGAAGTTATTATCCTTGATGATGCATTTCAGCACAGGGAAATTAAAGCCGGACTTAATATTTTATTGACTGAATGTAATAATCTTTATTCTAATGATTTTTTATTGCCTTCGGGAAATTTAAGAGATAATAAAAATAGTAGCAAACGAGCTGATATTATTATAGTTACAAAATGTGATTCTAATCTTACTGAAGGAATAAAAGAAAAGCTGATAAAGGAATTAAAACCTGAACTATATCAGGAAATTTATTTTACAAGTATTAAATATGACCTTCCCCAACATTTATTTACTGGTGAAAAAATTGTTTTGGACTATGGCTGCGATGTGCTTTTAATTTGTGGAATCGCCAATCCCCGGCCAATCATGAAATTTCTGGATACTAAAGTTTCTTCCTATGAATTTTTGAAATTTAAGGATCATCATATTTTTAAAGTCAATGATCTTAAAGAAATAAAAGATAGGTTTTCAAAAATAAAAAATGAGAAAAAAATTATACTTGCAACTGAGAAAGATGCGGTAAGACTTACCAAATTTGAAAAAGAACTTGCGCATTTCCCAATTTATATTTTACCAATGTCGCATTATTTTCTGTTTGATCAGGAAACTCTTTTTGAAAAAAAAATTCAGCGATTTATCAGTTCGTTTGAAAAAGGAGAGGGTTTCAACAATTAAATTCATTGTTGAAAATGCTGGGGTTATGTTTTATTTAGTTATGTACGCAAGTAAAGAAATTTGTGTAACCGGGGAAATTAAAGGGTTTAAAAGAAAGCCTTAATGATAAAAAACCGAACCTACTAATCATTCAACCCCTTTCCATTGAGTATTTGCTTCATATATTTTTCAATCCTTGACTCTCGGGTTTTGGATTGTTTGGGTTGAGAAAAATAAAGAAGGTAAGCTCTTTGTCGTCCCGGTGTCAATCCTTTAAAAGCTTTTTTCAAAGCTGGTTTTTCATCTAATTTTATTTGAAATTCTTCAGGAATGGAATATTCTGTAGTCTTTTTTAAATTCACTTTTAAACCGGCTTTTTCCACCTCGATTGCCTCATAAATGTAGGCTTTCAGGATGGGCGCCATCTTAACTATTTCCCGAACATTCGTAAAGCGGATCTGCCGCGCCGCCTGCACATTTTTGGTTTGTTGGATTAAAATATGATTCTCATCCTTTAAAAGAGAGCCTTTGAAAAACAAGAAGGCACAGTATTCTTTAAATACGTGAATTAAAACAATGTTACTCTTTTGAAATATGTAGCAAGGATTGCTCCATTTTAATTCTTCAGTGAGTCCGCAACTAAGAACAATAGTCCTCATTTGTTCCAGTTCTTTCTGCCATTTTTCTGTTTTATTAAAGTACCAATCAACCTTTGGATTCATATTATTCATAGTTTCCTATTTTATTTTACACTTTATTAATTCAACTTGCAAATAAAATTATAAAAATTATACTCTTAACGATCCGCGGAAACCTCTTGCGGCGTAATAGGATTCTGCACCATTATGATAGGTAAAGACTGTGTCGAAACGACGATCACAAAAAAGCGCACCGCCAAGTTTTCTAATTTTTGCCGGCGTTTTTATCCAGTTGGATGTTTTCAAATCGAAATCACCCAGTTTCTGCAAACCCCGGTATTCTTCCTCTGTTAGAAGCTCAATGCCCATTACGGCTGCCATATCCACTGCGCTACCCCTCGGTTTATTTTCTTTTCTTGAAGCAAGCGCTTCGGGGTCGTAACATAAATTTCTACGCTCCCTGGGACTTTCCGCCGAACAATCATAAAAAAGGTAGTTTCCCGTTTTTTTGTCTTGACCTACAACGTCCGGCTCACCGCCGGTCCATTCCATCTCATTAAGCGACCAAAGTTTTTCATTGCTCATTTCTAATTTTGCATGCACTTTAGCCCATTCAATAGCTTTATGACGATTCCTGTTTTTTTCAAAACGGGTTTTCAATGTGCTGAGAAGTTCTTCAACTTGTTTTGGTAGCAACTTATAATTCATTCTTTTCATTTATTAAAACTAAATGAAATAATTCGTCTGTCTGCAGGTCTGAAGTACCAGGATATTACCGTCAGAATTAGTAAGAGCAATGAAGGCCATATTTCATTCACGGAATCACCCAATGCAATGTGTGAAAACATAGCTCCAGTCATTATAAAAAAGAAACCAGCATAAGCCCATTCTTTTAGTAAAGCAAATTTAGGAACAAGCACTGCTATTACACCTAAAATTTTCCAGATACCGAGTATAGTCAGAAGATAGATAGGGTAGCCCAAATGGTTGATCATTTCTACTCCACCTTGTCCCGCTTTCGCTTTAAGCAATTGTACAAGTCCGGTGGATACCATGCCTAATGCAAGCCAGAGTGTAGCAATCCAATAAATGATTTTATTTATTTTTTTCATGACCTGTTATTTTAATTTGCTTACAATATCTTGCAGCCGGTTATGTGCCATGTTGATACCTTGGGCAAACGGCAACTTCAACACCTGATCTCTTTGTGCGGTGGATTCATAAATTACATGCATTTTGAGTTGGCTGGTATCGGCTGTTAACCGTTCGAATTCATAAACCTCAAGCTGAACGCCAAAGGGCGTATGCTCCATTTCAAATGTGCGCGTGATTTTCCGGTTTGGATTCAATTCATGAATTACGCCGCTGGCCTGGAATGCGACATTTCCTTTAGGATCTTTTGTTTCAATTTGATAACTGCCATGTTTTTTACTTTCAAGTTTCAGCACTTTCGTTCCCATCCATCGTTCTATAATTTCAGGTTCTATGTACGCTCTGAAAAGTAACTCCACCGGCAAATCAAATTCCCTTGTGATCATTAAATCCTGTTTGCCGTCTTCGGCATTGATTTTTGTTTTTGGTTCCATAATGTTTTTGTCTTTCATTAACCTTGCACAATTCCGATAATGTTATTATCCTTGTCTTTTACACTGGCAACTAATCTTCCACCTCCCACATTTTTTATATCCTGGATGATCGTTGCGCCACCGTCAACAAGAATTTGTAAACTTTCTTTAATATCGTCGACATGAAAAAATGCCGCCACTCCTCCTTCAGGATTGCCAGGTACCAAGCCGATATCCTGGTCGTCAACCTTAAATCCAACATAATAAGGCTGCTCCGCATAGGGCTCAGTCCCTAAAAATTTCCGAAATAACGCTGTTGCTTCCTTTAAGTCTTTAACAGGATAAAGAACAGTTTTGATACCCTTATTCATATATTTTTATTTTATTGTCCTACTCTTTTGGATTTTCGGTGTCTCCCGTTTTTTTGTTGTGGTTGCTGCTCCACGATATTGGGGTTTGTTATTCTATTTTTTGGGTTTATATTTTTTCATTATTGTTTCTAATTTATTAAATCTCTCATCCCACATTTTGCGGAATGGCTCAATAAAGTCGGCTACCTCTTTCATTTTTTTTGCATTGATGTAATAATAAATTTCCCTTCCGGTTTGTTCTTGTTCCAGTAATTCGCATTCGGTAAGTATTTGAAGATGTTTTGAAACAGTGGGCCTTGCGGTACCAAAATTAGCTGCTATTGCTCCGGCAGTCATTGATTGCGAAGCAACCAACAGCAGTATGGCCCTTCTTGTTGGATCTGAAATGGCCTGGAATACATCTCGTCTTAAAATCATTATGTAGTTATTTGACTACAAATATAAGCGTAGTTATCTAACTACACAAACTTTTTTCATTTTTTTTAAAAAATATTTTTTTTTGTACTATTAGCTATAAGTCTGAATGAACCTAAAATAATTTGACAAATGCTGTACATTATTTTTTTAAAATCAAAGTATTTTCTTTAAGAAAGTTAGCCGGGAGAAATTGTCCTCTTTATGATCTGCCAATAACTTTTTAGTTTTCGTTTTTTATTTATGCGAGAGTAAGAAATGGGATACATTGTATTTTCGATTATGCATAACTGATTATTCAATCCAAAGCAGCAGTTTCAGTTCTCAATGGGTCGATGGCCCTCTCCTTCACCACCACTAAATCTCCAATCGCCAATGTAATAGGAACCAATCCAACCCGTACTATTGCTTTCTTTCCCCGAATATGGATAACCGTTCCAATCTGCCGGTTAGCTGTCATTATCACTCTATCGCCTTCTTTTACTGGTTCATTGGTTTCTATATATTTATTGTCAATTCTTTGTTGCTTCTTTTTTAAAATTTGTTTATCCGGACGGTTAAAAAGTAATGCCTGCATTGTTTTTATCAATTTGCTTTTATCTTCTGATTTTTTCCACTCCACTAAAATAGATTTTAGTTTGCGGTCCATTTCTTTGAGGTAGGCAAGTTTTTTTTCATTAATCTGATTCTGTTCTTTTAATAATTCAATTTGCTGGCGGTGTTTTTCTTTATGAATCACTTGCTGCATTTCTTTTTGCAGTTTTTCATTTTCTTTGATAAGAATATCCAGTTTCTTTTTTTCAGATTGTACCAATTGTTGATCCTGCTCGGTGCTGTTCAATAGTTTATCAAGCGAGAAATGATTTTCATCTACCAGCTTATGTGCTTTATGAATTAACCATGGCGGCAAACCGATACGTTCTGCAATAGCGAAAGTGTAAGAACTGCCGGGTTTCCCAATGATCAATTGGTAAAGTGGTTGTAATTTTTTTTCATCAAATGCCATTGCTCCGTTTACGATTCCGCTAACCTTGTTTGCCATCACTTTCAGGTTCAGGTAATGTGTGGTTACCAAGCCGAGAGAATGTTTTTTTGCAAGTTCTTCGAGTATGACTTCTGCAAAAGCGCCACCCAGGTTGGGATCGCTGCCGCTTCCAAGTTCATCAATAAAAAATAAAGTTTTCCCATTCGCATTTTCTATAAAATATTTCATATTGATCAGATGAGAAGAATAAGTGCTGAGTTCAAATTCAAGACTCTGTGTATCTCCAATATGAATCATCAATTGTTTAAAAATGCCTAATTCACTGTCATGGTCACACGAAACTAATAAACCTGCCTGCAACATCATTTGCAATAAGCCTACGGTTTTTAAAGTAACTGTTTTGCCGCCGGCATTCGGGCCGCTGATAACAAGGATCCGTGAGCTACCATCCAAAGAGATAGTTACAGGAATAGTTGGTTTTTTTATTTTTTCATTATAAATGAAAAGCAACGGATGCACCGCGTTTATTAATTTCAGCTTTGCATTTTCAGTAAGTGCCGGCATATTGCCATTGTAGCTCATAGCCAGGATTGCCTTGGCTCTAATGAAATCATATTCTCCAATTATTTCGTGGTAAGCGCTTAACAATATATGATACGCCCGCATTTTGGCAGTAAGATTTTTAAGTATCCGGTAGATTTCTTTTCTTTCCTCATTTTCTAAAGAAAGAATTTCATTATTCAAATGAGTAGTTTCCTCTGGCTCTATAAATGACGTACGCCGGCTGTCACTTTCACCATGCATAATTCCTTTTACCATTCTCTTTTGTTCTGCAAAAACCGCTAATACTTTTCGCCCGTTCATAAAACTTTCTTCAATATCTGTAAGAAAACCCTGTTTCTTTAGTTTACTAACGATGCGCTCAAAAACTCTTTTAAGTTCAGTTCTTTTTTTGTACAAGGTCATTCTAATGGCTGCAAGATTCTCTGAAGCGCTGTCTTTTACAATGCCACTTTCATCTAAAATTTCATCAATCAAAAGCAATACTGTTTTTTCAAAATAAGTTACTGAAATAATCAGGGCCAGGGAAGGGTAGGAGGCTTTGCGATCAGTATCAAACCACCTGAATATTTGCTGAATGGCGTTAGCTAATTTCTTTATTTGTAAAAATTGTTCACCCGAAAGAACTGAGGATTCTATGCTTAATAATTTTAATTCTTTGGATAGATTTAAAACTGCATCATCCGGAAAATATAAACGATTTTGAAAGATCAATTTATATTCATGTGTTTGCAATAGTTGCGGCTCAATGAATTTCTTTTGGGTATGAATACGCAATTCACTTGCCTTGTTGCGCGCATATTCCGAACGGCAATGAGTAACAAGTAACTCTTTTATTTTATCAAATTCCAATTGATGTGATGCAGATCCAGGGAAAAGTTTCATCTTTTTTTCTACCAAAATTTTTATGAGACGTAAAAGTAAGTTTTTGCTTTGATGAATTATTGTTCATTTTAATTTTGATATTAATCGATGCCATATCGGTCCCTCCATTTTAACCACCGCTCTCATTATTAAGTATTCATTATTTCTTACCTTTGAGGGTATATTTGTAAAAAAAAAATGAAATGAAAACTGACAATAAAGAAACTGAAATTGCCACCTTTGGTAATGGTTGTTTTTGGTGTACGGAAGCAGTTTTTCAGCAATTGAAAGGAGTTAAAAAGGTTTCGAGTGGCTTTAGCGGAGGGCATGTAATAAATCCTACTTATGAACAGGTATGCCGCAAAGATACCGGCCATGCAGAATGTCTTCAGATTGAATATGATCCTTCACAAATCTCTTTTGATGAATTGCTGGAAGTCTTTTGGAAAACCCATGATCCTACTACATTGAACCGACAGGGTAATGATATAGGACCCCAATACAGGAGTGTTATATTTTATCACAATGATGAGCAAAAACGAAAATCGGAAGAGTATAAGGCAGCTTTAAATAAAAGTGGTGTTTTTAATACTCCTGTTATAACCGCTATTGAGCCTTTAACCTTTTTTTACCCGGCTGAAACCTATCATTCCAATTATTATAACAATCACACTTCGCAATCATATTGCTATTATGTGATAAAACCTAAACTGGAAAAATTAAAAAAGGTTTTTGCAAATAAATTAAAATCCTTAGAAAAAGGTATGAGTGATTGATTTCAAAAATTGCGAGAATATTTAAAAGTTCCACCTGGCAGAAAGATCGCCGGAGATGTCAACCAGTGTATTCATGGTTCTGGTATCACCATATTCGGATTCATAAATCACTGAAGAAATCCTGCAAGGAAACTTTTTGCCCGTTTTTTTTATCCCTGTAATTTCTCCTTTTGCAATGCGTTTTTTATTTCGTTCATCCAAAAAACGAAGGAATGGTTTCTCATCCATTACAAATAAATCTTCATTTTCAACTTTAGACATTTCCGAATCTGAATAACCAAATAATTTACAGAATTGTTTATTAAACTTAAGAATTATCCCGTCGTGATTTTCAACATACATGGCTTGAAAAGCATTCTGAAAAAGGCCATCATATATTTCAGAAGCGGATGCATGCTTCGCTTTTTCTATAACATCAAGATCATGGGATTTAGATTCATTTGGCGGGATCACATAATTATTCTTGCGTGTGGGTAAGTAAGTAGGTTCATTCATAGCATTTGCTTTAGTTAATGATTAGGGATTATGCCATCACTTTACATACTTGCAATTATCGTGCTAAATATTTAATTTGATTTTTTAAGTTAACTAAAAAATTGACTATCAGTAAATTATATTATATAAGTTAGTTGCTTTATCCCTGAAATACCTGAAATTTCAAACGAATCTTCAATGCATTTCAAAAATCTAATTATTATTCAACTTTACTCTTCTCAATTCCAATAAATTCAGCCCGTTTGGAATGAAGTTTTTTACATAGGGCTGTACCAGCCAGATCACTTCGTCGTACCATAAAGGAACAACCGGAGCGTCTTTTATCATTACCTGATCGGCCTGCTGATATAATTTATATCTTATAGAATCGTTTTTTTCGGATAAAGACTCTTCGTATAATCTATCAAATTTTGGATTATTATATCTTGTATAATTAGGCGGCGCCGGATTTTTACTGTAAAAAACACTAAGAAAATTTTCTGCATCAGGATAATCAGCTATCCAGCTTCCGCGAAAAAATAAGGCTTCCGATTTTGCAGTTTGTTCAAGCAACAATCCCTTTTGTATTACTTCCACATTTATTTTTATCCCGATCTGCAATAATTCATTAGCTATGAAGCTGGCAAAATCTGCATAAAGAGGAACCGAAAATAATTTAAAAGGCGGCAAACCTACGCCATTAGGATATCCTGCTTCTTTCAATAACTCTAGTGCTTTTGCCTGATCATAATGGTAACCTTTCACTGCCGAGGTATCAAAAGAAGGAAAACCTTTTGGAATAAAACCGCTTGTTGCAGCGGTTCCGATAGAATTCCGAATATAAAGCATCATCTTTTTTCGATTGAATCCGTAATTAATTGCTTGTCTGATCCTGACATCTTTGAGCGGCGAATTTTTTACAAGAGGCAAACTGCTGTCGCATAAAAATCCCAGGTATTCTGTTGTAAGGGCCGGATGTTTTACCAAAACGATTTTGCCAATCCAGTCTTTTCGCAACACGCCACCTTTGGTAAGTATTTCATCTTTAAAAGAAGGATCAATTTCATTTACAAAGTCTAATCGCTTCTGTTGAAATTCGAGAAATTCTGTTGCCTTATTTTGTAGAAAAGTAATTTTGATCCCATCGAGATAAGGAAGCCTGGCGCCGGTACTGTCTTTTTCAAAATAATTGGGATTCTTTTTTAGGACCAACGCCTGGCCTTCTTCCCAGGCTACAAATTCAAAAGGGCCGGTGCCACAAGGATACCTTCTGAAATCTTTCCCATATTTTTCTACCACTTCTCTGGGTACTATTGAACAATATTGCATGCTCATCACTCCAAGAATTGGATGAAAGGGTTTTAATAATTTTAATTGAAACGTAGAATCATCAATGGCTTTGAATGGTTGTACCGTATCAACCCTTCCATTAAATATCCATGCGCCGCTGCTGGCAGTTGCCGGATCGAGAATACGTTCAAAACTATACACAACATCCCGGGCAGTCATTTTTCTTCCTTTACCATTGGGGAATGCAGGATTATCCTGGAAATAAACATCGTTGCGTAAATGAAAAGTGAAGGTGAGATTATCTGCAGAAATATCCCAGCTTTTTGCCAGTGAAGGAACCAGGTTAAGATGGTTATCTATTTGCACCAATGTATTATAAATTTGATGTACGGCCCACATTATGGACTGATTTTTGGCAAAAGCAGGATCAAGAGTAGCAATGCCGGATTGTTCGTTGTAATGGAAAATATTTTTTGCTTTTTCATGGTGCGAACAGGATGAAATACATATTAAAAATCCGGTAATTACAATAAATATTTTCTCTTTTATCAAATTTTTTAGTGATAAAGGAGATTGTTTTTTTAACTTCATCTTTGATTATAAAAAATAAATTTAGTAAATGAAAAAGATAATCTCCGTTTTTAGTTTTCTCTTTATCATTTTGAATGTTTCTTTTGCGCAACATTTTACTCATGCTGACACTCTTCGCGGCAGTAATGGCCCAGGCAGAGCCTGGTGGAATGTTACCAAATATGACCTGCATCTTACATTCGACTTTGCCGATAGCAGCATCACCGGTTATAATGCCATAAGTTATAAAGTATTGGATAAAAGACATCCTGATTTTTTTCAGATAGACCTGCAGGAACCTATGGTTATTGATTCTGTAATTTTAAAATCAGGTTTGGAAAAATATCCGCTCAATAATGAAAAACTTTCGTTTACCCGTGACGGTAATGCCTGGTTTGTTTATTTAAAAGATCAGAATCCCTTATTAAAAAAACATGATGTGAATACGATTATGCTGATGACAAATGGCAAACGAACTTCAAAAGCCAATGCAACAAATGGGGAAATTTCAACATTATTTGTTTATTATCATGGTAAACCCCGGAAAGCAAAAAACCCGCCGTGGGATGGTGGCTTTGTATGGAAAAGAGATATAGCCGGAAATCCCTGGGTAGCCGTTGCCTGTCAGGGCTTGGGCGCCAGTGTTTGGTATCCCTGTAAAGATTACCAGGGTGATGAACCCGATAGCGCCGAAATGAATTTCACGGCTCCGTCTGATTTAATTACAGTAAGCAATGGCAGATTAAGAAGTGTAAAAGTGGATGGTGATGGAAACACCACTTACGACTGGGCTGTAGTAAGTCCAATCAATAATTATGACATTACGTTTTACATAGGTAAGTACGTAACTTTTGGAAATATATATCCCGGGCTCGATGGTAATCTGACAATGGATTATTGGGTGCTCAATTATAATCTTGCCAAAGCGAAGGTGCATTTTAAAGATGCAACACGCATGATGAAGGCATTTGAATATTGGTTTGGCCCATATCCTTTTTATGCTGATGGTTATAAACTCGTAGATGCACCTTATCTCGGAATGGAACACCAGAGCGCCATTGCTTATGGGAATCATTATAAAATGGGTTATAATGGATATGATCTTTCTGGAAGCGGTTGGGGATTGAATTGGGATTTTATCATCGTGCATGAAAGTGCGCACGAATGGTTTGGAAATAATATTACTTCCAAAGATTTGGCTGATATGTGGATACATGAATCATTTGCCAATTACGCGGAAGCGCTTTTTACAGAATATTATTATGGTAAAAAAGCCGCCGATGAATATGTAATTGGTATCCGAAAAAACATTAGGAATGACAAACCAATTATAGCTCATTATGGTGTAAATGAAGAGGGGAGTGAAGATATGTATTACAAGGGTAGCAATATGATCCATACCATTCGGCAGATCATAAATAATGATGAAAAATTCAGAAGCATTTTAATCGGATTAAATAAAACATTCTATCATCAAACCGTTACTTCAAAACAAATAGAGGATTATATCAGCAAACAATCGGGTATTAATTTTTCGAAAGTATTTGACCAGTATTTACGTACTACAAAAGTTCCGGAACTGGAATATAAAACGATAAATGGAAAATTATTTTATCGCTGGGGAAATTGCGTACCTGGTTTTAATATGGCCCTGGAAATTTATGATGAAAATGGTAAATTAATTTTTATTCATCCCATTGAAAAATTTAAGGAAGTTCCCAAAAATGTGAAAGAAATAAAAGTAGATGAAAATTATTATGTTAATACAAAAGATGTAAGTCAAGAAGGTTAGTCTAACCAAGAAGGTTTTTTGGAAAAAGAAATTATTTTATAGACTCTGATGGACCTTCCTGGTTTTCCTTGCCTTTAAGAAAATTTTATAAATCAACAACTCTCTTTATTTCATTACTCTTGTAAGCAGTTTCAATAATTTTTATCACTTTTAATCCTTCTTCAGCACTTACAGGCACAGGCTTCCCGTTTCGTATGGCTTCGTAGATGCCATCGTAGTAATCTCCATAATTTCCCTGTTCCGAAGGAATATATTCTCTTATTTCCTTTCCATCTATTTCTGTATGTAACAAACCTTTCTCAGATTCAGGTTCTGTGCCCCAGTCCTTATTGCCCGGCACTTTCCCCGCCTCCAACATTTCTTCCTGGATATTTGTTTTTGCTTTAATAAAAGATCCCTTTAAACCATGAAAAATATAACCAGGTAAAGGTTCTCTAACTACATAGCTTGATTTTATCCTCACACGCTTTCTTTCATAATAAAATAATAATTCAAAATAATCATCTACTTTGGAGATAGGGCGCATGACTTGTATATCGGCAAATATTTGTTGCGGCATACCAAATAATTGCAATGCCTGGTCAATCAAATGGGAACCTAGATCATAAAGAGAACCCGTGCCCGGACCTGGATTTTCTTTGTGCGACTTTGGACCTAATACATCTTTAAATCTGTCGAAATGCATTTCTACTTCTACTAAATCGCCCAACAACTTTGCCTCGACCACTTTTTTAATGGTTTTATAATCGCTGTCGTAGCGCCTGTTTTGAAAAACAGATAATTTTTTATTTTGTTTTTTGGCAAGAGCTATTAACTCATTGCCTTCTTTAACAGTAATAGTAAAAGGCTTTTCAACAACTACATGTTTACCTGCTTCTAACACTTTTTTGGTATATTCAAAATGAGTGGTGTTAGGTGTGTTTACAATTACTAATTCCACCAAATCATCGGCCAGCATCTCTTCCAGTGTTCTGTAAGTTTTTACATTGGGATATTTTTCCCGGGCAAGATTTTTGGATCTTTCCCATACACCGTAGAAATTGAATCCGGGATCCATGCTTATAAATGGTGCATGAAAAACTCTTCCACTCAATCCGAAAGAACATATTGCTGTATTAATGGGTTGCATGTATTTTAATTTAATTGGCTTCTTTTGGTTAATAAAAAATATTTTTTATTTGAATTCAATTTTAAATCCAACAACAGGAACTTCTTCAACAGGTATTTTAAAATTGTTTTTGATTACTAAAGCATTTGCTTCCTGCTTCCAGTGTAGTTTTGCATTGCTTCCGAGCATGGTAACTGATGCTATTTTCTTTTCTGAAATCTTTGAATCTTTACCCAAAGATTTTATTTTTATGTCTGTTCTAGGTGTGCCAAGGCAAAAGGCAAAAAGCGTATCTCCTTTGGAGGTGAAACGAATATCCTGAGCAGTGTATTTTAATTTATCTTCATTAAAACTTCCACTTTTTACAACAGATTCTGCTGAAGGCTTTTCACCATAAATTTTCCAGGGGCGGCTTCCATAGATACCTTCTCCATTTTTTGAAGTCCACATTCCTATTTCATTTACTATTTTTAATACATCCGGTTCCAGATCGCCTTCGGGTGTTTGAACTATATTAATTAATAAATTTCCATTTTTACTTACAATGTCAACCAGCATCTGTATTACTTCTGTTGCACTTTTATATTTTTGCCCCGTACGATAAAACCAGTCGCCTATTGAGGTATCTGTCTGCCAGGGAAAGGGGCTAATCGAATCCTGCACTCCACGTTCCAAATCCTGAACCCACGTGCCATCAGAAGGTTCTTTGCAGGTATAAACCGCTTCTAAATTTCCCCCGTTTTCTTTGATATTATCATTATAAAAATGGGAAAGCATAGTGAGTCCATATTCTCCAAAAGGTAATTGGCTGTCGGAATAAAGAAGATCAGGATGGTAATTATCAATTAATTCTTTAATACTGAAAAACCATTCTCTTTGCCATTCTTTATTGATGCTTAACCATCCGTTATCATTAGAATCCGCTTTGGCATGATACAAATCCTGGTACATTGGATTAGCGCCATCATAAGTAATTCCTTTGTATGGACCTGTTGTATCTGCACCATGGCTAGGTTGAAACCATGTAAAACTTGCACCCAAATGTTCTGATACTCCAAACTTCAAACCTTCTTTTTTTGCTGCCGCCTGCCACATTCCAACTACATCTTTATGAGGGCCATAATTCACTGCATTCCATTTATGAATTTTTGAGTTCCAAAGAAAAAAATCATCATGATGAGAACCCATACTTACGAAATATTTTGCTCCCGCTTTTTTGTAAAGCGCCATTAGTTTATCCGGATCCCATCTCTGGGCTTTCCACAAAGGGATGATATCCTTGTATCCAAATTTAGAGGGATGGCCATAATGCGCTAAATGATATTTATAATCGGCGCTACCTTCCTGGTACATTTCCCTGGCATACCAATCACCCTGGCGAGGAACTGCCTGTGGTCCCCAGTGTGCCCAGAAACCAAATTTCGCATCGCGAAACCATTCAGGATATTTATACTGATGAAGAGATTGGATATTAGGTTTAAAAGGGCCTTCCTCTTTTTGTTCTGTTTGTGCATTTGATAAAAAATGCATACAACCAATAAGAATCAACGTTAGTAAAAATCGTTTTAAAAATTTTAGCATGGTTTGGTTTTTAGATAGTGAATATATAAAACTATTTATTTTTCGATCTAAAGGAAATATGTTTTCAAAGATGATAAAAATATTTTGTTTAGGTGAGAAATAGATTCTTTATTGATTGTAGATTAAGCTTCAATTTATTTTTTTTATTCTCTGTTTATTATAGGAATATTTCCCACATTGGCATTCATTTCTAATACAATCACCGCGTCATTTTCGTTGAGCAATTTGCCGGGCAATGAAAGTGTTATATTTTTTTTATCTTCTTCAAAAGCAACCCTATTGCCTTTCAGAAAACAGGCTTTCAATATTTTTAAATGGGGTATAGCTGGAATGATAAACTGATCCCCGCTTGATTGAAAAACATGAAGGTAAATTTTATTACCTTTTCGTGTGGAAGAAAAAATACTATCTGGCTTATAGGGACCCCCTTTGGTTCCATAGATTGCTTCTCCATAAATTTTTAACCAATTACCCACTTCTTTCAAACGCTCTACCTGTCTGGCTTCTATGCGTCCATCCATCATCGGCCCCACGTTTAATAATAAGTTACCATTTCCTCCTGCGGTACTTGCCAGGGTTTGAATACATTGTTTTAATGATTTCATTTTATCATTGGGTTTCCATGCCCATTGAGTGCAAATGGTAATACAGGATTCCCACGGATAATCCATATTCAGTTTACCGACTTTTTGTTCGGGTGTTGCAAAATCACCTACAGATTCTGCAGTTAAAGTCTCGTGGTCAAATTTTCCGAGCCTGTTATTGATAATTACTTTGGGGTCCAATTTTTTTATATAATTATACATATCAACTGCCATTTCCTGTGTCCAGGGTTTTTCCCAATTGCCATCAAACCAAAGCATGTAAGGATGATAGTTACTAATTAATTCTTTCAATTGATTTTTCATGTAAATAATATATTTACTCATATCCGCTTTAGGGTCTGGGTTAGCTCCTGTTGAAAGGTGCAAAGGATAATCAGGTTGGTGCCAATCAAGCACAGAATAATAAATGCAAAACTTTAGCCCTGCCTTCTTGCAGGCATTTGCCAGCGCCCCCACTACATCTTTTTTAAAGGGAGTATTGCTGATATTATAGCTTGTATATTTTGAAGGCCACAAGCAAAAGCCATCATGATGTTTCGCAACGATGGTCAGGTATTTCATGCCTGCATCTTTGGCGGTTTTTACCCAGGCATCTGCATTAAATAATACAGGATCAAATTCTTTATATAAATTATCATATTCTTTTACTGGTACTTGAGTTCCCCGCGACCAGCCTATTTCAGTACCACGCAATGTAACAGGCCCCCAATGGATAAACATACCAAAACGCAAGTCCATAAAGCCATCCATTATTTTCTTGCTTGTTTTGTTTTTCAAAGCAACCCCCTGGACTGACTGAGCCTGAAGCAAAAAAGAGGAAAAACATAAGAGTAAGAGCATTAACTTTTTCACGCCAATTTAATTTTTATTCGATTTTAATTTTAACGGAATGGCCTTCTTCATTTTTGGGAAAATAAGTAGATGATTTATATTTTCAGTAGTTTATAGAATGATCCCGGGTTGTATTTTTTCCGCTCCAGATTTTTTGAGAAGTCCATTCTTCATCTTTGCCCTGCCAGAATTCATTGACTGGTGGCAAACCTAACACCAGGAAGGCTTCCGAACATAAATATAAACTACCGGTCGAAATATATCCCTCTCCCATATTGGGCTGATGACCGTAAACGCCAATTTGTAACCAGCCCTTTTTATCAAAAGTTCCTGGAGCTTCTATCTGTCGCCGAATGACAGTATAAAGCGCTGCACGTACTTGCTGCGGCTTTATGTTATGAGGCAATTCCTGCATCAGAGCTATTTGCGACAACATCTGAAACGCACCAAAACGATACGCCGAAGAGCGGCCAATCACAGGATAAGTTCCAATAGGTGAAATAAGCATTTCCTGTATTTCCGCATAACGCTGCGCCCGTTTTAGCACGAGTTCATATTTGCTTTGCAATGATTGATCGGCAATCTGGTGAACACTATCTTGTTCTATAATTGTTTTTAAAACATCTATCAACATGGGTTGCATTACAAAGCTGTTATAATAATCCCAATGGAAGCTTTTCCCGTCACCATAAGTACCATCGCCTTTGTAATAGCCCAGGCATTGATCAACGTAGCCAATCGTTTCTTTGCGATCGAATGCACCGTTGAATTTATATAGAGCAGCTTCGATGGTTGCACTAAACATCACCCAATTATTTTGATAATGTGTTATTTCACCACTTTTTTTTAGCGCAGCGATAATGTTATCTTTCGTTGTTTTATCTAGTGGATCCCATAATTGATGAGGTGCGCGCAGCAATCCCTGGGCTAAGAAGGCAGCATCTACAACCGGCTGTCCGCAACAACTAAAGTTCATATAATCCGGGCCGGTTGAATCGGTCGCATTGTGCAGACACACCCTTGCTAAATCAATATATTTTTTTCTCAATTTTCCTTCCGGCGTATTATCCGGCCCTAATTCCAACCAGGGCGCTATTCCTGAAAGCAAACGACCAAATGCTTCCAGGTGAGTGTATCTTTCCCTGTGTTCACCGGAAGTTTCTACCGGCATATCTTTTTTCAATTCGTTTTTACTTAACGCGGTTAATACAGGGTTTGCAATTTTCACTAAAGTTTTTACCTGGTAAGCTCTTTCGCTTGGCCCGGCATTATTACTGTTGTGTGTTATTTGCGAAAACGTTGTGATATAAATAAGCAATGATAAGCTTATGAATAATATTTTTTTCATTTAAGCGATTTTATGAAAAGATGATAAAATAATCTGCTTGCCTATAGTATTAAATCAATATATTTTTATTGGATAAATTTTTTATCTCCCCATCCATCCTCCATCTACAGTCAATATCTCACCATCCACATAATCAGACGCATGGGAACTAAGAAAAATAACCGGTCCGATAAAATCTTCCGGAGTTCCCCATCTTCCCGCAGGAATTCTATCAAGAATGGATTTACTTCTTTCTTCATCATCCCTTAATGCCTCGGTATTTTTTGTGGCAATATATCCGGGCGCAATGCCATTTACATTGACTCCTTTGGATGCCCATTCGTTGGCCAGCGCTTTTACGAGACTGGCTACAGCACCCTTGCTGGCAGCATACCCGGGTACATTAATGCCTCCCTGGAAAGAAAGCAAAGAACAGGTAAAAATAATTTTGCCACTTTTTCTTTTTATCATTTCTTTTCCAAACTCACGGGAAAGGATAAACGAAGAATCTAAATTTACGGTAAGTACTGAATCCCATTCTTCATCTGTATGAACAGCCGCAGGATCTCTTTTTATGATTCCGGCATTATTAATAAGTATGTCAATGACGGGATGCTTCGATTTTATTTTTTCAATGGATTTGTATAATCCTTTCCTGTTGCCGAGGTCAATCGCGTAAGGAGTAAATTCTCTTCCTGATTTTTTTATTTCTTTCTCTACATCACTTCCTGGTTTAAGAGTTCCGGAAACTCCAATAATATTGACGCCTGCTTCTGCAAGTCCTGTTGCCATTGCTTTTCCGATGCCGCGCGAACATCCGGTTACGAGTGCAGTTTTCCCGGTGAGGTCAAAAAGGTGGTTTTGTTTCATTGAATAATTTTTGAAGGGAAAGGTAATTATGTTTACGGAAGTGTAATAAAATAATAATGATATAAAGAGTATTTTTATGCAAACGATCCAAATGCCGATTTATATTTCTTGAACTTTTGTAAAGTAAAAAATTAATTGCTATTCATAATGTTCAAAAATGTCGAAGCAATCTGCTCATTAAGAAGTGGCTGGTTGAGCTTGCAAAGGTCATCCCGGCTTTTCAATGATTAATACCGAAGATTCAATGATATTTATTTTATTCTCAATTCAAATATTCACCTACTTTTTCTCTGAAATTTTCATCTGTCAGAACTTTTAATTCAAAAGAATTCATCCACTTTTGAAGTTGCTCGTTTTCCTGCCGGGTAAGATTGTTGAAGAAATAAGCCATTTCTATTTTGGTGCCTTTCTTTAAAGTGGCATATAAAGCTTTTGTGAGTACAAAAATAGTAGAGCCACCTTTCATACCTAGGTGAGATAACCATGATTGGTTAACCGGATTTTCCATAGCTGTTTCAAGAACCTGAGACAGAATTGTGTAAGTTTTTTTATTAAAGATCTGCCTGTTATTAAGGAAGCTGCAAATTTGAACATATTCCTTTGTGGTAGAGGCAGGAAGCCTGTCACTCCATTCCTTTTGCATATTCAAAGTCAAATCCTGGGGACGGAATTTTTGTTTATAAGTGCTGTCGTTTTTTAATTGATTATGAATTAAAAATGTCACACTTGCATATTGTGCGTTATTGAATTTTTTTATTTCTTTTAGGATCTTTTCTTGTTTCACATGTTTAGGATTTTGATAAAGAAAGAGAGCTGAAACCCAGTAATAGAGAGGTGTGAAGGTGCTGATTCCTAAAATTTTATAATCGCCATTAATATTATTTAAGCCCAGAAAGTCCATTAAATATTCTGCATTGGCATTGCTGCTAAATAGGATCATTCCTTTTGCTACTTCAATCAAAGAAATGCTATCATTAAAAATATTACCCTTTTGTCTTTCATAATTAATCCAGTTGGGATGTGCATTTCCATCCGTATTGGGGATGTAATATTTATTCAACTCTGAAAGTGGAATAAGTTTATTTTCATCGAAAAGATTATGAGAAGCCTGCTTGGCAAATTCAATGGCAATTATAATTTTTGCTGTGCTGGCCAGTGGCATCATCTTATTTTCATTAAGATGGGCTATTACTGAATCATTCTTTATCAGATAAAGAGAGGACCTTGATTTATTTTGCTGTATGAAATTCAGTAAGGAATCAGCACTGGTTATTTGTGCCACAATTGTACCATTTGTAAAAAATAAAACAACAAATATGGAAAAGAGTTGGATAAGTTTTTTCATCAGGAAACGGAATTTAATATTTAAACCAAAAAAAGATTATCTTTTTTCTCTTAAGGGAATTCGTTTTCTTATTTCTCTTTGAGGTCTTCTGCTTCTTCCACCGTCAGCCTCATTCATTCTTATCAGGCGTCCATTATGTTTTCTTCCATCAAGGCTTTTGATCATTTTTGCAGCAACGGATTGGTCAACTTCCACCCAGGAATTCATTTCGCGAAGATCAATTCTTCCCAGCGCTTCTTTGTTCAGTCTACTTTCATCAAGAATGAATTGCAAAAAACTGGCTTTGTAAAAACCATCTTTGGTTCCCAGGTTTATGAAAAGTTTGGTAAAGCCTCCATCATTTTGATAATTAGGTCTTTCTCCTCTTTGGTAATTTTCACGACGGTTAAAATTATCGTTCCTTTTTTCTCTGGAATCATGTCTTACATTCAAATCCTCCGCATTTTCATAATACTTTAAAAAATGATCAAACTCAAGCGCAGCCACTCTTTTAAGAACTTCTTCTTTGCTTATGTTTTCAAATTTATGTTGCAGATCGGGCATGTAAGTTTCATAAGATCCGTTTGAAATATCCGTATTAATGAGTTTATCCATAAAATAAAAAAATTGTTTTCTGCAAACATCTTTTCCACTGGGAATATCTAATTTATGAAATTGCGCATTTACCATTTTTTCAAGCTGGCGGATTTTAAAGGATTCGCGGCTGTGGCAAATGGAAATACATATTCCACTTTTGCCGGCACGTGCCGTTCTCCCGCTTCGGTGTGTATAAACTTCCATATCATCGGGAAGTTCAAAATTGATAACATGAGTAATTCCTTCCACATCAATTCCTCTTGCAGCCACATCTGTGGCAATCAATATCTGCAGATCTTTATCACGAAACCTTTGCATTACGCGGTCGCGTTGTTGTTGAGTGAGATCACCATGAAGTGATTCCACATTATAACCTTCTTTTGATAATTTTTCAGAAATATTTTGAGCGTCAATTTTGGTTCGGGTAAATATAATTCCATACATGCCGGGGTTAAAATCAACCAATCTTTTTAAAGTTTCAAAACGAGAGTGAGCAGGTGTAATAAAATATTGGTGATCAATATTTACGTTGGCAGTATTTTTTTTGCCCACAGTTATTTCCTGTGGGTGATGCATAAAATTTTTAGAAATGGCTCTTACTTCCGAAGGCATGGTGGCACTAAAAAGCCACGTGCTTTCACGATTAACCGTATTCTTTAAAACAAAATCAATATCATCACGGAAACCCATATTCAGCATTTCATCTGCTTCATCCAATACTACATACTTTACTTTTTCAAGATCAATCGTTTTTCTTTCAATCATATCAATCAATCTTCCGGGAGTGGCCACAACTATGTGAACTCCTTTCTTTAAAGCGCGAATCTGCATCACAATTGAAGCGCCACCATACACGGGTTCAGCGGAAATATTTTTAGAATATTTTTTATACTCCTGTATGTCATTGCAAATTTGCAAACACAGTTCCCGGGTAGGGCACACGATTAAAGCCTGGGGATATTTATGTTCTGAATTTATTAATTGAAGTAGGGGCAAACCATAAGCTGCTGTTTTACCAGTTCCTGTTTGTGCAAGACCCACAAAATCTGTTGTGCCTGATAATAAGATGGGAATTGCTTTGGCTTGTATGGGAGTAGGAGATGTAAATCCAAGATCGGTAACCGCTTTTACGAGGAGCTCATTTAGGCCTAAGCCTTCAAATTCATTCATTAATTTTAAAAAATTTTATGTGCAAAGGTATGGTAATTCAAAGTAAGGCAATATAAATGCGGTTTAAAAAATGAATGATAGTTTCCAAAAATAGGGATAATCAATTTTGATTTTTTTGGGATTTGGAATAAAAAATTCCCAATAGATAAAAGGAAAGATTTTAAATATTTTATAACAGGTAACCATATTGGCTCCAATTCATTTTCTCTATTTTTAACTTTCGATTATTTCTTAAGTCTATTAAAAGTTGAATTAAATAAACCAAGTCATTACTTAAGACCTTTTCATGCTTAAAGTTTTATTTTTTTCTGTGATTGTATTCTTCATTTCTGCGGGGGCATTTGCACAAAAAGATTCTACGGATAAACAAATTATGGATTCATTGATTAAAAACTATGATTTTTTAAAAATGCTCAACAACCTTGGAAAAACAACAAGCTATTTCCAGGTTAGTGCGGGTGTAGGAAATTCACTTCTGAACGGAAACGACCTGGCGATTAAAACGCTTCAAAACACGAATATCATTGTGTTTACTCCGTCAGTTGGATATTTTCATAAAAGCGGATTTGGAGTAGCGGTAAACGGGTATTTATTAAATGAGAACCAGGAAACGAAGTTTTATCAATATTCTCTTTCTCCTTCTTATGAATTTAGTAAGAGTAAAGTGATAAATGCATTGGTGTCCTATACCCATTATTTCATCAAAGATGTTTATAATAGTGTTTCTTCGCCTGTTCAAAATGATTTTTACGGAAGTTTTTCGCTTAAAAAACCATTTCTGAGACCCGGAATTTCAGGCAGCTATTCTTCCGGAAGATCTAATGAGATCGTAAAAATTGATACGGTTTTGAAAATACAGGATCATAGAGTACCAATTGATTATATTGACGCTGTAATTTTTTTTTTAAAATCATTTTCATTGACAGCAAGTCTGAAACATGATTTTAATTTCTTTGATTTATTTTCCCAGGAAGATGGATTGAGATTTAAGCCGGAAATTTTATTGAATATCGGAATCAATACTTACAAGATAAAGCACAATAGTTCCTTGTCTGATTTTAATTCTTTTACAAAAAAGAAATTGAAAAAAGTAAGGCATATCCTCACTCAGCTCGATAACCAAAATTGGCTTATTCAATCTGCTGGAGTTGATCTTGATTTGAATTATGTGATTGGTAAATTTAACTTTGAGCCTGATCTTTATCTTGATTATTATTTGCCGAAAACAAGCGATAATAGATTTACCCAGATTTATAATTTAAATATTGGCATGACTTTTTGATATATAATTGGAAATTGAATTTTAAACCCGTAAAAAAAACAAAATGAAAACTAAATTAATTTCAATCATTGTACCGTTATTTTTTATTTCATGTTCACTCTTTTCTCAGGGTGTGAGTTTCGGGATAAAAGGTGGCGCAAACCTGGGCAAAATCTCAGGTCAATCTTTTAAAAACGAATTTACACTTGCCTACCATGCAGGAGTTTTTCTAACTGTCACCGGGAAAAAATGGGGTATTCAGCCCGAAGTTGTTTTTAACCAGGTAAATGCTGATACTGCTACCAATTTTAGCCAGGTATCTCAGTTTAAGAACATTGATCAGATCCAGCTTAAATCTTTGACCATACCCATCATGATTAATTACAACCTGACCAAATTTCTCACTTTGCAGGCTGGTCCCCAGTTTGGGATTATTTTAGACCAGAATAAAAATCTTACTCAAAATGGGAAAGACGCTTTTAAGTCAGGCAATTTTTCGTTAGCGGCAGGACTTCAATTAAACCTCCTGAAATTCCGTGTTTATGGAAGATTTGTGGGTGGTGTCACAGATTTGAACAATTTGGGCAATAATGATACCTGGAAAGTACAAGCCATTCAATTGGGTGTTGGGTTTGCTTTATTTTAATGAGGGTTATGATAGCCTGCAACAACAGAATAGAAACCAGCAATATTTCTTTGTTTACTGATATTTCTTTTTTCATAAATAAAAATAGAAAATCGGATTAGTTACTTTAAATAAAGTAAAATTGTTATCAATAACAAGACCCGGCTGTTTAATGGCGGGTCTGCCTGCATTGTAAAGTCGTCAAAAAATACAAGATGCAGATTCATTTATACGATTGCTCACATCTGTTAAAGCAAACGATAACGTTTTTAATTCTTCTTGCGTAAACTTAGCTGTTTTACCATTAACTGTATTGCCATTGAGCCTTTGGTAAAACCATTGCGGTGTTTTTGCAAAATACGTTTTTGCAAAATAGGATACTGATAGTGCAGGCAATACATTTTTTAATTTTTCTTTCAATAACAATTCATCCACTTCTTTTATTGTTTCTCTGGATGCTTTTATCATTGCTTTGGAGAAGGCTATAGGTTTGTTGGTTGCAAGCGCATCCATTTCCTTGTCTATTTCCTCCATTCCCTTTTTATTGGCATATCTGAATTTTTCTTTTAATTCTTTTATTTTTTTGTCCATAATAATTACAATTTTTTAATTTTTTCAATAATTAGTTGAATTTCATAATCAAATTCAATTTGCATTTTAGGGCTTATTTTTTTGTAGTATCTAAGATAAAAAAGCAAATCCCTTTCTAATTCTTTTTTTGGCGATAGTTTCTTTTCATACCATCTTGTAATTTTTTGACATTCCAAAATTAATAACATTTTTGTTATTAAATAATTAATTTTGAAGTTTTTTTATTGCTTCCCAAAACTTTAACGTCAAAACCATTTTGCTGTCTGGTTCCTATTCATCATAACTTTTAACGCAAAAATTCTATCTCATTATTTGTATTCAATCTTATAATTGAAGAAGGAGCGTGTTTTGAAAAATCAGTTTGTCGGTGTTGAACGATATAATCAACACCAGTTTTAATTTTTCCTGAAACTTCGATGAAATTTTGAGGCGAAAGTTCTCCTGAAATATTTGCAGAAGTAGAAACCAAAGGTTTTTTTAATTGTTGAATAAGTTGGCGGCAAAAATCATCTTTTACAATTCTGATGGCAATTGTTCTCTCTTCATTTATAAGCTGAGAAGCAAGATTCGCGGCATTTGAAAAAATGGCTGTTGTAGGCCTTTCTGCAGAAGAAATAAAAGAAAGGATTTTTTCAGACGGATTGAAAACATATTTGTGAATCATTTTTTCATCATCCACCAAAATGATCAATGATTTTTTTTCTTCTCTTTTTTTTAGCTTGTAAATTTTTTGAATGGCAACTGAATTGGTCGCATCACAGCCGATTCCCCAGATGGTATCGGTAGGGTAAAGAATGATGCCGCCGGTCTCTAATATTTTTAAGCAATTACCAATTTCAAATTCAAAACTTTTATCTTTCATTTAGTTATAATTTTATTTCCATTTAGTTGTTGGATTTTTCGTTTCATTTCTTATCTGTATTGCCTTTGACAAGTTTGTTGTAAACCATTTTTTTTGTTCATTAATAATATTTTGATTATTAGCAGTATTAAATTTCAAAAGCTTTTTTCTTAGACTCCTCCATTTTTGATAACCAAGAAGATAAGCAATTGGCAAAGGTTTTCTTAAATCCAAAAGTGTATAAATTGGGATATTTTTTATTTTTCTTAATAACAGACTCTGACTGTCGGCTATTTCAATTTTGCAATCATGAATAACATGGGCGACCGGCAATACTCCAATTTTCATTCCATGGTATTGCACCCTCGAAGCATAATGATTGTCTTCGCCATAATGAAAAAATACGGGGTGAAATAATCCCGTTTTAATTATGCACTTCCTGGTAATCATCCATGCGGCCGCATTTACGAAACGCATGGAGTAAGGTTTATCAGTTGGAAAACTGTTACCATTAGAAAGCATTTTTTCTATTATATCTTTTGAAAAATTTTTGCTCAAAAAGTTTTTGAAAATAGGTTCTATTTCTTTGCCTGAAACTTCAAGCTGAAGTGGGCTTAGCAAACCAAAAGAAGGATTGTTTACCAATGATTCAGTTAATTTAGAAATAGTATCAACAAAAACATAAGCATCCTGATTCAATAAGAAAATAAAATCGGCACCGTTATCCATAGCATATTCAATACCTAAATTATTGGCTTGACCAAAACCGGTATTCACTTTATTTTTTATAAGATAAATGGAATCTTTATATGGTTCCAGCAATTTTAGAGTGTTATCTGTAGATGCATTATCTATTATAATTACTTCAGTTTGGACATCACTTTTAAACAAATGATGTAAACATTTTTCAATCCACGGCGCTCCATTGTAGCTTACAATTATAGAAAATATTTTAGCCATTTGGATTTTTGAAAAAGGTAAAAAAATATCTGCAAATGTAAAACAACATAAAGTTGTAACTACCTTACTTTTGGCAAAAAAAGATTAATACTATGAAGCTGTCGGTAATTTTCACAACCTATAATTCTCCGGTATGGCTTGAAAAAGTACTATGGGGATATTATTGCCAGGATTATAAAGATTTCGAAGTATTAATTGCGGATGATGGTTCCACACCCGAAACTGTTGATGTTATAAAAAAAATGAAGCAAAAAACTAATTTGGAAATAAAACATGTATGGCATGAAGATAGAGGTTTTCGTAAATGCGAAATTCTGAATAAAGCAATAATAGCCTCGGAAAGTGAATACCTTATTTTTTCGGATGGGGATTGCATACCGCGAAAAGATTTTATCCAAACTCATTTTGAAAATAAAAGAGAAAATTATTTTTTATCGGGTGGTGCAGTAAGGCTGCCGATGTCTTTAAGCAAACTTATAAAAACTGAACACATTCTTAGCCAGGATGCATTTAATAAAGAATGGTCGCTTAAAAATGAATTAAAACAATCTTTTTTAAAAAATATTAAATTGACAAAAAATAAATTTTTGAGCCAGGTAATGAACAAACTTTCTACTACTAAAGCGACCTGGAATGGAGGAAACGCGAGCGCCTGGAAAAAAGATATACTTTCAGTAAATGGCTTTGATGAGAGGATGCGCTATGGTTCTGAAGATCGTGAATTTGGCGAAAGGCTTATAAATGCGGGAATCAAAGAAAAACAAATAAGATACAGCGCTATTTGTATTCATCTCGATCATTCGCGAGGGTATATGAATCAAAAAGATTTGGATAATAATGCTGCTATTAGGAATGAAACCAAAGTGCAGAAAAAGGTGTGGACGGATTTTGGAATTATAAAAAGTGCATCTTAAGCTACTGTGCTTTTGGGATTATTTTTTGATACGGTTGTAATTACGAAAACCAAAAAGAAGATTGCCTCTTAAAAAATTTTGTTCTATAAAAGAAAGAAAACGATATTTTATTTTTTCATGTTTCTGTAATTTTATTTTTTCAGTTAATGGTGAAAACCGTAATTGATGCTTCCAGTTAAATCGCTCTATAAATTCCTTCATCACTGAAGGATGCGTGTCTTTGTATCTTTTAATTTTACTTAGGTCACCATAATCAAAGAATTCTCCTTCGTTCTTAAACATTTGTTTTGTTGAATCGACACCGGAATAATTGGTGTTATGATTTTTCCTTTTCTTCTGCATGATTTGTGGTGGCCTCACAAAACCGTAATGAAAAATATAGGCATCTATTTCCACTACATTTAATTTGGTGGTATTTTCTTTTTTATAATAGTCAAAGCCGTCAAATCCCGGCATTCTTCTAAAGGACTGTGCATCGCGCCAGGAATGTATTTCAGGATCATTCCGTATGATTCTTATTTCTCTCGGATACCAGGCGTGCGATAATACATAATGATCATAATCTCCCCAAAAGTGACGGTATTTAAAAAGAAATCCATCTACCTTTTTGTCATCCAGGTATTTTTCACAATTCTCCCTGATGACCTGCAAATATCTTTCGTGTACTACTTCATCACTTTGAATATAAAAAAGCCAATCTCCTGTACAGGCTTCTTTGGCAATATCTGTTTGATGTGCGTATTCCTGTCCTGTGGGATACTTTTCCCAATTCCACACAGTACGAATAATCTTAATTTTATCAGATTGAATGCTTTTTATTTCCATCTCTGTTTCATCATCAGAATCGCAATTACCTAATACAACAATAAATTCATCCACCAGGAGAAGTAAACATTCTATAGAAGCTTTTACAGGATAATAAAGTTTAGTAGCATTTCTTGTGAAAGTAAATCCACTTATTTTCATTGTAAGGTTTTATAATTTTGAGATAATTAGTCATTTGAATCAATGGAAACTTTTTAACCAATATTTATTTTCAAAGGTAATTTAACTTTCATAAGATTTAGCATAGGCAGAATAATTCATAACCTGGGGGTTAATTTTAGATTCAATTGCTTAAATGTCTTACGGTGGATAACATTACGGGAATGGCTATTTATATTTGCAAAAATAAATTGAAAATGAACTTAGAAAAAATGATCAAAAAAGTTTGGGATGATCGTGAATTGCTCAAAGATAAAGCCTACATAGATGCCATCATAAAAGTAATAGATGAGGTGGATAAAGGAAAATTAAGAACTGCCGAGCCTTCAGTTATTAAAAGTGGAAATACATGGAAAGTGAATGAATGGGTGAAGCAGGCAATTCTTTTATACTTTGGAATTCAGCAAATGGAAACTTATTCTTTGCCTCCTTTTGAGTTTTATGATAAAATGAAACTAAAGTCAAATTATAAAGAACTTGGAGTGCGCGCAGTCCCTCATGCTGTTGCACGCTATGGTAGTTATCTGGCACGCAATGTAGTCTTAATGCCCAGTTACGTAAATATTGGCGCTTATGTAGATGAAGGAACCATGGTTGACACATGGGCAACTGTAGGCAGTTGCGCCCAAATTGGAAAACATGTTCATCTCAGTGGTGGTGTAGGTATTGGTGGCGTGCTGGAGCCATTGCAGGCGAGCCCGGTAATCATTGAAGACGGTTGCTTTATCGGCAGCCGCTGCATTGTAGTAGAAGGGGTGAGGGTAGAAAAGGAAGCGGTTCTCGGGGCAAACGTAGTTCTTACCCAATCAACGAAAATAATTGATGTTAGCGGAAAGGAACCCATAGAAACCAAAGGTCTTATTCCATCGCGCAGTGTGGTGATTCCGGGAAGTTATTTAAAAAAATTTCCTGCCGGAGAGTATAATGTTACCTGCGCTTTAATTATTGGAAAAAGAAAAGAAAGCACGGATAAAAAGACAAGTTTGAATGATGCGTTGAGGGAGTTTAATGTGAGTGTGTAATTGGGAAATTTGAAAATTGGAAAATGTGGAGATATGAAGATGTGGAGATATGAAGATGTGGAGATCGTGGAATATGAAAATGAACTAAACACAGTACTTTTGGGTATGGATAAAAAAGAACATATAGAATGGTGGAAAAAAGAAGCGTTACGCAATTGGGAAACTGCTGTTTATTTATTGAAAGGAAAACAAAACGTCTTTGCGCTTTTTGCTTTTCATCTTACCATTGAAAAATTGTTGAAAGCAATTTGGGTGAAAGATAATATTGAAAATACTCCACCGCGGCAGCATGATCTTACCTTTATTTATAATCAAACAGATCTAAAACTGGATTCGAAATGGTATGATTACCTGCCAACGATAAATGCATGGAATATTGAAAGCCGTTATCCCGATTATAAATTGAAAATTTATGAAAGGGCTAATGAAAATTATATGAAAGAGCATTTTGAAAAAATCTCAAACCTGAAGGAATGTTTACTCGAAAAACTTTAAATGAAAAAATAAGAGAATTTTTATTGGAACTTGAAAACAATGGTTTCAGAGTGACAAAAGTGATTTTGTACGGGTCTTACGCTACCGGAAAAATTCATGAAAATAGTGATATTGATTTAGCGATATGGCTTTCCAATTTCCCCAAAAAACACTGGTCGGATATTCTGGAAATTACACATATCGTTGCAAAACATTCTCCAATCAGCCCGAAATTTTATCCTGAAAATGAAACGGAAAATGAAGATCCTTTTATAGGAATAATTGAAAAGACAGGAAGGGCTATCGATCTGCAAAAGGCAGGAGGCACAGTAATACCAAGAGTTTAATGAAAAAAGAATCTACTTTGCCTGCCTGCCAGTGGTTGTCTGGTTTGCTTACTGTGCGTATCTCTTGAGGTTTATATCTTAAAAAGATTATCCCCCTTTTTTTTAAACAAATATTTTCGAAAAAATTCTTCACTCCTCAGTACTTCGATTTTTGAAAAATAGAAATCATCAATATCCTCTGTGATAATGCAGTTGCATTTATTTTCTACCGCAGAATAGTATTCGAGGCCATCTTCAAAGTCATTGATGGTAGGTGTTTGAAGTGTTTTAATGACAGCGCTTTCATCCACAGGAACAATATGGATATGTTTACATAATATTTGAATTTTATTCTTTGCTTTCGTAGTCTTAAATTTTTTCTCAGCAAAATAAAATGCAATAGCCAAACAAACAGGAGAAGTACAAAGAACAAAGTTATTTCTATCAGAGAGGCTTAGAATGCGTGAAGTAACACTAAATAAAGGATATTCTTTGTTTAATACTGAAATTAAAATATTGGCATCAAGAAAAATCTTCATTTCTTCGATTTAAAGAATTCTTCTTTTGCTTTCTTTCTTGATCTTTTAGCATTTATCTTATATTCAGAAGACCCTTCTGCAACCTGCCACACCCAATCTGAAATGGGAAAATCTTCCAGGTTTGCATAATTAGCAGTAGTAACTTTTTTCAATAGAAATTCCGTAAGCCTGGAAAGGCTCATATTGTTCTTTGCTGCGTATTTCTTTGCCCTATCTATAACAGATTCGTCAAAACTCAAAGTAATCTTACTGTCCATAATGGAAGTTTTTATAAAAATACAACTTTTATACGACAAACAAAATATTCTTATACGTATAATTTAAGTTACAGAAACTTCTTTAAAAGCGTTTCCAAAATGATCAATAATATCACTTGCAATTAACGCTTCATAAGAAATATTTCTAACAGCGATATCGCCTGCAAGTCCATGAACTATTTATCCAATACTTTTTTTAATCCCTTGCACATTGATTTTATTTCCTGGTAACTTTTATCAGAATTTCTGTCTTTATCAAGGGTAATGTAAAGGGTGTCCGGAGCTTTCTTGATATAAAATGTAGTGTGATCATCAAGGGCAAGATTGCCATCTATAATTGCATTTATAAATGACATATTGCTGTTTGTGCCGATTGTATGATTCATATATTCTTCTACTTCTCTTGTTTTACGTTCAGGGAAATAAGCCTTCATCGAAAAAGTATGTTTTGTCTCATTATACTTTATGCTGCTTTTACCATTTTTGTGAATGCAAGATGAAACTACAATTGTACAAACAAATGCAAAAAATAAAAAAGTAATCTTTTTCATGTTTTTTAAATCAATTGGAATTTGTGTTATTTCAGAAAAGGTATTATTCGCAAGATAATAATTTCTTCAATTAACTTGCAAGCTTTGAAAACAAGAAATAGAATTGTTTTTTTAAAATAATCTGGAATGAAGAAAAAAGTAATAGTCGAATCTCAGTTTAAAAGCTTTGATTTTTTTTGAATAAACCAAATAAGAAACCTATTACCATGAATGAAGCGGTAACCGGGATTTTCTTTTTAACTTTCCCTTAAATCATTTCGCTTTCAGTTCGAAATTAAATGTAGCACCCTGACCTGGTTCTGTTTCTACCCATATCTTTCCATTCTGTGCATCAATAAATTCTTTTGAAATTGCCAGTCCCAATCCACTGCCTTTTTCTTTAGCTCCGGGAACCTGGAAATACCTTTCAAAAATTCGGTCTTTGTATTTTTGAGCGATGCCCGGCCCGTGATCTTTTACAGAAAAAACAACAGCACCATTTTTTTGTTTAGCAAATATTTCTATCACGCTATCCTTGTTAGAATATTTTATGGCATTCGTTAAAAAATTATTTAACACCCAGGTGGTCTTTTCGGCATCAGCCTGTATCAATGGAAGTTCTTGTTCCGATTCGTTTTTTATGTGAATATCTTTATCTTTTGCAGTAGAGGCAACTGTTTCTAAGGCCTTAGAAATAATCCGCGCCGGATTCACAGATTGAATGTTTAACTGAATGTGACCTGCTTCCACCTGCGACATATTCAGCAGTTCACTTAATATTTTCAGCATGCGTTGATTATCCAGTTTCAGATTCTCAATTAATTCTTTTTGATGCGGTGATAAGATTCCTGTACGTTTATCCTCTAATAATTTCAAGCTAAAATCAGATGAAGACAAAGGGGTTTTTAATTCATGAGAAATGGTTGCGATGAAATTTGTTTTAGCTACATCCAGTTCTTTAAATGAAGTAATATTTTTTAGAACAATTACCTTGTTATTTACTTCGCCCTGTGGCACTTCAATAATTTCTTTTAAAAAATAATTTTCCCGGTTATCCACTACGATTTTAAATGGCACGCTATTATCATTGTCTAATAAAAAGCGAAACAAGTCATTTTTTTGCTTTACTTCCAAAATTCCTTTTCCTACAACATCATCCGTTTGCAATCCCAATAATTGCAGTGCCTGGTAATTAGCAAAAAGAATTTTATTATCCTTATCTATTCCGATACTGGCATCTTTCAGGCTGTTGATAACCGCCTCTGCGCGACTTTTTTCAAATAATAATTGGTTAAGATTACTACTTTCAAAATATTCCAATCTCTCCACCATCCCGTTGAAAGAATCTGCCAGTTTACCAAATTCATCTTTATTGTCGATGTGTATCCGGTGCTTATAATTTTTATTCGCGATTTGCTTTATTGCTTCAGAAAATGCACCGATAGGGCGCGTTATTACCGATGGAAAATTAATGACAAATGTAAATGAGATCAGGAAAATAATAGTGGCAAGACCAGTAATATAAGTGAGCGCTTTATAAGATTCTGAATGCGCCCTATCATTTTTTAACTGGATAGCTCTCATATTTTCAGCAAGGATATTCTGCAATTCATTTCGCAGTAAAAGAATATTTTGTTGAGAGGTGTCGCCTGCTTTTAATTTATCAAAATAAATCTTTGTAAGCCGGACTGATTCTCCTTCTCCCACTTCTGTAATGTTGTTGCTTTCCTGGTCTAAAGCATTTTTAAATTTTACTAAAGAGGAATCAAAATTTGTATTTAGCTGATCTAATTGCTGTTCCATGTCGTAGCAATAAATGAGACTTTTGTAATTGTCCTGTAAGATTGCTTCCGCATCCGTTTTCAATTTTGACATGTAAAATATTCCTACTCCTCCAGTTAATAATAATAACAGGAAAAGGAACAGCGTTCCCATGCGGATTTTATTTTTTACACTTAGTGCCATCAGGATAAAATAACAAGATCAATATTATCTTTTGAAAGTTTTTTTAATAACTGGTTGAACACATTTGTTCTTAACACAATCTGAAATAAACTAAGATGCGGCTTACCGATACAAATAGTAGTAATATTTTTTTCTTCCACTGCTTCTATTATCGCCGGTGCAATTTTTTCTGACTTCTTTTGTATTACTTCTCCACCGAGTTCGGTTGCGTTTTTAAAGTTATTAATTAAATGCCTTTGTGAAGCTAACGGAATTTTATCAGGTGATTCTTTTGCAGTTTGCACATATAAAACATACCACTGACTATTGTAATAGGATGCAAGCCTTGCCGTTTTCCGGATAATCCGCTGCGCAATCAAATGATTGGAAGAAATACATGCTAATAAGCGCTCATGGCGGAATGGCTTTTGCTTACCCGTTATTTCATAATCTACTTTTCTTTCTACCTGGCCCGCTACTTCTTTTAAAGCAAGTTCCCTGAGCTGCAGAATTTTGTCGGGATGAAAGAAATTTTGAAGTGCCTGCTGCACTTTTGAATGGTCATAGATCTTTCCTTCTTTTAACCTGGTAATTAATTCATCCGCCGGTAAATCAATGTTCACCACTTCATTGGCAACCTGGAGCATTCTATCCGGTACTCTTTCTTTTACATCTATACCTGTGATTTTTCTAACATCTTCCTGGATGCTTTCAATATGTTGTATATTCAGCGCTGATATTACATCAATGCCTGCATCAAGAACATCCAAAACATCCTGCCATCGTTTTTCATTTTTGCTTCCTGGAATATTGGTATGTGCGAGTTCATCTATAATAACTACTTTAGGTTGTAATAATAAGATCGCCTGAACATCTAATTCTTCTAATTTTTTTCCTTTATAAAAAACTTCACGGGTTGGAATTATAGGAAGCCCTTGAATTAATTCCTGTGTATCTTTTCTTCCATGAGTTTCAACAAAGCCAATTTTAATATTCACTCCATTTCGCAAAAGATTATGCGCTTCCTGCAGCATCCGGTATGTCTTGCCTACTCCCGCGCTCATGCCGAGATATATTTTCAACCTTCCTCTTTCAGACTTTTGGTTCAACTCCAAAAACTGCTGAACTCTTTTTTCTTTGTCGTTTTTTTCGTTCATTTAAAAACTTATTGCAATTGATGTAGTAATTGAAATATCATTTTTAACCAATTCAATTCCTTTTTGAAAAGTTGCATCTTTGCTGTTTAATATCCTGGCTTCTGTACGCCACAAAACATTGTTGCGGATTAATTTATCTAGATTTAATGAAGCTCCATAAAGATAACAGCCATTCATATTTTTTGTAAAAATAATTACGTTTTTTTCATCATTAAAATATTCAACTCTTGCTGCAATTGCCCAATTTGAATCAGGAGTATAACGCAAAATTAAAGTTGGTGTAAACCAATTATTCCATTTATCGGAATGTAATCTTTTTTCCCATCCAATGTCAAAACCGGCGGTAATACCAAACTGATCTGTTATTTGAATGATTGCATAAAAGTCATGAAAATACCGCATTTGTTTTACATTGTCAGGTTTATCATTCCCAATAAATGTACTGCTGTTGAAGGTAATATTTGAACCGGATTTATAAGTTATTTGTGTACCGAAAGCAGCCGTTGAATTGCCATCTACGCGTTGAATACGCTGCCAGCCGTTTAGGATCAATGCACTCAAATACCATTTTTCATTTTTTGAAGTATAACCGATTTTAGCTCCTGATTCAAAATAAGGAGAATTATCTGCTGCAACGCTTCTTGTAAGCGTCCAATCATCTTTGCTCACAGCACTTTCCCATCCAATGTGCGAAGGCATTATGCCGGCATCCAGCCACAAATTATTTTTTCTTGAAAGTTTTATTCCGATATTGGCTTCAAAAATATTTTTTAATCCATCAGGTTCCGAAGCATAGTTGGCATTCATGTAAGTGCCCGCTGCCAGCGAAAGATTGGCACGTATCCAACCAGAGTTATAAGCTCCTTTCAAAAAGCCAAGATTAAGATTCACTTCGTTTACCCGATTATGACTGTAAATAAAAGCAGGTTTTGAATTGTTGATTGGTTTATTAAAATCGTAGCTATAATAAACTTCTGCATATCCACTTAATGCAAAAGTTGATTTTGTTGAGTCTTGCGCAAGACAATGGTAACTTAAAAAAATCGGTAAAAACGATATACCCCATTTCATAAAAATTTCATTTTTTTATTTCAATGCATCCAAATCAATATTCAACTGCAATACATTTACTTTTTCCGGACCCAAAAAACCAAACAATGGTTTTTCTATATGTTTATCAACAAGTACACTTAATTTTTCTTCAGAAATATTCCTGATTTTTGCAATTCTTTTCACCTGGATATACGCACCCTGAATGGATATATCCGGATCTAAACCACTGCCCGATTCTGTAATTAAATCCGAAGGAATTTCTTCTTTATCTACTCCGGGATTATGAACCAAAAAAGTATCAACCCTGGTTTGTAAAATCTTTAAATATCCAGGATCAGATGGACCTTTATTGCTTCCACCAGAGGCTGTGGCATTATAATCTGAAGCAGAAGGCCTGTCATCGAAATATTTATCTTCTGTAAATTTCTGGCTTAGTAATTTGTATCCAACTATTTTGTCGTTTACTGAAATGGTTTCGCCTTCTCCATGAGCAGGTGCCACTTGGGCAATTGCCAGGATCAATAAAGAATAAAGCCCGCAAAAGAAAATGATACAAACCAGTGTAAGCCTGATGGCGGGAAGAATATGTTGTTTCATATAATGAGCTATTTAAAATTTTAAAACCAAACTGAAACCAATAAATCAATTAATTTAATTCCGATAAAAGGCACAATTACTCCACCCAATCCATAGATCATAAGATTTCTTCTCAACAAAGCGCTTGCACCTATTGGCTTGTAGGCAACTCCTTTTAAAGCCAATGGAATCAGCAAAGGAATGATAATTGCATTAAAAATAACGGCAGATAAGATGGCACTCTGCGGGCTATGAAGATCCATAATATTTAAAGATTGTAATCCGGGAATAGAAATAATAAATAATGCCGGTACAATCGCAAAATATTTTGCCACATCGTTGGCAATTGAAAAAGTAGTAAGCGTTCCCCTTGTCATCAGCAATTGTTTTCCTATCTCAACAATTTCAATGAGTTTGGTGGGATCATTATCAAGGTCAACCATGTTGCCAGCTTCCTTTGCTGCCTGCGTTCCACTGTTCATTGCAACACCCACATCGGCCTGGGCAAGTGCGGGTGCATCATTGGTGCCATCGCCCATCATCGCAACCAATTTTCCCCGGGATTGTTCTTCGCGTATGTATTGCATTTTGTCTTCTGGTTTTGCTTCTGCAATAAAATCATCTACCCCTGCTTTCTCTGCAATATATTTTGCCGTTAATGGGTTATCACCGGTTACCATCACTGTTTTTACGCCCATCTTCCTTAATCGTTCAAAACGTTCCTGTATGCCCGGTTTGATGATATCCTGTAATTCGATAGCACCTTTCACAATATTGTTTTGGGAAACTGCCAATGGAGTACCACCATTATTTGAAATCGCTTTTATTCTTTCTTCCGTTTCTGCAGGAAAAATATTTCCTGATTTTTTTGTCATATCACGAATGGTATCAAATGCGCCTTTGCGAATTTTTGTATGATCAGAAATATTGACACCACTGCATCTTGTTTCTGCTGTGAAATTGATAAAATGCAATCCTGTTTGATCGGTAACCGGTTTGATTCCTTTTGCATTTGCCAATTCTATGATAGATTTTCCTTCCGGTGTTTCATCTGCAAGAGAGGACAACATGCAGATTTCAATAAAATCGTTTTCCCCAACATTGTTGCAGGGATAAAAGTTAGTGGCCTTTCGGTTTCCGATTGTGATGGTTCCTGTTTTGTCTAATAATAATGTATCAAGATCCCCTGCTGTTTCTACGGCTTTTCCACTTTTGGTAATCACATTTGCACTTAATGCCCTGTCCATTCCCGCAATACCAATGGCACTCAGCAAACCTCCAATTGTGGTTGGTATCAGGCATACAAAAAGAGAGATAAAACTTGCAATTGTAATAGTTGAATTTGCATAATCACCAAAAGGTTTCAAAGTAACACACACAATAATAAATACCAAAGTAAAAGCTGCGAGCAAAATAGTAAGAGCAATTTCATTGGGTGTTTTCTGTCTGCTTGCACCTTCCACAAGCGCGATCATTTTATCTAAAAAGCTTTCACCCGGCTCTGTACTTACGCGAACTTGTATGCTGTCACTAAGCACTTTTGTGCCGCCGGTTACCGAAGATTTATCTCCTCCCGCTTCTCTTATTATTGGAGCGCTTTCACCTGTGATTGCACTTTCGTCTATGGTTGCAATTCCTTTTATAATTTCTCCATCCGTTGGTATAATGTCACCGGCTTCACAGAGAAATATATCACCTTTTTTTAATTGGGAAGAAGGAACAATTTTTATTTCATTTACAAACACTTCTCCAACAGGCTGGATCCATTTTGCAGGAGTATCTTCTCTTGTTTTGCGCAAACTTTCTGCCTGTGCTTTGCCTCTTGCTTCTGCAATTGCTTCCGCAAAATTCGCAAAAAGTAAAGTGATAAAAAGTATCGCGGTAATGATAATATTGTATGCCAGATTTCCCTGCGATTTTTCGCCGGCTATGATCCAGATACAAACTCCAAGCATAATAATTGTTCCGATTTCCACAGTGAACATTACCGGGTTCCTGAATAAAGTGCGTGGATTTAATTTAAGGAAGGATTGCTTAATACCTTCTTTCACTAATGAAGGTTCAAATAATTTGTTTGATCTTTTATGTATTGACATGTTCTAAATTGATAATTAAAAAACTGATAATTTGAGATTCATGATTCACTTTTCACATTTACCTAAAAAATTCTGCAATGGGTCCCAACGTTAATGCCGGGAAAAAACTCAACGCCGCCAGGATGAATATCACGGCAAATACCATAATTCCAAAAGTGCCGGTATCTGTTTTTAAGGTTCCTGCGCTTTCAGGAATATATTTTTTCTTTGCCAAAATACCCGCAATAGCCACTGGGCCTATAATTGGTATATATCGTGACAATAACATAATGATGCCATCAGAAATATTCCAAAATGGCGTATTGGCACCCAGTCCTGCGAACTCTGATCCGTTGTTTGCTGAAGCAGAACAATATTCATAAAGCATTTCAGAAAATCCATGATACCCTGAATTATTTAACCAGCCTGTATATGCCTGCGGATTATGCGCATACAGATAAGTTGATAATGCTGTGCCGGAAAGGATAAGCAAAGGATGCAGTAAAGCAACAATCATAGCAATTTTCATTTCTTTCGCCTCTATTTTTTTTCCTAAAAATTCCGGTGTTCTTCCCACCATTAATCCACTAATGAAAACTGCAATAATGAGAAAAATATAAAAGTTCAGAAATCCAACACCCACACCTCCATAAAAAGAATTGACCATCATGCCCAACATAGCACACATACCACTTATTGGATTGAAACTATCATGCATGGAATTTACAGAACCATTAGAAGTAACTGTTGTTGTGATACCCCAATAAGCGGAAGCTGCAGAGCCAAAGCGAATTTCTTTTCCCTCCATATTGCCTGTGTGTTGAGCAATATTCATTTTAGCAATTGCCGGATTTCCAATCATTTCATAATGCACTGCCGGGATTAGCAGGCATAAAAAACCAATCGTCATTACGAAAAAGATCATCCATGCGAATTTTTTTCTTTTGAGAATAAAACCCAGTGCAAACAACATGGCAATTGGGATTAATATAATGCTGATGTCTTCAAGGATGTTGGTAAAATAATTAGGATTTTCCAACGGATGGGCAGAGTTAGCGCCATAGAAGCCACCTCCATTTGTTCCTAATTGTTTTATGGCAACCATTGCTGCCACAGGCCCACGGCTTACATTTACGGTATCGCCCTGCATGGAAATGTATTTTGCTTTTCCCTGGAATGTCATAGGGGAGCCATTAAAAACGAGCAATACGGCCAGTACAATTGCTAATGGCAATAAAATCCTGGTGCATGATTTTACAAAATAGTTATAAAAATTACCCAACTTTTCCGTTGTTCTTTCTTTCATCGCCATAAACACCACTGCACAGATAGCCATACCTGTAGCCGCGCTGATAAACTGAAATAACATTAGAATCAATTGACCGAGATAAGACACACCTGTTTCTCCTGAATAGTGTTGCAGGTTGGTATTGGAAATAAAACTTACTGAAGTATTGAAAGCAAGATCCGCGCTCATGGAAGGATTGCCATCGGGATTGAGAGGAAGCCAACTCATATTCATCAACACAAACATTGAAAATATAAACCAGATAAGATTGATCGTTAATAATGCAATAAGATGTTGCTTCCAGTTCATTTCTTTATCCGGATTGATACCGCTGAGTTTGAAAAAAAGTTTATCTATCGGATTAAGAAAGCGATCCGGCCATGTTTTTTCTCCTTCATATACTTTACCAATATATTTTCCTAATGGAATTGCAATAACAATTGTTGCCAAAAAGATGACTATGATTCCTAAAATTTCTGTGTTCATGATTAAATGTTTGATTACATCAACGAGTTTGTCTACTAAAATTTTTCCGGTTTTATCAATACATAACAGAGATAAATAAAAACCAAAATGGATACGATGAATAAAAGGAGCATGATTTTGTTTCTTATTGTAAAAGAAAAAAGAATGCCCTCTTGAAAAATTGTCAAATCTTTGTTGTCGAACCCTTATTAATAAAGGATTTAGGAAAGATTTAAATATTTAGAGGAATTTAGTTGAAATAAAAAAACCCTTCCGTTTTGGAAAGGTTTTTTCATTTTGGTGGTGAGGTTGTGGGATTGTGGGGTGTGGAATCGCGCGGCGGCGCGCTCCTACCGTTATTTCATTGTATCTCCATCCCAATTATAAATATTGTTGGCGATGTAATTACTAATTCGGTTATAAGATTCATGATTCCTAATGATATGATCATGAAATTTTGATTGCCATGTAAAATGGGGAAAATCATTTTTGTTACACCATTTTTTTACATCTCCTTTATAATGATTGATTATAGATGAAACAGAACCAGGTAACAAAGGTTTTAATCCTTTTTCCCGGTCAGGCCTTTCCCTGGATATTTCCGGTTGAATTTCCAGATTGGTATCTTCTGTTTTATTAACTGAAATAATCAGGTGAACATGATTGGGCATTATTTCCCATTCACCCAGGGTGACCATTGGATATGTAACGGGTATCTTTAAAATGAATTCTTTAGCCATTTCGTCAATTGATGATAAATGCATAACGGCATCCTCATTCCTTCCTGAAATTTCACCAAAAAAATTAATTCGGTCTTTAGTGCAGATAGTAATAAAATAATCTCCTGATGCTGAATAATCATAACCGGGCAAACGGTATTGTTTGTGATTTTTGTAGATCATGATTTTATTTTCAATATAGGAATTTTGTTTCAAAATGATCGCGCCGCGGCGCGATCCCACAATCCCACAATCCCACAATCCCACAATCCCACAATCCCACAATCCCACAATCCCACAATCCCACAATCCCACA
>Ga0307372_10001557_pt1 | contig 39904 bp, 37 predicted proteins | sample OX1MG_FD_202533 | JGI IMG/M metagenome (GOLD analysis project Ga0307372, IMG submission 202533) | Soil microbial communities from Risofladan, Vaasa, Finland - OX-1 | ecosystem: Environmental > Terrestrial > Soil > Coastal area > Acid sulfate soil | place: Finland: Risofladan, Vaasa | collected...
AGTTCAGTCCGGTCCGGGCGAATCCGTCCCCGTTGCTTACACAACTGCTTACATTTTGGCATTCTGGAAGGGGCGCTGCGTCTTGGAGATCGAACGAGCAGAGCAACGACGCACTATCTTCCCCAGGCTCTCGACCTGATCAGCTGGTGTCGGCATCCGGGAGATCGCCCAGATCTCCGTCGTCCGGCATGGGCGTGATCGGTGTGCCGTCGGGGCTCCAGCTCGCCCGATCCTTCCGGAAGGGGTACCAACGTCCGTCCCGGCCCAGACGCAACTGCCGCTCACCAAGAGTGACCCGGTTGTGACGTATTACGGCGCCGGGTCCGAGCAACGTCCGTCCAACGGTTGTGAGCTCGGGCCCGGGCTCCCAGGACTCCCCGAGCGTCGCCAGACCCTCCACCCCGCCATCGCGAAAGGCGAGGGCCCGCCGGAGCAGTTCGCGGCCGGGCAGACCAGCCCGGCGAGCCAGTTCGCCAAAGGCCAATCGGCCGGCGTTGGCCTCGTCGCCAGCCAGCAGTAAGGAGGCGCGGCGAGCCAGATCTTCATGCTCTGTGAGTTCCAGGCCGTGCGCATCTCCCCCTTGGGCCAGAGTGAGGGCTCGTGCAGCAGCATCCGAAGCCAGGGCACGCAACGCCGCGATATCCACCCCGGCCCCGGGTGGTGGGTCGGCCGCAAGGACAGTCGGTCGACCCGGACGGCGTGGCGCCAATGGCACGAGCGGCAGAGGAGCCGGGGCGCGGGACCATATCTCCTTGGCCGGGACCCCTTCGTCGTGTTCGGGCTCCAGCACCGGTACCGAATGCAGAGCGGGAGCGCCGGCGTGCCGACGGGAGCGAAGTCCGGCCAGGACTTCCTCACGTCCAAGACCACGCAAGAGCAGCACGCCGAAGGCATCAGCGTCGAGCGAGTCGGCGACGAGATAGCAGACAGCCGCCGCATGCTTGCAGGGGTCGGCCCAGTCTGGGCATGAGCAGCGCGGCTGGAGTTCGCCCGCTCCGGGCAGCAGGTCGAGACCGACGGCCCGGACGTCGTCGCAGACTTCAGGTGGAAGTTCCCCATCGAGGAGTGCCGCCGTGTGACCGATCTCCGCCACCAGTGCGTCAAGCACTCGGTCCCACTCCTCCGCGCTGTACGGCCGGACCCGCACCCGCACCTTGTACGGCGAGCGCCGCGAGCCCTGCACGTTGGCCAAAATTTCACCCGGTGCCAGCGTCAGTGGCCCAACGGCACCCGAGCGGGCGTACGATCGACCCCGGGGCAACCGGTTGGGATCGAGCTGGGCGCGTTGCTCGAGTGCCTCGACCCATGCCCTGCCCCACCAGGAGGCCCCGAAGGGGCGACGACCGCCGGCCCGTGGCGCGCTCGGCCCTGGCCGTCGAGGCTTCGGCTGGTACCAGCCATCATCCCAATCCGATGGGCTCATCTCCCACTCCCAAGGCTCACCAGTTCGGAGAGCTCTTCGTTGGTGAGCCGACCGATCCAGCTCTCGCCACCGCCGATGACCGCCTCGGCCAGCGAGCGCTTCCGCTCGATCAACTCGGCGATGTGGTCTTCGAGTGTGCCTTCGGCGATCAGTCGGTGCACCTGGACCGGCCGGTCCTGTCCGATCCGGTGTGCCCGGTCGGTGGCCTGGTCTTCGACGGCCGGGTTCCACCAACGGTCGTAGTGCACGACATGGGTGGCCCGCGTCAGGTTTAGCCCGACGCCGCCGGCCTTGAGCGAGAGAAGCAGCACCGGCACGTCGCCTGCTTGGAAGGAATCGACCATTTCGGTGCGACGCTTCGCCCCCACCTTGCCGTGGAGAAAGAGGGAGGGCACACCGAGGTGCTCGAGGCGAGCCTCCACCAGCGACAGGCATTCGACGAACTGGCTGAAGACCAGGACCGATTCACCCTCAGCCACAATGACGTCGACCAACTCCTCCAGTGCGGCCAGCTTCCCGGAGCGTCCGGCCAAGGGACCCGCTTGATGCAGGTACTGCGCCGGGTGATTGCAGATCTGCTTCAGGACGGTGAGAAGGCGGAGCACCAGGCCTTGACGGGCGAAGCCGTCTTCACCCTCGATGACAGCCAATGCCTCGCGCACTTCAGCCTCATAGAGGGTGGTTTGCTCCTGGGTAAGCGGGACCGGCACATCGGTGACGGTTCGGGGCGGAAGGTCGGGAGCCACACCCGGGTCCGTTTTTTTTCGACGTAGCAGGAACGGTCGGGTCGTGAGCATAAGGCGCTGGGTGATCACCGGGTCACCATGACGCTCGACGGGTGTGGCGACCGTCCGCACGAACCGCTCGAACGGTCCGAGCAGCCCAGGGGTGGTCCAGTCCAGAATCGACCAAAGGTCGCTCAGCCGGTTTTCCACCGGGGTACCGGTGAGCGCAAGGCGCGCAGGACCACCGATCACGCGCAATGACCTTGCCGTCGCGGTTTGCGGGTTCTTAGCGTGCTGCGCTTCGTCGGCCACCACCAGCTTGAAACCGGCCGCCGACAGCATCTCCGCATCCATTCGGGCCACGCCGTAGCTGGTGACGACGAGCTCTTCCGGAGCAAGTTCCGATAGGGTGCGCGCTGAGCCGTGGTGGCGGCGAACCACCGTGCCGGGAGCGAAGCGCCTGATCTCGCGCTCCCAGTTTCCCAGGAGCGACGTCGGGCACACCACGAGGGTCGGCCCCTGCCCGGCGGCCACTCGGTGGAGATGCAGGGCGATGACTTGGAGGGTCTTGCCGAGACCCATGTCGTCGGCCAGACAGCCGCCAAGTCCGGCATCGGTCATGGCGTGCAACCACGTCACACCGCGGAGCTGATAAGGACGGAGCTCGACATTGGTGGCCAATCCCGGTGGCACGCCAAGCTGGTCGTGCCCGGTTTCGGTCAACGCCGAGAGACGCTCGGCCAGGTCGGCCAGTGGCCCTTCGGCGACCACGGCGACGGCTTCGCCGTCGAGATCAACCGTCCCGGCCAGAAGCGCGCCGAGGGCCTCGGCCGCCGTCAACCGCTGCTGCCGACGCGCCTTGAGGCGCTCGAGGAGGGCCGGGTCGGCGGCGACCCAGCGACCGCGCAACCGCACGAGGCCCCGCTTGGCCTCAGCGAGCTGATCGACCTCCTCTTCGGACAGCAGCTCGCCGTGCAAAGTGGCCTGCCAGCGGAATTCCACCAGGGTGTCCAAGCTGAAGCCGGCCTCCATGACCACGCCGGGAGTGGGCACGATCGAGGCGCGGAGCTCAATGCCATCAGCCAGGATCTCCGAGGGCCAGAGCACCTCCAACCCGGTGCCCTGTAAGAGTGTGGCTCCGTCCGCCAGCAGCTCGGCCAGCAGATCGTCGTCGAGATCGAGGCCCGTTGGGGCCCGCTCGTGCAGCAGTGGCTCGAGCGGCGCCCAGGCACGGGCGCCCCGACGCAGCGCGCGCAACAGGTCCGTCTCGGCGTCATCACCGAAGCGTGAGACCACCGCGACTGGCGAGACGTACAGATCAGCAGCATCGACGATCAGGCTCGTCTCGGCCCGGCTGGTGAGCTGCAGTACGGCACGGGCAGACGGAGCTGGACGATCCGTCTGCTCGTGACCCTTCCCTCGCCTCCTTCCCGGATCCGGTGCAGCGTCACCGACCGTCGTTGCGCTCGCGTGCGCGCCGGCGGTCGGGTCGAGCTCGATCCGAAGAGCGACGTCGGCGCCTCGTTGACCGGCAAATCCACCGGCCGCGTCCACCAGCCAGGGACGGAGGTCCGCCGCACGAATGGGCTCAGCGGTGGCAAACGGCACGCCACGTTTGGCGCCGCTCTCGGTCTTGGTCGACATGCCACCACCGACGACGGGTGCGGCTGCTGTTCGAGGAAGGGTGTCGGCTAGGGCATCCCATGCCGCACGGATCAGGTACTCGGGTGAGCGAAGTCGCAGCGGCGACGACCGGTCAAGTGCCAGAGCGTGCGCGGCCGGGGGAAACGCGGCGCCGAGTTCACTGAGCAGCCTCCGGTCGCCGGGATCGAGGGGACCGGCACGCCACGCGTCCCAACCCAAGCCGGTGACCGAAGGATAGAGACGACCGCGGGCAATGAGTCCCAGTCCCATCGCGAACGCTCTCGACCAGGCCTCGGCGCCCGGCACGTCATTGAGGTGGCGGACCAGCGTGATCGCCTGAAGAACGGGTACGCGTCTGGCCGAGACGGTTCGTCGCCGGACGCCAGTGCCGGTCACAGTCGGCAGAACGACCTCAATCTTATTGGGAAACAACCGAGGATCCGCAGTGGCCGGTGATCGAGAGCAGTCGTAAATGACGAGCCCGCCCAGCCGGGGCGGATCACCTGGCTCGAAGGTGACCGCATAGCTGCCAGCGGAAAACGCCTTATCCAGGGCCATCCGGACATCGCCCAAATCTGATGAATCCCTCAAGCCGCCCACCGGCAACGATGCTACCGGTGAACAAACCTCGTCTCCTCCTGCGTCAGCTTCTCAGGCAATCCAGTCCGGCGGAACCGTGAAGCGGGCCCGCAACACGAGATGTGCATGTAGGGCGCGGGCGTCGCGCAGACGACCGATCGAGACGGTGGGGACTGAGGACGAGTCGATGAACGCAACGCTCCGCCCAACGGCGGGCATCGTCCGGCTTCGGTAGAGCAACGGTGGGGGCTGTCCGTGCCACCAGTCGTAGATGGCATCGGCCAGGAACCCGCAAGTTTCGAGCAATGGATCGGGATCCACGCGACCACTGGTGACAATTCTTCCGGTGCTCACGCGGTCGTCTAGGCCTAAGACGTCGAGGTTCCTCTGATGGGTGAGATGAAGCGCGGGCGGGATGGGGCCTAATGCCATGAGCCAGTGATCACCATCGGCCTCTGTAATGGTGCGAGACGGGAAGCGCTCACGGGCCGCCACCATCGGGCTGCTGGCTGCGTATCTGACTCGGAATCGTCCGGACAGCGGGTCGAATCGACCTCTGGGGCTCGGGTACGGACTCCAGTCCCAGTCACCGGGAGGGGTGGCTTCAATCCTCCACCAAGGACCACCGGTGGAGGATGTCGGTAGCCCCGCTGGTCGCTTCTCCGGGAAAACCGTCAGGACTGATCCACGGAGGCAAGTATGAGACGAATCACTGTTTCGGGCCGTTCACTGGCGAGCAGGTCGGCCAGGCTTCGACCACCCAGATCCTCACGAGGAGCCCTCATCAGAGCGTCCGCCGCCCGGGGATCAGGAGCGACCTGTGAAAGGGCATTGAGTACAAGTGGAAGCCCCAGCCGTGTTTCGCCGCGTCGCTTGTCAAACTGCCACGCCGGGTGGAGTGCATGGGCACCCGATCTCCAGGCAAGAAGCTGACCCCGGCGCCGGCGCCGGTCGACTCCCTTGCGGTCATTTACTGAGTGCAAGAGTGCAACGACCTCGGCTGTGTCGAGTGCCGAGGCGGAAGCAGTCTCGCGACGTTCTCGCAGACGCCGTTCATTGACAAGCCGCGCCGCTCGGAGCGCTCCTACAGGCACGTCTCCGAATGGGTCATCTGTGCCCTCGGCATCCTGCGCTATGAAGAGAACGGCTTCGGCGAGGCCCGGGTCCTCACTTGTCTGTTTTTCGAGAACGCTGATGGCGTCAGCCAGTGTCGTGACCATTCGTAAACCTCCTGAATGGAGTCTACACAGTCTACAAATCCGCGTCTACGGTGTCTACATTGCCGGCCCGCCGAGCCGCCGATGTCCAAGCGGGGCGCCCAACTCTTACAGATCCCATGCTTCGTCACCGTAGGTGCGCTCCGATTGCCATCCGATTGCGGAAGTCACCTAAATTTCGTCGAGTCGGTGGCACTTCTCAGGGCTCTCGCACCCGTGTCCGAACTGCATGTCGATCGAAGTGATCTTGTCTCTGGTTGGAACCAGCGCAATCAAGAGGTTCCTGTATGTGTCAGTCCTGCCGACGAAGGAACAATCCGTTTGTCGACTGGCCGTCGTGTCATGTCCCGGTTGCTTACATCGTTGCTTTCACGGGATGTCGAGGACTCGAAAGTTCCCACGAAATATACCACTTGACCTGGTACTTTGTGGTGGAGGCGATGGGACTCGAACCCACGAACCTCCTGACTGCCAGTCAGGCGCTCTACCAGCTGAGCTACGCCCCCGTAGCGAGACTTCCCAGGTAACGGGTGTGTAGTTCGGCTGCCGTACCCCGGGCCGGATCATCTGGGGAGCCACGCATGATGCACGCACGGCGCGGCGCCCCCGTCAGGTCCGGAGCTAGACCTTAGCTTCTGTGGCGAGGGGCATTCCCAAACCGGCCGCGCCCCTTCTCCGCCCGAGAGCCCCACCCGCCGTTCGCCTCGCGTGTCCCCCCAGCCAGTAGGGTCATTCCCGGTTCCCGACTGCCGGACGCCCGGTGCCCGGCGCCTCCAGAGATGACCGTTCCCCTATGACCAGCCTTACGAATCGTCTGCATCGAGGCGACAGGGAGGCAGGGAAATCTGTCGACAGGTCGCGCATCCCGCGCGGATGGCGCCTGGTTCTCATTGTCGGCGGGTTGACCCTTTTCGGACCGCTCTGCATCGACATGTATCTCCCGGCCCTGCCCCGGATCAGCGCCGACCTTCACGCCGGCACGTCGGCGGTCCAGCTCTCGGTGACGGGTTGCCTGGTCGGCATCGCCCTCGGCCAGTTGGTCATCGGACCCATCAGTGACCGCAAGGGGCGCCGTGGACCTCTCTTTCTCGGGCTCGGCCTCTTCATCGTCTCCTCGGTGGCCTGCAGCGCGGCCTCCTCGGTGTTCGTGCTCGACGGCTGCCGCTTCGTGCAAGGTGTCGGCGGCGCCGCCGGTGTGGTGATCTCGCGGGCCATCGTGCGCGACTTGTTCGAAGGCCCCACGGCGGCGCGCTTCTTCTCGACGCTCATGCTGGTGACCGGGCTCGGGCCGATCATCGCGCCGCAGATCGGCGCATTGATCCTTCGTGTCACGTCCTGGCGCGGCATCTTCGTCGCGCTGGCCATCGCGGGATCGGTGCTCCTCGTTGTCGCCTTCGCCAAGGTCCCCGAGACCCTTCCGCTCGAACGACGGCACGCCGGCGGCCTGCGCTCGATCGTGGGCACGATGGCGGAGGTCGGCCGGGACCCCACCTTCGTGGGCTACGCCATCGTCGTCACGCTCGGGTTCGGTGCGATCCTGGCCTACATCGCGGGATCCTCGTTCATCCTTCAGGGGATTTACGGGATCTCCCCCCAGCTCTTCGGCACGATCTTCGGCATCAACGCGGCCGGGATGGTGGTGGGCGCCCAGATCAACGGGCACTTTGTCCACCGGCTTGGGAGTGGTCCGCTCCTGAGCATCGGCCTCACGTGCATGACCAGCGGAAGTCTCCTCTTCCTGCTGGCGGTCTCCACCAATTGGGGCGGGCTCGGCGTCATACTGCCGTCGCTCTTCCTCGTGCTGTTCGGGTTGGGTTTCGTCACGCCCAATGCCACGGCCCTCGCGCTTCAGAACCATCCGCAGTCAGCCGGGGCGGCATCCGCACTCCTCGGGAGCGCGCAGTTCTTGGTCGGCGCGGGGCTTGCGCCCCTGGCGGGGATAGGGGGCAACCACGATGCGCTTCCGATGGGCATTCTCATGATGTCGCTGGCCGGCGGCGCCACCGCGGTGCGCCTCTCTCTGTTGCGGGCGACGAAGACCAAGACGGCGGTGTCCTTTGAGTCGGCGCCGATCACCGGCGTCTGACCGACCTCACCGGGACGCCAGCCGCCTCACCGACGCCCTCCCGCCACGGCACACGGGCCTCGCACACGAACGTACGACTCGCCGCCCTCGCCTACCCTGGTGGGATGGCTCGGGCGTACGACGTCGTCGGAATTGAACAGAAGTGGCAACGGCATTGGGAGGAAGCAGGGACGTACCAGATCGACAACGACGACCCGCGGGAAAAGTTCTACGCCCTGTGCATGTACCCCTACCCGTCGGGGCCGGCACACCAGGGCCATGTGCGCAACTACACCTTCGGTGACCTGGCCGTTCGCTACCAGACCATGCTCGGCCGGGGCGTGCTCAGCCCGTTCGGGTTCGACTCGTTCGGCCTCCCGGCGGAGAACGCCGCCATCAAGACGGGCACCCATCCCCGTACGTTCACCGAGGCCCGGATCAAGGAGCTCAAGTCCTCCCTGGTGCGATTGGGCGCCGTCTACGACTGGCGGCGTGAGGTGCGGAGCCACGACCCCTCCACCATGCACTGGACGCAGCTGATCTTCCTCAAGCTGTGGGAGGCCGGGCTGGCCTACAGGGCGACCGCCCTCGTTAACTGGTGCCCCGGATGCCAGACTGTGCTGGCCAACGAGCAGGTCCTTGCCGACGGCACCTGCGACCGCTCCGGGGATCTCGTGACCACGCGCGACCTCGAGCAGTGGTTCTTCCGCATCACGGCGTATGCCGACGAGCTCCTGGACGGCCTGGACGGCCTGGAGTGGCCCGAGCGCGTCAAGACCATGCAGCGCCATTGGATCGGCCGCTCGGAGGGGGCCGAGTTCGATCTCCCCGTCGTGGGCAAAGAGCATCTGGGCCTGCGCGTGTTCACGACGCGCCCGGACACCAGCTTCGGCATGACCTATGCCGTCGTCGCCCCCGAGCACCCGTTGCTCGATGCGTTGACGTCGGACGCCCAGCGGGGCGCGGTCGACACGCTCGTCAAGCGGGCCGCAGCCGAGAGCGAGATCGAGCGCACCGCCACCGGCGACGCGGACGCGCTCGACAAGCGCGGGGCTTTCACCGGGAGCAGCGTGCAGAACCCGTTCACCGGGAAGCCGGTGCCGGTCTATGTCGCCGACTACGTCCTCATGGGCTACGGGACGGGCGCCATCATGGCCGTCCCGGCCGAGGACCAGCGGGACTGGGACTTCGCCCAGGTGCACGGACTTCCGATCGTGCGCACCGTGCAGCCGCCGGCCGAGTGGGAGGCACAGGGCGGGGAGGCTTACACCGGTGACGGGGAGAAGATCAACAGTGACTTCTTGAACGGCCTCGACATCGCCACCGCCAAGGCCCGGGCCATCGAATTTCTCGAAGAAGCGGGCATCGGCGAGCGCAAGGTCAACTACCGCCTGCGCGATTGGCTGGTCTCGCGGCAACGGTTCTGGGGTTGCCCGATCCCGGCGGTCTACTGTCCCGATCACGGCGTGGTGCCGGTGCCCGAGGATCAGCTACCGGTGGTCGCACCCGACGATGTCGAATTCCTGCCGACCGGCCAATCGCCCTTGGCGCTCCACGAGGGATTCCTCCACACGACCTGCCCCATCTGTGGCGGCCCGGCCCGCCGCGAGACGGACACCATGGACACGTTCGTCGACTCCTCCTGGTACTTCTTGCGCTTCTGTGACCCGTGGAGCACCGACCGGCCATTCGATCCCGCCGCGGCGCGCCGCTGGATGCCGGTCGATCAGTACATCGGAGGTATCGAGCACGCCATCTTGCACCTGCTCTATGCCCGGTTCTTCACCCGCGCCCTCATCGACGTGGGTCTTGCGCCCGGCCTGGCGCGCGAGCCGTTCACCCGGTACCTGGCGCAGGGCATGATCCGCATGGACGGCACCAAGATGTCAAAGTCGAAGGGCAACCTCATCGCGCCGGAGCACTACTACGACACGGTCGGAGCCGACGGGTTGCGATTGTTCCATCTCTTCGTCGGGCCGCCCTTTGACGACATGGACTGGACCGAGCAGACGGAGCAGGTCATCGAAGGGTGCGGTCGTTTCCTCGACCGCCTGTGGCGCACGTTCTCACCGGGCCAGAGCGAGGTCGCCCTGACGTTGCGCACCGGGGAGGAGACCGAAGAGGACCGCCAGGTGCGCAAAGCGACGCATCGCACCATCGCCGCGGTGACCGAAGACCTCGAGCGTTGGTCGTACAACACGGCGGTGGCCCACTGCATGGAGCAGCTCAACCGCCTGCAGAAGTACGCCCGGAACGAGGGTGGGCCCCACCGGGCGGTATGGGAAGAGGCCGCCGATGCGCTGCTCTCCCTCCTGGCTCCCCTGACACCCCATCTCACGGCGGAGATCTGGGAGCGGCGCCATCCCGGCGAGCCGTCGGTGCACCTCCAACGGTGGCCGACCTTCGACCCCGATCTCGTGCGCGAAGAGACGGTGACCATGGTGATCCAGGTCAACGGCAAGCTGCGCGACAAGATCGAGGTGAACCCCGAGATCACGGAAGCCGAGGCGGAGCGGGTGGCCTTGGCCTCACCCAAGGTGGCCGACGCTCTGGCCGGGCGCGACCCGCAACGGGTGGTCGTACGACCACCCCGGCTCGTCAACGTCGTCGTCTAGCGGAAACTCGCCAGCAGGGTCTTCCATTCGCCGGGACCCACCTTGTACGGCGTATAGAAGCTGAAGCGGTCGATGACATCGCCGAAGCGAGCCTTGACCTGCGTGGCCACGTCACCGATGGGGCAGACCACGGCGAAGGCGTCGAGGACGTCGTCGTCGATGAGCTCGCCCATCTTGACCCACTCGCCCCGCTTCGAGAGCGTGTTGAGCTCGGTCTGCAAGTCGCCCCAGCCATGGAGTGCGAGGACGGGGCGGTAGGCCGGCGTGGAGCCGTAGAAGGCGATCTGTTGGCGGACGGCCTGGGTGGCGGCCGCAACGTCCGCCTCGGTGGCCCCGGTGACCACGAATCCTGGATACGACACCGTCAGGTCGGCCCGGGACTTGCCCGCCTTTGCCGCCCCGCGCTCGAGTGCGGGCAGGGTCACCTCGCGGATGTAGCGCTCCGTGGAGAAGCCGTGGACGAGCAGCCCATCTCCGACCTCACCGGCCACCTCGGTCATGAGCTCGCCCACGGCCGCCAGCAAGATCTGGGGATGGCCGTACGGGTTCTTCTCGGGCACGAAGAACGGGGTCATCAGGGTGTGGGTGTAGAACTCGCCCCGAAAGTCGAGCTTCTCTCCGGTGTCCCACGTGGCCCAAATGGCCCGGATGGCCAGAATGAGCTCGCGCATCCGCGGCGCCGGGTGCGACCAGGGCATGGAGAAGCGCTTGGTGATGTGCGGCTTGACCTGGCTTCCCAGACCGAGCATGAAGCGCCCCTTGGTCAGATGCGCCAGGTCGTTGGCCAGCACGGCGAGGTTCATGGGATTGCGCGCGAAGGCGACGGCGATCCCGGTCCCGAACTCGAGCTTCTCGGTGGCTCCGGCGCCAATGGCGATAGGGAGGAACGGATCGTGCGAGGTCTCCGCGGTCCACACGCCGTCATACCCGTTGGCCTCTGCCTGTCGCGCCGCCTCCGCGATCCCCGTGGGGTCGAACCCAATGCCGCCGTCAATCTTCACGTGTCCCGCACCTCTCCGCTCGTCACTGTGGCCTCACTGCTCCTCGCCCCGCAAGAACTTCTCGAGTTCCGCCGCGATCTCATCCCCGGAGGGGACCTCGTCGACTCCCATCGCATTTCCCTCGGAGGCGTCGATGTTCTCTTCGAGCTTGCGCACCATGGCCCGGTGCTCGTTGTTGTCGGCGATGAGCTGGTCGACCTGGCGCCGTGAACTGTCCGCGGCGTGGCGCAGGGCCGACGAGTCAAGGCTCAGGTCGGCCACACCGGCCAGCCCTTCGACCAGCGCCGCGCTCGCCTCGGGAAATGGCATGCCGGCCACGTAGTGCGGCACGCGCGCCCACAAGGTGACGACGGGGATGCCGACGTCGGCGAACGCCAGCTCCAGGGCGGACATCACGCCGGCCGGCACTTCGAGCTCGCCCTGCACGATCCCGATCCGTTCGACGAGCTCGGCCGAGGGCTGGGGAGCGGTGGCGGCCAATTTCACCGGACGGGTGTGGGGTGCCGGCGCCGGGAACGCGCCGAGACCCACCACCATCCGCACCCGCCAGGACCGGGACAGTCCCACGACGGCCTCCGTGAAGGCCTTCCAGTGGAAGTCGGGCTCGGGTCCGACGAGATACAGCAGATCGGCACCCGACGCGTCGTGGCCGTGCCGTACCACCGTCTGCGGCCACGTCAGCTCCGTGGTCACGCCGTTGACGATGTGGGCCACCGGTCGACGCGCCCGCTGATCGAGGAAGTGCTCGCCGTTGAAGGTGATCACCGGCGACGTCTCGCCCTGCCCCAACAGCGCGGCGATGGCCGTCGTGGCGCCCAGTCCGGCGTCGACCCACCCTTCGAGTGCGACAACCAGGACAGGGCGGTTGAGCACAGGCTCCTCGTGGACCGAGAAGATCTCCGTCAGACCGTCCGGGCTCACGGGGTGGCCGCCAATGCCTCGGAGGCCAGATCGGCGAGTCGGACGACCTGCGCCGGCAACGCATCGACGCTGCTCGGGTCGCCGGCGCCGGCGCCGGCGACGTAGCGGGCGTAGACGCCCTGGAGGATGCAGGCCAACTTCCAGTAGCCGAAGGCGCAGTAGTACCCGATCTGCGTCAGATCGAGCTCGGACACGCTGCCGTAGTGCTCCATCACCTCGAGGCGGGTGGAGAATCCCGGAGCCGTGGTGGGTGAGCGCCCGAGTACCGACATGGTGTCGTCGCTGTCGGTCCAGTAGTCCATCAAGAGGCCGAGGTCTGCCAGTGGGTCGCCCAGCGTGCACAGCTCCCAATCGAGGATGGCCCGCACCGCGCCGTTGTCGTCGAGGACGACGTTGTCCATCCGGTAGTCGCCGTGCACGATCGACGTGCGTTGCTGCGGCGGGACACGGCGCGCCAGTTCGTCGCCGACGCGCTCGATCACCCCTTTGTGATCGACGCCCTCCACACGCATCTTGTCGTACTGCTCGCGCCACCGCTTGAGTTGGCGCTCGATGTACCCGTCGTGGCGCCCGAGGTCGCCGAGCCCCACCGACTCGGGCTCGACGACGTGCAGGGCCGAGAGCGTCTCGGCCATGTGGTCGCCGACGCCGCGCCGCGTGGGGATGTCGAAGGCTCGCTCGGCGTCGGGGGCATCACGCACGATGTGGCCTTCGACGAATTCCATGACGAAGAAGGGCCGGTCGTTCACGGACTCGTCGGTGCACAGGCCGATGGTCCGGGGGACCGGAATGCCCGAGGGTCCGAGCGCGCTCATGAGCCGGTGCTCGCGCACCATGTCGTGTGCCGTGGGCAGGACGTGATGGACCGGGGGCCGTCGGAGCACCCACGCCCGCCCTCCGGCGTCCTCGACCCGGTAGGTCAGGTTCGAGCGCCCGCCGGCGATCAGGGTGAAGCTCAGGGGGACCGTGATCTCGGGCACATGGTCCAAGAACCATTTGGTCACGCCGTCCGCATGAATGCCTTCGACCGGGTCTGACACGCCTCATGACGCTAATCGGTGGCGCAGCAGGGGAGAGGAGCGCCACGCAGCCATTAACCTCAGAAGGCGATGGACGTTACCGACAGCACCTTTCAGACAGACGTAGTGGCCCGCAGCGCGGAAGTCCCGGTCGTCGTCGACCTCTGGGCTCCCTGGTGTGGGCCCTGCACGACATTGGGGCCGATGCTCGAGCGGGCCGTAGCCGCCACCAATGGCGCCGTTGAGCTGGCCAAAGTCAACGTGGACGAAAATCCGCGCGTCGCGCAATCGTTCGGCGTGCAATCCATCCCGGCCGTCTTCGCCATCTCGGAGGGCAAGGTGGTCGACCAGTTCATCGGCGCCTTGCCCGAACCCCAGGTGAACGCCTTCGTCCAGAAGCTCCTCCCCGCCGTCAGCGAGGCGGACATGCTGGTGGCCAACGGCGACGAGGCCTCTTTGCGCCAGGCCCTCGAGCTCGAGCCCGGCCATCAAGGTGCGACGGAGGCGCTCGCCGAGGTGTACCTCGACCGGGGCGAGGCCGCCGAGGCGTTGGCCCTGTTGGCGCGGGTCCCCGAGACGCCGAGGGTCCGCACGCTGTCCGCCCGGGCCCGGCTGATCGAGAGCGGTGTGAACGTCTCGACCACCGACGATGCCGAGGTGGAATCGCGGCTGAATGCGCTGCTCGAGCGGGTCCGGGAGGACGACGCGGCCCGGCAGGAATTCGTCGACCTGCTCGAGACGCTCGGACCCGAGGATCCACGCACGCGGACGTTCCGCCGATCCTTGGCCACCCGCCTGTACTGATGACCGCCCAGCAGCGGTGAACGTCCTCGACCTCGGTGGTCAGCGGCACGATCTCACCCACAGGGGCCTCGTGATGGGCATCCTCAACCGCACGCCCGACTCGTTCTACGACAAGGGCGCCACGTTCGGGCTCGATGCGTTCTACTTCCGGGCCGAAGCACTCGTGGCCGACGGGGCGGACATTCTCGACGTGGGCGGCGTCAAAGCCGGACCGGGGCCGGAGGTGACAGAGGCGCAGGAGTTGGACCGCGTCGTCTCCGTGATCTCCGGGTTGGCCTCGCGCTTTTCGACCCCGATATCGGTCGACACGTGGCGCGCCTCGGTTGCCCGCGCCTCCTACAAGGAGGGCGCCGTGATGGGCAATGACATCAGCGGGTTTGCCGACCCCGACTACCTGGTCGCGGCGGCCGAGTTCGGCGCCGCCGTGGTGGCGACGCACATCCGGCTGCGACCGCGGGTGGCCGACCCCGACCCGCAGTACGACGACGTGGTGGCCGACGTGAGCCGCTTCCTCACCGAGCGGGCCGAACGCGCCCTCGCCGCCGGCCTCCCTCCCGAGCGGATCGTGCTCGACGCCGGGCTCGATCTCGGCAAGACCGCGGCGCAGTCCCTCACGCTCCTGCGCGCCTCGCCGACCTTGGCCGCACTGGGCTTTCCGCTCCTGCTGTCCGCCTCGAACAAGACATTCCTCGGTGTCACGCTCGACCTCGAGTTGACCGAGCGTGGACCCGCATCCCTCGGCGCGGCGGCACTCGGCCTCGCCTGGGGATGCCGGATCCTGCGCGTGCACGACGTCAAGGGCACGCGCCGGGTGCGCGACGTGTCCGCCGCCGTGAGCGCAGCCGAATGAGCGCCTCCTCGTACCTGGTGAGAGGCGACGACGCGTCGCTGGTGGCCCAGGAGGTGCGCGCACTGCTGGCCGACGTCGTGGGGGACCGCGACCGTTCGCTCGTGGTCGAGGAGATCGGCGGTGGTCCCGGCGATGACATCAACGTCGGCGCAGTGGTCGATGCCTGCCTGACACCGCCTTTCCTCATCGACCAACGAGTGGTGGTCGTGCGCGAAGCCGGACGACTTCTCACGGCGGATGTGCCCCGACTGGTCGAAGTGGTGAACGACCCGTTGCCGTCGACCGTGCTGATCCTGGTCGGTGGCGGCGGCACGGTCCCGGCTGCGCTCGTCAAGGCCATCACGGCGGCGGGGAAGGTCATCGATGTCTCGGTGAACCGTCCTGGAGACCGCAAGGCCTGGTTGCACGAGCATCTGCGCCACGCGCCGGTCAAGCTCGAACCGCAGGCCGCACAGTTGTTGGGCCAGCACGTCGGGGAAGACCTCGGTCGGGTCGAAGGCTTGCTGGGCGCCCTGGCCGCGGCGTACGGCCCGGGTGCCCGCATCTCCGTCGCCGACCTCGAGCCGTATCTCGGCGAAGCCGGCACCGTGGCCCGCTACGAAATCACCGATGCGATCGACCGCGGCGATGCGGCCGCGGCCCTCGGCGTGTTGCACCGCATGACCGAGGCGGGTGGGCTCAGCGCAGTGGAGGTGCTCTTCTCCCTGCACCGTCACTACGCCAACATGCTGGCGTTGGACGGCGCCACCATCTCGAGCGGCGAGGAGGCGGCGCAGCTGCTCTCGGTGAGCAGCGCCTTCGTCGGCAAGAAGGCGCTCGAGCAGTCACGGCGGCTCGGGAGCGCGCGCATCGGGCATGCCATCGAGCTCCTGGCTGACGCCGATCTCGACGTCAAGGGTGCCTCCGGCCTGCCGCCCGAGCTGGTCGTCGAGATCCTGGTGGCCCGGCTGAGTCGCCAGACCCGTCAGCGGGCGAGCACGTCTCGTCGCTGACGATCGTCACATCCCCGTGGTGAAATCAGGCCATGCATGAGACCCCCGGCGAACTGAGCCGGCTGCAGCAGCTTCTCGACACCAGCGCATCTGGGGCAGGACCGCACCTCCGGGGCATGCTCGGCGCAGAGCGCCGTCTCGATGCGGCGGCGCTCTGCGAACGACTGCAGGGGATGCGCCTGCTGGTCGTGGCCACCGTGACGGCCGACGGCCGCCCACTGGCCGGGCCGGTCGACGGGTACTTCCTCCACGGGACCTTCTGGTTCGGCTCGGGCCGCGACTCGGTGCGCATGCGGCACCTGGCGGCGCGCCCCGCCGTCACCGCCACCTACCTTCCCGGCCAGGAGTTGTCGGTGACACTCCACGGCCGGGCCGAGCTCTTCGACATCCTCGACCCGGCCCACGGTGAGCTCCGCCGGGCCATGCTCGATTTCTACCTGCCGACACAGGGACCTGACTTCGAGACGTGGTTGCACCAGGAGAATCCGATCGGCGCCCGGATCGTGCCGGACAAGATGCTCGCCCTCGCCTTCCCCGACTGACGGGTCGCCTGGCCCTCGGGGCCGGGCCGGGCCGGGATGGGCCGGGCCTAGCCAGCCCAGCCCGGCGGGCTACATCCGGGTGAGCGTCAGCACCGAACGGGCCCGAGCTCGCTGACCCCCCTGGCCGTGATCCCCGTATCCGGTCCCGCTCGCCATGGGTTCTTGGGCCAGGCGCGCGCCCAGGCCGACGAGTGACCATCCCAGGCGCTGGCGCACCGACCGATGCGCCGGCTGGAGCCCCGCCCCGCCGATCCGCACCCGCTCGAGATCCTCTCGTCTGTGCTCCACACCGAGCTGTTGCATGACCGCTGGATTGACCATGTGTCAACGGTAGGACCGATTGCGGACATAATGAGTCCTCAATCCCGGGGTAACGTCGGGTCATGGACTCGGCCGCCCGGCTCCTTCGGCTCCTCGGCCTGCTGCAGAGGCGCTCTGCCTGGAGCGGCGCCGAACTGGCCGAGCGTCTCGAGGTCGAGGCGCGCACCGTGCGGCGGGACGTCGAGCGCCTGCGCTACCTCGGGTACCAGATCGAGGGCACTTCCGGGGCCGGCGGCGGGTACCACCTCGGGGGCGGCACCGAAGTCCCGCCCCTCCTGTTCGAAGACGACGAGGCGATGGCCGTGGCGGTGGTGTTGGGTGCGTCGGCCGGGGCCGCCGTGCCGGGCATCGAACGAAGCGCATTGACCGCTCTGGCCAAGCTGGACCGCTTGCTGCCGCCCCGGCTGCGCTCACAGCTCGCCGCCCTCCGAAGCGCCACGGTCGCTCTCGTCTCGCCGACCGAGATGGTCTCTACCGAGACGCTCATCCAATTGGCCCAAGCCTGTGACAACGGTCTCCGGGCGACGTTCACCTACCGCACCCACCAGGGTCAGCTCGGCGAGCGACGGGTGGAACCCCACCGGCTGGTGGCGACCGACCGGCGCTGGTACCTCGTCGCCTACGACCTCGAACGGGAGGACTGGCGGACGTTCCGGGTGGACCGGATCACCTCACTGCACGTGCCCGGGCACACCTTCGTACCCCGTCACCTCGCGGATCCGGCGCGGATGGTGGCTGAAGGTATCTCGACCGCGCACTACAGCCATCGGGCCGTGGTGTCCGTCAAGGCATCCATCGAGGACGTGGCGAAGCTGATTGCGCCCCATGTCGGCGTGTTGGAACGGGAGGGCGACCTCACCAGGCTCGAACTCGGAATGGACGATTTCGACTGGTTGGCCAGCTACCTCATCGGTCTCGGTCTCGAGTTCGAGGTGATCGAACCGCGAGAGATGCGCGCGCAGATGGCCATGCTGGGAAAGCGGCTGCTGGCGACGCACGCGGCACGCGACGCGCCTGGTGAACGCCAGGCGGCTGCGACGTGATTACTCGGCGGCAGCCTCGGCCGCCTCGGCCGCTGCGGCTTCGAGGGCGGCGATGCGACGGACCAGGCGGGACTTGTGGTTGGCCGCCGTGTTCTTGTGGATGACGCCTCGAGCAGCAGCCTTGTCGATCCGCTTCACGGCCAGGCGTAGCTGCTCCGCACTGTCCTCCGCACCGATTTCCGCCGCCGCGACGGCGTTCTTGGTACGGGTGCGCAGCTCGGCGCGTACCGACTTGTTACGGAGGCGGCGCTTCTCGTTCTGGCGGTTCCGCTTGATCTGGCTAGCAATATTGGCCACGTGAAGATCCTCGATGCTTTCGAATGGGGTGCGGGCGAACGGCGCGGCGGGCGTCAGCTCACCGGTGCGGGAAGCAACCCTAGCAGGTCGCGGCACCAATTCGCCCTGCGGCCGGGCGGCCGGCGCCCCACCGGTCGGTCCGGACCTGCGGTGTGGACCGGTACGATCGACTGACCGTGCCGCGCCCTCTTACCGCCAGTGGCCCCGTCTCCATTGGGGACATCCGCAATTTCTCCATCATCAGCCATGTCGACCATGGCAAGTCGACCCTGTCCGATCGTATTCTCGAGATCACCGGGGCGGTCGATCCCCGGCTGATGCGGGAGCAGTATCTCGATTCGATGGACATCGAGCGGGAGCGGGGCATCACCATCAAGGCCCAGAACGTCCGGGTCCTCTACAACGGCCATGTGCTCCACCTCATCGACACCCCGGGTCACGTCGACTTCGGCTACGAGGTGAGCCGTTCGCTCGCCGCCTGTGAGGGGGCGGTCCTCCTGGTGGACGCATCGCAGGGCATCCAGGCGCAGACCTTGGCCAACTGTTACCAGGCCATGGAGAACGAGCTCGAGATCGTGGCCGTGCTCAACAAGATCGACCTGCCGGCGGCGGATCCCGAGCGGTGCGCCCTCGAGATCGAGCACGTCCTCGGCCTGCCCGCCGAAGAGGTGCTGCAGATCTCCGCCAAGACGGGGGCCGGCGTGACCGAGCTCCTCCAGGCCATAATCGACCGGATCCCCTCACCGACGGGTGATCCCGACGCGCCGTTGCGGGCGCTCATCTTCGACTCGTCGTACGACCAGTATCGAGGGGTCGTGAGCTCCATCCGGATCGTCGACGGCACGCTGCACTCCGACGCCCGTCTCCGCTTCATGCAGGCCAACGCCGTGCATGACATGGAGGAGGTGGGCGTGCGCACGCCGGTCGGGGTCCCGGTGGATGTGCTCGGTCCCGGCGAGGTGGGCTACCTCATCGCGGGGATCAAGGACGTCGGCGAGGCCCGCTCGGGTGAGACGGTCACGACGGCGGTGCACGGAGCGACCGAGGCCCTCGCCGGCTATCAGGACCCCAAGCCGATGGTCTTCTGCGGCCTCTACCCCGTCGACGGCGACGAGCTGCCGGACCTGCGCGACGCCCTCGAGAAATTGAAGCTGAACGACGCCAGCTTCACCTTCGAGCCCGAGTCGTCCCATGCCCTGGGCATCGGCTTCCGTTGCGGCTTCCTGGGCCTGTTGCACATGGAGATCGTGCGCGAGCGGCTCGAGCGAGAGTTCGACCTCTCGCTCATTGCCACCGCGCCGAGCGTGGCCTACCGGGCCTTCCTCACCGACGGCACGGAGATCGACGTCGACAATCCCACCGAGCTGCCCGACGCCAGCCGCATCGACCACATCGACGAGCCCATGTTGACGGCCACCATCCTCACCCCGTCGGAGTACACCGGCACCGTGATGGAGCTCTGCCAGAGCAAGCGGGCCGAGATGACCCGCATGGAGTACCTCTCGCCTGAACGCGTGGAGCTGGTGTACACCATCCCCCTGGCCGAGGTGGTGCTGGATTTCTTCGATCAGCTGAAGAGCCGGACCAAGGGCTACGCCAGCCTCGACTACGAGCCGCAGTCCTACGCCACGGCCAACCTGGTCCGGGTCGACATCCTGATCAACCACGCGCCGTGCGATGCCTTCTCCACCATCGTCCATCGTTCGTCGGCCGACACCTACGGGCGCAAGATGGCCGACAAGCTGCGCGAGCTCATCCCGCGGCAGCTGTTCGACGTCCCTATCCAGGCCGCCATCGGCGGGCGCATCGTGGCGCGCGAGACGGTCAAGGCCAAGCGCAAGGACGTGCTGGCCAAGTGCTACGGCGGTGACATCACCCGCAAGCGCAAGCTCCTCGAGAAGCAGAAAGAGGGCAAGAAGCGGATGAAGAACATCGGGCGGGTCGAGGTACCCCAGGAGGCGTTCATCTCGGCCCTGCGTCTCGACGACTGACCTGCCTGTCCACGCCGTGACGCCGTCCCGGTCGTCGCATCCTTTCCGCCATGCCCCCGAAGCCGAGCTGAGGTGGGTGCCTGAGGGAACGGGCCTGGCACTCAGTACACTTGAGTGCCAGGCACTCATATGACCCCAACCGCCAGACACCCCGGACTCGTCGACCCCCGAGTGGACGAACGCGCCCTCAACGACCGGCAGGCCGCCATTCTCGAGGCGGTCGTGACCGAGTACATCGGCAGCGCGGAGCCCGTCGGCTCATCGCACGTGGCCGATGCCCCCGGGGTCCAGGTTTCCTCGGCCACGGTGCGGTCCGAAATGGTGGCTCTCGAGCGTGACGGGTATCTCGTGCAACCGCACACCAGTGCCGGGCGCATCCCGACCGACAAGGGCTACCGCTTCTTCGTCGACCACCTGACGCAGCCGGGCGTCCTCGGGCCGGCCCAGCACAAGCAGGTGTGCTCCTTCTTCGATCAGGTCCACGGGGAAATGGAGCACATGCTCGAGCGGGCCACCGGCCTGTTGTCCGAGCTCACCTCCTATGCCGCCGTGGTGGTCGGGCCCTCGCACGACTCGGCCACGATCCGCTCCGTGCAGGTCGTCGGGCTGGCGCCGCGTGTCGCCTTGCTGGTTGTCGTCCTCTCCGACGGGGCAGTGGAGAAGCGGACGCTTGATCTCGAGGTCGACGTCTCCGACGACGTGCTGAGCCAGGTCGGCGGTCTCCTCAACCAGCACCTGACCGAGCGGACCGCCTCGGCCACGTGGTCGGTCCCCCTCACCGGCAACGCAGCCGTCGACCGCGTCGTCGCCACCGCGGGTACCGCCTTCGGGCTCATCGAGCGCTCCATGGAATCGGATCAGGTCTTCGTGGGCGGGCCGTCGCGGCTGGCCCAATCCTTCGACGCGGTCGAAACGGTGCGCTCCGTGCTGGGCCTCCTCGAACAGCAGCTGGTCGTGGTGACCCTGTTGCGAGATGTCCTCAACCGCGGCCTCTCCGTGGCGATCGGCGCCGAACACGGGTACGAACCGCTCGCCTCCTGCGCCGTGGTCGTGGCCCCGGTTGCGATCGACGGTCACGAGCTCGGGGCGGTCGGCCTCTTCGGCCCGACCCGCATGGACTACCCGCGGGCCCTGGCCGCCGCGCACGTGGTCGGTGAAAGGCTGGGAGAACGACTGGGGGAGACCGGGCGGGGCGGGGCGCCTGCCGGATCGGGGAGTCACGATGGCGGGAATTGAGGGTCTGAGCGACCTGTACGGGCTCCTGGGAGTCCGGCCGGAAGCCACCGACGACGAGATCAAGAAGGCGTACCGGGCCCGGGCCAGGGAACTCCACCCGGACAACAATCCGGGGGACGACGTCGCCGAAGCCAAATTCAAAGAGGTGACCCTGGCCTACGAGGTGTTGCGCGACCCGGAGAAGCGGGCCCGCTACGACCGGTTCGGGCCCGAGGGTGTTTTCGGCAACCAGGGTGGTGGCGCGGGCGGATTCGGCTTCGAGGGCGGATTGGGCGACATCTTCGACGCGTTCTTCGGCCAGATGTCGGGCGGGGCCGGACGCCGCCGGGGTCCTGCGCCCGGTGCAGACGCCGAGGTGCGGATCAGCCTCGAGTTTGCCGAAGCCGTCTTCGGGTGCCGCCGCGAGATCTCGGTCCACCTGCCGGTGACCTGCACGGCCTGTGCCGGCGGGGGCGCGGCACCCGGGACCGAGCCCGTCACATGCGTCGATTGCCAGGGAGCCGGAGAAGTGCGTCGCGTCCGCCAGTCCCTACTGGGCCAGGTCGTGACCAGCGCACCGTGCGCGACGTGCGGTGGCCTGGGCGAGACGATCCCGTACCCCTGCGACGAGTGTGGCGGCCAGGGTCGCCGGACGGAGGAGAGCACGTTCACCGTCGAAATTCCGGCGGGCGTCGACAACGGCTCGACCCTTCGGCTGGCCGGGCGGGGAGCCGCCGGCCAACGCGGGGGTGCGACGGGATCGCTGTTCGTGCACCTGGTGGTGACGCCGGACCCGCGCTTCGAGCGGGAGGGCGACAGCATCCACACCACCTTGACCATCGGGGTGGCCCAGGCCGCCCTGGGCACCGCCGCCGAGGTGGACACGTTGCAGGGCACCCATACGGTGTCGGTCAAGGCGGGGACCCAGCACGGCCACGTCGAGCGCATCAAGGGCGAGGGAGTGCCGCACCTGCGCGGCCGGGGCCGCGGTGACCTCTTCGTGCACGTGCTGGTCGAGACGCCCTCTGCGCTCACCGAGGCGGAAGAGGACCTGCTCCGCCAGTTCGCCGCGGCCAGAGGGGAGAACGTGTCGCCGCCCGGAGGGGGCGGTGACGGCGTGTTCTCTCGCCTTCGTTCCGCCTTTGGGTAGCCCCGTTTCAGCCGAGATCGCCGCCATCGCGGTGCGTGCCGCGGCATCGGCGCAGGTGTTCGTCGACGACATGGCGCGGGCCGTCCCTTCGGCCGACGATCTCCATCATGTCGGTCGCGTGCTCCGGTTGCGTGCCGGCGAGGAGGTCATCGTCAGTGACGGTGCCGGGCATTGGGCCCGCACCCTCTGGCAGGGCGGTGACACCGCGGCGCTCGTCCCGTTGCACGGTGCGCCGGGGCCGGGGGGCGATGGCAGCGTCCAGCACGAGGCGGCGCCGGCTCCCGCGTTGACGGTGGCGTTCGCGCCGACCAAGGGGGAGCGCCCCGAGTGGGTGGTCCAAAAGCTCACCGAGCTCGGGATCGATCGCATCGTCCCGTTGCTGAGCGAGCGCAGCGTGGTGCGGTGGGGCGCGGCGCGCCAGCAGGGCGCGGTGGAACGGCTGCGGCGGGTGGCCCGGGAGGCGGCTGCCCAGTGCCGTCGGGTCTGGCTGCCCGAGATCAGCGACGTGGTGACCTTCGGCGACCTCGAGAGTCTCGGAGCGCCGGGGGAAGTCGTGCTGGCGCAACTGAGCGGGGACCGCCCCCGCGTGACGCACCGGGTGGTGGCGGTCGGGCCCGAGGGTGGCTGGGGCGCCGCCGAGCTGGCGTCGGGGCTGGCCACCGTCGGCTTCGGCTTGAGCGTGTTGCGGGCCGAGACGGCCGCGGTGACCGCCGGGGCGCTGATGGTCTCGCTGCGCACGGGTACGGTTGCCCCGGTGGCTCCCATGGGAGAATCCTCGTAGTGGCCGAAGAGACGGAATGGCTCGGGACCAAGGATGCCTCGGCCCGCCTGGGCATCACGTTGCGCAGCCTCTACCGTTTTATCGACGAGGGCGACCTGCCGGCCTATAAGTTCGGGCGTGTGATCCGCATGAAGGTCGAGGACATCGACAGCTTCATCGAGTCATGTCGCATCCGGCCGGGCCAGCTCGAGCACCTGTACCCCCCGTTGAAGGGCGACGCCGAGGAAGCCGACGGCCCCGACGACCCCGACGATCAAGAGAGCGAGACTGACGAGTGAGCGAGTGCATCTTCTGCAGCATCGTGGCGGGCGAGGTGCCCTCCGAGATCGTGCACAGCACCGAGACCACGGTTGCCTTCAAGGACATCTCACCGGCGGCGCCGCTGCACGTCCTCGTGGTGCCGCGGCGGCACATCGACGATGCGTCGCAGATAACCCCCGAGGACGGCCCGGTCCTGGCCGACATGCTGGTGGCAGCCCGCGCCGTGGCGGAGGCTGCCGGCGTCGCCGCGCCCGAGCGCGGCTACCGGCTCATCTTCAACATAGGACCAGACGCCATGAACTCCGTACCCCACCTCCACCTCCACGTGCTCGGTGGCCAACCACTCAAAGGACACTTCGCTCTCGCATGACGACGACCACCCACGCAGAATGCCTGGTACCCGGCAACCATTTGATGGCGGGGCTGCTCGGCACCCGCGATGAGCTCCTGCGGCAAGTCGAACAGGCCTTCCCCGACGAGAAGATCGCGGTGCAGGGCAACCGCATCACGGTCGAGGGCCCCGACGCCGACCGCGTGGTGCGGCTCTTCGATGAGGCCGTCCTCCTGCTGCAATCGGGGCAGAGCCTCGACAACTCCACCATGTCGCGCACGATCGACATGGTGCGCGACGACGTGCGGCCGAGCGAGATCATGCGGGCCGAAGTGGTGCGGGCCGCAGGCGGCAAGACGATCCGGCCCAACACGGCGGGCCAGAAGCGCTACACCGATGCCATCAACCAGAACATCATCACCTTCGGCATCGGGCCGGCTGGTACGGGCAAGTCGTATCTGGCGGTGGCCCAGGCCGTCAATGCACTCCAGACCCGCCAGGTGGCGCGCATCATCTTGACGCGGCCGGCGGTCGAGGCGGGCGAGCGGCTGGGCTTCCTCCCGGGGGACCTGATGGCCAAAGTGGACCCGTACCTCCGCCCGTTGTACGACGCGCTGTACGACCTCCTCGAGCCCGAGGGGGCGCAACGGCTCCTGGACCGGGGCACCATCGAGGTGGCGCCACTCGCCTTCATGCGTGGTCGCACCTTGAACAACTCCTTCATCATCCTCGACGAGGCGCAGAACACGACGCCCGAGCAGATGAAGATGTTCCTGACCCGCATCGGCTTCGGGTCGCGTTGCGTGGTGACCGGTGACGTGACGCAGATCGACGTGCCGGGTGGCCGCTCGGGCCTGATCGGGTTGGAGCCGGTGCTGGGCGCGGTGGACGACATCGCCTTCGTGCATCTGACCCGCCGCGACGTCGTGCGCCACAAGATCGTGGCCGACATCGTCGACGCCTACGAAGTGGCGGAAGGGCGGGCGGGATCCACGCAGTGAGCATCGACGTCTTTGCCGCCGATGAGCAGTCCGACCATCCGATAGAGGTCGCCCGCTGGGCCCGACTGAGCCAGAGGGTGCTGACGGCACGGGGGGTGAAGGGGGAGACCGAGGTCTCCCTCCTCTTCGTCGACGAGGACGCCATCGCCGCGCTCAACGAACAATTCCTGGGGAAGAGCGGGCCCACCGATGTCCTGTCCTTTCCGATCGAGGACGAGCCCGGACCGACAGGGCGCTCGCCCGACCTCGGGGGCAGCGGGCCCGGCACCTCCCCCGAAGAGGGAACGCTCACCCTCCTCGGCGATGTGGTCATCTGCCCGGCGGTGGCGGCGCGCAACGCGGTGGAACATGAGGTGTCGCTCGACGACGAGGTGGCGCTGCTGGTCGTGCACGGCCTGCTCCACCTGCTGGGCATGGACCATGAGAACGACGCCGAGGCCGAGCGCATGGAGGCGCTCGAGCAGGAGCTCTTGACGCGGTACTACCGGACCCAGGTGCCAGAGCGATGATCGCCGCCACCGGATTCCATACCGAGGACGGCGTGCTCGTGGTGGTCATCGTGGTCCTGCTCGCCGTCTCGGGCCTGCTGGCGCTGGCCGAGACCAGCCTGGTGCGCATGAACCGGATCAAGGCGAAGGCCATGGTGGACGAGAGGCGTCGAGGCGCGCGCCAACTGGCTCGCCTGATCGAGAATCCCGCGAAATTCCTGAACCCCATCCTCCTCCTCGTGCTCATCTGCCAACTGGTCTCGGCCACGCTGGTCGGGGTCGTGGCCGAGCATCTCCTCGGTGGCATCGGCGTGCTGGTCGGAGCCGCCTTCGAAGTCATCGTGATCTTCGTGTTCTTCGAAGCAGTGCCGAAGAACTGGGCGGTCCACAATCCCGAGCGGGCCGCACTGTTCAGCGCGCCCATCGTGTCCGTCGTCGTCCGCTTCCCCCCGATCCGCTTCGTCTCGTCCCTCCTCATCGGGCTGGCCAATCTGATCATCGGCCATCAGGGTGAGAGCGAGGACGGCATTCGACCGTCGTACATCACCGATTCCGAGCTCAAGGCGATGGCCGACGTGGCGCACGAGGAGCACGTGATCGAGCACCAAGAGCGGGCCTTCATCCATTCGATCATCGACTTCGGCGATACCGTCGCACGCGAGGTCATGGTGCCCCGACCGGACATGGTCACCATCGAAGGGGACAAGTCGATCACCGAGGCGCTGGAAGCGGCCCTGGCGGCCGGATTCAGCCGCATTCCGGTGCACAGCGGGCAGATCGACGACATTGAGGGCATCGCCTATACGAAGGACCTCATGCGGGCCGAGCGCGTCGGCCGGGGCGAAGAGCCCGTGCGCGCGAGCGCACGGGCGGCCGTGTTCGTGCCGGAGTCCAAGGATGTCTCGGCGCTGCTGCGACAGATGCAGGAGGAGAAGATCCACATGGCCATCGTCGTCGACGAGTACGGCGGCACGGCGGGACTGGTGACGCTCGAGGACCTTCTCGAGGAGTTGGTGGGGGACATCGTCGACGAGTTCGACGTGGAGGAGCCGACGGTCGAGAAGAATCCCGACGGATCGGTGGTGGTCAGCGCGCGCTACACGGTGGACGATGCCGACGAGTTGCTGGGAGCCGAACTCCCGCAGGGGGCGTGGGACACCGTGGGGGGCCTCATGCTCGACCTGGCCGGCCGGGTGCCGGCCGAAGGCGACTCGGTAGAAGTGGACGGCTTCCGGCTCACTGCGCTCGAAGTGCGGGGGCGCAGGATCGGCCGGGTGCGTATCGAGCCGACGCAGCCCCGCGGGCTCTACGCCGGCGCCGGGGACGGCTGAGCTCCCCATGCGCTCAGGGTTCGTGGCCGTCGTCGGTCGCCCCAACGTCGGCAAGTCGACGCTGGTGAATCAGATGGTCGGCACCAAGGTGTCGATCACCTCGTCGCGCCCGAACACCACACGCCACCGCATTCTCGGCGTCCTGCACCGGCCCGATGTGCAGGTCGTCTTCGTCGATACGCCTGGCCTGCACCGCCCGCGCAGCGTGCTCGGGGCCCGGCTCAACGAGACGGCCACCAGCGCACTGACCGACGTCGACATCATCCTGGTGCTGGTCGATGCCACGGCCGCAGTGGGCCCCGGCGACCGCACCGTGCTCGAGCGCTCGCTGCGCGAGGTCCAGCGGGGGGACGACCCGCCGAAACTGGTCGTGGTGGTCAACAAGATCGACAAGGCCTCCGGCGACCAGATCCTCGAGCGCCTCCTCTCGGCCAAGGCCGCGGTCGAGGCCATCTTCGACGCGGAGTCGGTCGAGTACTTCCCGGTCTCCGCCCGCAGCGGTCAGGGGGTCGAGGCCTTGACGTCGTACATCGTCGATGCACTCGAGGAGGGGCCACCCTTCTTCCCCGACGACGTCGTGACCGACACCCCCGAAGCGTTGTGGGTGGCCGAACTCGTGCGCGAGCAGTTGCTGGCCAAGACGCACGACGAGCTACCCCATTCGATCTCCTGCCGGGTCACCGAGTGGGACTGGCCGCACATCCGCTGCGAGATCATCGTCGAACGCGATTCGCAGAAGGGCATCGTCATCGGCAAGGGCGGCGAGGTGCTCAAGGCCGTGGGCATCGCGGTGCGGGCGACGCTGCCCGAGGGTGCCTATCTCGACCTCCACGTCAAGGTGGAGAAGCACTGGCAGGACCGCGACGAAATGCTCAACCGGCTGGGGTACTGAGGCGACGGAGCGGGTCCCGCCGCAACGCCCGTCGAGCTACGGCGCCAGGGCCTCCCGCAGGAACTCCTCGACTTCGGAACGCTCGACGCTGCGCCGCATCGGCGGGAGGGTGGCCAGCAAGACGCCCCGGTAAGAGGCCGTGGCCAGCCGCGGATCCAGGACGGCCACGACACCACGGTCGTCAGCGGCCCGGATGAGGCGGCCTGCGCCCTGGGCCAACAGGGTGGCGGCCCGGGGCAGATCGACCATGGAGAAGGCACGGCTGCCGGCCCGGGCGCGGCGCGCCTGCAGCAACGGGTCGTCGGGGCGGGGGAACGGCAACCGGTCCAACGTCACCAGGGAGAGCGCCCGTCCGGGGATGTCGACGCCCTGCCAGAAGCCGAGCGTGGCGAACAGGCAGGAGGTCTCCTCGGCGGCGAATTCCTCCAGGAGCCGTCCCTTGGGCAGCTCGCCCTGCAGGAGCAGGGTGTAGGGCAGATCGGGCCCCAGGGCCGCCGCCGCCTCCTCCGTGGCCCGCCGGCTCGTGAAGAGGGCCAGGGTGCGACCTCCGGCCGCGGCGATCAAGAGGGCGAGCTCGGCATGGAGTGCGGCCTCGGCTTGTGGCGCACGGCGGTCGGGCAGGTGACGGGCCACGTAGAGCAGCGAGTGCGCCCGGTAGTCGAAGGGGCTGCCCACGTTCAACTGGTTGGTCTCGAATCCCTCGAGACCGACGCGTTCCACCAGGAAGGGCGGCACCGTGGCGCTGGTCATGACGGCGGTGACCTCGCCCCAGAGGGCGGCGCCCAGGATCGGGCCCACGTCGATGGGGGAGAGCCGGAGGCGCACGTTGCGCCGGGTGCCGTCCACCCAGGCCACCTCGCCGTCGCCGCGGGCCAGCAGGCGGTGGAGGTCGTCGGTCAGATGGCTGGCCGCGCTGATGACCCGCGTCTTGTGCGCTCCCGAGTCGGAGCCGGATCCCCCCTCGCCCAGAAGGGAGCCCTGCAGGTCGCTGCGCCGCACGGCGTCGGTGACCCGCCCCGCCAACTCCGCCGCCCGGCCGACCAGCTCGGCCAGCTCCCGATCGTCCACCGGAGGGTGGGCGGTGTCGTCGAGGACGCGGGTGCCGACCCGGTCGGCCAGCAGGTCACCGATCTGATCGCCCAACGAGAGCAGCGACGACAGCAGGTTGGCTTCGTTCTCCGTCACCAGCGAGCGGGCCGACAGCGCCAGGGCGCGGAAGCGACCGGGGGTGACCTCCACCCCGAGGCAGGACGTCATCACCTCTTCGAGCTCGTGGGTCTCGTCGAAGACGACCGCGTCGTGGTCCGGGAGCACGGCCCGGCCGCTGGCCAGGTGGGCGCCGTAGAGGTGGGTGTTGACCACGACCACGTCGGCCGCTGCCGCGGCGTCGCGGGCGGCCTCGGCGAAGCAGCGGTTGCCCGACGGGCAGTTGAAGGCACCCGGGCACTCGCGGGGTCCGACGCTGACCATGTTCCAGGCCCGGGAACTGGGCTCGAAGGTGAGGTCGGCCCGGTCCCCGCTCTGCGTCTGCTCGGCCCAGGCCAGGAGCGTCCGCACCTCGTTGACCAGTCCCTCGGGAGCGCTCTCGGCCTTGGCGTCGTCGCGTTCGAAGGATTCGGTGTCGCCGCCGGCGTCGACGCTCAGCTCTGGTTGGATCCCGCCGTTCCCCACCTCGGCCACCCGTTGGCGGCAGATGTAGTTGCTCCGCCCCTTGAGCACGGCGTAGGAGAAGGTCAGGCCGAGGCCACGGTCGACGAGGGGGAGGTCCTTCTCGGCCAGCTGGTCCTGCAGGGCTTTGGTGGCGGTGGCCACCACCACCTTCTTGCCGCTGAGCACGGCGGGAACGAGGTAGGCCAACGATTTCCCTGTCCCCGTGCCGGCCTGCACGACAAGATGCGTGCCCGTCACGAGTGCCTCGCCGACGGCGCGGCACATCTCCTGCTGCTCGGAGCGCTGCTCGCCGTTGGCCATGCCCGCCGTGACCTTGGCCAGCGCCTCGACGGCGTCGTCGCCGGCCTGGCGGGCCTGCTCGGCCGTGCCCCGGGGAGTGCCCCCAGGCCCGTCGAGCGGCGCGTCGAGCGATGCGTCGAGAAGATCGTCCTCCTCCTCGTCCCAGTCCATGTCCACCTCCTGATCATGCCCGCACGTGATGACAAGGCCGGCGCGGTAGGTTCATCTGAGTGTCAACTCCCGCGACTGACCAGGGCGTCGATCCGGTTCCGGCCGCCCTTGACCGCACCCGCGTGCCGGCCCACGTGGCCTGTGTCATGGATGGCAACGGGCGTTGGGCCAGCGCCCGCGGCCTCCCCCGCACCGAGGGCCACACCATGGGGGAGACGGCGCTGTTCGATGTGGTCATGGGTGCGCTCGAGATCGGCATTCGCTGGCTGACCGTGTATGCGTTCTCCACGGAGAACTGGCGCCGCCCGACCGATGAGGTGCGCTTCTTGATGGGATTCAACGAGAACCTGCTCATGCGCCGGGCCGATGAGCTCAACGAGCTCGGCGTGCAGATCCGCTTTGCGGGCCGGCGGGATTGGCGGGTACCCCGCCGGGTGCTGCGCCGGATGGACGACTCGGTCGAGCTCACCAAGAAGAACCGCACCATGACCTTGACCCTGGCCTTCAACTATGGCGGGCGGGCCGAGATCGTCGATGCCGTCAAGGCCCTGGTGGCCGAGGGGATCCCCGCCGAGAAAGTCGACGAGAAGGCGATCCGGCGCCATCTCTACTACCCCGACATGCCCGATCCGGACCTGGTGATCCGGACGTCGGGCGAGACCCGTATCTCGAACTTCTTGCTCTGGGAGATCGCCTACAGCGAGCTGATCTTTCCCGAGGTCCTCTGGCCGGACGTGCGGCGCCGCCACCTCTACGAGGCCGTGATCGAGTACCAGCGCCGGGTGCGCCGCTTCGGTGCGGTGAATCCGTGAGACTGGGCGCATGACGCTCACCCGGTTCGCCCTCGGCGCCGGCGTCGTCGTGGTGCTGGCCTTCGCCGTCCTCATGGCCATCGCGGTCGGCGGCGCCTTCACCCCGGTGGTGGCCCTCGCCGCGCTGTTCATCCTCGTCGGCGCCGGCAACCTCCTCTACGGGAAGCACTCGCACGGGGCCGCGGCGAAGGCCCGCGTCCGGCCGGCGCAGGAGGCGCAGAACCGGGCCATCGACGAGGCCCAGAGCCGGGCCCGCCAGGAGCGGGAGCAGGCCCGCCGGCACGGGGACGTCAGCGGGTGAGCCTGTTCCGAGATACGGGTGTGGTGCTCCGGACCTATCGGATCGGCGAAGCCGATCGCATCATCGTGCTCATGACCGAACAGCACGGCAAGGTGCGGGCGGTGGCCAAGGGGGTGCGCCGGACGTCGAGCAAGTTCGGGGCCAGGCTCGAACCGCTCACCCACGTGGACCTCTTGCTCTGGCAGGGCCGCAGCGACCTCGACATCGTCAACCAGGTCGAGGTGGTCGAGACGTTCCGGGCCGTGCGCGAAGACCTGTCGCGTGTGGCCAAGGGCCTGGCGCTGCTGGAGGTGACCGATCAGGTCGCGCAGGAGCGGCATCCCGACCGGCGCCTCTTCGCCATGCTGGTCGGTGCGCTGCGTGCCCTGTCGGACAACGACGCCGATCCGACGCTGCTGGCGCCCTCGTTCTTCCTCAAGGTGCTCGTGCTCGAGGGCGCGACGCCGGTCCTCGATGCGTGCGCCTCGTGCGGGGAGGCCGATGGCGACGTCGAGCTGGTCGCCTTCGACCTGGTCGAGGGGGGCACGCTCTGCCGCCGTTGCCGGCGGGGTCGCCCCATGAGCGGGGCCGCCCTCATGTTGCTGCGCCGCATCCTCGGCGGCGACCTCGCAGCCGTGCTGGCCGGGCCGCCCCCCGAGGGGGCCGACGAGGTGGCCGAGCTGGCGACCGGAGCCATGGAAGGCCATCTCGACCGCCGCATCCGCTCGGTGCGGTCCGCGGTGGGACTCTGACCGCGTTCGGCGTCTACGTCCATGTCCCGTTCTGCCGGGAGCGGTGCGACTACTGCGCCTTTGCCACCTACACCGACCGTGACCATCTCATGGAGCGTTACGCCGACGCCTGTGTGACCGAGGTGCAGCGCCTGACCGAGAAGGGTGAGCTCGTCCCCGCCACCAGTGTCTTCTTCGGAGGTGGCACCCCGTCGCGGCTGCGCCCCGAGACGCTCCGGCGCATTCTTCGCGCCATACCCCGCACGGCCGGCGCCGAGGTCACCGTCGAGTGCAATCCCGAGGACGCCGACCAGGAGCATCTCGGGACCTATCGCCGGGCCGGGGTCAACCGCGTGTCCTTCGGCCTCCAGTCCACCCATGCCCATGTGCTGGCGGGATTGGGCCGGCGCCACGTCCCCGATGCCGCGGCGCGCATCGCCGCCGCGGTGCACGAGGCCGGCTTCGACAACTGGAATCTCGATCTGATCTTCGGCGGTGCGGGAGAGAGCGACGAGGATTGGCGAGGGTCACTGGCCGCCGTGCTCGCGCTGCCCCATCCGCCCCCGCACCTCAGCGCCTATGCCCTGACCGTCGAGCCGGGGACCCCGCTGGCCCGGGTCGAAGACCGCCATCCCGACGACGACACGTTGGCCGCGCGCTACGAGACGGCCGATGAGGTCCTGACGCGCGCCGGCTACCACTGGGAGGAGATCTCCAACTGGGCCCGGCCGGGCCACCGTTGCCGGCACAACCAGCTCTACTGGGACCAGGGTGACTACGTGGGCATCGGTTCCGCCGCCCACAGCCACCGCGCGGGCGAGCGTTGGTGGAACGTGCGCACCCCGGAGCGCTACATCGGCGCCATCGAGGAGGGCCGCTCGCCCGAGGCCGGTCGCGAGGTGCTCACGGCCGACCAGCGGGACTTCGAGGCCCTGTCGCTCGCGCTCCGCACGCCACGAGGTGTCCCCTGGGCCGACCTCTCCGGCCCGGGTGAATTGGCCGGTCTCGTCGAGCATCGCGGCGACCGCGCCGTCCTCACCGTCCGGGGCCGCCTGCTGGCCAACGAGATCACGACGAGAATTACCTCCGGTAGTCTGCATCGATGACCGAACACGCCCAGGCCAGCCCCGAGGCGCCGCAGGGCGAGAACGATCTGATGGAAAAGGTCGTGCGCCTGTGCCGGCACCGCGGCTTCATCTTCCCCTCGGCCGAGATCTACGGCGGTTTCCGGTCCACCTACGACTACGGCCCCCTCGGGGTCAACATGCTGCGCAACGTGAAGAATGCCTGGTGGCGTTCGATGGTGCAGCTCCGCGACGACGTCGTCGGCCTCGATGCCGCCATCCTCTCGCCCCCGGCCGTGTGGGCCGCGTCGGGCCACCTGGCCACGTTCACCGACCCCCTGGTGGATTGCCGCAGCTGCCACGAACGCTGGCGGGAGGACAAGATCGACGGCGTCTGCCCCAACTGCGGTTCCCGGGACCTGACGCAGGCGCGGGCGTTCAACCTCATGTTCAAGACGCACGCCGGTCCGGTGGAGGACGAGGGCCACGTGGCGTACCTGCGGCCCGAGACGGCGCAGGGCATGTTCGTCAACTTCGCCAACGTGCTCAACACCACCCGCAAGAAGCCGCCTTTCGGCATCGCGCAGGTCGGCAAGTCATTCCGCAACGAGATCACGCCGCAGAACTTCGTCTTCCGCACGCGTGAATTCGAGCAGATGGAGATGGAGTACTTCGTCCCACCGGCCGAGTCGCCGCAGTGGTTCGAGTACTGGCTGGCCGAGCGGCTCCGCTGGTACGTCGACCTCGGCATCCCCGAGGAGAAGCTGCATCTGCGCCATCACGAGACGAGCGAGCTGTCGCACTATTCACGGGGCACGGCCGACGTCGAGTTTCTCTTCCCCTGGGGTTGGGACGAGTTGGAGGGCATCGCCAACCGGGGCGACTTCGACCTCTTGGCCCACGCCACCGCCTCGGGGGAGCGCCTCGACTACTTCGACCCGCAGACCAACGAGCGCTACGTGCCGCACGTGATCGAGCCGGCCGCCGGCGCCACGCGGACGATGATGGCCTTCTTGATCTCGGCGTACGACGAGGACGAAATCGGCGGCGAGACCCGCAGCGTGCTGCGCCTGAACTGGCGGCTGGCCCCGTACCAGGTGGCGGTCCTTCCGCTGTCGAAAAAGGATCCCCTCGAGCCGCTCGCCCGCCAGGTCCTGGCGCGTCTGGCGCCGCACTTCATGTGTGACTACGACACCACGCAGGGGATCGGCAAGCGCTACCGGCGCCAGGACGAGGTGGGGACGCCGTGGTGCGTCACCGTCGACTTCGACTCGCTCGAGGACGACGCGGTGACGGTCCGCGACCGCGACAGCACCGAGCAGGTGCGGGTCCCCATCAAGGACCTGGTCAACGAGTTCCGCCGGCGCACGGGCGAGGAGTAGTCAGGCCACCCGGCGGTACTTGCGCACGGCGATCGGTGCCAGCACCACGAGCAGGCCGAGCGTCCAGGCGAGGGACAGCCAGACCGCCTTGGTGTTGTGGGTCGGCCCGCCCACCATGAGCGAGCGGGCGGCGTTGACCACCTGGGTCACCGGTTGGTTCTTTGCGAACGCCTGCAGCCAGCCCGGCATGGACGCCACCGGCACGAAGGCCGACGAGGCGAACGTGAACGGGAAGATGATGGGGAAGACCATCACCTGGGCCGTCTCGGCGTTCGAGGCCGAGAGACCGACCGTGGCGAACCCCCACCCGAGGGCGTAGGAGTACAGCAGGACGAGCAGGATCCCGCAGAGGAAGAGCCCGATGTTGGTCCCGATGCGGAACCCGACGGCGTAGCCCACGCCCGTCATGAGGGCGACGACGAAGATGTTGCGGGACAGGTCGGCGGTCGTCCGTCCGGCCAGGACGGCCGAGCGGGCCATCGGCAGGGCGCGGAAGCGCTCGATCAACCCCTTCTGGAGGTCTTCGGACAGCCCCACGGCGGTGCTGACCGAGCCGAAGCTCACCGTCTGCACGAAGATGCCGGGAATCAGGAAGTCGATGTACTTGAGGTGCGGTATGGAAATGGCCCCACCGAACACATAGGCGAACAGCAGTACGAACATGATCGGCTGCAGTGTCGAGAAGAACATGGCCTCGGGCGTGCGCGTCAGGGCCACCAGGTTGCGCCACGTCACGGTGAGGATGTCGTTGAGCACCCAGCGCAGGCGGTGGCCCGAGTCCGCGAGCGGAGCGGTCGCGGGGGCGGTGATCGTCGTCATGCGGCGTCCCTTCCATCGGCGTCGGCTTCGCCGCGATGTTTCGAGCCCTTGCCGATGCGGGCGGCCCGCTCGGCCGCGGTCTCGGCCTCCGACTTGTGGCCGGTGAGGCTCAGGAACACGTCGTCCAGGCTCGGCTCGCGCAGGGCCAGACCGGCGATGGGGACCTGGGCCGCATCGAGCGCGCGCAGCACCTCGGCACCGACCATCGGCCCGTTCTCCACGGTCAGCTCGACGATGTTGCGGTCCACGAGCGGCGCGTTGTCCGAGAGGGACGCCACCAGGCCGGCTGCCTTCTGTGCCATGCCATCGTCGCTGAGGGTGATGGACACGACCGACGTGCCCAGGTTGGCCTTGAGCTCGGCCGGCGTTCCCTCGGCGATGACCCGCCCATGGTCGACGACAACGATGTTGCGGGCCAACCGGTCGGCTTCCTCGAGGTACTGGGTGGTGAGGAGCACCGTGGTGCCGCCGGCGACCAGGTTCTCAATGACCCCCCACAGGTCCTGCCGGCTCTGGGGGTCGAGGCCGGTGGTCGGCTCGTCCAAGAAGAGCACCGGCGGCCGGGCCACGAGCGCGGCGGCCAAGTCGAGCCGGCGCCGCATGCCGCCCGAGTACGTCTTGAGGACCCGATCCCCGGCATCGGTCAGTCCGAAGTTCTCCAACAGTTCCGTGGCCCGCACGCCGGATGCCTTCCAACTCATGTGCGAGAGCCGGCCGACCATGCGGATGTTCTCGCGCCCGGTGAGGTTCTCGTCCACGGCGGCGTACTGCCCGGCCAGCCCGATGATCCGGCGGACCGTCTCGGCTTCTTTGACCACATCGTGACCGAGAATGGAGGCGCGACCCGAGTCGGGGCCCAAAATGGTGGAGAGGATGCGCACCGCCGTCGTCTTGCCGGCGCCGTTAGGGCCGAGCAGCCCGAGAATGGTGCCCTCCTCGACATGGAGGGAGACACCGTCGAGCGCGCGCACATTGCCGCGCGGGAAGACCTTCACGAGGTCGTGCGCCTCCACGGCGAAAGAGGAAGAATTACTCATTGCCAAAGAAACTTAGTGATAAAGTTATTTACGTGTCAAGGCAATGGTCCCGGAGCGATCTCGTCGCCCAGCTGCGATCCGAGATCGTCGGCTACTTCGGTGCCGCCAGCGACTTCGACGAGCGGGTGGCCAAGAGGTTCAAATTGAGCCGGACCGACATGCGCTGCCTGGACATCCTCGGACGCCTGGGCCCCATGACGGCGGGCCAGCTCTCAGAGGAGAGCGGGTTGACCACCGGAGCGGTGACGTTCCTGCTGGATCGCCTCGAGGCCTCGGGCATGGTGAAGCGCCGGCGGGACACCGATGACCGGCGCCGGGTTTGGGTGGAATTGGTGCCGGCGGCGCAGAAGAAGCTGCAACATGCGCAGCAGCCGATTGTCGAGGAGATGAAGCAGGTCACCCAGCGTTTCAAGGCGGAGGAGCTGGCGATCGTCCGCGACTTCATGCGGGAGGCCAAAGAGGTCTTCGAGCGCCAGATCTCCGCCGCCACCCCGTTTCAGAAGAGGCCCCCCAAGGGCCACTGAGCATGGCGGCGGCCGGTAGGCTGTGGCGCTCCGGCTCCCGGTGGGGCAGGAACGACCACCCAATGACCGCCGCACCCCGCGGTTCGCCATGCCAGGGCAAGGAGGCCCGATGCCGTACGTCTTCGACTTCGACCACAGCCATGCTCGACCGCCCATGGAGCTCAAGGACCTCTTGGGAGGCAAGGGCGCCAACCTGGCCGAAATGACGTCGGTACTCGCCCTGCCTGTCCCTCCCGGTTTCACGATCTCGACCGATGCCTGCCGGGACTACATGGCCGGCGGGTGGCCCAAGGGCCTCGAAGCCGAGGTCGCCGAGGCCCGCACGCGCCTCGAAGCAGCGATGGGCAAGGTCATCGGCGACGCCGACGATCCCCTCTTGGTGTCGGTGCGCTCGGGTGCCAAGTTCTCCATGCCGGGAATGATGGACACGGTGCTGAACCTGGGGCTCAATGACCGTTCGGTCGAGGGCCTGGCCAAGCAGACCGGGGACGAGCGCTTCGCGTTCGACTCCTACCGCCGCTTCATCGCCATGTACGGGCGCATCGTGCTCGAGCTCCCGGGCGAGGAGTTCGACTCCCTGTTCGACGCGGCCAAGGAGTTGGCCGGCACGACCTCGGATGCCAAGGTGCCGACGGAGCTGCTGCGCTACCTGGTCGACTCCTACCAGCAGATCGTCGAGCGCCACACCAAGGAGCCGTTCCCCCAGGATCCGGCGGCGCAGCTCCGCGGCGCCATCGAGGCGGTCTTCCGCAGCTGGAACGGGCCCCGCGCCATCGCCTACCGCAACCGGGAGCGGATCGCGCATGACCTCGGGACCGCAGTGAACGTCCAGGCCATGGTGTTCGGCAATCGCGACGACAACTCGGGCACCGGGGTCGGCTTCACCCGCGACCCGGCGACCGGGGCCAAGGGGGCCTACGGGGACTTCCTGGTCAACGCCCAGGGCGAGGACGTCGTGGCCGGGATCCGCAACACCGAGCCCATCTCCGAGCTCAAGGCGCAGTTCCCCGAGGTGCACGCAGAGTTGCTGGCCATCTTCGAACGCCTCGAAGGCCACTACCACGACATGTGCGACACCGAGTTCACCATTGAGCAGGGCAAGTTGTGGATGCTCCAGACCCGGGTGGGCAAGCGCACCGGCACGGCCGCCCTGCAGATGGCGGTGGACATGGTGCGCCCAGACGACCTGGGCATCTCCAAGGCCGAGGCCGTCTCGCGCATCACCGAGGACCATCTCGATGCGGTGCTGCACCCTCAGTTCGCCGGGTCGGGCTACTCGGTGTGGGCCAAGGGTCTCGGAGCCAGCCCGGGTGCCGCCGTGGGGAAGATCTACTTCACCGCCGATGATGCCGCGGCGGCGGCGGAGCGGGGCGAAAAGGTCATCCTGGTGCGGAGCGAGACATCGCCCGAAGACGTGCACGGGATGCTGGCCGCAGAAGGGATCCTGACCGCCCGCGGCGGCCTGGTCAGCCATGCAGCCGTGGTGGCCCGGGGTTGGGGCAAGCCGGCCGTGGTCGGCGCAGAGGTCCTGCGCCTGACCGCCCACTCGGTGAGCGTGGGCGACGAGATGCTCAACGAGGGCGACTGGGTGTCGCTGGACGGCGGGGCGGGGATCGTGGTGGCCGGTCAGGTGCCGTTGACTGCGGCGTTGCCCCCGGCGGCCTTCACCACCGTGCTCTCGTGGGCCGACGACATCCGAGCGGGCCACCTGGCGGTGCGGGCCAACGCCGACACCGGCGAGGACGCCGCCAACGCGCGCTCGCTCGGGGCCGAAGGTATCGGGCTGTGCCGCACCGAGCACATGTTCCTGGGCGAGGATCGCCTGCCCGTCGTGCGCCGCATGATCCTGGCCGACACCCGGGCGGACGAGACGGCCGCCCTGGAGGAGTTGCGCCAGGTCCAGCGGGAGGACTTCATCGAGATCCTCGACGCCATGGACGGGCTCCCCGTCACGGTCCGCCTCCTCGATCCTCCGCTGCACGAATTCCTGCCCAGCACCGAAGAGATGGCGATCAAAGACGCCACCGTCGGCCTCACCCCCGAGGAGCGCCGGCTCTACGACGCCGCCTTGTCGTGGAAGGAGGCGAACCCGATGCTCGGTACCCGCGGGGTGCGCCTGGGCGTGGTCAAGCCCGGGCTCTACGCCATGCAGGTGCGCGCGCTCATGGAGGCGGCCCGCCAACGGGTGGTGGACGGCGGGCACCCGATCGTCGAGATCATGATCCCTCTCACGGTCAGCCGGGAAGAGCTGGCGCTGGCCCGGAGCTGGGTCGAAGAGGCCGTGGCCGAGGTGACCGGCGAGGCGGCACCCAGCCGTTCGGAGAGCGCGACCAAGGCCCAGACGGCCAACGGCACGCTCGAGGTGACCATCGGCACCATGATCGAGACTCCCCGGGCCGCCCTACTGGCCGGGGAGATCGCCGAAGAGGCGGATTTCTTCTCCTTCGGCACCAACGACCTGACCCAGATGACGTTCGGCTTCAGCCGTGACGACGTGGAGGGTCGGATGATGAGCGCCTATCTCGAACTGGGCCTGTTGCCCCGGAACCCCTTCGAGGTGGTCGACTTCGACGGCGTCGGGGAGTTGGTTCGCCTCGGCACGCAGCGGGGACGGGCCACCCGGCCCTCGCTCAAGGTCGGCGTCTGCGGGGAGCACGGTGGTGACCCCGAATCGATCGCCATGTTCTACGACGCCGGGCTCGACTACGTGAGCTGCTCACCGTTCCGGGTCCCCGTGGCCCGCCTGGCCGCGGCGCAGGCGGTGCTGGCGGGGGAGAAGCAAAAGACCAGCTGACCTCTGGGGCCGTTGCGACCCGTTCCGGCGGAGGCAGCACCGCGGTACCGTCATCGGATGGGCATTCCCGACGAGGACGTGGCCCAGGTGCGGGCGGCGACCGACATCGTCGCGCTCATCGGTGAGCACGCGGCGCTCAAGCGGGTGGGCCGCCGCTGGACCGGCCTGTGCCCGTTCCACACCGAGAAGAGCCCCTCGTTCAGCGTCAACGCTGAGGAGGGCTTCTACTACTGCTTCGGGTGCCAGGCGTCGGGGGACGCGATCACCTTCGTCCGCGCCACCGAGCACCTCGACTTCGTCGACGCCGTCCGCCTCCTGGCCGACCGGGCCGGGGTCGCCCTGCACGAGGACGCCGAGATCGGAAAGGACCGCAAGCGCCGGACGGACCTTCTCGACGCCATGGAACGGGCGGTGGTCTGGTACCACGAGAAGTTGCTCCGTGCGCCCGATGCCGGGCGGGCCCGGGACTACCTGCGCTCCCGGGGCTATGACGGCGAGGTCGTGCGCCAGTTCCGGCTGGGATGGGCGCCCGACGACTGGGACGCGCTGAGCCGCGCCCTCAAGCTGCCCGAACGGGTGCTCACCGATTCGGGGCTGGGCTTCGTCAATCGCCGCGGCCGGGCCCAAGACGCGTTCCGCGGCCGGGTGCTGTTCCCGATCTGTGATCCGTCGGGACGCCCCGTGGCGCTGGGCGGGCGGATCCTGCCGCCGGTCCCCGGCGAACCGCCACCCGAACGTCCCGAACCGAAGTACAAGAACTCCCAGGAGTCCCCGATCTACTCCAAGCGCCGCACGCTCTACGCGCTCAACTGGGCCAAGCAGGATGTCATCGCGAAGGGCG
>Ga0307372_10001562_pt1 | contig 39753 bp, 42 predicted proteins | sample OX1MG_FD_202533 | JGI IMG/M metagenome (GOLD analysis project Ga0307372, IMG submission 202533) | Soil microbial communities from Risofladan, Vaasa, Finland - OX-1 | ecosystem: Environmental > Terrestrial > Soil > Coastal area > Acid sulfate soil | place: Finland: Risofladan, Vaasa | collected...
AACCCCTGACATCTGGCTTTCTTACGAAATGATATAAGACCAGCGCTCTAACCAGGCTGAGCTATGAGCCCCCAAGCATAATCATATATTCATTAAAGTTTTAATAGTATTACTTATTTTGCGGTGTTGGAATGGATCTTGGAGAGGGGCTCAGAAAGGCGATTGCACGTCTCAGCGGAGCCACCTTGATCGACAGCAAGACGATAAAGGAGTTCAACAAGGAGCTCCAGAAGGCGCTCCTTGGCTCGGACGTTGAGGTCAGCCTTGTCCTTGCGCTTACCAAGAAGATCGAGGAGGCTGCACTCAAATCAAAGCTTCCTACAGATGTAAGCCCCAAGGACTACATCACCAACCTTGTATACGAGGAGCTTGTCAAGCTGATGGGGAAGAAGTTTGAGCCCACAATTGAACCGAAGAGAATACTGCTGCTTGGGCTCTACGGGTCCGGAAAGACGACGACATCAGCCAAGCTCGCGAAGTTCTACCAGGACAGGAGGCTGAGCAGCGCGGTTGTCTGCTGCGACGTCGCAAGGCCAGCCGCATACGAGCAGCTTGAGACGCTTGCAAAGCAGGCGGGAGTCGGATTCTTCGGAATAAAGGGGGAGAAGAGCGTAAAAAAAATCGTGAATGGGGCGGTCGCGGCGCTCAGGGACAAAAAGGTGATAATATTTGACTCGAGCGGAAGGAATGCGCTTGATGGCGAACTGATAGGGGAGCTAAAGGAGATAAACTCTGAGGCAAAGCCGCAGGAGAAGATCCTAGTAATAAGCGCAGACATAGGGCAGGTGGCGGGAAAGCAGGCCAAGGAATTTGACGAGGCGGTAAAGCTCACCGGCGTCATCGTCACAAAGATAGACGGATCCGGAAAGGGAGGGGGGGCGCTTAGCGCGGTCAACGCATCCAACGTAAACATCACATTCACAGGAACTGGCGAGAAGCTCAACTCGCTTGAACTCTACGACTCAAAGAAGTTTGTTGGCAGGCTTCTTGGCATACCCGACATCGAATCGCTCATCATGCATGTGCAGGAAGCGGTGAAGGAGGCAAACATAAAGCCCGAGGAGATGCAGATGCAGGAGCTAAACTTCGACACCTTCTACACGCAGCTAAAGGCGATGTCGAAGATGGGTCCGCTCAAGAACATGCTGGGCATGCTCGGCATGAATGACATGCCAAAGGGGGCACTGGAGGAAAGCGAGGTAAAGCTCAAGAAATATAAGTCTATAATAGGCTCAATGACCCAAGAGGAGAGGTTGAACGAGAAATTGATGCATGATCAGAAGAGAATGAAGAGGGTGGCAGCGGGAAGCGGAAGCACGGAGAAAGACGTCAGGGATCTGTTGAAGGACTTTGCAAACATGAAGAAGATGATGAATGCGTTCCAAAACGACAGGGACATGAAGAGGAAGTTATCAAAGTTCATGCCTAAAATGTAAAAAGAAGAAGAAAGAAAAGAAAACAAAAAAACAAATTCAGTTTATCTCTTTGATTTCTTTCCCTTTCCTTTTGCCTTAGACTTCTTTCCCTTTGATTTTTTCTTTGTAGCCATTTTCTTACCTTTTGGTAATATTTAAAAGGATTATGTCGAAAGATATTTAGATGGACGTTAAATAAACTTGAATTTTCATAAATGATTTTATCGGCAGAAATTTGTAGAAGTGGATTTTTATGACGGAAAAAGAGGTTTTGCAGAAAAAGCTCACGGAACTCGAGAAAGAGTACGCAAAAACGCATCACAACAAGGCGACCAACAAACACCTTGGCATTTTGCGCGCAAAGATAGCGAATACCAAGAAGAAGATGAGTGAGCGCAAGAAGAAATCCGGGAAGGGATTCGTGGTAAAAAAGACCGGGGACGCAACCGTTGCGCTAGTCGGATTTCCGAACGCGGGAAAATCCTCGCTGCTAAAGCTGCTAACAAACGTTGAGTCTAAAGTTGCGGACTACGCTTTCACGACGATAGATGCGATACCTGGAATACTCGAATACAAGGGAGCGAAGATACAGGTTTTCGATTTGCCAGGACTTATCGAGGGAGCACACATAGGAAAGGGAGGCGGTGCGCAGATTGCAAGCGCGATAAGAATAGCGAACCTGATTGTCTTTGTCATCGATTCGGCAAACTCGCAGAATCTCTATGTTCTGCTAAAGGAGCTAAATGACCTTGGGATACACGCAGGCAAGAGCAAGCCAGAGATGCGAATGGAGAAGCTCAACTCCGGCGGAATAAAGATCGAGAACCAGGGATACAAGATACCTGACAATGACACAATAATGAAGATCATAAACGAGTTCGGGATATACAACTGCATAATACACTTTGTCAACAACGCCACCGAGGATGAACTCATTGACTTTTTGGGCGGAAACGACATCTACGTGAATGCGATTGTGGCCCTCAACAAGATTGACGTCAACGAGAAGTACCTGCAGACAAAGGCAGAGGTTGAGAAAAAGACCGGAATGAAGGTTGTGACGATAAGCGCGCTAAAGAACATGAACATCGACCAGCTAAGGGAGGGAATATTCAAGGCGCTGCAGATGAGCAGAATCTACCTAAAGCCAAAGGACGGCTCGGCAGACTTCAACAAGCCGATAATAGTCAAGGAGGGAAGCACGGTCTTTGAGGTCGCAAAGAAGCTCCACTCGGAGATCGCAAAGAACCTGAAGTACGCGTATGTTACTGGAAAGAGCGTGAAGTTCAAGAGCCAAAAAGTTGGCAAGGACCATGCGCTTACCGACGAGGATGTGCTCACTTTGGTCTACCAGAATTAGCGGTCATGGGATTTTAAATTTTAGTTTTTTTCCAAAATGCTTAATAACTTATAATATTCCATAGTACTGGCGATTCGTTTGGGAATAAAATACTGGGAATATGAGGATGCCCCGCTAAGGGAGAAGCTCAAGAACCCAAACGTCAAGGAAGTCGCAAAGATCTATTTTGACAACGAGACCAAGGCATATAGGTTCGCAAAGGCGCTCTCGGAGGTAAAGAAGAAGGGCAATCTGCGCCTAAAGGACTGCAGCAAGGAGCTGCCGCTTGCCACATGGAAGAGGTACCTCGACTTCGGGGTCAATGTGGGAATACTAAAGCACGAGGCAAACGCATACTCCTTCACGGACCGATACTCAAAGCCCCTCAAGAACATCTCGGTCTACATAAAGAGCTGGATAGACTCGGTCAGCGAGGAGAAGATGGAGGTCTTGTTCGCAAATGCGAAGACCGAGAAGCAACAGAAGAGGGGAGGAAGAAGGCAGTTATCCGAGCACCCTGAGAATCAGGTGGCAAGCGATCCGATAGTGGAGCAGGAGGCAAAGAAGGAGGAAGACGAGAACATAGCAGCCTGATCAGCTTTCGCGATGCCACCTTACCCCGTCCTTTGTATCCTCCAGGATTATGCCGTACTTTTCCTTCAGCATATTGCGTATCTCGTCAGATTTCTTGAAGTCCCTTTCGCTTCTTGCGCTTTCCCTCTGTGCAATCAGCTTTTTTATATCGGAATCCGGCTCTGCCTTTGGCACTAAGTGCTTTTCGAACTCAAGCCCCAGGATCTGATCAAACTCGATCATTGCGGCAAGGACGTCCCTTGCATCCTTGGCATTTAGCTTGCCCTTCTCGATTTTCCTGTTTGTCTCGCTTATCAGCGAGTGCATTGCCGAGAGGGCTCCAGGTATGTTGAGGTCGTTTTCCACCTCGTCAAAGAACTTCTTCTTCGCATCCTTGATTACCTTTGCAAACTTTGGATCCGAAGGGCCCGAAGCCTTTATCTCCGAGAGCCTTTGCAAAAAGGAGTACACCCCATTTAGCGTCTTTGCCACATTCGAAATGGAATCGAAAGTGAAATTGAGCTTCTTTCGGTAGTGCGCCGAGATGAGGGCATATCTTATTACCATCGGAGAGAATCCCTTCTTGACAAGATCGCTTATGGTGTAAACATTTCCTATCGACTTTGCCATCTTCCTGCCTTCGACAGTGAGGAAGTTGGTGTGCACCCAGTAATTCACAAACTTCTTTCCTGTCGCAGCCTCCGACTGGGCAATCTCGTTTGTGTGGTGTATCGGAATGTGGTCTATTCCGCCGCAGTGTATGTCGATTGTCTCCCCCAGATACTTCATGCTCATGGCGCTGCACTCAATGTGCCATCCTGGGAATCCCTCTCCCCACTGCGAGTCCCAGATCATCTCGTCGACCTCCTGCCTCTCCCTTAGCCTCCAGACCGCAAAGTCGGTTATGTTCTTTATTTCCGATGCCCTCTCGACCCTTGCGCCAGCCTTGAGGTACTTGTTGAGCTTTGCAAATGTCATTCCCGTGAGCTTCCCGTACTGCTTGAATTTTGAGGTGTCGAAATAGATGCCGGTGTGGACCCTGTAGAGATACTTCTTTTTGTCGAGCTGCTTTGTGAGCGCAAGCATCTCGTTTATGTGCGCCGTGGCCTTTGGCATCGTGTTCGGAGGGAGGATGTTTAGCTGCGAGAGGTCCCTCTCGAATTCGGCGGTGTAGAAGTCTGCCACCTGCCTTGCGCTCTTGTGCTCCCTCTCGGCGGCGAGCTTGACCTTGTCCTCTCCGAGGTTCGCATCGCCCACCAGATGGCCCACGTCCGTGATGTTGACCACGTGGTTCACCTTGTAGCCCCCGTGGATCAGCGCACGCTTTAGTATGTCCTGCTCAAGGTATGTGCGCATATTGCCTATGTGCGGGGCGCTGTACACCGTTGGTCCGCATGCATAGATGCTCACCAGCCCCTTCCTTTGTGGCTTGAAAGTTTGCTTTTTGCGGGCAAGGGTGTTGTATAGAAGAAGCAATCAAGCACCTATCCGTTTATCCCCTTTATCGTCTGGTTGACGATTATTCCTGGGGTCGAGACAGGGCTCTTGCTCTGGTAGAAGTCCCCAATTGCTATGTAGTTTCTGGAGTTGGTGAAGCCCCCGACAACCTGCGCCACTACTTTTATGCTTACGTTCTGGCAAAGCGAGAGTGAGAGAGGGATGCTTGCGTTTAGAAATAGGCTTGTTGGGTATGGATTCCCTGGAATGTTGGTGTTGTAGTGAGTGACCACAACAGGAGTGTCGTTTTGAAGTATCTGCACATAGATCTGCTCCTGCTCAGGGGAGATTATCTTGAAGTTGAGGTACGGCTCCACAACCTTGAACTGGAATGAGGTCAGGTTTCCTGGCTGAATCCCTATTCCGCCATGGTATGTGCTGGCGAAGAAGGTCCCATCGTATCCCGTCCAGGTGTGGTTGTAGTATGCTGAGACGTTCGGCTCATTTGCGTATGTGAGGTTGAACGGCACAGACCCAAATCCTCCTCCCGTCTGATTCCACCCGATGTATGTTCCTGTCGCAAAGTCCCCGTTGAATATCGGAACGCTTGAATCTGTGGAGAGGCAGCTGCCCTGAGGTATCGTTGTGGTAGAGGTTGATGTGGTGTTGACTGCTATTGTTGTGGTCACAACTGTGTTTTGCGGGATTGTGGTGGTTGTCTGCGGAGAAGTGCGCCCGTAATAGCTAAAGTATGTGAAGATTATTATTGCGGCAAGGAGCACTACAAAGACCAGAATTGATTTCTGCATTAGACCACGATAATCTAATGGGTGTGCATGAGAATTATTTAACCCTTTCGCAATCGGATTTGGGGATCCGGACGGTCGGGTTGGAGTCTTAGTGCAGCTAAAAGAGCCAATGTATATAAACTTTTTTGTATATAACCTATTTATTCTAACGTGCGTGGTTAGAGGTAGTGCTGGTTTTAGGTGAATATTTGGTAAACGACAAGGAACATTCGATAATATCCTATGAGAACTTGCTAGTACCGAAACACGAAATTTTGAGCGACGCTGAGGCAAAGAAGGTGCTTCAGGAGCTAAACACCACTGCTGAAAAGTTGCCGAGGATTCTTAGCGACGATCCAGCACTGGGGGGAAAGGCAAAGAGAGAGCAGATCGTAAGGATACACAGACAGGACACGGCGGGGAACAAGTATCTTTACTACAGAATAGTAATTGAAGGTTAAGTTAAGAGGTGCTTGAATGAGCAATGAATTGATAGACTCCTATATTACACCAAACGCGCTTTTGCAGCATCAGATCGAGAGCTTCAACAGGTTCCTAGACTTCGGGCTCCAGAAGATTGTAGACAAGCAGTCATCGATCGAGCCAAACGTGGAAGGGTTCTCTCTCAAGCTCGGAAAGATAAGGCTCGACAAGCCATCAATCATCGAGGCGGACAGCTCAAGGAGAAACGTTCTTCCTAACGAGGCTCGCCTCAGAAATCTAACTTACGCAGCTCCTATGTTCCTCGAATTTGTACCAGTGGTAAGGGGAATCGAAAAGCCGGCGTCCTACGGAGAGGTCTTTGTCGGAGAGTTGCCTGTTATGCTTCGAAGCAGCATCTGCCACATAAAGACAATGACAAGATCGCAGCTGCAGGAGAACGGAGAGGACCCGGAAGACCCAGGAGGATATTTCATAATCAAAGGCACGGAGCGAGTTTTGATAGGACTTGAGGATCTTGCCCCAAACAGAATAATGACGACAAAAGAGAAGGGGAACTCAGAAGTGGTCAGCAAGGTGTTCTCAACCGCAGCAGGATTTAGGGCAAGGTGCGTTGTCACAAGGGACACCCACGGAAACCTCAGCGTAAACTTCCCGACAGCACCGAAGCCGATAAACTTTGTGATGATGCTCAGGGCACTTGGCCTGCAGACAAAGGAGATGCTTGAGATCGCATCAGACATCCAGGCGGTAAAGAACGACATTCTACTTAACATCGAGGTCAACGAGGCAAGCGAGATCGGCCCTACAGAGGCTGCGCTTGAGATCGGAAAGCTCGCCGCTCCCGGCCAGGCAAAAGAGTACCAGCAAAAGAGAGCCGAGACCCAGATTGACACTTACCTACTTCCGCACCTGGGAACCGACCCTGCAGCAAGAAAGGAAAAGGCACGGTACCTAATCGAGATGGCAAAGAAGGCCTCGCTTGTCTCAAACAAGTACGTAAAGCAAGACGACAAGGACCACTACGCAAACAAGAGGGTCAAGTTCGCAGGAGAGCTCATGGAGGAACTCTTCGCATATGCATTCAGATTCTTCGTGAAGGACGTAAAGTACCAAATAGAGAGGACAAGCGCAAGGGGAAGGAAGATGACGATTCAGACGATAATCAGCCCAGACACGCTCACGGAAAAGATAAACTACGCGATGGGAACGGGGACATGGGTCGCAGGACAGACGGGAGTTTCACAGGTTCTTGACAGGACGAATTTAATCAGCACATACACACACTTAAGGAGAATAAAATCTCCGCTAGCGAAGAAGCACCCTCACTTCAGGGCAAGGGACGTGCACGGAACCCAGTGGGGAAAGATCTGCCCATCCGAGACCCCAGAAGGTCAGGAGGTAGGACTCACAAAATACCTTGCAGTAATGGCAAAGGTGACTGTCGGCGCTGATGAGAAGCTTACCGAGCAGAAGCTCAGGGAGATCAGCAAGATAGAGGAAATATAAGTGGTCTTATGGCAAAAAGAAGCATCAACGAAAAATGTTACGTTTACATAAACGGAAAGATCCTCGGATACGTCAAGGACGGAAAGACGTATACAAAGGAGATAAGGACAGCAAGAAGGACAGGGGTTCTCTCCGGAGAGATTAACGTAGCGTTTGTTCCAAAGCTCAACGCGGTGCACATCAACACCGACAACGGAAGAATCAGAAAGCCATACATAATCGTTGAGGGAGGAAAGTCAAAGCTCACTCCGGACCTCATGGACAAGCTGCGAAAGAAGGAGATCGACTTCAACTACTTGCTCAGACACGGAATTGTAGAATTCCTTGACGCAGAAGAGGAGGAAAACACGCTTGTGGTCTTCAAGGAGAAGGACATAACGGATGCGACAACGCATGTGGAGGTCGACACAACATCGATTTTCGGATTCACGCTGAACATGTCCCCGTTCCCGGAGCACAACAACGCGGCAAGACACGCAATGCTTTCTAACTTCATCAAGCAGAGCCAGGGACTCTACGCGACAAACTTCAACTTGAGGTTTGATTCCAGATCGTATTTGCTATTCTACCCACAGGCCCCGATCGTCTCGACTTCGGTCTACAAGTCGGCGCACATGGAGAAGCACCCGAGCGGGCAGAACTTCATAGTCGCGCTTTCCACTTACTACGGATACAACATGGCAGACGCCATTGTCCTCAACAAGTCTGCGGTGGACAGGGGACTTGGAAGAAGCATGTTCTACAAGACATACAGCGACGAAGAGAGAAGGTATCCAGGAGGACAAAAAGACGTCTTCAAGGTTCCACCTGCAACGGCAGAGGGATATTTGGGAGAGCACGCATATTCAAAACTCAGCGAGGACGGAATCATCGAACCTGAGACAATAGTTGACGAGGGAGACGTTCTAATCGGAAAGGTCGCGCCGCCAAGGTTCCTTGAGGAAAGCATCAGCGCATCAGGACTCGAAGAGAAGATAAGAGACGACTCAACGACCCTCAAGGCAGGAGAGAAGGGAGTCATCGACAGCGTCGTATTCACGGAATCAACTGGCGCGACAAAGGTCGTCAAGGTCAGGATAAAGAGCCTGCGAATCCCCGAGAAGGGAGACAAGTTCGCAAGCAGACAGGGACAGAAGGGAGTTGCCGCATACATTGTTCCTCAGGAAGACATGCCATTTAACGAGCAGGGAATAGTGCCGGATTTGCTGCTGAACCCACATTCGGTTCCAAACAGACTCACTTTCGGGCATTTGCTTGAGGAGCTCGCAGGAAAGGCTGGAGCGCTCTCAGGAAAGATAATTGACGGAACAGCATTCGCAGAGAAGGGATCGGAGCGAATCGAGCAGTACGGAAAGACGCTTGAGGAGCACGGCTTCGACAAGTTCGGGGATGAGACGCTGTATGATGGAATAACGGGAAAGAGGTTCCAGGCAAAGATATTCAACGGAGTTGTTTACTACAACAGGCTCTACCATATGGTCTCAAACAAGCTGCAGGTCAGAAGCAGAGGTCCTGTCCAGATTCTCACCCACCAGCCAACGGAAGGAAAGGCAAGGCAGGGAGGACTCAGATTCGGGGAGATGGAACGAGACGTACTCGTCGGATACGGAGCGAGCCTTTTGCTCAAGGAGAGACTTTTGGACCAGAGCGACAAGGCGGCGGTACTCATCTGCAAGGACTGCGGAAACATAGGATATTACGATTACATCAAGAGGACGGTGGTCTGCCCGATCTGCGGCGGAACGGCAATGTCGGAGGTTGAGATAAGCTACGCCTTCAAGCTGCTGCTCGACGAAATAAAGTCGATGCACATCTTCCCTGCGATGAAACTAAAGGAGTGATAATTATGCAAGCGGAAATAATAGATTATGTAAAATTCGGAATCCTCTCTGTCGACCAGATAAGGAGGCTCAGCGTCGCAAAGCTCACCGTGCCGGACACCTACAACGAGGACGGATACCCAATCGACGGGGGACTTCTCGACCAGAGACTCGGAGTAATCGACCCGGGACTGATCTGCAAAACATGCGGAGCAAGGGCAAAGGTCTGCCCTGGACACTTCGGACACATTGATTTGATCAGGCCGGTAATCCACTCAGAATTCTCAAAGATAATCTACCTTCTGCTTCAATCAACTTGCCAGCAGTGCCATAGGATACTGCTAAACGACGAACAGGTCGGAGAGATAGCAGGCAAGGTGAAGAGCATAATCGAGACCGAGATAACGGAGATAAGCGTCGGAACCGAAAGCGAGAGGATGGATGAGAGAGACACGATGTTCAAAAAGCTCAAGAGCATAAAGAAATGCCCTTACTGCGTTGCAGTACAGCAGAAGGTGAAGTTCGAAGCCCCTACATACTTCTACTTCGGAGAGGTTCGACTAAAGCCGGATGAAATAAGGGACATGCTCGCAAAGGTGACAAGCGACGACCTCAGGACGCTTGGAATAGACCCTGCGACAAGCAGGCCGGAGTGGCTGATCATATCGGCGCTTTTGGTACCTCCGGTAAATGTAAGGCCATCGATCACACTTGAATCTGGAGAAAGAAGCGAGGACGACCTAACGCACAAGCTGGTCGACATCATGAGAATCAACCAGAGGCTTGAGCAGAACATTAACGCAGGTGCACCTCAGATAATCATCGACGACCTCTGGGAACTTCTGCAGTACAACGTAACCACATACTTCAACAATGAAACTCCGGGAATTCCTCCGGCAAGGCACAGGAGCGGAAGGGCGCTCAAGACTCTTGCGCAGAGGCTCAAGGGAAAAGAGGGAAGATTCAGATACAACCTGAGCGGAAAGAGAGTCAACTACTCGGCAAGAACAGTCATCTCGGTAGATCCTTATCTTAACATCGACCAGGTAGGAGTCCCGCTTGAGATTGCAAGCAGGCTCACAGTCCCATTCTTTGTCACAGCATGGAACCTTGAGAAGGCAAAGGAGCTTTCAGCATCAAAGGAGTACCCGATGGTGATGGGGCTGACAAGCAAAGACGGGAAGAGAAAGAGAATCACTGACACAAACAGAGAAGAAGTCCTTAAGACAATACAGGTAGGGGACATACTCGAACGGCAGGTATCTGACGGCGATATCGCACTATTCAACAGACAGCCATCGCTTCACAGGGCATCGATCATGATGCACAGAGTAAAGGTGCTTCCTGGAAGGACATTTAGGCTCAATTACTGTACAACGCACCCGTACAACGCCGACTTCGACGGAGACGAAATGAACTTGCATATACCTCAGACGCTTGAGGCGCAGGCAGAGGCGGAATACCTCATGTCGGTAAAGGACCAGGTGTTCTCCCCAAGAAACGGAGAGGCAATCATAACAAACAACGAGGACGGAATCACCGGAATGTATCTGCTCACAAACGATGCGACAAGACTAAGCAAGGAGGACGCATCTTATCTGCTCAGCATTGGAGAGATTTACGAGCTGCCAACGCCGGACAAGAACGGAATGTACAGCGGAAAGGACATCTTCTCGATGCTTCTCCCGAAGGGAATAAACTTCGAGCAGAAGACAAAGAGGGGAGTCATCAAGATAAAGAACGGAAAGCTCATCGAGGGGGTTCTCTCGAAGGGAAGCTTCGGAGGGGGAAGCAAGCTCATGGCGAAGATCTCAATTGACTTCGGAAACGACGTGCTCAAGGACTTCATCTCGCTTGCCAGCAGGGTCAGCTATGCGTATGCTACAACCCACGGAATCACGGTCGGAATAAAGGAGTACCTCATCACCGACAAGATTGCGGCAAGCAGGGACAAGATAGTCAAGGACACATTCGCAAAGGTCGCAGACCTAATCGTCCAGTACAAGGCAAAGAAGCTCGACGCGCTCATCGGATACACGCTAAAGCAGTCGCTTGAACAGATGATTATGGCAGAGCTCGACAAGGCAAGGGAAAAGGCGGGAGAGGAAATAGTCGCAAACACGCTTCCGGGCAACCACGCAATCACCATGGTAAATGCAGGATCAAGAGGTAGCATCCTCAACCTCGTGCAGATGAGCATGTTGCTAGGGCAGCAGGCCACATCGTCCGGAGGAAGAATCAAAAGGGGATACTACACAAACAGAGTGCTTCCGCACATAACACCTGGCGACATAACGCCTGTGGCAAAGGGATTCGTCACCTCGAGCTACTACATGGGATTCGAGCCGATTGACATGTACATGCATGCGATTGGATCTAGAACCTCGGTAGTGTACAAGGCGATGCTTACTGCAAAGTCAGGTTACCTGCAGAGAAGGCTCATCAACGCGCTTCAGGACTTCCAGGTGGAGAAGGACTTCACAGTCAGGGACGTCCATGGAAACATAGTGCAGACAAGCTACGGAGGGGACTCAATTGACCCGACGATGATTGATCTGTCGATAGTATCTGAGATGGAATGATTATATGGCAACAAAAAAGAACTTTCTTGTAACCCCGGGAGAGCCGGTAGGAGTTATTGCAGCGCAGTCGATTGGAGAGCCAGGAACGCAGATGGTCCTGAGATCCTTCCACTACGCAGGAGTCGCATCCTCGATTGCAACCTCTGGGCTTCCAAGGCTGGTTGAGATAGTCGACACAAGAAAGAAGCCGGCAACCCCATTCTCCTATGTTTACCTGAAGGGAAAGGCTGCAAAGGACTTTGATGCCGCAGAGCAGATAGTCAAGAAGATCAGCGAGGTAAGGGTCAACGACGTCATAAAGAGAATCCTTGAGAATTTCTCCAAGGGAACAATCATGATCAGGCTCGATGAGCAGAAGCTTGAGGCAAACGAGCTTACTGCAAAGGGAATCGCATCGAAGATCGAGAAGCTCATCAAGGCGGAGTGCACTGCGCAGGGCAACAGCCTTCTGATAAAGACGCACACGAAGGCGGCAAAGCAGACAAGGGCGATGGCAGTTCAGATAGGAAAACTCACGGTAAACGGAATCGAGAACGCAGGAAGGGCGGTCATCAAGCAGGACAAGAAGACCGAGGAGTTCTACTTGGTCACAAACAACAGCAACATCGGCGCGATAATGCAGGTTGATGGAGTCGACACGTCGAGGATCTACACAAACGACATCTTCGAGATGTACAGAATCTTCGGAATCGAGGCTGCGCGAAACACAATCGCAAAGGAGCTAAACATTGTGCTCAGGGAGCAGGGAATCAACGTTGACGAGAGGCACCTATACATACTCGCTGACGCCATGTCCGCAAGCGGAAGCATCAAGAACGTCGGAAGACGGGGACTGAGCGGAGAAAAGGAGTCAATATTCGCAAGGGCTGCATACGAGGAAACAATCAAGCACCTAATCAATGCAGCCGCGTTCGGAGAGAGGGATGACATGAAGGGAGTTACCGAGAACGTGCTTGTAGGAAAGCAGATCGGCCTCGGAACAGGAACAGTGACGCTTGCAATCAAGAAGGAGGACATCTCAAAGATCAGCGAGAAGAAGGGAAAGAAATAATAAGACGCAAAGCGCAGCTATAACGTTTATTTATTGGTGAAAAAATGCAAGAGAGACCATTTGACCTTTTGAACAAGGCAATAGGACAGCAAGTTTTGATAAGGCTGAAGAACGGCACCGACATGAGGGGCAAGGTTACGGCATTCGACATACACATGAACATAGTGCTCGACAACGCCGAGGAGATTGAGGACGGAAACCTCAAGACCAAGCTTGGCACGATTCTGCTCAGGGGAGGAAACATACTCTTCGTTTCGCCGGCATAATCGCTTCGGACTATGATTTTTAACACGGTGTAGCTGTGCTTTTGCACAAGAGGACAATGTTTAATATAGACTTGGAATAAATACTTCTCTATGGGCTCCTGGCGCAACGGTAGCGCGCCTGCATGGCATGCAGGAGGTTGCGGGTTCGAATCCCGCGGAGTCCACATTTCGATCAAAGTGGCGAGCTGCGTTTATTAAATAAACAAACATTCGCTAACGCTTAATAATATAAACGAACAAAAGCAGCTATGGCCTTGGTGGTGTAATGGCTGCACGGGGGACTGTGGATCCCCTAGTCCGGGTCCGATTCCCGGCCTAGGCCCTTTAATCGAACTCTTCCACTAAACAGTAGCCTTTTTATAGCGAGTTGAGATATATACTTGGCGGTAATATGGTAGAAGCATATTGTATGAAATGTAAGGAAAAGAGAGAGATGAAGGATGTCAAGGAAGTCACAATGAAGAACGGCAAGCAGGCAAAGTCGGGCGTCTGCTCTGTTTGTGGCACAAAGATGTTCAAAATCGGAGGTTAAAGTTACCTTTCGCTCTATTGTTTTTGGGGTTCAACCCCTCATTTTTAATATTATTTATTTTAAATTCTAATTTTAAAGTTACAATCAAGTAATTCCAACAAATTCGCCTTCACCGGAGTTAAGAAAATTAAGTTGCGATAAATAGACTCCGTAATCGGAGGTTAGAGAATCTGGGGCTACGTAATTCGAGAAGCTTTCTAAACCAATAATTAAGCTAGATATCGCCATATTCTTATTAATCTGCAAACTCGCAGAGGTATAACTGGAGAAGTTTGATGTCAACGAAATTACTAGAAAAATTGTAGAAATTAGTATTAACCCATAATAAGAGATTTGATCACCCTAAGGAAACGCATATTGTCTGGTTAATTTTATTCTGAACAAATGGAAAACATGCGGATTTTAAGGTGCCGGTGGAATTGCCGATTGTTGAACCGTTAACTTGCAAGGAAACTGTCTTTAAATCTAATATTTTCGTGTACTGGTTGAGATAAAACATTGTACAAGAGGGATTATTCTGTAGAATGCAGTTTCGCACTATGCTGTTTGAATTTATCTGCTGGGCAATGTCATAGATGGCGGCAGAATCCCTAAGATTAATTAAACCATTGTAGGCGCTTGAAACAAGCTCATTTGTTTGCTCGGCATAGAAGGTGACAAAGGAAAGTACAAGTAGTAATGAAACAGCGGATTCTATAGAGGCAAATTGAATTTTCATAGGCTCACTTTGAAATAAGATTTATTGTTGATCCGAGATAGGAGACTGTGCCGTCTCCAAAGGTTATCCCATTAACCGTCGCATTTATTTGATAGGAAAACGGCGAGCTAGCCATGCAGGTGTAGTTTGAATCGGAGTAGGAGCATGCGGAATTTTGAGATCCTGTGATGTTCATCAGATTATTTGATGCCTTTATGTAAGCAGATACTGCAGATTCAATGGAAGATTGGATGTCGCTTGATACATACGATTGATTGTAGAAACTCAGCGTGTTGTAGAGGTTGTTTTTTGCTTGGAGATACTGGCCATATTCGAACTGATTGACAACTGTTTCGTTCCCATTATTTGAAAGGAAATTAGAATTAAGCATTGGGGCAGGGCTAAATGATGATTCGACCTCTGCACTCCCAACCGCGTTATTCCCTAAGAATAACTCAGAAGAAGAATTGTTTGAAAGATTTGATGATAGATTTATGGAGTTGTAGTATAGCCCAAGTTTGAAGGAATATTTGAGACGGTATTTGGAGGGATCGGTTGAGGATAATCCATAATCAGTGCTTGTTGGAACTATGCAGGTTGTTGCGGTATAGTAATTGCTGGTGGAATAGCAATAGCTTGAGAATACGGAATAGGACCAGGCATTGGCGGTTCCGCATTGCTGCCCAATACCAGTAGGACCGAACATGCCTGCGTAAGTGCAATGGCCAAATTCACTAATGCTTTCCACTTTACCATCGTTCACTAACCCATAGATTATTGTCTCATTTCTGCTTCCTATGTAAGCGCTTAGGCTTGCCCCAGAAACTTGGGAAGTTGAATCGGAGGAATATGTTGTTAGTGACAGTGTACGCTTTTGCTCTGCACCATTGCAGCCATAATTATAACTTAAATTTATGAGGCCAAATCCGGCTAGCAGAGGGGTAAAATAAAGCGGAACTATGCTTAGGCCATTAACTGCAAAACTCATCGAGTTTTGAGGGAAATACAGCGATTGGGAGGTTATTGCTATGCTTAGTGAGCCATTATCGCAGCCAAATGTGGCAATCTCCATTCGGTTAGGCTTGCCTAATGTAGAATTTTGAGGGAGATAAATTAGGACCTGTGGAGTAGTGGGGCTCGGACTAAGAGAGGCGTTGCCTTGAAGTGCATTCTTGGATAAGATTTTGCTCAAAAGCTGGTTACTGCTTGCTAAGTTCCCTTTGTATAGAACAATAGTGCTAAGGCTAAGCAAACTTATCACACTAAGTATTATAAGAAACTCTAAACTAGCCTGCATTCTCATTCTTTAGCACCATTAAATAGGAATTATTCTCGATGTCCACAATCCTGCAGACGTATTTTCTAGAGCACAGAGCTGAGGTGGTATTTGTGATCTTGGTAATTGTCAGATTAATCTGATTGAAACTGGAGAAGTTGCTTGATGCACTAAGGAATGTGGTGTAATTAAGATTGAGGGAATTAAGCATCTGCACCAGCAGCTGGGATTTGGAGTAAAGCTTTAGCTCTCCGGACTGCATCTGGGCAAGGGAGTTGAGCTGGACAACATAGCCATGGAAACTCCCGAATAAAAGCAGAAATGAGGCAAAAACTATCGGTATGGAGATCATGGCATCTAGCGATACAATAAGCGCTTTATGGTTCAGCATATTGCAACACCTGGAGTTATGCAGTTTGCACAAGAGGCAAGCAACTGCGAAGCGGAGGAGGCGGAAGAACATGAGTACTCCTTTAGAAAGTTCAGAGAGGTTTGCGTAAATGAGTTCGATCCCTTAAGCCAGACTAGAGAAACCACTGATAGGGAGAGTGCTAGAGACATTAGGATCAGCAGTTCAAGGCTTATCTGTGCGTTCATCAACCCACCCTAAGCAATTCTGCTTTCCCAGAGGCATATTGGATGTTGAATTTACCAATCTGGCCGTCAGGGCAGAAAGTATTCTGGGCAATATCAATCTCCCCAATAAGGCTGAATTTGCCATAATTGGTGGATAGTGTTTCTGCGCTGAAGGATGAATTGCATATGCCATGCGGCAAAAACCCCGAAAAATTTAGGCTCGACCCGGATAGAAGTGCATCATTTATCGTGCTTGTAAATACCGAAATCGCATAGTAACCCATTGAATTTCTTAGATTTTGTGCTGCTGAGGAAAAAACACCGGTTGCAAAGAGCAAAGAAAGCCCGGCTAGGGAGAGGTAGATGAGGAACTCCAGTGATAGCTGCCCCTTCTTCATCTTCACACGCTGTTGCTTGCCAAAGTCGCAAGTTCGTGGGAGATTGCGCCGCTTATGCTGCTGTTGCTCCCGTTGACCAGCACTGTGGTGACCGCTGCCCCCTTTAGCTTCACGACCATCGCAAGTGCTACGGCTACGACCAAGCTGGCGGCAGCCAGCATCATGATGTACTCTAGCGAGCCTTGCCCCTTCATAGACTTGGCGACTGCCAGAAGGGCCTGCACCTCCACTGCAAAGTTTATTCTTGCGTTCATTTTTTCACCTATATAGCGTAAGAGGAGAATGTGTAAGCGACTGTCTGAAGAATGCACCCGAAAAGTGCCATCGGAAGGGAGTCTCTCAAAAGCGAGACGATGGTTCGTGCTGGCTTTAGCAGCGAATTTGTTATCAGAGTGGCGATGACTATGTAGCCCATGCCGATCAGTCTTAGACCGTTCACAATCGTGCCTGCGGAGATACCTGTGAGGGAGCTTCTCACTATGCTCGCAGTTATACCGCTAAAGAGTGGAAAAAAGAAAACTATGCCGACCAGAGATAATATCTGCATTCCATTCACTTTGGACCGTATCTTGTTCTCTTTTTCCATTTTGGCGTCCATCCACTCCGCAAAATCCTCCAGATTCTTGCTTATATCCGTCCCGGTGATTATCCCGATATGGATAATTTTGAGTAATATGTTGAGGTTGGTTTCTGTAAATGGGCTTTTTTCCAATCCCTCCGCATTGGAAAGTAGATACCTTTTTGCCAGGATTGCAATTCTTTTGTATTTCAGGTCCCCACCCGAACTGATCTCCAGCGATTTGAGCGCCGAATTTCCCTTCCTATAATTCGCAAGTAGATTAACAGCCAGGGAAGATATCTCGGCATCGCTAAACGAATCTTTCTTTCCGAACTTCATCCTAAGATTAAATAGTTTAAGTTGTTTCAACAATCAATCTCCTAGAGAAAAGTGTGCTACTAAGTGCGTAGATGGATGGTACCACGATAAGAATCATCAGTGATATGAAAAGAAGCCCAGTCTGTGAAGGAGATATTACTGATGTGCCTACAAAAATGAAGAGCAAAAAGGAGGGCAGTAGAGTCGAGAGGAACATATTTATGGTGGAATTTCTCTGAAGAGAATCTAGAGCTATTGAGCTGCCCCTATCTCTTGCCTTGGAGTATAGAGATAGGAATTTCCTAAGGCTATTGTGAAGCACATTATCTTGAGAAAAATCAAAGTTGGAGTTTACAGAGTGCAACTTGAATAGGTCCCCTAAAGCTTCACCTAGCGACCTTCCAAGCCTGATTTGTCTCTTTACGGATTCAAATCCTGTTTTCACCTCAGTAACTGTTGAACTTTCAATGATGTAGGAGAGGCTCCTTTGGTAAGTATTCCCTTTCGAGCGGTAGTGGAGAAACTGAAAAAGCGAGTCGACTAGTGCGCTTTCTCTAATCTTTTTTGAGTATATGCCACGTAGATAGTCATCGCAGAGAAAGTAAATGGAGCAGGAGATGGTTGCAATTGCAAGCAGGATGATGCTTAGCAGGAGATCTGAGGGCTTGTTTAGGTAAATTAGCAAAAGTGCTAGACTAATGGAGGCAGCAATTGCAAAGAAGTGTTTGGTGTTCATTTCCCCACGTTGTAGCGGTATATGCATTCTGTAAGTTCTAAGGTGGATTTTGAATTGGAGCAGATCTCTTTTAGAAATTCTGCACGTTTTTTGAGCTCCCTAATTGCCAGTGCTTTTGTTATTCCATTATTTGCGGAGTATTTCCCAACCACCTTAGATTCCTTGAGAAGATTTGGGTTGATTGTGGAATTGAGCGAAACGGACTCGATTTTTACCATATCCTCTCCGACCTGTATGCCCCCATCTAATATCTCCGCTCTGCTTAACCATTTGTACTCCGCAATCTCCCCTATCTCCCTGCAGTCAACTCCTTTGTTGCTCATCTGTATCGAGATATCTAGAGAGCTTATTGCCTGAGGGTCAACGGCCATGGGGCGAACGAGCAGCCTTTTTATCAGAGACATCTCCGAATCGTTGCTGTGCATTGTCGTAAAGAATGGTATCCCCAGATTCGCGCCGGCAAAGAGCTCCTTGGCCTCATCGCCACGCATTTCGCCAACTATGAGCAGGTCAGGACGCATCCTCAGCGCGTTGATTACCTGCTCTTTTGTGGAGATGGAGTTCTTCTGCTTTGAGCCGTAGAGTGAGACAATGCTAGAAACATTTGAATAGAATTTGAGCTCATTGACGTCTTCTTCTATGGTTATTGCTCTAAGATACCTAGGCACAAAGGACAATAATGATATCAACATTGTTGTCTTCCCACTTGCCGGAGCCCCTGATATGATTATGTTTGATCTGACCTCTATTGCCATCCAAAGATAGGCAAGCTCATCGAAATTTGTGGTTTTGCTACTGAGTAGATGTTCGATGTTTGTTTCTTTTCTGCCGTTGAGCCTGATTGTGGCGCATGCCCCGCTTATCGAGTACGGTTTTATCTGGGCATGAAGCCTTGACTCCCCAACCTGCGCGTCGATTATTGGCGTTGATTCGTTGAGCTCCTTGTCTGAATCGTAAATGAATCTGTTTATGGTGATTCTAAACTGCTCCTCGCTGTTGAATCTGAGGTTGGTGGTGCACCTGCCATACCTTGAATGATATATACAGATTAGGCCCGTGGGGGAGTTTATCTCTATCTCTTCAATATTGCTTCTGTCCTCGAGCAGAATGCTTATCGGGCCGTATCCCACAGTATCGTATGCTACAAGCAGAGCAAGCTTTGCAGCGCGATCTAGAGGCATGGATTTGGACAATTCTGCAATCGCAATGTTTTTCGCTGCCTCAAAATCCCTGAAATCATTCAGCTCCTTCTTACTCAACTCTTCTATTACGGAAAATTTTGTCAGTTCCAGCAGTTCCGCCTCATTTTTCTTGATTTCGTCCAAATCCGGGCAGAGAAGGTATCGATTAATTCCTTGAAGCTTTACCAAATCCCTTTTGATTTGCAGGTTTATCTCCTCTTGTTTCGAGGAGTGAGGGGTAAATTCGAGAGCAAAGCTCAATTTTTCCCTTTGCGTTTGTATTTGTGGCTTTTGACGGGCCTTCCAGAATTGAATATTTACCATAAATATCAATTGATTTACTTAAGTATAAGTTATATACTAAGATATACAGAATAAGATATATATACCTTCCTAAAAGACGCTCAAAAAAAGAATTTTTGTTGCGCTGCATAAACAAAATATACGTTTATAAAACTTGATGGGTTATGTATACATATGCCAGGAAAGGAGAGAGAAAAGGACGAAATCTGGAAGATAAGAAAGCTTCTCAGCAGGCCTAATTACGCAGTCCTAAAGCTCTTAATGGAGAAATCCCCACGAACGACAAGGGAGCTCTACCAGAAGCTTGGCGGCAGCTTCACGCGAAAGACGCTCATCATCACGCTCAGGGACCTCTCAATGCAGCTAAACGTGCTGCAGCCCACCCACATACGGACGGACAGGGGCTACGGGCTTGGTTACATACTAAATCCGAAACTCAAGGAGATAATAAAGTCCGTTGAGAAGTTCGAGAAGATAGTGGAGAACCTCGGAGAGAACTGATCGCCGCCAAAGCGGGTTGATTTTATGATAACAAAGAAGCCATACCTCATATCCGAGATAATAAAGGAGACTCCTGAGGTGAGCATCTTCAGGTTCAAGGCACAGGATAACTCCACTCTCGGCTTTGACGCGGGAATGTTTGTAATGCTCTACTACAAGAACCCTGAGACGGGAGAGGAGATAGGAAGAGCGTTCTCACTTGCGTCCAAGCCAGACGACCAGTACCTCGAGTTCGCAATCAGCATGATACATGGGAGGTTCACCTCAAAGCTAGACACCGCAAAGGTTGGCGACATCTACTATGTGACTGGGCCTCACGGACAGTTTAAGTACGACCCGAACCAGAACAAGAAGGTTCTATTTGTTGCGGGGGGCACGGGCGTTGCGCCGTTCCTCTCAATGCTCAGGCTCATTGAAGAAAAGAAGCTTGACACCGACATAAAGCTGCTCTACAGCATGCGATTCACAACAGAAACAATCAGAAAGGACGAGCTTGAGGGCTACAAGAAGAGCCTCAAATTCGAGATGACAAGGAGCGTCACAAGAGAGCAGAACGTGCCGGAATGGGACGGAGAGTACGGACATGTCGATGCAGCAATGATCTCAAGGCATGTTGCCGACCCTAAGGAGAGAACGTGTTATGTCTGCGGGCCGCTAAAGTTCACAAAGGCAATTGAAGCAGCACTGGTAGAGCTTGGAGTCGACAAGGCGAACATAAAGGCGGACGTCTGGGGAGAATAATCAGGACTCCTGCCCTGCGATGTAGAGGATTATTGCCTTTTCGATTAGAAGCTTATTCTTTGCCTGCTCAAATGCTATGCTCTGCTTTCCATCTAGAACATCCCCTGTTATCTCCTCGCCCCTATGTGCTGGGAGCGGATGCATTACAACCGCCTTTGAGTCTGCCATCTCTAGAACCCTCTGGTTGATCTGATATGGCATGAAGAGCTTTCTCCTCAGATCAGCCTCGGCCTCCTCCCCCATGCTAACAAAGGTGTCCGTGTAGAGCACATCAGAGCCCTCTACCCCTTCGGCCAAATCATCAAATAGCTTAACGATCCCGTACTCCTTTGCCTTTGAGACGAATTTAACGTTCGGAACATTTGCCTTGGGCCCGATCAGGGCGATCTCCATTCCCATCATCGCGCCTGCAATCATAAGAGAGTTGAAGGTGTTGTTTGCCGTGTCGCCGAAAAGCGCCATCTTGAGGCCCTTGAGCCGTCCCTTCGCCTCGCGTATGGTGTATAGGTCTCCCAGCGCCTGCGCAGGATGCTCCTGATCCGTCAAGGCATTGATGACAGGAACGGTGGAGCTCTTTGCTATCTCAAGCAGCGTCTCGTGCTTGTAGAGCCTGCAGATTATAAAGTCGACGTAGCTGCTAAGCACCTTTGCGGTGTCACTCCATGTCTCCCCCCTTGAGAGCTGGGTTGTAACGGGGTCGATGTAGATGTAGTTGCCACCTAGCTGCGCCATGGCGACCTCAAATGAGATTCTCGTCCTGGTCGACGGCTTTTCGAAAAGCAGAACCGCGATTGCGCCAGGTTTTAGTGCAAGCTCGCACTTTCCCTCCCTGAGCTCGTCTGCAATCTTGAAGATCTCCTCAATCTGAGACTTGGAGAAATCCTCAACGCTAAGGAAATTCATCATAGTCTAACCAAACAAATAGCCGAATCCGCCCTCTGCCTTCTTCTGCTCCTCAGCGATGTTTGAGATGACTTTTTGTTCCGTCTCGGGGTCGGCGCGCACGATCCCCTCGATCTGCGCCTTTAGCTTCTTGTCCGCCTTCTCCTGGAAGTCATCGTTTGCGTTTATGTATAAGTAGACCTTCTGCGCGTCAAGCCCAAGGGCCGCGCCCTCCTTAATCATGCAGTCCTGCCTTGCGAAGATGACATTTGCCATCTCGTCGGCGCGGAGCTTCTCGAGGTCCTCCTCCTTTATTGCGTTGTCAAGGTATGGATCGTAGTTGATCAGCTTCTTTAGCTCAAGCTGCTTTGAGGCGTCTGCGATGTACACTCTTGCGGGCATGCTCTCACTTGAGTAGCTTTGCGTTCACGCTGCCTTCCCTTCCTGCGCGGTTGGTGACGACTGCCTTGCCCATCTCGGTCTCGATTATCGAGCCCTTTGTAAGAATAGTGAGCCTTGCGAAGTTGCGGTTGTCTGGGGACTCGATCACCGAGTTGATCTTGACCTTCTTGTAGCCGTCCTTTGTGAGGAGATTTGCGAATCCGACGTACTGGAGCTTTGACTTGACCGTCCCTCCCATCGTCCTGACCTTCTTGACCGCGTTCTTCTCGCCTAGCTTTGTGGCTATAAAGTATCCTCCGACCTCGTATCTCTTCTTGTCACGGCCTCTGACCTTGCCCTTTCCGCTCCCTGAGAGCTTTCTGTGGGGCTTTGTGTGTAACTGTACTCCAAACTGACTCATCTAATCACTCAAAAATAGGCTTAAAAGAATAAGCCACATATTCTTATGTAAGGCAAGGAATTTAACCATTTGCTTAGGGCTCTTTATGATGGAAAAACTGGCGAAAGTAGCTGCTGTGTGCTATAGGTGTAGCTCGGCTCTTGGCACTGAAGAACTGGTAAAGGAGGCCTTGGATCTTGCAAAAGGAGAGGATTTCGTGCAGATCTTTGACAATCAAAAGGGTATTGAGCAGAGGCTTCTTGCGGCTTACTTCAATGCGCTGATAAGATACGGGGAGGAAGGGATGAGGAGCAGAGAGGTATCGAAGGAGATGCTCATTTTGGTTGCAGGAAAGATGAACATATCAAAGGCGATTGAAAAGTGTGGTGTGAAGAGCGCAAAAGATTTCATTTTATTTGCGACTTCGTGGAGTTTGGAGAAGATTGCAGAGAAAAAATTGAAGCTCGACAAAATGAAAAGAATTCCTTTGAAGTTCGACACGAATGACGCGGCAAATGTTGCAATCACACCGATAATTGAAGGATAACTACTCCTTTGCGCTCTCGTAGTTTGTGTTTAGTATCTCGTAAATGCGCTCTGCCTTCTTTTTTCCTATCTTGTCGATCTTGGTTAACTCCTCGACATCGGCGATGACGATATTTCTTATGTTTTTGAAGTGTTTGAGCATGTTCTTCGCGAGCTTTGTCCCCACTCCCGGGATTGAACTGAGGATAAGCAGCTGCCACTCATCCTCCGAATGCGCCTTCTTTAGCCCAACAAGCCTTGGCTCGTGTGATTTGTGCTCTTGTTCCCTCCTAGAGATTGCGGAGAGTATGTCGGCAGTTTCAAGCGAGGATTCGGACCAGAGGATTGGTATTCCGTAGTCAACATATATCTTCAGGGCGGTTCCGAGTATCACGTTGCTTCCCAATCTGAATCCGTTGCCCTCTATTATCATCATAGGCTTCTCAAAGCTCGCCTTGAGCCTCTCAAGCTGCTCAAAGAGCCTGCCGTTGATTATCGAGCCCTCAAGGTCTGAGGAGGTCTTGCGCTCAATGCAGATCCTGTCCGAGAGGATGTAGTCCCCAACCGGAAGCTGCGCGAATGTGAGGGCCGCGCCGCTTTGCTCAAGGCCGTTTATTATCTCAAGGTTGCGCTCCCTGTTGTCGATGATTATCTGAGGGGCTTGCATACTGATATTTATTATGTTAAAGATAAATGCTTATCACTGGTTTTATGGCAACGCGAGTCGGAAAGAAGAAGAGGCCTAGCCGAGAGAAGCACATGCTCAAAGAGCAGCTTGTCATCGAGGAAGGGGTATTCGACCGAAGGACTATAATGCGAATCGAGAAGCTCTTCACCCACAAGATAGTGAGCAGGTTGCTATTCATAATCGCAAAGGGAAAGGAGGCAGACGTCTACCTCGCAGACGCGGGGGAGGAGGTGCACGGGGACCATGTCGCAGTGAAGATATTCCGCATCGAGACCTCGAGCTTCTACTCAAGGGTGGACTACATGATTGGAGACCCGAGGTTCCCCAAGATTAAGAGGAGCATCTTTTGGATAGTGAATGAGTGGTGCAAGAAGGAGTACGGGAACCTGAAGATCGCCTCGCACGCAAAGGTGCATGCACCTGAGCCATACTACTTCAACGGCAACGTGCTTGCCCTAGAGTTCATCGGGAACGGGGAAAATGTGGCGCCGCAACTAAAGAACGTGGTGCTTGAGAATCCGGAGAAGGTTCTCAAGGTGATACTTGCAGACGTCAAGAAGCTATATCAGCACCAGCTGGTGCATGCGGATTTGAGCGAGTATAACATACTAATGCATGATGGAACGCCGTACATGATAGACTTCGGGCAGGCAGTGATAGACAAGCATCCCAACGCGATGATGTTTCTAAAGAGAGACATATACAACATTACAAACTACTTCAGGCGAAAGTACCAGATCAAGTCTGATGTCGAGGAAATATATCAGAATGTGATAGGCAGAAGTTCCACGCAGAGTTTATAATAGTTTCAATGCCATATAAGCTATGCACGCGGAGAAGCTGCAGGTCGCCCCAAAGGATGATCGGCTGCTTAAACTCTACAACTCCCCACCTACGCTGGAGAGGTTCTCCTCGCTGCTCACTAATTCTAGAAGGATAGACCAGATAGCAAACGCAGTGCCTGATGCAAACAAGGCGAGCATCTGGAGAGATGAGATACTTCTCAAAAATTCCTACAAACAGCCAAAGAGCATGGCAGAGGCCTCCTTTGTCCAGGGGCTGGTAAGACTGCACTTTGATGTTTGGCTTGAGGCGGTCTATTTCACGATGCCCGAGATAAACCGGATGTATCTGATAGACATCTGGACAAACGGGGTGATAGACGGGCACAAGAGGTTGGTGTTCGACGTCCACGGGTCAAAAAAGATAAGGCATAAGAACGCAGAGTATCAGTCCAACAACAATACCGAACATTCGGCTTACTACAAGCAGTACTTCGAAAGGAAGGAGAAGGCATATGTTGAGAAGATGGGGATAATGCACAGGTCGAATCCGAACATCTACCTGGTAGTTGTAGCCGACGATTACAAGGAGGACTTCAAGAAGGTGTACAACCTGCGGGACTTAAGGGAGGTCTGCGATGAATATTGGCCTATGCCAGAGATGTTTGAAAGGAGCCGAAGCGAACTCTCGGAATCCTTAGATCTGTTTAGGATAAAGGATAGGATAAGAAGGCTGAAAAATAAGCACAACTTCAGGCTAGAGAAAAACAAGGAGGTTGTGGAGAACGATATGAAGGAAACCATAAAGAGGGAGCTGAGAAAGAGCGTGGAATGGTTCCGCTAGGGAATCTGTATTCCCCTTGCCTTGAGCTTCTCCTTGTCCATGATGCTGTATCTCCATGTGATGTCCCCCCTTTCGTTTGACTGAACAATCCATGGCTTGACCAAAACAACGTCCCCCTCCTTGACCCAGAACCTTCTCTTGAGCCTCCCGGGAATTGAGCAGACCCTAATGTTTCCGTCTGATCCCGCTACCTCGAACTTCGATGCACCAAGCGCCCTTCTGACCGTCCCGACAACCTCGTCGGGCCTTGGCATAGGCGTTGTCTGCGGCGTATTCTGCTTTTGGTATCTCATCTAAACACTAGTAATGCTTTATCGTATATCTTGCGCCGCATGCCTCGCAGACAATCGTTAGGAATCCCCTTGCGGAGGACTCGACGTGTGTGTCAGGCTTGTGGCACTCCTTGCAGACCACATAGCTCTCAAAGTACTTCTTGACCTTCGCATTGATCACATCGCTGTTGACCTTTGCGCTTATGATCAGCCTCTGCTCCTCGATGCTCACCGGGGCGGCAAGCTCCTTTGTTATGTACTTTGCTATCTCCGCCTTGTCCCTCCTTGCGACATCTGAGATCTGCCCGAAGTTCTTAAGTATCGTCTTTGCCCCCTGAATCATTGAATCTGCGACAGGAATCTTGAAGTCGACGTTCTCGGCCGAGAGCGTAGGCAGCTTGGCGAACGCCCTATCCAGTAGCTTCTCGTAATTTGCATCCAGAGGAAAAACCCTACTCTATAATATCGCTTTTAAGGTTAATAAAGTGTTCTGTGCACCCATCAAGACATAAACAAATCCTAAAAAATACTTATAAACCCTGCAAGAAGATTACTTTGCATGAGAGATAGTCCGAGATCACAGGTAGCGAGGGGAGAGGCGCAGCGTGAGCGCGGCACGCCTGAGATTGAGAAGAAAGTCAGTGAGCTCAAGATCTTGCTCAAAAAGATTGATCCCGAGATTAAAAATGCGGACCTAGGCCGCCAAAGGGTGATGCGGATTCTAGCAGAGAAGAATCTGGCGGGGATCCTGGAAAAATACGATTCAGAGGAGCTCAAGCGCAAGATCGTCGACAAGATTCTTGACGAGATAAACAGAGGAACAAAGCAGTGGTCTGAGAGGAGGGCGATCAAGATGATGGAAACTCTGGGATACGAGTCCGTCCGCAGGGTGCTCAACAAATATCCGGTAAGGGACGCAATGGCTCTTGCGGAGACTTTTATGGAGAGGGCGAACTCCTCAGGGGTAGGCTATGCATCCCACAGGGGATCAAACTTCTACCCGATGAGAAAGGACGCGATTGAGAATGTGGCGCAGGCCCTCATCATTGACGAGGTCGTGGAACCTTTTGCAGGCTATGATCCAAGCATCTCGTGGGTCATGCTGATGCAGTACACAAACCAGCTCTTTACATTCAGGCCAGAGGCCCTCAGGAAGCAGGCGATAGAGTTTGCACAGGCGCTTACAATACCTCACGTGCTAGACAACCTTAATCGGCTTGCGAAAATCGACGACAAAGCGACAACCACTGCGGTAAGCAACCTTTTCATAGGGATGGGAAGGTTCATGGATGTGGAGCTCTTCACCGAGATTGCAAGGCTGCTCGGAATGTGCAACCCTTACCTTGCCAGCGCCATCACTTTTGATATTGCCCAGCACTTTGAGGGGCCAAAGAGGGACAAGAAGAGGGTGCTCGAGGTGGTGGGGCTGCTGCAGGACAAGGAAGTTATAGAGAAGCTTAACTCAAAGGTCGTGATGAGCATGTTTTACGCCACATCGTTTACGGTAAGCGCGGGATTAGAGTTTGGAAGCAAGGGGATGATGCTCAGAACCCTTAACTTCTACACCTCTCACGAGAAGATGATACGGCAGATGGAAGGGATGGCTGACAGCGAGGTAATCTGCAGGATAGTGAAGCTGGACCTTGACGAGGTCTGCACAAACAGGCAGGGCATAAGGTGCGTGATAGCCTACGCGGCCTCTGGAGGGGCGTTTCTCAGGCCGACAAAGGAGAACCTCAGGAATTACGAGAGGGAGCTGCTTGCGCACCTGAAGAAAAAGTACGGGCTTGCAAAGGACCTCACGATGGAGGAGATGGGCATGCTATCAGGGCTGGGTAGAAACAAGATAAGAAGGGGAATCCAGATAATAAACGAGTCGAAAGACGAGTCCGTAAGAAAGTATTCGCTCGGCAGCCTCCAGCAGCTTAAGATGGAGTACACCAAAGAGCAGCTGACAGAATACGCGGCTGTCGCGCTCCTCGGATCAAGGGACGGAAAGAAGGAGGCAAAGGCAGTCGGGATATTTTCGGAGATTGTCGGAAGGGACAAATTGAATCGTGCCCGAAATGAGCTAAACACCAAGTACAGGGACCTCAAACTGAGCATCTTCAGGATTGCGCGGGAAGGCGCAAACGATGTGTCTGTTTACCAAAGCATCTGCAAGATGCTGGAGGGGACAAAAAATGAGTTCATAGTGGATACCCTTGAGGGGATACACTACAATGATCTCTCGATAAAGAACGCCGGATTTGTCAGGGCCGCAGAGAGCAAGAACATACTCGACTACGACAGCAGGGTGCAGATGGCATGCGTCTTCTTGCCGCGAAGCAACGACATATACAACTACGCTGCGGACAAGGAGATGGTGATGGTCAAGTACGAGATAGGCAAAAAGAGGCTGGGTGGGGCGATATGCTCGCTCACCGGCGGGAACTTCCTTGTCGATTCTGTCGAGGGGCATAGGATCTTCAGGAAGGATGCTGTGTTTGAGATAGTGTTTAACGACCTGGTGGCAAGGGCAATGGAGAAGAATGCGGATAGGATCATCTTTGGGAAGGACGGGCTGAACAAAACATCAAAGATGTTCATAGAGTACATAAGCAGGAAAGGCCTGGTGGACATGAAGATAGAGTTTAAGATAAAGGCGAATGTCTACATGGAAACAATCAGGGGAAGCGCGGCGCTCTCCATGGAGCTGAGGAAGTGACTCTTCCGCTAAAACCGACACTTCTTAAAGGCTTAATCGCAATACTACTATTGGCAGCAAGGCTGGGAGCCAGGGGTTCCCAATCCGCAAATCCCCTTTAGGCGGGCCGCATGCTTGCTAAGTGTTACAGAGTAGTGCAAGGCCTAGGCCGAAGCGTTGAGGTTTCGCCTCTAGTGGTAGTTGCATATTCGAACCGGGCCAGGCCGGAAGGAGCAACCCTAAGTCTATGTTTACTATGCTCTAGAGATACGGGACTGAGTGTAGGCCTAGATAACCTTGCAGTGCCCTGTAGTGCAAGGCGGCTGCTGCCACTGTGGTTTCATGCAAAAGCTTGTCGTCTTTGATATCGGTGGGGTCCTAAGAGATTCCTCGCTTGTGATGCAGGAAGGCTATAGAAGGGGCCTTGAAGGATTTGGACTAAACCTAAAATTAAATTCCGCTCAGATATGGAACCTAAGAGGCATAGGAAAGTACAACAGCGGAGAGCTTGGGGCGAAGGCGGTCCTTGCGATAACAAGATCTAAACAGGACTTTGATTCAATCCTTAGAAAAAGCAATTCCGAAGAGATAATCGATGGGCTGGTGCAAAAGCACATTGCACCGCAGGAAGAGGAAAAGTGCAAAAGAATGTACTGGGTTTATAGGGACTTTTTCAATTCGCCGCAGGCGGGGGAGAAGGTGCGTATATTTCCTGACGCAAAAAATGCTCTTGAACTGCTCATCGATAACAATTATTTGCTTGCAATCTTCACGAATGCTTCTAGAGTGTCGGTAGAGAGGGACTTGGGGTCTCTTGGGCTTGATAAATTCTCTGCGATCATATCGGAGGAGGATGTGGTCCAAAAAAAGCCTTCTGGGGAAGGGATAGTCAAGATAATTGAAAAAATTGGAGCGGATGCTCAGAAGACTTACTACGTTGGAGATGCACCTACAGACATAATGGCAGCGAAAGACGCCGGGTGCAAATCGATTGCCATGCTTACTGGAATGGGTCTAAGAAAAAATCTTGAGGCGGAGAAACCGGACCTTATATTTGCGAGTTTAAAGGAAATGAGCGAGTACCTTGCCACTAATAAGTAAGCTTTAAGTATTGGATTTTACATATTACTCTCGTGCCCAGGTCGCCTAGTGGTAGGGCGGCAGCCCGCTAAGCTGTTTGGTTGAAAGACCTTCGTGAGTTCGACTCTCACTCTGGGCGCATTTTGTTTAACGTGATTATATAGTACAACTATCCGAGAAATTGAAGGAACTAATCGACGGGAAGAACTTTGCGCACATTGCAACGATTATGAAGGACGGCTCGCCTCAGGTGACGACCGTATGGATTGACCGTGATGGGGACACCATACTAATTAACACGGCTGAGGGAAGGGTAAAGGAGAAGAACCTAAAGCGCGACCCTAGAGTTGCAATAAGCATAATTGGCGCAAACCCGTACTCTGGGGCATGGATACGTGGGAAAGTTGTAGGAATGACTAAGGAAGGCGCTGTAGAGCACATCGACAAGCTTGCAAAGAAGTACACAGGGGTCGAGAAGTACCAGGGCTACACGCCGAATGAGAAGCGAGTTATAATCAGAATAGAAGCGCAGCACGTGACGGAGAGAATCTAGGACTCTAAACAAAACAACAGGAGCGCATTTAAAGTCCCTAGAGAGAGTAGGTTTGATTAAATGGCAGATGACGCTTCGGCTCTTGTTACACACGACGCAAATGAGGTAGAGGAGATAGTATCGCTTAAGAGGGGAGGGCAGGCGAGCCTTGCAAATTTTGACATTGACGGAACAATGCTCACTGCATGGGCGATACACTCAAAGGTGTACGAGGCTACAGTTCACAGCATATATGGGGTGAGAAACTTCAACTTCAGGGTGCATTACAATCCTGGGGACACAGTAGTTGAGGTGATAAGGAGCAACCTCCTACACCTGGACTACCTCCCGGAATTCATAGAGAAGGGAGTGGGAAGGATAAATGAGACGATGGAGAAATACTACAAGGAGTATCTTCCAGAAGGGGAGATAGTGGTTCTTCCAGGGGTGGGAAGGCTTTTGAGCAGGCTTAAGCAAAGGGGAATTGCGCTAAACATTGTCACTGGAAACAGAAAGGTGGCAGCGGAGATGTTTTTGGAGAAGGCGGGACTTACGGAATATTTTGATTCTGTGATTACAAGCGACCATGCGCCGACAAGAAAAGAGAAGTTGCTGCTCTCTATAGAACTCTCTCGGAAGGCAACAGGAAAAGAGTACCAGCGGCAGAATGTTTTCTATTTTGACGACTCACTGCACAGCATTCCCGTCTCAAAAGAACTCAGAATAAAATCGGTTGCGGTGGCAACTGGGGAGACAACGGAGGATGCCTTGAGGGAGGCTGGGCCGAACTTCATATTCAAAGACCTAAAGAACACGGACGCGGTGATACGGACAATATTTTCAAAGAAGAAGATCACCAGATGATTGTTGAATAGTCGTTGGGGATTTTAAACAAAACAACAGGAGCGCATTTAAACCCCGAGACGGAACTAGCTTTGATAGAATGGCAGTCAAGAATTTAATCGGGATAAAACCCGAACTGAATGAGATTATGAATATTGGAGCACTTAAGAGGCCGGAAACGGAGGCGGTCCTTGAAGCGGTAAAAATAAAGGACAGCAAGAGGGAGACTGTATATAGAATAGTGTTCAACGGTGCAAAGATGTTTGATCTTCGTGCAACTGACACATGGGGAATAGAGGCGATACCAATCAGTGTATCTAAAGAATGCGTTGAGCCGTGCAACTTCAGCTATTTCATAGGCGCGTTAAAGGTAGACTTTGAGGCGCCAAGGCTTGAGGTCAAACAGATTAGTAATGACGAGAGGGGATCGATCTTCGTTGTGGCATACAAGGGCGCGGAGATATACAAGATGCTTGCCACAAACACCGGATTTGCAAGGGGAGGTCACGCCCACAAGGTAGACTTCGAATTCCGCAGCGTTGTGGGAACCGCAGTGTGGCACTTTGAGGAGGGAGACAAGTTCGTCGTGCAAGGCTCTGGAAAGTCGCTATCGCTTAGCAAGGGCAATGTGCATTATATGGTGGCACTTGAACCATCCTTAAACATAGGGTTCCCGAAAGAGAATGTGGTTAACATAGCCCCTCTTGCAAACAACCCAGAAAGCAGGGCGGTAGTGGACCTGATGAATGCGAGGCAGTCTTATGTGAATTTGCACGGAACCTCAAAGTCGATAGAGGACATAACAGAGCTCTAATTATTTTATCGTTTTAGCTTTTTTCCAGAATTTACGCGCTCAGCTGAGCGCTTTTGAATTAAAAATAGAAAGAAAAATAAAAAAAGAAAAAAGGGGAGTAATTACTCCTCTGATTCTGTCTCTTCCGAAGAATCTTCCGATCCTTCATCCGATGGTGCTGCGCTTGGTGCTGATCCAGATGCCGCTCCAGACATTTCGCCAATTGCGAATCTTGCCTTTACGTCGGTTATCTTGACCTGTACTGTCTCACCCTGCTTTGCGCCAGCTACAAAGATAACGAAACCGTCCTTCTTTGCTATGCCGTCTCCCTTGCTTGCGACTGCCTCGATTGTTACATCGACCACGTCACCTACTTTCACAGGCTTTGGTAGGAAGTAATTAGGCTTTATGCCCATCCCTCCTCTCCTGTCTCCGCCGTCTCTTCCGCCACTGCTTGGCCTTCTTTCATATCTGTCTCCTTCCATGTTCATCTTTTCTCTGTAGAATTAGCGATTTAACTCGCTTTACTACTTAGTATTAGTTAGGGGATTTGTTGTTTATAAATGTATCGCTTATCGTCGTTTTTGCTCGATTTTCCTTGCCAGTGCCTCAGTGCTTTCAAAGATGTAATCGGGCTTGCAGGCGCTGAGCTTTGAGTAGGGGTCAAGCCCCTTTCCGACCGCGCACACTCGCACGCCTGCGAACCGTGCGGTGAAGATGTCGATTGCCATGTCCCCAATGTATAGGCTCCTTCTCTTGCTGCCTTTCATCCTCTTTATGACCAGCTGGACGCCTGTAGGATTCGGCTTGTAGGAACGGATGGTTTCCGCACTCACTATTATGTCAAAGTATTTTTCCACGCCTAGGCGCCTTAGCTCCCTGTTTAGTCTGCCCTGCGCGCCGTCGCTGAAGAGTGCGATGGTCTTCTTGTTCGCCTTGAGCCCCTCGAGGAGCTCGATTGTGCCCTCCCTGAGCCTTGGCCTTGCAAAGAAGCTGTAGATGCCGTAGAAAAAATCAAGTGTCCTCGCCTCGTCCGAATCAAGGGCTGCGTTGATCTTGTTTGGCTGCCTGAACTCCTCGGGATGCGCCCTTATGTAGTTTGGGTTGTAGCGCCTCTTGAAAAAATGGCTCAGCCTGACAACAAGGGTGGAGGTGCTGAGCGTTCCGTCCCAGTCGAAAATAAAGAGGTCAAAATCCTTGAGTAGAGGTTGCATAAGGGCTATTAATCTTATCAACAAATAAAAATGTGTGTGATGATTGAGGTAATCTCTGAGCTATTGCTGTGAAGATTGATAGGCGGTCTGACAAGGTTTTTTCATGGAGGGAAGTAGAGGTGTGCTCGAGAAGCTAAAGAAGAACAGCATTCTTGCCACCGATATCGCCAGCCAGTTCTGGTGCGAACTCCAGATGGAACTTAACTATATTCACGGGCGTGAGTTTAACAAGGCGATGGCCGGAGGCTCCAAGGTCCACAAGGAGCTGCAGATGGAGGTTGCCACTGTAATAGATGTTGAGCCGCAGAACTACGCGGACTTCCTCTTCAAGGAGGCGTATGAGAACTACCTCTCGCTTAAGAGCCTCAACGAGAAGGGAATCGGCAGGGAGATCAAGGTCTACGGATCGCTGAGCGGATACAAGTTTGCGGGAAAGATCGATGAGCTGAACGTTCGGGATGGAAAAGTAGTTATCGTTGAGACTAAGACAAAGGCGCTCAACGGCAAGCTCTTTGAGAAGAATGAGGGGGTCAAGGAGATAAGCGAGGCGACGATGAGGACGCATAAGATCCAGATAATGCTCTACAAGCGCATGCTTGAGGATCTTCGTGGCAGGGGGTACACCTACAAGAACTTCTACAACTCATACGGAATACAGAAGATGGTTCTCTCGGACAAGTTCATCGCGCAGCTCGAACTTATTGGGATAGACAAGGACATCAGGAACTTCGACACGATCTATGGCATGGGCTATGAGCAAATATACAAGATGGCACCAATTAGCGACACGCTTGTGATTTCCTATGTTGACCGCAACTCGGGCAACGAGTTTGCCAGCGTCAGCGTAGATTATAATAAAGAGTCCTTCGATAAGATTCTCGTGGATGCGATGGGATACTGGACCGGGCAGAGGGAGGCCAGGCCAGTTGTCAAGGAGGAGGCGTGGAAGTGCAACTTCTGCAAGTTCTATGGCAACCAGTGCAAGGTTTGGTGGGCTAAGTGATACCTAAGGTTGAAAATCTAAGCAAGGACTCGCTGAGGGCAGAGTTTAGCAAGAACTACAAGGAGTACTACCACGTGAAGCTCTTTGACGAGAAGGGATTCAAAAGACATACGTGCACAAAGTGCGGCAGGAACTTCTGGAGCATAAAGGAGCGCAAGCTGTGCGGCGACCACGAGAACTACTCATTCTTCAAGGCAAAGCCAATCAAGGCAGGGTACGTTGAGTTCTGGAAAAAGTACGCCGAGTTCTTCAAGAAGAACGGGCACCAGGAGATTGCAAGCTATCCAGTCGTCAGCAGATGGAGGCAGGATCTGTACTTCACGATAGCCAGCATACAGGATTTCCAGAGGATTGAAAACGGAAACATGGAATTTGAGTACTCTGCAAATCCGCTGGTTGTGCCGCAGATGTGCCTGAGATTCAGCGACATTGAGAATGTGGGGGTGACAGGAAGGCACTTCACGGGATTCATGATGGCAGGGCAGCACTCCTTCGAGTATCCGAAGAAGGGATACTGGAAGGACAAGACGATTGAGCTCAACTACAACTTCCTAATCGATGTGCTCGGGGTGAAGAAGGAGGACCTCCTCTACCATGAGGATGTCTGGGCAATGGGAGACTTCTCGGAGTTCGGGCCTTCGCTTGAGAGCTTTGCAAACGGTCTTGAGCTGGTCAATAGCGTCTTCACCCAATTCGAGCAGGCAAACGGAAAGATAAAGGAGCTGGAGGGCAAGGTAATCGACGTCGGATGGGGTTTTGAGAGGCTGCTTTGGTTCTACACGGGCTACGACAACGCATACAGGGCGGTGTTTAGCAGCGAGATAGAGAAGATCGGAAAGAGGCTCAAGCTCGATTTTGATGACAAGCTTTTCAGAAAGTTCGCTGAGGCATCAGGGGAGCTTGATGTGACGGAGGCGAAGGAGGCAAAGACAAGGCTCGCCTCAATACTCAAGGAGGAGGGGATAACGCTTGACGACTACGAGCACAAGCTCAAGCCGCTGCACGCATTCTACGCGATACTGGACCACACAAGGAGCCTGCTCTTTGCGGTCTCTGACGGGGCGCTGCCTTCCAACATCGGCGGAGGATACAACCTTAGGATAATCCTAAGGAGAGCGCTTGGATTCATAGAGCGATACAATTTTGACGTTTCAATAATGGAGATTGCAAGGCTGGAGGCAGAGAGCCTCAAGGCGCTCTACCCGGATCTTGCAAAGAACCTGGACGTGCTTGAGAAGGTCGTTGAGATCGAGAGGGATAGATACGAAAAGAGCAAGCAGAACTCCTCAAAGATAATAGAGGGCATGCTCGCAAAGAACAAGAAGTTCGGGCCAAAGGAGCTCAAGCTGATGTACGAGAGCTATGGAGTGACACCGGAACTGCTTGCCGATGTTGCTGCGCACAAGAACGTTCATCTGGACATGCCTGAGAACTGGTATGAGTCAATCCTAGAGGGCGACTTTGCAAAGAAGGTGAAGGCGGTTAAGGTGGATGTCACCCTACCTGCGCTTCCAAAGACAGAGCAGCTCTACTACGACTATGCGACTGTCGCGGATGCTAAGATCCTCTTTGCCCAGAAGAACTATGTGGTGCTTGACAAGAGCCCGTTCTACCCTGAAGGTGGAGGGCAGCTTGCTGACTGGGGAGTGATCAATGGAGTCAAGGTCATTGACGCCCAGAAGGTTGGGGATGTAATTGTACACGTAATGGAAAAGGACATCGGAAAGGAAAAAGGTTTCACCGCAGGCTCAAAAGTCCATGCGGTTGTTGATGAGGACAGAAGAAACAGGCTGATGATACACCACAGCGCTACGCACCTGATGAACGCATCGTCAAGGGAGGCACTTGGAAAGCACATCTGGCAGCAGGGAACGCTCAAGGACTACGCAAAGGCGCGAATTGACCTTACCCACTACGACAAGCTTAGCGATGCAGACGTGAACAGGATAGAGAGAATAGCCAACGGCCACCTCTCTGACGGGATAAAGATTTATGTGAAGTGGATGGACAGGGGAGAGGCAGAGGCGAAGTATGGATTTGTGATTTACCAAGGGCACGGGGTTCCGGCAAAGAAGATCAGGATTGTAACAATAGCAGACAAGAGCGGAAAGGTGTTTGACGCACAGGCTTGCGGGGGAATCCACCTTGTGGACAGGGAGAACAAGATGGGCATAGTGAAGATAATTGACACCTCAAGGATACATGACGGAGTGGACAGAATTGAATTCGTGGCAGGGCCTGCTGCGCTTGACTACTTCCAAAAGGAGGATGGCGAGCTCACTAAAGTGGCGCAAGAGATGAATGTTGAGAAGATGAAGAGCGCAGAGGCCGTAAAGACTTCGAGGGAAGCGTACAGCGAGATGTTCAAGAAGCTCAGCCAGGCAAACGAGGTTGTAAGCGAGACGATGTCCGAGCAGTTTGCCGGAAAGAATCTAGTAGAGAAGGACATGGGCAAGGCGCCAAGAGAGCTGCTCAGAAAGCTTGCCTCATCGATAGTTGATAAAAATAGCAAGGCTGCGGTTCTACTCACAAACTCCGCAGGAGATGTGGTCTGCGCATGCGGAGAGAACTCTGGAAAGAGTGCAATAGAGTATGCGATAAGCAAGCTTGGGAAATCCTTCAAGGGCGGCGGATCAAAGAAGGTCGCGGAAGGGAAGATTATGAAATAGTGTTGATATGTTCGACTTTTACTCAGTAATTTTGTACCCGTTAATATTCATACTGCCTGCCTACGTCTCAAACGGAGCTCCGGTACTTTTCGGAGGAGGGAGGCCAATCGATGATGGAAGAAAGCTCTTTGGAAAGAGGATATTTGGGGACAATAAGACGATAAGAGGGCTCATTGCAGGGCTTTTGGTTGGTGCCCTTATTGGATTTGGAGAGTCGACAGTTCTCCCATACATGCTTGTAATAGGAGTTGCAGAGTCTTTCGGAGCGCACTTTGGAGATCTGCTCGGCAGCTTCATAAAAAGAAGGCTTGGAATGAGTTCGGGGCACAATATGGGGATAATGGACCAGTACTTCTTTGTCATATTTGCGCTCGTGTTTGCGATTCCATTCGGAAACCTCCCGAATATCTATGGGATCATATTCATACTAATCATAACCGGAGCGCTTCACCTTTTCACCAATTCTGTTGCGCACAGATGGAAGCTCAAGGCAGTCCCTTGGTAATCAGTGGGCGTAGAACCAAGGAAGTATTAAAATCAGAATTGAGATTACTGCAATTGCCGCGATGTATCTGAGCATCTTCTTGTTCTTTACCTTGAGCTGGTATATCTGCCATCCGTCAAAACTTGGAATCGGAAGCAGATTGAGCGCGCCCACCAGGAAGTTGAGCAGGAATGAGAGTGAGAATAGGGTATAGAGGAAGTAGATGATGTTGCTTACAGGATCTGGTTTAGGGCCAGTGAGCTGCGCGATGTCTACGCCTATCTTCCCTGCAGCATTCGATATCAGAGAATAGCTTCCCTTGTCAGTCACCAAGCTTGTTGACGCAAACGGCTGCGATGAGGTGGCGTTTGTGAGGCTGCTGAGATTTTGGATGTAATGCCCATTCCACTGAAGTATCTGTGCTCCAGCAGGAATCACCCCGAATGCCGGAGAGTTTGGAACGACTGATGAAATTATTATCTTCGTGGAAAGCGCACCAGGAAGCATATATGTCACCAGAAGTATCAGGAGCACAAAGAAGATTATGGAGAACAGCAGGTTTGCGGCTATTCCACCGACAAGTATCCTGATCTGCTTCTCCGGTTTGAGCTTTTTTACATGGCGCATCTCTGGTTCAACGAATGCCCCGATTGGGATGAATCCAAGCACCAGAAGACCTATCTGCTTTATTCTCACCTTCACGACGCGTGCCAGTATCCCGTGAGAAAATTCGTGAACTATCAGCAGTATCGCAAGGGTTGCAAGTCCCGCAAGAAGAGGGATTGTTAGCCCTGGAATCAGCGGCGCAACTCCGGGAGTCTGTGAGGAGATGGCTGCGTAGTTCGGGGCGCCGGAAATCAGGCTGTAGAGGAAAATTGCAAGGCCGTATAGGATTCCAAGTGCCGCGTAGAGGATTATCAGCAGCACATATAGCCCGAATCCCCCAAGAACTACGACCCCCAGCCAGATGTAAGATGCAATCATGCTAAGAGGGGTGGCAGGCGCAGCTTGGGAGGCGGCTGCAGACTGTGTTATCTGAGGGATGTTTATGAACTGGAAGGCGATTGCGGAGTAAGGCAGCACTACTGCAATCATGAGAATGAGCGAAATTATTCCCACAATCAGGGTCTTTATCCCAAACTGCTTTTTGAAGATAAAGTATGAGAGGATGCCAAAGCTCATGACGGTTCCCCAATCAGCAAGCGCTATCCAGAATCTGGGGCTGAGTTTTGCGATGTCGTCAATCAGCTTGGAACCCGATTTTGTGCCCAGCAGGAATGCGCCGAAGAGGTGCTTGAACTTGTTTACCCGGACGAGTATCGAGCTGAGAGCAAAGAGCATTATCACAGCGATCACTGCGCGGGTGACTACTGAAACCGTGCTTAATGCGATGAGATAGTAGAAGATTGACAGCCCCACAAGTAGGGAAATTGCGCTTATGAGGGCTCTTTTCTGCTTCTCCATGAGGATCAGCTGGCAGTTGTATAAACTGATTATATTACTTTCTAGCCTAAGTATAAAAGGGGTTAAGATGGAAACTTGCGAGATTTGCGGAAAGGCGACGGACAAGATATTTTTTGCTAGAATCGAGGAGGCGAATATGTGGGTGTGCACCTCCTGCTCGCGCGGAAAGAAGATACTAAAGAGCGTGGACCTATCCGAGAAGAAGAAGGCGATGACCTTCTCAAAGGAGAAGGAGGAAGAGGAGATAGTCGAGCACTTCGGCGAGAGGATCCGAAAGGCAAGGGAGACCCTCGGTCTGCCACTCAGCGTGCTTGCAGAGAGAATAAGCGAGAAGGAGAGCACGCTTGACAGGATAGAGAAGGAGAAGGGGTTGCCGACCGAGACGCTTAGAAAGAAGCTCGAGAAGGAGCTGGGGATAAAGCTTTCCATAAAGAGCATGGGAAGCGACTACTCAGGAGGATACGGAAAGAAGGAGCCGCTGACCCTCGGAGACGCCGCGTTCACGAAACTTCAAAAGAAGGGCGAAGGTGAGTAGTTGGCAGTAGAACTGGGGAAGCTTGTCGCTGAGGTAAAGGAAAACATATCGCTCAGCGAGCTCTCCGGCAAGAGGATAGGAATCGACGCCTACAACACAATCTACCAGTTCATCTCGATAATCAGGGGGCCCGACGGCTCCCCGCTTACCGACTCAAAGGGCAGGGTGACAAGCCACCTCTCCGGACTTTTCTACAGGACCACGAATCTGCTTGAGCAGGGAATCGTCCCGATCTTTGTATTTGACGGAAAGCCCCCTGTGCTCAAGCAGCGCACGCTTGAGGCGAGGGCAAACAAGCGGGAGGAGGCGCTTGCGGAGTGGGAGAAGGCGAAGGCAAAGGGCCAGGTGGAGGAGGCCAGGGGATACGCGGTTGCAAGCAGCAGGATAAACAAGTGGATAGTCGACAGCTCAAAGGAGCTGCTCACTCACATGGGGGTGCCGTACGTTCAGGCTCCAAGCGAGGGAGAGGCGCAGGCTGCGAGAATGGTCAGGGACGGAGTGTCCTATGCGGCTGCAAGCCAGGACTACGACCTCTTTCTCTTCGGCTCTGAAGTCATAATAAGAAACGTCACGATAACAGGAAAGAGGAAGCTGCCCGGAAAGAGCATTTACATCGATGTTGAGCCAGAGAGAATCT
>Ga0307372_10001563_pt1 | contig 39753 bp, 38 predicted proteins | sample OX1MG_FD_202533 | JGI IMG/M metagenome (GOLD analysis project Ga0307372, IMG submission 202533) | Soil microbial communities from Risofladan, Vaasa, Finland - OX-1 | ecosystem: Environmental > Terrestrial > Soil > Coastal area > Acid sulfate soil | place: Finland: Risofladan, Vaasa | collected...
CGGCACCAACGGCACCAACGGCACCAACGGCACCAGCGGCACCAGCGGCACCAGCGGCACGGCCGCCGATGAGCTCGTCGGGACGGCCCATCCCACCCCCACCCGGGCCCCCCCGGTCGAACTCGGGACGGCCTATCCCGCCGCCCCCGGGCCGGCGGGCGCCGGCCGGCAGTCCGCGCCCCGGCGGCGGTCCCGGTGGTGGCGGGCGCCCCGGCATGGGCGGTCCGCGCCCCGGCGGCGGCCCGCCCGGTCGCGGAGGTGTCGGTGCAGGAGGGTTCGGCGGCCGCGGCGGTCCGGGTGGTGCGGGAGGGTTCGGCGGCCGCCCCGGCGGGGGGCCGCCCCCGCCCGGCCTGCGCGGTGGGCCCGGTGGGCGGGGTCGACCCCCGCAGCGCCGGCCCCGACGCCGGCGGCGCAATCTCGAGGAGCTCGAGCCCACCCAGCTCACCACCTACACGCCGTCGAACGCCCCGGTCCCCGATTCCGAGGTCATCGTGGAGCGGGGGTTGACCCCGCGCGAGCTCGGGCCCAAGCTCAACCGGTCGGCCGGTGACGTCATCCGCTTCCTGTTCCTGCAGGGAGAGGTGGTCACCGCCACCCAGTCACTGAGCGACGACATGATCGAGCTGTTCGCGGCCGAGATCGGGGCCCGGATCCGGCTCGTCGACCCCGGTGAGGAGCAGGAGGCCGAGCTCCAGGCGAAGTACTTCGAGGAGGAAGAAGAAGAGCGCGAGGAGGACCTCCGGCCCCGGCCACCGGTGGTGACGGTGATGGGCCACGTCGACCACGGCAAGACGCTCCTGCTCGACCGCATCCGCTCCGCCAACGTGGTGGCGGGGGAGGCCGGCGGGATCACCCAGCACATCGGGGCGTACCAGGCGGAGGCGGGCGGGCGCCGCATCACGTTCATCGACACGCCGGGCCACCAGGCGTTCACCGCCATGCGGGCGCGCGGTGCCGAGGTGACCGACATCGTCGTGCTCGTGGTGGCGGCCGACGACGGGGTCATGCCCCAGACCGTGGAGGCCATCGACCACGCGCGGGCGGCCGACGTTCCCATCGTCGTGGCCGTGAACAAGATCGACCGGGCGGACGCCAACGTCGACCGGGTGCTCCAGCAGTTGTCGGAGCGCGGCCTCACTCCCGAGGCGTGGGGCGGCGACACCATCGTGTGCGAGGTGTCGGCCCTGCAGGGGACCGGCATCGACGACCTGCTCGAGCACCTGCTGGTGGTCGCCGACCTCGAGGAGCTCCAGGCGAGCCCCGAAGCCCGCGGCCGCGGCGTGGTGCTGGAGGCCAACCTCGAGTCGGGGCGCGGCCCCGTCGCCACCGTCATCGTGCAGAGCGGGACGCTGCGCGTGGGCGACCCGGTCGTCGCCGGCGCGGCGTGGGGCAAGGTGAAGGCCCTCATCGACGACCACGGCGACCAGGTGAAGGAGGCCCCGCCGTCCACGCCCGTGCAGGTGCTGGGGTTCTCAGAGCCCCCGGCCGCCGGCGACGAGTTCCGGGTCACATCCGACCAGACGACGGCCCGCACCATCGGCGAGGCCCGGGAGCGCCGCTACCGGGTGGCGGGGCACGCACCGTCACCGACCGCCCCCGGGGCCAAGCTCGAGGACCTGTTCGAGCAGATCCAACGGGGCGAGGCGGCGACGCTCAACCTGATCCTGAAGGCCGACGTCCAGGGCACGCTCGAGGCCATCACCGACAGCCTGCGCAAGCTGGAGCGGCCGGACGTCAAGCTGAGCTTCGTGCACCGCGGTGTCGGAGGGATCACCGAATACGACGTCCAGCTGGCGGTGGCGTCGAACGCCACCATCATCGGCTTCAACGTCCGACCCGACCGGCGGGCACGCGAGATGGCCGGCGAGCGGGGCGTGGGCATCCGGACCTACGAGGTGATCTACAAGCTGCTCGAGGACATCGAAGCGGCCATGGTGGGCATGCTCACCCCGGAGTTCGAGGAGGTCGTCACCGGCGAGGCCGAGGTGCGCGAGGTCTTCCGTGTCCCCCGGGTGGGCGCGGTGGCGGGCTGCTTCGTCCGCGATGGCGTGATCACCCGTGGCTCGAAGGTCCGGTTCCTGCGTGAGGGCGTGGTGATCTGGAAGGGGTCGATCACCTCGCTGCGCCGGTTCAAGGAGGACGTGCGCGAGGTGCAGGCCGGGTTCGAGTGCGGTATCGGGCTGTCGGACTTCCAAGACCTGCACGGCGGCGACATCATCGAGACCTTCGAGGAGCGGGAGATCCCCCGCACCTGAGCGGGCGGGCCCGGTCGCCGTGCCGGGCGGCCGGCGGCGCGGCGCACCCGCCGGCGGGCCCCGTGCCCGCCCGGCGTCCCGGACGAGGCCTTGGCCCCAGAGGAGGAGGTGCAGTGGCCGGACGCCGGCGCGAGAGCAGGGCCGCCGCGGCGTACCCGCGCACGGCGCGCGTGAACGAGGTCCTGCGCGAGGTGGTGGCCGAGGCGATCGAGCGCCTGGCGGACCACGACGAGCGCCTCCGGCTCGTCACCGTGACCGCGGTGGACACCGCACCGGACCTCTCGCACGCCACCGTGTACCTGAGCTCGCTGCCGTCACCCGCCCTGGAGGCCCTGACCGAGCAGCGTCGATCGCTGCAGAGCGCCATCGGGCGCCAGGTGCGCATGAAGCGCACGCCGCAGCTCGGGTTCGAGCCGGACCCCGCCGTCGCCCACGGGCTGCGGGTGGAGGAGATCCTCCGTACCATCCGTCGCACCCCCGACGACGCGGCCCCCGACGACGCTGCCCCCGACGACGCGGCCCCCGGCGACGCGGCCCCCGGCGAGCGGGAGGACCGTGGCGCCGGGTAGGGCCGGGGGCGGCGCCGAGACGATCGGCATGGTGGTGGTCGACAAGGAGGCCGGGTGGACCTCGCACGACGCCGTCGCCCGTTGCCGGCGCATCTTCGGCCAACGCCGAGTGGGCCACGCCGGCACGCTCGACCCCGACGCCACCGGCGTGCTGCTCGTGGGGCTGGGCCGCTTCACGCGCATGCTGCGCTTCCTGGGGGGCCTGTCCAAGTCGTACGAGGGTGAGGTCGTGCTGGGCCGCGCCACGAGCACGCTCGACGCGTCGGGCGATGTCACCGGGACGTGGGACATGGCGGGCGTGACCTTGCAGCAAGCACGTGCGGCGGCATCGTCGCTCACGGGCGTGGTCGCGCAGGTCCCACCGATGGTGTCGGCCCGAAAGGTGGGCGGCCGACGCCTGCACGAGTTGGCCCGGGCCGGCATCGAGGTGGAGCGCGAGGCCCGGCCCGTCACGGTGGAGCGCTTCGACGTGTCGCCGTCGGCGGCGGGCGACCCCGGCGTGTTCCGCATCCAGGTCGACTGCTCGTCGGGGACCTACATCCGCGTGCTGGCCGCCGACCTCGGGACGGCACTCGGAGGTGGCGCCCATTTGCGCAACCTCCGACGGACCGGCATCGGGTCGTTCGGGGTGCAGGAGGCGCACACCCTCGACGCCCTCAGCCCCGCGCACGTGCTGCGTCCCGCCCAGGCCCTGCGCGACCTGGTCCAGGTGGAGGTGGACGTGGCCGTGGCGCGCTCGGTCTCGCACGGACTCGCCCTCGACCGCGTGTCGCTGGGGGCCTCCGGCGACGGGCCCTGGGCGCTGGTCGACGGGCGCGGTGACCTGCTGGCGGTGTACGAGGCCACCGGCACCGACCGCATCGTGGCGGCGTGCGTCCTCGCCGGTAGCGGCTGAGCACAGGCGGGCCCGGCCGCCCCCGCCGGGCGGTGCCGCTCACCCGGCGCGCGGCGAGTGACGCTCGACGACGACCGCCACCCATCGGGGCGGCAGACGGGCACAGGTAACCTCGTCGCCATGGAGGTGGTCGTCGGCCCCGAGCACTGCACACCGCCCGACAGCGGCTCGGCCGTGACGATCGGTGCCTACGACGGCGTGCACCTCGGGCACCGCCACCTCCTCGCCGAGCTCCGGAGGAGGGCGGCGCCCCCGCCGTTGACCAGCACCGTCGTGACCTTCGACCGCCACCCCGCCACGGTGGTCCGACCGCAGTCGGCGCCGCTGCTGCTCACCGACCTCGACCAGAAGCTCGAGCTCCTGGCGTCGACCGGCGTCGACCGCACCGTGGTGGTCCCCTTCGACGAGGCGCGGGCGGCCGAGACGGCGGAGGACTTCGTCCTCGAAGTGCTGGTCGGTGCCCTCGGCGCCCGCCTGGTGGTGGTGGGCGAGGACTTCCACTTCGGGCACCGGCGCGCCGGCAACGTGGCCCTGCTCGGCGAGATGGGGGCGCGGCACGGGTTCGAGGTCGTCGGGTTCCCGCTCGAGCACGACGCGGCCCGCCGGGCCGTGTCCTCCACCCGCATCCGCCAGCTCCTCGCCGACGGTGACGTGGCCGGGGCGGCCGAGCTGCTCGGCCGCCCCCACCAGGTGCGCGGCCTCGTGGTGCACGGCGACGGCCGTGGGGGCCCCGAGCTCGGCTACCCGACGGCCAACGTGACCCTGCCCGACGAGCTGGCCCGGCCGGGCGAGGGGATCTACGCCTGCTGGTACGAGCGGCCCGACGGCTCGGTCCACCCCGCGGCGGTGTCGCTGGGGCGGCGCCCGACGTTCCACGCCGCCGGGAGCCCGGTGCTCGAGGCCTTCCTGCTCGATTTCGACGGGGACCTGTACGCCGAGCCCGCCCGGGTCTCCTTCGTGGCCAGGCTGCGCGAGGAGCGGCGGTTCGACTCCACCGAGGCCCTCGTCCGCCAGATGAACGACGATGTCGCCGCCGCCCGGGCGGCCCTCACCACGGCGTCGCGCTGATCGCCGGGGGCCGCTCCCGGGCGCCCGGCGTCGCCCACCCGTCGTCGCCCGGGCGTCGGGGTGGCCGTCCTGCTAGAGTAGGTGCCCAGCCGGGACGCCGTCCCGGTCGGATCCGGGCCGGGGCGGCCGAGCATCGACGCCCGACCGCCCCCGAGTAATTCCGAGGTCGTTTCCCCCCACCATGGCTGAGAAGTCCGCGACGATCGCCGAACATCGCCTGCACGAGACCGACACAGGCTCGCCCGAGGTGCAGATCGCGCTCCTGACCGAGCGCATCACCCTGCTCACCGAGCACCTGAAGGTCCACAAGGGCGACCATCACACCCGGCGAGGGTTGATGAAGATCATCGGCCGTCGGCGCAGGCTGCTCGACTACGTGCGGGACAACGACGTCGAGCGCTACCGGTCGATCATCGGAAGGCTCGGCATCCGTCGCTAGGCGGTACCGGTCCCGGGTCGGCCGTCGGCCGGGCGGGGACCATCTCGGGTGGGATGGACCCATCCGGGCAGAGGGCGGACCGCCCGCCCGATCCAGATGGACCAGGACACCTGGCCAGCAGTCAGCTGCCAGTCGCCGGTCACCTGCGCCACCTTGCACCACCGTCGACCGCGCACCGCGGCCGGGACGGCGGGCAGCGGCGAGCGGGAGGTGGTCGACCACTGGGAACTGGCGTGGCGGTGTCCTCGAGCAAACGAGGAGACCCATGGCGGACGCCATCACCGTGTCGGCCCCCATCAGCGGGACCGACCGTACCTTTTCCATCGAGACGGGCAAGCTCGCCCTGCAGGCCGACGGCGCCGTCCTCGGCCGCATCGGCGACACCATGGTGCTCGTCACGGCCACCGCGGCGCGAGGCGCGCGGGAGGGGGCCGACTTCTTCCCCCTGACCGTCGACATCGAGGAGCGCATGTACGCGGCCGGGAAGATCCCCGGCTCCTTCTTCCGCCGGGAGGGGAGGGCGACCGACCAGGCCATCCTCACGTGCCGGCTGATCGACCGACCCCTGCGGCCGTCGTTCCCCGAGGGGTTCCGCAACGAGGTGCACGTGGTGGGGACGATCGTCGCCGCCGACCTCGTCAACCCCCACGACGTCCTGGCCATCAACTGCGCGTCGGCCGCCCTCATGCTGTCGGGCATCCCGTTCGACGGCCCCATCGGCGCGGTGCGCGTGGCGTGGTCGACCGAGGGCCAGTGGGTCCCGCACGCCACCTACCAGGAGGGCGACGCCTCGTGCTTCGAGCTGGTCGTGGCCGGGCGCGCCCTGTCGGACGAGCCCAATGCCGAGATCGCCATCATGATGGTGGAGGCCGGCGGTACCGAGGACTCCTGGCAGTACTTCGAGGCCGGGGCGCCCAAGGTGACCGAGGAGGTCCTCGCCGACGGGCTCCAGGCCGCCAAGACGTGGATCCGGGAGTCCATCGAGCTCCAGCGCGAGCTGGTGGCGAAGGCCGGCGCCAAGCCGACCATCTCCTACGACCTCTTCACCGACTACGGCAGCGACGTCTTCGAGCGCGTGGCGGCGGTGGGAGCCGACGCCGTGACCAAGGCGAACACCATCACGGAGAAGGCCGATCGCAACGCGGCGATCGACGCCGCCACGACCTCGATCATCGCCGAGCTGGCCCCCGAGTTCCCCGACCGCGAGCGCGAGATCAAGGCGGCGGTGCGGTCGTTCACCAAGAAGCTCGTGCGACGACGGATCGTCGAGGAGGGGATCCGCATCGACGGCCGGGGCACCGCCGACATCCGCTCGCTGTCGGCGGAGGTCGGCCTCCTGCCCACGGCGCACGGCTCGGCGCTGTTCCAGCGCGGTGAGACCCAGGTCCTCAACGTGACGACGCTGGGCATGCCGCGCATGAACCAGCTCCTCGACACCATCGGGACCGACGAGCACAAGCGGTACATGCACCACTACAACTTCCCGCCCTACTCGACCGGCGAGACCGGGTTCATGCGGGGCCCGAAGCGCCGCGAGATCGGCCACGGGCTCCTGGCGGAGCGGGCGCTGCTGCCGGTGGTGCCCTCCGAGGAGGAATTCCCCTACACGCTCCGGCTCGTGTCCGACGTGCTGTCGTCGAACGGTTCGACCTCGATGGCGTCGGTGTGCGGCTCGTCGCTGTCGCTCATGGACGCCGGCGTCCCGATCAAGGCGCCGGTGGCGGGCATCGCCATGGGCCTCGTGTACGACGAGGGCACCTACGTCACCCTGACCGACATCCTCGGGGCGGAGGACGCCTTCGGGGACATGGACTTCAAGGTGGCCGGCACGCACGACACGGTGACCGCCCTGCAACTGGACACGAAGATCGACGGGCTCCCCGCCGACGTGCTGGCCAAGGCCCTGCACCAGGCGCGTGACGCCCGGCTCCGCATCCTCGAGGTCATGGCGGGCGCCATCGCCGAGCCCCGTGCCGAGGTCTCGGACAACGCGCCCAAGATCGTGTCGTTCCAGATCCCGGTGGACCGCATCGGCGAGGTCATCGGGCCGAAGGGGAAGGTCATCAACGCCCTGCAGGCCGAGACCGGCACCGACATCGCGGTGGACGACGACGGCATGTACGGCATCGTCACCATCGGCGCCAAGGACGGCGGGGCCGTCTCCGAGGCCAAGCGCAGGATCTTCCTCATCGTCGATCCCCCGGAGGCCGAGGTGGGCGCGACGTACCCGGGCAAGGTGGTCAACATCACCAAGTTCGGCGCCTTCGTGAACATCCTCCCCGGCAGGGACGGGCTGTTGCACATCTCGAAGATCGGCGGTGGCAAGCGCGTCGACCGCGTGGAGGACGTGCTCTCGCTGGGCCAGGACCTCGAGGTGAAGGTCGACGACATCGACCCGCAGGGCAAGGTGTCGCTCTCCCTGGTGGGCGAGCCCCCGGCACCCTCGGGTGGCAACGGCGCCTCGGCCTCCTCCGGCGGCGGGTCGCGCGGCTCGGAGGGCCGGTCGCGCGGCGGTGACGGCGGGTCGCGCGGCTCGGAGGGCGGATCGCGCGGCGGTGACGGCGGGTCGCGCCCGCCGGTGGCGTCGTTCGAGGCCGCCTTCGAGGCCGAGCTCGTGAACGAACTGGGGAACCTCGGTCCCGGGCCCGCCACGGGTGGCGGCGACCGGGGCGGGGACCGCGGCGGCGACCGGGGCGGCGACCGGGGCGGCGACCGGGGCCGTGGCCGGTCCCGCGGCCCGCGTCGGCGGTGAGCCCCGCGGGCGCCGCCCGCGCGACGCCGACGGCCCGGCCGGGGTCATCCCGGCCGGCCGCGTCGTGAGGGCGCCGGCACCCGGTCGGGGATCGGGCGGGTGATCTGCGCCGAGGTGCTCGGGTGCGGCGCGCGGCTCGTGACCGAGCCGATGGCGGAGGCCCGCTCGGTCACCGTCGGCGTGTGGGTGGGGACGGGGTCGCGCGACGAGGACGCCCCCCGCGCCGGCGCGTCACACTTCCTGGAGCACCTGTTGTTCAAGGGGACGGCCACCTGGAGCGCGGAGGCCATCGCAGAGTCGGTCGACGAGGTCGGCGGCGATATGAACGCCTTCACGACCAAGGAGTACACGGCCTTCTACATCCGCCTGCTGGCCGAGCACCTCCCGCTCGGGCTCGACGTGCTGAGTGCCATCATGACGGCCCCCGCGCTTCGGGCCGAGGACGTCGAGGCCGAGCGCCAGGTCATCCTGGACGAGATCCTCATGCACGCCGACGAGCCCGCCGACTTCGCCGCCGAGCAGTGCACGGCGGCGATGTTCCCCGAGCATCCGCTCGGCCGCGAGGTCCTGGGGACCGCCGACAGCGTGGCGTCGCTCGACCGCGCCGAGATCCACCGGTTCTTCGACACCCACTACCGGGCCGGCAACCTCGTGGTGGCGGCTGCCGGTGACGTCGACCACGCGCACATCGCCGGCGAGGTCGAGCGGCGTTTCGCCGACCGGACCGGCGGGTCCTCGCCCGAGCGCGCCGCCCCGCTCGCCGCCGGCGAGCCCCTGGCCGTGCACCGCCGCGCCACCGAGCAAGTCCACCTGGTGGTGGGCATGCGCTGCCCCGGTCGACACTCGCCCGAGCGGTGGCCGCTGGCCGTGCTCAACCACGCCCTCGGCGGCGGGATCTCGAGCCGGCTGTTCCAGGAGGTGCGCGAGCGCCGCGGGCTGGCGTACTCGATCTGGTCGGAACGGACGCACTACGACGACGTCGGCACCCTGACGGTGAGCGTCGGCACCGCGCCCGAGCACGCCCGCGAGGTGCTGGCGCTCGTGCACGGTGAGCTCGACCGCATGGGAGCGGGGGGCATCACGCCCCGCGAGCTGGCGGTGGCCCAGGGCCACCTCCGGGCCGAGACGCTCCTGTCGCTGGAAGACTCGGGCGCGCGCATGAGCCGCATCGGGGCCAGCCTGTTGCTGCACGGGCGGGTGATGGAGGTCGACGAGGTGCTGGCCAAGGTGGAGGCCGTCACCGTGGACGACGTGGCGGCGGTGGCCGCCGACCTGGCGGGGGAGGCCCGGACGCTGTCGGTCGTGGGCCCCTTCGACCCCGACGGGTCCTGACCCCGTCGGCTCTGCGGCTTTCGCCACCCCTGTCGGCTTCGCCGGCACCGTCGTCGGTGCGTCGGGTCGCCGTCCCGGCGCGTCGCCGTCCCGGCGCGTCGCCGTCCCGGCGCGTCGACAGGTGATCCACCGCCGGTAGGGTTGGCCCGATGGTGCGCGTGGGTGTGCTCGGCGCAGGGGGGCGCATGGGGCGCGAGGTGTGCCACGCCATCACCGACGACCCCGAACTGGAGCTGGTGGCGGCCGTCGACCCCCGACTGGCCGGCATCGACCTGCGTCAGGTGACCGGGGTCGACGTCGGGGGCCTCCAGGTGGCGAGCGGCGTGGAGGCCCTCGAGCGGGCCGGTGCCCAGGTGGCCGTCGACTTCACCGTGGCCGACGCCGCGGTCGGGCACATGCGCTGGTGCGCGGCGAACGGCGTCCACGCCGTGGTGGGGACCACCGGCATCGGCGAGCAGGTGCTCGGCGAGCTCCGGGCGGCGTTCGAGGGCTCGAGCGCCAACTGCGTGGTCGCCGCCAACTTCGCCATCGGGGCGGTCCTCATGATGCGGTTCGCCGAGCTGGCGGCGCCGTTCATGGACGGGGCCGAGATCGTGGAGCTCCACCACGACGGCAAGCTCGACGCGCCGTCCGGCACCGCCCTGCACACCGCCGAACGGGTGGCCGACGCACGCGAGGCCGCCGGTGCGGCCCCGTGGCCGGGGGACCGCACCAAGTCGGAGGTGGTGGCCGGGGCACGCGGCGGGGAGGGCCCCGGTGGGGTGCGCATCCACTCCATCCGCCTGCCGGGTCTGGTGGCCCACCAGGAAGTGATCCTGAGCGCCGTCGGGCAGAGCCTCACCATCCGGCACGACGCCTACGACCGCTCCTCGTTCATGCCGGGGATGGTCCTGGCGGTCAAGGCCGTGGCCGGCCGGCCGGGCCTCACCGTCGGGCTCGACACCCTCCTCGGATTCTGAGGGTACGGCGGTAGCCTGGGCCGGTGGACGGGCCCCGCCAACGCATCCTCGAGGCCACCTACGCATGCGTGGCGCGCTGGGGCCTCGCCAAGACGACGGTGGAGGACGCCGCGCGCGAGGCCGGGCTGTCGCGGGCGACGGTGTACCGGTACTTCCCCGGCGGCCGTGACGAGCTCGTCGACGCCGTGGTGTCGTGGCAGTACCTCCTCTTCTTCGGTCGCCTCTACGAGGAGGTGCACGGCGCCACCTCGCTCGAGGAGGTGCTCGAGCGAGGCCTCGTCTTCGCCCGGCGGTCGCTGCTCGCGCACGAGGTGCTCCAGAAGGTGCTCGAGACCGAGCCCGACGTCCTGATGCCCAAGCTCACCGTGGAGTCCAACCGGACGGTGGGGCTGATCAGCGGGTTCCTCGTCCCCTACCTGCACGAGCACGGCATGGCCGACGGCGTGGACGCCCACGCGGCCGCCGACTTCGTGGCCCGCATGATCCTGTCCTACATCTCGTCGCCCGGTCACTGGGACCTGGCGGACCCCGAGCAGGTGTCGGCCCTGGTGCGCGGTGAATTGCTCGCCGGCGTCGTGGCGGAGCCGAAGCCCGTCGCCGGCTGACCATCCCGCCGGCGGTGCCCGCCAGGCACGGGGGGCATTGACAATGAGACACGCCGGGCCATATTGTCTCGTCGTGGGCGTGCCGCGGCTCGAGTTGGTGCATGGGACGAGCCGCGCCGTCGCCGCCCCCGCCCCGCCCCCGCCGCCCGCCCGCGTGCGTGTCATCGACGGCGCCCTGGCGTGCATCGCCCGCCAGGGCGTGGCCAAGACCACCCTCGACGACGTGGCCCGGCAGGCCGGGTGCAGCCGGGCCACCGTCTACCGGGTGTTCCCCGGCGGCAAGGACGCCGTGCTCGGCGCCGTCGTCGACACCGAGGTGGCGCGTTTCTTCAGTGCGCTGGCGGTGCGCATGGGTGCGGCCACCGACCTCGAGGACGTGCTGGTGGCCGGGATGACCGAGGCCGCCGCCCGGATCACGGCGCACCCCGCTCTCGACCATCTCCTCCGGCACGAGCCGGAGCTCGTCCTGTCGCAGCTCGCATTCGCCCGCATGGACGACGTGCTCGCCGTCACCTGCGCGTTCACGACACCGTTCCTCGGTCGCTGGCTCGACCAGGGAGAGACCCGTCGTGTGGCCGAATGGGCGGCGCGCATCGTGGTGTCGTACCTGCTGTGCCCGGCCGACGGCGTCGACCTCACCGACACCGGGCAGGTCCGCCGCCTGGTTCGCACCTTCGTGTTGCCCGGCATCCGGGCACTGTCGCCGCGCGCCTTCGAGAGCGCGCCGGCGGGCGAGGCCCATCGGTCCGTCCACCGGTCCGTCCACCGATCCGAATCCAGCAGCAAGGGGGAAGCGTCATGACGCAGGAGATGCGCGACACGGCCGACATCATCGGACGCGACGACATCAACGATCTCGAGGCGATCCTCTCGGTCGTGAACACCGATGCCGACGAGGCGATGCACGGCGTGCACTCGGTGTACGACACCATCTTCACCTGGGACTACGAGAAGGGTCAGCGGCCCAAGCTCGAGAAGCTCTACGAGAAGGCCAAGCGGGCGCAGTGGAACGGCCAGACGGACCTCCCCTGGGAGACAGACGTCGACCAGGAGGCCCTGGTGGTGGCCAACGCCGCGGCCAACGGCGGGTTCGGCGAAGGCTTCGACGTGTCGGGGACCTCGCTGGCGCGGTGGGGCGAGCGTGAATGGATCCAGTTCGGCGTGGAGAGCCAGAACTGGACGCTGTCGCAGTTCATGCACGGCGAGCAGGGCGCGCTGGTGTGCACCGCCAAGATCGTGGAGTCGGTTCCCTGGATCGACGCCAAGTACTACGCCGCGACCCAGGTCATGGACGAAGCGCGCCACGTCGAGGTGTTCGCCAAGTACCTCGACGACAAGCTGTCGGGCCACTACCCGATCAACGCCCACCTGCGGATGCTGCTCGACGACATCATCGCCGACAGCCGGTGGGACATGACCTACCTCGGCATGCAGATCATGGTCGAGGGCCTCGCTCTGGCGGCGTTCGGCTTCATGCACCAGATGACGACCGAGCCGCTGCTCAAGCAGCTGCTGCGCTACGTCATGTCGGACGAGTCGCGCCATGTCGCCTTCGGGGTGCTGAGCCTCCAAGAGTACTACCAGCAGCTGAGCGCGGCCGAGATCCGCGAGCGCCAGGAGTTCGCCTTCGAGGCGGCCGTCCGGATGCGCGACCGCTTCCTCCAGCAAGAGGTCTGGAACCGCATGGGTGTCAACCCCAAGGAGATCGTCCCGCTGCTGATGCAGGTCCCCGAACGCCAGGTCTTCCAGTCGCTGCTGTTCTCCAAGATCGTGCCGAACTGCAAGAAGCTGGGCCTGCTCGACGCTGCCGACGGCTGGCTGCGCGAGCGCTTCACCGAGCTGGGCGTCATCGCCTTCGAGGACTGGGCCGACACGGGTGAGGAGTACGACAGCCTGCAGGCCACCCCCGCCACCGACGCCGTCGCCTCGTAGCCTCCCGGCGGGGGCGCCGGGCGCCGGGCCGGGGCGAGATAGCCTGACCCCATGATCTCGTCCGCCGGGGCCGGCCGTTTCGGAGCGGTGGTGACCGCCATGGTCACCCCGTTCGACGACGCCGGCATCCTGGACGTCGACGGCGCCGTCACCCTGGCGCGCTGGCTGACCGCCCACGGCAGCGACGGGCTGGTGGTGGCGGGCACGACCGGCGAGGGGCCGGTGCTCTCCGACGCCGAGCTGGGGGAGTTGTGGCGTGCCGTGTCCGAGGCCGTCACCGTCCCGGTGATCGCCGGCACGGGCTCCAACGACACCCGACACTCCATCGAGTGCACGAAGCTGGCCGCGGACGCCGGCGCGGCCGCAGCCCTGGTCGTCACCCCGTACTACTCGCGCCCGTCGCAGGCCGGCCTGGCGGCGCACTTCGCGGCGGTGGCGTCGGCGACCGCCCTGCCGGTGTTGCTCTACGACATCCCGGTGCGCGCCGGCCGCAAGATCGCCCACGACACCATGGTGCACCTGGCGCGCGACGTGCCCACCATCGTCGGCGTGAAGGACGCCGCGGGTGACCCGGCGGCGTCGGCCCGTGTGGTCGCCGAGACGCCCGACGGCTTCGAGCTCTACAGCGGCGACGACGCGCTGACGCTCCCGCTCCTGGCGGTCGGCGCCGTGGGCGTCGTGAGCGTGGCGTCGCATTGGGCCGGGAGCGAGATGGGGGACGTGGTGGCGGCCTTCGCCAAGGGGGACGCCGACGGCGCCCGCATGGCGAATGCGGCGTTGTTCGAATCCTACGACTTCGAGTCGAGCGAGGCCTTCCCGAACCCGCTGCCGGCGAAGGCCGCCTGCCGCGTGCTCGGGCTGCCGGTCGGCCAGTGCCGGCTGCCACTCGGCGTCGCACCGCCCGAGCTCGAGGAGCGGGCGCGTGGCGTGCTGCGCCGTCTCGGGCGGGACGTGCGCACCGCTGCCGGTGCGAGCGTTGGCGGCTCTGTTGGCTGACCCGGTCCGCATCACCTTTCTCGGCGGCCTGGGGGAGATCGGTCGCAACTGCGCGTGCATCGAGTCGGGCGGTCGCATCGTCGTCCTCGACTGCGGCGTCATGTTCCCGGAGCCCGACATGCCCGGGATCGACCTCGTCCTCCCCGACCTGTCCTACCTGCGCGACCATGCCGACGCCGTGGAGGCGGTGGTGCTCACCCACGGGCACGAGGACCACACCGGCGGCCTCGCCTTCTTGCTGCGGGACCTGTCGGTCCCCGTCTACGGATCGGCGCTGACGCTGGGCTTGGCCCGCAACCGGGTGGAAGAGGCGGGCCTCGAGGACCGGGCGACCTTCATCGAGGTCACCGACGGTTCGCGCCTGGCCATCGGCCCTTTCGAGGTGGAGTTCATCCCCGTGACGCACTCCGTGCCCCACGGCTTCGCCACTGCGTTCCACACCCCGCAGGGGGTCATCCTGCACTCGGGTGACTTCAAGATCGACCTGACGCCCGTGGACGGACGGCTCACGGACCTGGCGCGCATCGGCGCGCTGGCCGAGGGCCCCGGCGTGCGGCTGCTGCTGTCGGACTCCACCAACGCCGAGGAGCCCGGGTTCACCGAGACCGAGACAGCGGTGGGTGCCACCCTGCTGCGGCTGTTCCAGGCGCACGCCGGCCAGCGCCTGGTGGTGACGTGCTTCGCCAGCCACATCCACCGAGTGCAGCAGGTCATCGAGGCCGCCATCGCCACCGGGCGCAAGGTGGCCACCCTGGGCCGCTCCATGGCCAAGAACGTGGAGCTGGCCCGCCGGCTCGGCATCCTCGACATCCCCGCCGAGGCCTTCGTCGACGTCCAGCGCGTCGACGACATGGACCCGGGGAGCGTGTGCGTGGTGTCGACGGGCTCCCAGGGCGAGCCACTCTCCGCCCTCGCCCTCATGGCCGCCGGTGAGAGCAAGTGGTTGAAGCTGCGCGACGGCGACGTCGTGGTCATCAGCGCGCACCCGATCCCCGGCAACGAGTGGGCGGTCGGTCGGGTGATCGACGGCCTGCACCGTCGCGGCGCCGAGGTGATCCATACCGGCGTGGAGCCCGTGCACGTGAGCGGCCACGCCCGCCAGGGCGAGCTCAAGATCCTGTTGTCGGTGGCCAAGCCCGAATGGTTCATCCCCGTGCACGGCGAGTACCGGCACCTGGTGAACCACGTCCGGCTGGCGACGCGTATGGGCGTCGACGAGGACAAGGCCCTGTTGTGCGAGGACGGCGACTCGGTGGTGCTCGGCGACAAGGGCCTGCGCCGGGGTGACTCGGTACCGGCCGGCTTCCTCTACGTCGACGGGACCGTGGGCGACGTGGGCCACGGGGTCCTGCGCGATCGCCGGCTGCTCGCCGAGGAAGGTGTGGTCGTGGTGGTCGCCACCGTCGACCCGCACGCCGGCGAGGTCGTGGGCGCCCCCGAGATCATCACGCGGGGCTGGGTGCACGCCCCCGAGGCCGAGGAGCTGCTCGGCGAGGCGAGCGACGTGGTGCGCTCCGCCCTCGAGCAGGCGTTGGCCGACGGCGCCACCGACCACGAGATCCTCCGTCGGGCCGCCCGGCGGGCGCTGGGCAAGCTCGTGGGGGAGCGGACCCGGCGCCGCCCCATGATCGTCCCCGTCGTCGTCACCGTCTGAGAACAGCCGGCCCACCCGGTCCGGCCGGGCCCGTCGTGCCGGCCGCCCCGCCCCGCCCCACCACCTCGTTCCGCCCCGCTGCTTCGGAACCCGGCCGCAGGCCGGCGACGGTCCTCGGGCGGGCCTGGGGCGGCTGTTAGCGTTGGGGTCATTGTGGTGACGACCAAGCGCCGTCCGGGGAGTGCGCGCCCCGCCTCCCGTTCGGCAGCCGGTGGACGCCGGCCCACGCGCGGTGCCACGTCGCGCGCCGGGACCGCCCGAAAGCGCGCCACCACCAGGCGACGGGCCCGTACGACGTCCCCGGCCTGGCTGCGCGCCGCGGCCACGGTGCTGCAGGGCCACGCCGAGGACGCCTGGGGGATCGCCCTCGTCACGGTCGGGATCCTGGGTGCCCTGGCCATCTACGCCAACGCCCTCGGCCCGGTGGGCCACGGGGTGCGCCATGCCTTCGGCGCGGTGCTCGGCGTCGGCCGCTTCCTGGTCCCGCCGGCGTGCGGTGCGGCCGGGGGCCTCCTCGTCGCCGGCCGTCCACGGTACGAGCCGGTACGGTCGGGGATCGGGCTGGCCCTGGCGCTGGCCGGCGTCGCCGGCCTCGCCGGCCTCGCCGGTGGCGCGCCGCGGATCACCGCATCGGCCACGCGCCTCGCCGGCGCCGGCGGGTGGATCGGCGCGGCCGTGGGCAACCCTCTGCGATCAGGCCTCGGGGACTGGGGCGCCACCGTGGTCCTGCTGGCTCTCGTCACGTTGGCCCTGGTGCTGTTCACCGGGGTGACACTGCGGGCCGCCCTCCGGGGGACGGCCGCGGCGGCCTCGGAGCTGTGGCACCTGATGGTCCCCGACAGCGACGGCGACGACGACGACTCGACGAGCGACGACTCGACGAGCGACGCCGACGGCGCCGCCGCGGCACGGCCGGCCAAGGGGCAGCGGCAGCTCTTCGACTTCGACCAGTCCGGCCCGGCGGAGCCGGTCGTCCCTGCCACCGTGCTCGCCCGCCCCCCGGCGCCGGACCCCAACGTCGACCCCGACGCGGATCGCTCCGACGGCACCGCACCCGACACCAGGCATGCCGAGGCTCCCGACGAGGTGGCGGGAGAAGCCGCCGCCTTCACCGCGCCCGCGTCGGCGCCCGCGGCGCCCGCGCTCGGCGCTCCGCTGCGGATGGAGGCCGACGCCGCCGCGGGGGAGTGGCACCTGCCCCCCCTCGAGCTCCTGGCGCGGTCGAAGCCCCAGGAGTTCGACCGCGCCGAGATCGTCGCCGCGGGGCAAGCCCTCGTGACGTCCCTGGCGGCCCACGGCGTCGAGACGCGCCTGGTCGGCCACACCGTCGGGCCGACGGTGACGAGGTTCGAGCTCGAGCTCGGGCCCGGGGTCAAGGTGGCGCGGGTGACGAGCCTGGCGAAGGACATCGCCTACGCCATGGCGTCGGCGGACGTGCGCATCCTCGCCCCCATCCCCGGGAAGTCCGCCATCGGCGTGGAGGTCCCGAACCGCCGCCGGCAGCTCGTCACGCTCGGCGACGTTCTGGCCTCCGACGAGGCACGGAAGGCGACGCACCCGCTCGAGGTCGCGCTCGGTCGCGACATCGCGGGCCGGCCCGTGATGGTGAACCTGGCCGACATGCCCCACATCCTCATCTCCGGCGCCACCGGGGCCGGGAAGTCGTCGTGCATCAACTCTCTGCTGACCTCGGTGATGATGCGGGCCACGCCCGAGCAGCTGCGCCTCATCCTCGTGGACCCCAAGCGCGTGGAACTCGGCCAGTACAACGGCCTGCCCCACCTGCTCACCCAGGTCGTCGTCGACCCCAAGAAGGCGGCTAACGCGTTGGCGTGGGCGGTGACCGAGATGGAGCGTCGCTACGACGTGCTCGCCGAGGCGGGGATGCGTGACATCACCGGCTACAACGCCGCCATCGAGCGCGGGGAGCTCGAGGACGACGGGGCCGGAGTGCCCGACGACGATGCCGACACCGCCGACGACCTTGTCGACGACCTCGACCGGCGCGACGACGCCGCCAGCGCCGAAGCCGATGCCCACGCCCGGGCCGTGGCGCGTGTCGCCGAGTCGCGGGAAGCGGTGGCACCCACCGTGCAGCGCGAGCGCCTCCCCTTCGTGCTGGTGGTCGTGGACGAGCTGAACGACCTCATGATGGTGGCGGCCCGCGACGTCGAGGAGTCGGTGTGCCGGATCGCCCAGATGGCGCGGGCCGTGGGCATCCACCTCGTCCTGGCCACACAGCGGCCGTCGGTCGACGTCATCACCGGGGTGATCAAGGCGAACGTCCCGTCGCGGCTGGCCTTCTCGGTGTCCTCGCTCGCCGACAGCCGGGTCATCCTCGACCAGCCCGGGGCCGAGCGCCTGATCGGCAAGGGCGACATGCTGCTGCTCACGGCGTCGTCGTCGGTGCCGCGCCGGATCCAAGGCCCGTGGGTGGCCGAGAGCGAGGTGCGATCGGTGGTGGCGCACTGGCAGCGCCAGCGCAATCCCGAGTATGTGGCCGGCATCGCCGGCGGGGACGGGCCCACCACGGGCGGAGGTGCCTTCGACGACGACGACGACCTGCTCCCGGCGGCCATGGAGCTGGTCGTGCGCTCTCAGCTAGGGTCCACGTCGATGCTGCAGCGCAAGCTCCGGGTCGGCTTCTCGCGGGCGGGGCGACTGATGGACCTCCTCGAGCGGCGCGGGGTGGTGGGGCCGTCGGAAGGGTCCAAGGCCCGGGCGGTGCTCATGACGACCGACGAGCTCGAGGAGCTGTCCGACCGTTAGGCCCGTGGCCCGTCGCAGCGGCCGGCACAGTCGCAGGGCCCACGCGGCCGCGGAGCCGGACGGCGGGACGTCCGCCCCGACCACCGCCGCCGCTCGAACCACCGCCACCGCCACCGCCACCGCCACCAGCGCGCCGCCAGCGCCTGCGCCCGTTCTCGTGACGGACGGCGACGGGCTCGAGGCGGGCGTCGTCGACCACGCCGACGTCGGCACGTCGGCGGCACCCCTCGCCCTGCTGGCCCGGGAACCCGCCGCACCCGCGGCACCCGCGGCGGCACCCGACGGCGCAGTGGCAGGGGTGATCGCCAGCGGCGCCCCCCCGCCCGGCCCGGTGCTCCCGGCGTTGCCCGGCCGGTCCCGGCACCGGGCGTGGACGGCGCCCGCAGTGCTCGTGAGCGTCGTGGTGGCGCTTGCCGCGGTGCAGTTGGCGCGGCCCGCCCCCACACCGACGTGGCACGGCGCCCTGCACGTGGCTTCGCCCGTCAGCGGGAGCGCACCGGCACTGCCGTGGCCCGCCACGGGCGGGGCGGCGGTGGCGGTCCCCGCGCTGGGGCTCATGATCCAGTCCGGGCCCGAGCCCGCCGTGCCCATCGCCAGCCTGGCCAAGCTCATGACCGCCTACCTGACGCTGCACGACCACCCGCTCGCCGCCGGCGACGACGGCCCCGAGCTGCAGATCACGGCCGCCGACCAGGCCGAGGCGCAGGTCGAGGCGGCCGCCGGCGCCACGACCGTGCCCGTGGAGGAAGGGGAGGCGCTGACCGAGCGGCAGATGCTCGACGGGCTCATGGTGCATTCGGCGAACAACCTGGCCGACGTCCTGGCGCGCTGGGACGCCGGGACGGTGCCCGCCTTCGTGGTCAAGATGAACGCCACCGCCGCCGCGCTGGGGATGACCCACACCCACTACGCCGACGCCAGCGGACTGGACCCCGGCACGGCCGGCAACGCCGCCGACGTGCTACGGGTGACCGAAGCGGACATGGCCATGCCGACGTTCGGGGCGGTCGTCGCCCAACCGGCGGTGACCCTGCCGGTGGCGGGCGTCCTCCCCAACTACGTGCAGTCGGTCGGGACCGACGGCATCGTGGGCGTCAAGTCGGGTTTCACCCAGGCCGCCATGGGGTGCCTGGTGCTCGCGGGGGAGCGCGCCGTCAACGGCCGCCCGGTGCTCGTGCTCGCGGCCGTGACCGGACAGACCGGGGCCGACCCGCTGCGAGTCGCCAACCAGGTGGACGTGCAACTCATCGACGCCGTGGCGTCGGGGATGCGCACTGTCGACGTCGTGGAGCCGGGCACCCGGGTGGGGACGGTGACCGCTCCCTGGTCCCCCGCGGGCGTGCCGGCGGTCACCGCCGCCGGCGCGTCGGTGATCGCCTGGCCGGGCCTGCCGGTGCGGGTGCACGTGTGGCGCCGCTCCCTGCGTCCGGGCCTGACGCCGGGCAGCCGCGTGGGGACGGTGTCGGTGTCCGTCGGCAGCGAGCGCGCCGTGCTCCCGGTGCGCGTCACGGGGAGCCTGCGGGGCCCGTCCGTGGCCTGGCGCCTGGCGCGCCGCTGACCGGCGCCCGCGGCGCGGGGCGAGACCCCGCCCGACGGGGGCCGCGACCGGTGGATCCGCAGGCACGGGCAGGCGGGGGCCGCAGGGCCAGGGAGTACCCTGGCAGCCATGCGTGCCCGTGCCCCCGCCTCGGCGGCCAACCTCGGCCCGGGCTTCGACGTGCTGGCGCTCGCGCTCGACCTCTACGTCGAGGTGGAGGTCGACCCGGCCCCGCGCCTCGTGGTCCGGTCCGAGGGCGAGGGCGCCGACCTCGAAGAGGACGCCATGCACCTGGCGGCCCGCGTGGCCATCGACGTGACCGGTCACGACCGCCTCGCCATCACCGTCCGCTCCGCCATCCCCGTGGCACGCGGGCTCGGCTCGTCGGCCGCGCTCGCCGTGGCGGCGGCGGCGGCGGCGGGGTCGAAGGACCCGCTCGGGGTGGCTGCCCGCATCGACGGGCATCCCGAGAACGCGGCGGCCTCGGTCGTGGGCGGGCTGGTGGCGGCGACCATGGTGCGCGGCGCGGTCCGGGCGGTGCGCATGCCGCTCGACGGGGGCCTCGTGTTCGTGGCCATGGTGCCCGACCGCTCGCTGCCCACGGCCAAGGCCCGCCAGGCCCTGCCCCAACAGGTGGGCCGGACCGACGCCACCTTCAACCTGGGCCGGCTGTCGCTGCTCCTCGCCGGGCTGGCGGACCGCTCCCTGCTCATCAGGGAGGCGACCGAGGACCGCCTGCACCAGGACTACCGCAGCCCCCTGTTCCCCGAGGCCCCCCAGCTGCTCGGCCGCCTGGTGGCGGCGGGGGCGCTCGCCTCGTGCTGGTCGGGTGCGGGGCCGACGCTGCTGGGCCTGTGCGACGGCCAGGACGGCGAGCGGGTGCGCTCGGGGGCCGAGGCCGCCATGGAGGAGATCGGGGTCCCCGGCCGTGCCCTGCTGCTGCGGCCCGATGTGGAGGGCCTCATCGTCGAGGGCTCGCCTCACTGAGGCGTCGGCATGGCCCGCACCTTCCACATCCGCACGTTCGGCTGCCAGATGAACGTGCACGACTCCGAGCGGCTGGCGGGGATGCTCATCGCCGACGGGCTCGAGCCGGCGGCGGACGCCGAGCACGCCGACGTCGTCGTGCTCAACACGTGCTGCATCCGCGAGAACGCCGACAACAAGCTCTACGGCCACCTGGGCCACCTGAAGTCGCTGCGCGACCGCCGCCCGGGGATGCAGATCGCGGTGGGAGGCTGCCTGGCCCAGAAGGACGGCGAGGCACTGCGTCGGCGCGCCGGGCACGTCGACGTGGTCTTCGGCACCCACAACCTGGCGCGGGCGCCGGCCCTGCTCCGCCAGGCCGCCGCGGAGGGGCCCGTGGTCGAGGTCCTCGAGGCCGCGCCGCCCGACGACGGCCAGCTCGCCCACGCACTGTCGGCGGCGCGCGACCTCACCTACGCGGCGTGGGTCACCATCCAGACGGGCTGCGACAACTCGTGCGCCTTCTGCATCGTCCCGCAGGTGCGCGGCGCCGAGGTGAGCCGGCCCTTCGACGACGTCGTGGCGGAGGTGGCCGCGCTGGCGGCGCGCGGCGTCACCGACGTCACCCTGCTCGGGCAGAACGTCAACTCCTACGGCCGCGACCTCACACGCCGGCGCCCGTTGTTCTCGGCGCTGCTCCGGGCGGTGGGGGCCGTCGAGGGGGTGCGCCGGGTGCGGTACACGAGCCCGCACCCGAAGGACCTGCGGCCCGAGACCATGGCGGCCATGGCCGAGACACCGGCGGTGTGCGAGCACCTGCACCTGCCGCTGCAGTCGGGCAGCGACCGCGTCCTGAGCGCCATGCGGCGGGGGTACACCGCCGAGCGCTACCTGTCGCGGCTGGCCGCGGCGCGCGCCGCCGTCGACGACCTGGCGGTCACCACCGACATCATCGTGGGGTTCCCCGGTGAGACCGACGACGACTTCGAGCGCACCCTCGAGGTGGCCGCCGAGGCCGCCTACGACAGCGCCTACACGTTCATCTTCTCGCCGCGCCCCGGCACCAGGGCGGCGGCCATGACCGACCGCTTCGTGCCCGGGGACGTCGTGGCCGAGCGCTTCGAGCGCCTGCGCGTGGTGGTGGAGCGCTCCGCCCTGGCGCGTCACCGCGCCCGCATCGGCGGTGTCGAGGAGGTCCTCGTGGAGGGGCCGAGCCGGCGCGACCCCGGGACGGTCACGGGCCGGACGCGGCAGAACAAGCTGGTGCACTTCGCCCCACCGGCCGCCGGCGCCCCGGCCGAGGGTTCCTACGCCGAGGTGCTCGTCCGCGAGGCGGCGCCGCACCACCTCCGGGGCGTCCTGGTGGGCGTCACCGCGCCGGCCCGGCGGCGCATCCGGATCCCCGTCTCGGCCGGGTAGGCCGCGATGCGGCCGCCGCCGGCGACCGCCGCCCGGCGGCACGTGGCGCTGGTGGGCCCGACGGCGTCGGGCAAGTCGGCGCTGGCGCTCGACCTGGCGCGCCGGCGCCCCGAAGCCGAGCTGGTCTCGGTGGACTCCATGGGCGTCTACCGGGGTATGGACATCGGCACGGCCAAGCCCACCGCGGCGGAGCGGGCCGAGGTCCCGTACCACCTGCTCGACCTGGTCGGCCCCGACGAGGAGTTCACCGTCCGCCGCTTCCAGGACGCCGCCCGGGCGGCGTTGACGGCGATCGAGGGGCGCGGGCACCGGGCGCTGCTCGTGGGCGGGACGGGGCTCTACCTCCGGGCGGTGGTCGACCGGCTGGCGGTCCCGGGGCGCTGGCCGGCGGTGGCTGCCGAGCTCCGGGAGGAGGCTGACCGGCCCGGGGGGCTGGAGCGCCTGTACGCCCGGCTGGCCGCCCTCGACCCGGTGGCGGCCGCCCGCACCGAGCCCGGCAACGACCGCCGGGTGGTGCGCGCCCTGGAGGTGACCCTCGGATCGGGCCGGCCGTTCTCGTCGTTCGGCCCCGGGCTCGAGGCCTACCCGCCCACGCCCTTCGTCCTGGTCGGCGTGCGCCCCGACGCGGCCTCGCTCGACGCCCGCATCGAGGCCCGCTTCCGACGGCTGCTCGACGACGGCCTCCTCGAGGAGGTGCGCGCCCTGTCCCGGCTCCCCGGCGGGCTGTCGCGCACCGCCCGCCAGGCGCTCGGCTACCGCGAGCTGCTGGCCCACGTCGAGCACGGGGTCCCCCTCGACCAGGCCGTGGACGAGGCGATCCGTCGGACCCGGGCGTTCGCCCGGCGCCAGTGGGCGTGGTTCCGGCGCGACCCGCGGATCCACTGGCTCGACCCCGACGACGACCCCCCGGCCCAGCTCCTCGGGGTGTGGGACGCTTCGGAGGTGGGAGAATGACGGCGATGCACGCCGGTGGCGTCCTCCACCTCTCCAAGCACCACGGCGCGGGGAACGACTTCCTCGTGGTCCTGGACCCCGACGACAGACGGCCCCTGTCGGCGGCCGAGGCGCGCGCCCTGTGCGACCGGCACCGGGGCATCGGGGCCGACGGCGTGATCCGCGTCGTGCGGGTGGCGGACGCCGGGCCCGGCGCGGGAACGGGCCCGAGCGCCGGTGCGCCGGGCCCCGTGCTGTCGATGGACCTGCGCAACGCCGACGGCGGTGTGGCCGAGATGAGCGGGAACGGCATCCGCTGCATGGTGCAGGCGGCCGTGGACGCCGGGCTGGTGGCGCCCGGTCCGGTCCAGGTGCTCACCCTCGGCGGCCCCCGGACGGTGGACTACGAAGCCGGCCCCGGGGCCGGCGAGGGCCGCGCCCGCGTGGGCATGGGGCCGGCCGTCCTCGGTCCGGAGCTGGCGACGGACCGGCCCGGGGTGCGGTGGGCCCGGCAGGTGGACATGGGCAACCCCCATGTCGTGCTGTTCGGCACGCCCGTCGGGGACGACGTCGTGGCCGCCGTCGGACCCCGCCTGGAGCAGTCGGTGGCGGGCGGGGCCAACGTCGAGTTCGTGTGGCCCGGGCCCCGGCCGGGCGAGCTCACGATGCGGGTCTGGGAGCGGGGCGTGGGAGAGACCTTGGCGTGCGGCACCGGGGCGTGCGCGGCGGCGGCCGCCGCGCACCGCCACGGCGAGGTCGGCCCCCGGGTGCGCGTCCACAGTCCCGGGGGCGTGCTCGACGTCGATGTGGGCGGCGACGAGGTCGCCCTCGCCGGCCCCACGCAGAAGGTCGGCGACGTCACCGTGGACGCCGAGGCCCTGGCGCGGTTGGTCGCAGCGCTTCACGCGCCGTCGCGGCGCGTGGCCGGGACGCCGGCGGCGCCGGCGGACGCGGCGACAGAGGTGGCGGCTCGACCGTGACGCTGATCGAGCGCAGGTTCCGCGAGCGCATCGTGCTCGTGGGCGTGGTGTTCCCCTGGACCTCGGCGGAGACCGTCGACGCCGACCTCGACGAGCTGGCGCTGCTCGTCGGCACCGCCGGCGCGGACGTCGTGGCCCGGGTGGTGCAACGCCGCGACCGGCCCGACCCGGCCACCTTCGTCGGGCGGGGCAAGGCAGAGGAGCTCCACGAGCTGTCCGAGTCCGCCGACGCCGACACGGTGGTGTTCGACGACGAGCTGACCCCCGCACAGCAGCGGAACCTGGAGAAGCTGCTGGGCCGCACGGCCATCGACCGCACCGCGGTGATCCTCGACATCTTCGCCCAGAACGCGCGGTCCCAGGAGGGCAAGGCCCAGGTCGAGCTGGCCCTGCTGCGCTACCGCCTGCCGCGGCTGCGGGGCCGGGGGCGCGAGTTCTCCCAGCAGGCCGGCGGCATCGGCACCCGGGGGCCGGGTGAGACCCAGCTCGAGGTGGACCGGCGCCGCCTGTTGCGGCGCATGACGCGCCTCGAGGTCGACCTGCGCCGGGTGACGGCGACGCGCCGCACCCAGCGGCGGTCGCGGCTGCGGTCCCGCCAGCGCGACGTGAGCCTGGTGGGCTACACCAACGCCGGGAAGTCGACGCTGCTGAACCGCCTCACCGACGCCGGCGTGGTGGTCGAGGACCGTCTGTTCTCGACCCTCGACCCGCGCACGCGCCGCCTGTCGCTCCCCGGGGGCGAGACCGTCCTCGTCTCCGACACCGTCGGCTTCGTGCGGAAGCTGCCGCACCAGCTCGTCGAGGCCTTCCGCTCGACCCTCGAGGTGGTCAGGGAGGCCGACCTCCTCGTGCACGTGGTGGACGCGTCGGCGGCCGAGCCCGAGCTGCAGATCGACGCCGTTCGCACGGTGCTCGAGGAGATCGACGCCGCCGAGGTGCCCGAGCTCCTCGTCGTCAACAAGGCCGACCGGGCGCCGGCCGCGGCGGCCCGGGTGGCGGCGGCGCACGCGGGGTCGGTGGTGCTGTCGGCCCGCACGGGCCAGGGGACCGACGAGCTGCTGCGCGCCCTGGGGGACCGCCTGCGGGGTGCGGACCGGGTGGTCGAGCTCGTGGTCCCCTTCGAGCGCGGCGACGTGCTGGCCGCCGTGCACCGCGAGGGCGAGGTGGTGGGGGAGTCGCACGGCGAGGGCGCCACCGTCGTCCACGTCGTGCTCGACGAGGCCGGCCGGGCCCGCTTCCGCGAGTTCGTGGCGTCGTGAGCACCACCCCGGGGGCCACGGGGCCCGCCGACGCCGGGTTCGCGCCGCCCCCGTACCCCTACGACCGCCTGGCGGCGCTGGCGCGGCGGGCCGACGCCCACCCCGGCGGCGTGGTGGACCTGTCGGTGGGCACCCCCTGCGACGCGCCGCCCGACGCCGTCGTGCGGGCGTTGGCGACGTCGGGGGCCGAACGTGGGTACCCGGCGTCGATCGGCAGCGAGGCGCTGCGCGGGGCGTCGGCGTCGTGGATGGCGCGTCGCTTCGGTGCCGCCGTCGACCCCGCGCAGGTGGCGGCGTGCGTCGGCACCAAGGAGTTCGTGGCCACGACGGCGTGGTTCCTGCGGTTGCGCACACCGGGCCGCGACACCGTGCTGGCGCCGGCCGTGGCGTACCCCACCTACGCCATGGGGGCGCGCCTGGCGGGGTGCCGCCTGGTGGCGGTGCCCGAGGTCGACGGCGGCGGCCTCGACCTGGCCGTCGTCGCCGACGCCGATGCCGAACGGGCGCTGTGCCTGTGGGTCAACAGCCCCGCCAACCCGTCGGGCACGCGCACCGACCTCGGGGCGGCGGCCGCCTGGGGCCGGGCGCGCGGCGTGCCGGTGCTCTCCGACGAGTGCTACGCCGAGTTCACCTGGGACGGGGACCCGGCGAGCGTCGTGCAGCACGGCCCCGAGGGCGTGGTGGCCGTCCACTCGCTGTCCAAGCGCTCGAACATGGCGGGCGTGCGCGTCGGCTTCTACGCGGGCGACGGCGACGTCGTCGGGTACCTCTCCGAGGTCCGCAAGCACGCCGGGCTCATGGTGCCCGGGCCCGTGCAGGCCGCCGCCGTGGTCGCCTGGGACGACGACGCCCACGTCGACGAGCAGCGGGCCCGCTACCGACGGCGGCTCGAGCTCCTGGCGCGGACCCTGGGCGCCGCCGGCCTCGACGTCACCCTGCCCGCCGGCGGGTTCTATCTGTGGGTGCCGGTCCCGTCGTGGGCGCAGGCGCGGGGCGCGGCGGAGGGGCGCCCCGGGGCCTGGGTGCTGACCGAGGCCCTCGCCGACGCGGGCGGGGTCCTCGTCAGCCCGGGGGAGTTCTACGGGGAGCGGGCCGCCGGGTTCGTCCGGGTGGCGGCCGTCCAGCCCGACGACCGGCTCCGGCTCGTGGCGCAGCGCCTGGCGTCGTCCACCCACCCGCAGCTCGGTGGGGGGCGCGCCGCGGCGGCGCGCCGGGATGTCGCCGGAAGCGACGGGCCGGGCCGGTAACCTCGGGCGATGGCCGACCTGCCGTCCCAGATCGACGAGCTGTGGGCCCGGGTGGACGAGCTCGGCCCGGCCGACGCCGACGCCCTCGAGATCGTCACGGAGGCCGTCGAGCTCCTCGACCGTGGCGAGGCGCGCGTGGCCGAGGTCGACACCGGGGGTGAGGTCGTCGTCCACGGGTGGCTCAAGACGGCGATACTCCTGCTGTTCCGCCTGCGCGCCATGGAGACGACGGAGCTCGGGCCGTTCGAGTTCGCCGACAAGCTCCCGCTCAAGACGGGCTACGCGGCAGCCGGCGTGCGCGTCGTCCCGGGCGCCTCGGCACGTTGGGGCTCGTTCCTCGACCGCGGCGTGATCCTCATGCCGAGCTACGTCAACATCGGGGCCCGGGTGGGGGCGCAGACCATGGTGGACACGTGGGCGACGGTGGGGTCGTGCGCGCAGATCGGGGCCCGCGTGCACCTTTCTGGCGGTGTCGGCATCGGCGGCGTGCTCGAGCCGCCCAACGCCGCGCCCGTCATGGTCGGCGACGACGCCCTGATCGGCAGCCGGAGCATGGTGACCCAGGGCGCCCGCGTGGGGGAGGGGGCCGTGCTGGGCGAGGGCGTGATCCTCAACCCCGGCATGCCCGTGATCGACGCCGCCACCGGCGATGAGCTCGGCCGGGGGGTGGTGCCGCCGTGGAGCGTGGCCGTGAGCGCGTCGCGGCGGCGCGAGTTCCCCGGTGGGGAGTTCTTCCTGCCCTGTGTCCTCGTGATCAGGCGGCTCGAGCCCGGCGAGCGCCACGACAAGGCCACGCTCGAGGCGGTGCTGCGCGAGCACCAGGTCGCCACCTGACCGGCCGAGCCACGGGCCCGACGTGACCGACCTGCTCGCCCTGGCGGCGGAGCTCGTCGCCATCCCCTCGGTGAGCCACCACGAGGCCGTGCTGGCCGACCGCGTGGAGGCCGAGCTGCGCGCCGGCGCGCACCTCGAGGTCGACCGGGTCGGGGACACGGTGGTGGCCCGCACGCGGCTCGGCCGGGAGCGGCGCGTCGTGCTCGCCGGCCACCTCGACACCGTGCCACCCTTCGGTGACGGGGGACCACGCGTCGAGGGCGACGTGCTGTGGGGCCTGGGCGCGGTGGACATGAAAGGCGGGCTGGCCGTGCTCCTCGACCTGGCCCGGTCGGTCGCCGAGCCCGGCGTCGACGTGACGTACGTGCTCTACAGCTGCGAGGAGGTGGAGCGCCGGCACAGCGGCCTCGGTCGCCTGGCGGCGACGCGTCCCGATCTGTTGGCCGCCGACGCCGCCGTCCTGGGCGAGCCCACCGGCGGTGTCGTGGAGGCGGGGTGCCAGGGGACGATGCGCGCCGTCGTCTCGATCGGCGGCCGGCGGGCGCACACGGCGAGGCCGTGGACGGGTGTCAACGCCGTGCACAGGCTCTCCCCGTTCCTCGACGCGCTGGCGCGCTACGAGCCCCGGAGCGTGGTGCTCGACGGCTGCGAGTACACCGAACAGCTCCAGGCGGTGGGTGTCGAGGGCGGTGTCGCCGGGAACGTCGTCCCCGATCGGGCCACGCTCACCGTGAACTACCGCTTCGCCCCCGACCGCGACACCGCGGCCGCCACCGCGGGCCTGCTGGCACTGCTCGGCCCGGGCGTGGACGCGGCCGCCGGTGACTCGTTCGAGGTGGTGGACGCCGCCCCCGGCGCGCCGCCGGCGCTCGGCCACCCGGTCCTGGCCGCCCTGGTGGCGGCCACGGGGACCCCCCCGCGGGCCAAGGTCGGGTGGACCGACGTGGCCACCTTCGGCGAGATCGGCGTGGCCGCCACGAACTTCGGCCCCGGGGACCCGCTCCTCGCCCACACGCCCGACGAGCGCGTGTCGCGCCACCAGCTCGAGCAGGCGCGTGACGTCCTGGCCACCATGCTGGACGCTGCCGGCCGATCCCCGTCGGGGCCGCCCGGAAGGCGACGGCCGAGGCCGTGACGGCGCGCCCCGGCGACCGGGTGATCGGGTGGCGCCCGGTCAGAGCCGGCGCAGCACCGTGACGACGCGCCCGTAGACCGTCACCTCGTCGCGGCCGAACTCCATGGGGGACAACGCGCTGTTGGCGGGGGAGAGCACGATCTTCGCGCGGCGGCGGGCGAACGTCTTGACCGTGGCCTCGTCGCCGGGGATGCCGGCCACCACCACGTCGCCGTTCTCGGCGTCGGGCTGCTGGCGCACGACGACGTAGTCGCCGTCGAAGATGCCCGCCTCGATCATGGAGTCGCCCCGCACGCGCAGCATGAACACCGATCCGGTTCCCGTGAAGTCCTCGGGCAAGGGGAGCAGTTCCTCCACGTTCTCGCTGGCGAGCACCCCGGTGCCGGCCGCCACGTCTCCCAGCAGGGGCACGTGCCGCACGGGCCGGGCCGCCATGGCGGCCCGCGAGGAGGGGTCGAAGCGCACTTCCATGGCACGGGGTTTGGTCGGGTCCCGGCGCAGGTAGCCCTCGCGCTGGAGCACCGCCAGGTGGGCGTGGACCGTGGACGACGACGTCAGGCCGACGGCCTCGCCGATCTCGCGTACCGACGGCGGATAGCCGCGTTCGCGCAGGCTGTTGCCGATGAACTCGAGGATCTCGAGCCGCTTGCCCGTCAACGCCTCCGCCATGTGCCGTCTCCTCACGGGACCGTGCTCGGGAGTGCGAGCCACCGCCGACCTCACGGGGCGCGCCCGAGCGCACCGAACACCAGTTCGTGACACCGTACCCCGACGGGCCGCCGGGGGCAAACACCTGTTCGCCGGTCCGGGCGCCACGGCCCGGGTGGGCGGTGTCACAGCCCCCTGTCACGATGCCGGCGTGGATCGATCAGCACGACGACGGCGGCCGCCCCGGGCGCGCCGGCCCGGGGCGTACCGGCTCCCCCTTGACACGAACACCTGTTCGTGGTGTCATGACGCGATGACGAACATGCGTTCGACCGGTAGGGTCGGGTGGCCGTCGTGACGGCCCTGGCCCTGGCACCGGTCCCGGCAGGGCGGCGTCAGGGGTCCGGTGGTCCGGTGGCGATGCCGTCGTGGCCCGGGTCGTCCGTCCCGCCGGTAGGGCTGTCGGGACCGTGCCGGCCGCTTCACATCCCCGAGGCCGAGGTCCGGTGCCACCCGGCGCGTCCCACGCGCGCCGGGTGCACCACCGGAGTCGGAGTGACCCGGCCGAGCGCCGCGGTCCGGCGCCGGCGGGTCCTCCTCGGGACGGTGGCGGCGGGCCTGATCGCCGCCCTCGCCCTGCCCTGGGGCGGTGCCGGGGGCCAGCCCCTCGCCACCTCCGGTCCCGCCCGGGCGGGGGGAGCGGTCGCCCACCACACCGGCTACGTCGTCCAGCCGGGGGACACGCTGTGGTCGATCGCCGAACGACTCGACCCGTCCGGCGATCCCCGGCCGCTGGTGGCGCAGCTCGCCGCCGAGGTGGGCGGTGACACCGTGGTCCCCGGGGAGCACGTCGTCCTTCCCTGACCGCTCGGAGAGAGCGGCACTACGGTGGGACCGGTGCGGTGTCCGTGGTGTCAGAGTCTCGAGGACAAGGTCGTCGACTCGCGCCTCGCCGAGGACGGCGTCGCCATCCGTCGCCGCCGTGAGTGCCTGTCGTGCAACCGGAGGTTCACCACCTACGAACGCCTCGAAGAGTCGCCGTTGTGGGTGGTCAAGCGCAGCGGGCTGCGGGAGCCCTTCGATCGCGCCAAGGTCGTGGCGGGCGTGCGCGCCGCCACCAAGAACCGTCCGGTCAGCGAAGAGAAGCTCGAGGAGATCGCCCAGCAAGTCGAGGAGTCGCTGCGGGGTGCCGGGGCCGAGGTGACCAGCCAGCAGATCGGTCTGGCCGTCCTGGAGCGCCTGCGCGACGTGGACGACGTGGCCTACCTGCGGTTCGCGTCCGTCTACAAGGGATTCGAGGACCTGGGGGACTTCCAGCGCGAGGTGGGCCTGCTGACCAAGACCACCGAGCCCAAGCGCCGGACCTGACTGCGTGGCGGAGCTGCTCGACGCGGTGCCGGGGATGGTGCTCGCCGTCTACGCGCATCCCGACGACCCCGACGTGTCGTGCGGGGGGACGCTGGCCCGCTGGGCGAGGGCGGGTGCCGAGGTGCACGTCCTCATCTGCACCAACGGGGACAAGGGGAGCGCGGACCCCGCCGAGGACCCTGGAGCGCTGGCCGTCCGGCGCACCGGTGAGGCGGCGGAGGCGGCCGCCGTGCTGGGCCTCGCCGGTCAGCACTTTCTCGGGTACCCCGACGGCGAGTTGGTGGACGACGCGCCCTTCCGGGGCGCCCTGGTGGCCTGGGTGCGCCGGCTCCGACCGCTGACCGTGCTCGGACCGGACCCCACCGCGGTGTTCTTCGGGGAGGACTATTTCAACCACCGCGACCACCGCACGACGGGGTTCGCGCTCCTCGACGCCCTGTCGCCGGCGGCGGCGCTGCCGCACTACTTCCCGGAGGCCGGACCCGCCCACCAGGTGGAGACGGCCCTGCTGTCGGGAACCCTCGAGCCCACGGTGTGGGTGGACGTGACCGCCACCATCGACGACAAGGCGGCCGCCGTCTCGTGTCACCGCAGCCAGTTCGCCGAAAGTGGTGAGTGGGCGCGTCGCGCCGTGCGCGAGCGCGCCGTGGAGGACGGGCGCCGCGCCGGTGTCGCCTACGCCGAGGGCTTCCGTCGCTTGCGGCTCGGTGGCTGAGCGCCCCGGCCCCGAACCCCTCGGCGGGCAGGACGTGCCCGACGCCAGGGCGTGCACCGTCCTGCACGTGGACATGGACTCCTTCTTCGCGTCCGTGGAGGTCCTCGACGACCCGTTGCTCGCGGGGCGGCCGGTGATCGTCGGCGGCGCCGGCGCTCGCGGGGTGGTGGCGTCGTGCACCTACGAGGCGCGCGCCTACGGGATCCATTCCGCCATGCCCTCGGTGGAGGCCAGGCGGCGATGCCCGGACGCGGTGTTCCTGTCGGGCCGCTTCGGGCGGTACACAGAGGTGAGCGAGCAGTTGCACGCCGTGCTCCGCCGCTTCTCGCCGGTGGTGGAGGGCATCGCCCTCGACGAGGCGTTCCTGGACGTGGCCGGGGCGCGCCGGCTCCTCGGGGAGCCCTGCGACATCGCCCACGCCATTCGCCGGGACGTGCGCAACGACCTGCACATGGACTGTGCGGTGGGCGTGGCCCGCACCAAGGTGCTGGCCAAGCTGGCGTCGCGCGCCGCCAAGCCGGTGCCGTCCCCGTCCGGGCCCCGGCCCGGCCCGGGCGTCGTCACGGTGCTGCCCGCCGACGAGCTGGCGTTCCTCCATCCCCTGCCCGTGCGTGCCCTGTGGGGCGTGGGGCCCGCCACCGCCCGCCGCCTCGAGGGGCTCGGGGTCGTCACCGTCGGCGACCTCGCCCGCCTCCCCGCCGATTCACTGTGCCGGTCGGTGGGCGAGGCCAACGGACGGCTCCTGGCCGCCCTCGCCCGCGGCGACGACCACCGACCGGTGGTGCCGAGCCGCGCCGTCAAGTCGGTCGGTCACGAGGAGACCTTCGCGGTCGACCTCCACAGCCACGCGGACCTGCACCGCCATGTGGTGCGCATGGCCGACGCCGTCGGCACGCGCCTGCGGGAGGCGGGCCTCGGTGGGAGGACGGTGACGGTCAAGGTCCGCTTCGGCGACCGGTCCACCATCACCCGCTCGCACACGGTGGGCGCGCCCGTCGACTCCCCCCGCGTGCTCGGGGCCGTCGCCGGGGCCCTCCTCGACCTGGTCGAGGTGTCGGTGGGAGTCCGCCTCCTCGGGGTGTCGGTGTCGGCGCTCGTCGAGGGCGGCGCGCCGGGCCTGCAGCTCTCCTTCGAGGACGGACCCGCACCCTCCGACCCGGCGCCGGCCGACGCCCGGCATCCCGCCTGGCGGGAGGTCGAGGCCGCGGTGTCGGGGATCCGGGCCCGCTACGGGCACGCCTCGGTGGGGCCGGCGGCCCTGGTGGGACGGCACGGGCTGGTCGTCAAGCAGCGGGGCGACACCCAGTGGGGACCGGGCGAGGAGCTGCCCGAGGACGGAGAGGGCCGGTGAGCGACGCCCCACGGGCGTCGGCCGCCACGTTCGTCGACGGCCCACGAGCTCCCCGCGTGGGGTCGCCGCCCGGGGCGTCTGTGCCTCGGAGGTGCCTCGGGCGCGCAGGACCCGGCCCGAGAACACCCCGGGCGCCGTTGTCAGGCCTGCCGTCCGTGCCTAAGATTGAGCTTTGCACGCCACGTCACGACGCGGCCGGAAGGGGGTGAGCGTGCCACTCTCCGAGCATGAGCAACGCGTGCTCCAGGAACTGGAGCAGGCGTTGTACCAACAGGACCCGGCCTTCGCCGACCGCGTCCGCTCGGAGAGCGTCTACCGCTACGCGGGCCGCTACCTGAAGTGGTCGGTCGCCGGATTCGTCGTCGGCCTGGCCGTCATGCTCGCGTTCTTCACGACTTCGGTGTTCCTGGGCTTCCTCGGGGTCCTCATCATGTTCGCCTCCCTCGTCACCTTCTGGACCAACGTCCGTCGGATGGGCAAGGCGGGGTGGGAGGACATCGGCCGCTCGTTGCGCGCCGACGGCATCGGCCACGCCGTGAGCGACACCCGCAGCTGGATGCGGGACCGCTTCCGCCGCAACCAGTAGCGCGCCTGACCCGGGGCCGACGGCTGTGCCGCACGGTGCGCCGACGGTGCGGTGCCGCGGGGCCCGCCGACGGTGCGGTGCCGCGGGGCCCGCCGACGGTGCGGTGCCGCGGGGCCCGCCGACGGTAGGGTGCCGCTTCGTGGAGCTGTGCCTGGCGATCGACATCGGGGGCACCAAGCTGGCGGCCGGGCTCGTCGCCCGTGACGGCGAGCTGCTCGGCGCGAAGCGGGTGCCCACACCGGCCACCGGCGACGCCGACGAGCTCTTCGGCGTTCTGGCCGGGCTCGTCGGCGCGCTGCTGGACGACCCCGCGGTCCAGGGGACGGGCGACGGCGCCGCGCCCGTGGCGTGCGGCGTGGGGTGCGGCGGCCCCATGGACCTCGTCGCCGGCACCGTGTCGCCCCTCAACATCCCGGCCTGGCGGGAGTTCCCGCTGCGCGCCCGCCTCGAGCGGCTCACCGGCCTGGTCGTCGCCTTGGACAACGACGCCAAGGCGTTCGCGCTCGGCGAAGGGTGGACCGGCGCAGCCAGACAGCACCGCGACTTCATCGCCATGGTGGTGTCCACCGGAGTCGGCGGGGGCGTCGTCGTCGACGGCCGTCTCCTCGACGGCGCGTCGGGCAACGCCGGCCATGTCGGCCACGTGATCGTCGAGCCCGACGGCCGGCATTGCGGGTGCGGGGCACAGGGATGCCTCGAAGCGGAGGCCTCGGGCACCGCCATCGCGGCGATCACCGGGCGGCCGGCGACCGACGCCACCCCCGACGTCGTGGCGCGCACCGGTCGCCTCGTCGGCCGGGCCGTCGCCTCCGTGGTGAGCCTGCTCGACGTCGACCTCGCCGTGGTCGGCGGCTCGGTGGCCCTCGGCTTCGGGGCGCCGTTCTTCGCGGCCGCCAATGCCGAGCTGCGCGACCGGGCGCAGCTGTCGTTCACCGCCGGCGCCAGCATCGTCCCGAGCGGGCTCGGCGCCGCCGGCCCGCTCGTCGGGGCCGGCGCCGTCGGCTGGCGACAGGCCGACCGGGGACCGGCGGAGGCGTCGTGACGGCCGGGACCGCCGTGGGAGGAGCCCGCCCGGCCACGAGCCCCGCCACCCGGGCGGCCACCGTCGTCCTGTCCGTGGTGGCGGTGCGGCCGTGGCTGTGGCCGTCGGCCGTGGCCGAGGTGGCGCGGCTGGCGGCGCCGGGATGGTGGCGTCGGTGGCCGCCGGTGCCCCTGCCCGACGATGCGCTGTGGAGGTTCCGCATGGAGACCGCCTACGGCGGGGCCGGGGACACGACTCCTGACGCACAGGACGTGGTGTCGTTCCTGACCTGGTGCGGCCGCATGGGACGGTGGCGCCGGCGCTGAGGGGCGGCGCAGCGCCGTCAGTCGGGCGCCGTCAGTCGGGCGCCGTCTGCCGGGGCGATCGTCGCGGGCCCGGGGTAGCCTCGTCGTGATGTTGGCCAGGGAAGCCGGCGCCAAGGGGGCGAACCGAGCCCTCGTGCTCAACGCCACCTTCGAGCCGCTCGGGCTCGTCTCCACGCGCCGCGCACTGCTCCTCGTGCTCGCCACCAAGGCCGAGCTGGTCCACGCCACCGAGCAGGTCTTCCGCTCCGAGCGCACCGCCTTCCCGGAGCCCTCGATCGTGCGCCTCGCCCGCTATGTCCGGGTTCCCCATGACCGGACGGTGGCGGTGAACAGGCGCACGGTGTTCGCCCGCGACGGCCACCGCTGCCAGTACTGCGGGCTGGCGGCCGAGAGCATCGACCACGTCATGCCGCGCAGCCGGGGCGGCCTGCACGCCTGGGACAACGTCGTGGCCGCCTGCCGCCGCTGCAACACCCGCAAGGAGGACCGCCTGCCGCACGAGGTGGGCCTGGTCCTGCGCACCCAACCGTCCGCCCCTCGCCAGCGCGTCTGGCTGCTCGCCATGAGCGGAGGCGCGCGTGACGAATGGGCGCCCTACCTCGGCGAGCAGTCCCTCACCGCGTGACCGTCCCCCGCGGGGGCGGATGGTCGGTGCAGCCGCGTGCCGGGACGGCCCACGCCCTGCACGAGCCGTGGCCGGCGGCGCCGCTGCGGACGGGGCGCGTCGTGGCGCCGTGCTCGGTGCTCGCCGGCCCCGCCATCGTGCTGGGCAGCACCCAGGGCCCCGACGTGGTCGACACGGCGCGCGCCGCGGCGCGCGGCACCGACGTCGTCCGCCGCGGCTCGGGGGGTGGGGCGGTCGTGGTGGCGCCCGGCGCCCAGGTGTGGATCGACGTGTGGCTGCCCCGTGACGACGTGCTGTGGGACGACGACGTGGTGCGGTCCTCGCGCTGGCTGGGAGAGGCGTGGGCCCGCGCGCTCGGCGCGTTGGGCGTGGTGGGCCTGCAGGTGCACACGGGCCGGGCCACGCGCTCGGACTGGGGCGGGCTCGTGTGCTTCGCCGGGCTCGGGCCGGGGGAGGTGACCGCCCACGGCGCCAAGCTGGTGGGCATCGCCCAGCGGCGGGTGCGCGCCGGCGCCCGCCTGCACTCGCTGGTGCCGCTCACCTGGCAGCCGTCGTCGGTGACGGAGCTCCTGGCGCTCGGGCCCGAGGGGGCGGGGCGCGCCGAGCGCGAGCTCGCCACCCTCGCCACCGGACTGCGCGCCGTCCTGCCCGGCCCCTGGCGGGAGTCCACCGACGAGGAGATCGTGACGTCGGTGGAGGAGGCCTTCGTGGCGTCGCTGCCCTGACGGCGCGCCTGGCGGTTCGCGGCGGCGTCGGCGCACGGCCCGGTGCTTCGGCGCTCCGGCGGCGCGACGGCCTAGCCCAACGCGAAGGACGCCAGCAGGACGGCCAGCACCGCCACGGTGATCACCACGAACGCCCCGTCCCGCTGCAGGGCGAAGCCGACGGCGCCGACCGCCACGCGGAACACCGGCGTGGCGATGAGCAGGAGGACGCCGAGCATCACGATCGACGGTCCGTTGCCGTGCCCCACGCCGCGCGCGACCGCCCCGACGGTGTGGGGGAAGCGCAGGGCGGCCGGGTGCAGGACCCCGCGGCGCATCTCCGCCAGCGAGCGGCGCGCCGCCTGGCGTGTCGACGCCGCCGTCACCGTGACCACGGACCCCGCGGCGATGACGAGGCAGCTGCCCACGACGCCCACCCGCAGCACCGCCGCCACCGCCGCCTCGATGCCGCCCATGGCGGTGGCGGCCGGATCGGTGGCGGCTCCCACCCCGGCGCCGGTCCCGTCGTTCGTCGTCATGCGACGCCCTTCACCACCATGTCGACGGCGACGACCAGCACCACCACGGCGAAGAGGAGTCGCAGGCGCCGCGGGTCCATGCCGGTCAGCACGCGCGAGCCGACCAACGCGCCCACCAGGACGCCCACGGCCACCGGGGCGGTGATGAGCGGGTCGATGTCGCCGCGCGCGAAGTAGACCCCGGCAGAGGCGGCGGCGGTGACGCCGATCATGAAGTTGCTCGTGGCGGTGGAGACCTTGATCGGCAGCCCCATGGCGAGGTCCATGGCCGGGACCTTGAGCACTCCCGATCCCACGCCGAGGAGCCCGCTCACCGCGCCCGCGACGTACATGAGCGCAAGCCCGGCCTTGGAGCGCGCCACGCGGTACGACACGACGCGTCCGCGTGACGCGTCCGGGTACGAGCCGTGGAGCCCGAGCCGATCGGCGAGCGCGTCGGGTGGGGGTGGCGGCCGGTCCTCCAGGCGCTTGCGCCGCGCCACGGCGATGCCCGACAACACGAGGACGATCGCGAAGACGATGTAGAGGACGCGCGGCACGAGCAGCGAGCCGACCAGTGCGCCCGTGACCGCGCCCGTCGTCGTGGCGAGCTCGAGGAACATGCCGACGCGCATGTTGGCCATGTGCTCGCGCACGTACGCCACCGCGGCGCCGCTCGACGTGGCGATCACCGCCACGATCGACGCGCCGATGGCCAGTCGGATGTTGACGCCGAACACCAACGTCAGCGCGGGCACGACGATGAACCCGCCACCGAGCCCGAGCAGCGCGCCGAGGCCCCCGGCGGCGACCCCCACGGCGAGCAGGACGAGCGACAGCTCGATCGGGGTCACCGCCCGAGATTACGCATCCGGGGCGGTACGCCCGGCGTGGCCGGCTCGTGGGCCCGGGGCGGCCCGGTCCGTGCGCCGCGGGGCGGCCGGCGACAGCGGTGGGCGACAGCGGTGGGCGATGGCGGGGGGACCGGGCGAGGGTGGCGCGCCGTGGGGCGGGTTGGCATTGACCTGTGGGGGAGTGGGGGCTAAAGTGGCGAGAAGTGGAGTAAGGGGGAGGAGCCCGCGAACAATGCGGGAGGAGCGTCGTGGGAGCTCGATTCGGTGGCACGGTTCTTCGGGACGTACGAGCATTCGCTCGACAGCAAGGGTCGGGTCATCCTGCCCTCGCGGTTCCGCGCACCTTTCGAGCACGGCGGCTTCCTCACCCAGTACCGGGACGGCTGTCTGGCGCTGTGGACCCCCGACGGGTTCGAGCAGCAGATGGAGGAGATGCAGCAACGTGCCGCCAGCGGGAAGAACGACAGGAACATGGCGCGCTTCTGGGCGTCGGCCACCCAGGACCTGGAGGTCGACCGTCAGGGACGGATGGTGCTCCCGGCGAGGATGCGCGAGTACGCCGGGCTCACCGGCGACGTGGTCATCGTGGGGGTCATCGACCGGGTGGAGCTGTGGGACCCGGCGCGCTGGGAGGAGAAGGTCGCCCCCGAGGAGCAGCGACTGACGGAGGGCGCCGACGACTGAGCCCCTGCGGGGGCGGCGCCCGACACGCCGGACCGGCCCCCGTGGCGCGTCACGGCGACACGGACGACGACGAGAGGAGCAGCACCAGGCACGGCCGGGCGGCCCGGTCGCAGGATCGTAGGCACATCAGGAGCATGCGCAGCCCCTCGGCTGGTTCGGTGGAAGACTCCTCCTCCGCCCGCTTCCAACCGAGTCGCAGGAGCAACCCTCCCGACGGCATTCCGCCAGTCGAGGGGCTGCGGATGCCCCAGGTGTTCACCCACGAGCCGGTGATGGTCGACGAGGTCGTCGCGTTGTTCGCGCCGACGCCTCCCGGCGTGGTGATCGACGCCACGGCGGGGGGTGGGGGCCACGCGGCGGCGCTGCTCGCCGCCCATCGGCACCTGCGGGTGCTGTGTCTCGACCAGGACCCCGAGGCCGTGGAGGCGACCGCCACCCGGCTCGAGGGATACCGGGACCGGGCCGTGGTCCGCCACGCCCGCTTCGACCGGCTGGAGGACGTGGCCGCCACCGTCGGGGTGGAGCCCGGGTCCCTGAGCGGCGCCCTCTTCGACCTCGGCGTCAGCTCGCCGCAACTCGACCGGGCGGCGCGGGGGTTCTCGTACCGCCAGGACGCCCCGCTCGACATGCGGATGGACCCGGGTGCCGGGCCCAGCGCCGCCGAGCTGGTGAACACCATGAGCGAGCAGGACCTGACCCGCCTGTTCGCGCAGCACGGCGAGGGGCGGTTCGCCCGGCGCATCGCCCGTGCCGTGGTGGCGGCGCGTCCGGTCACCACCACCGGGGTGCTGGCCGAGGTCGTGCGCTCGGCCATCCCCGCCGCCGCCCGCCGCCAGGGCGGCCATCCCGCCCGGCGCGTCTTCCAGGCGCTACGCGTCGCCGTCAACGACGAGCTGGCCGTGCTCTCCGAGGCACTGCCCGTCGCCGTCGGGATGCTCGCCCCCGGCGGCCGTTGCGTGGCCATCGCGTACCACTCGGGGGAGGACCGCATCGTCAAGGCGGCCTTGGCGCGCGCCGCCACCGGTGGCTGCGCCTGCCCGCCGGGGCTGCCGTGCTCGTGCGGGGCGGTGTCGCTCGGGCATCTCGTGTTCCGCGGGGCGCGCCGTCCCGGCGCGGACGAGGTGGCGCGCAACCGCCGGTCCGAGAGCGCGCGCCTCCGGGCCTTCGAGCGGGGTGAGCTCTGATGGCGCCGGCGGTCGCGCCCGAGCGCCTGCGGCGACTGCCCGTCCCCGACGGTGATCCCGGGGCACACCATGGGCCGCCCGTCGCCGAGGAGACCGAGCGCCGCGGGCCGAGCCGGACGCTGCCGCGCACGGCGGTCGCCTGTGCGGTGCTGGTCGTCACCAGCCTGCTGCTGGTCGCCGGCGCCAACGCCTACCTGACGCAGGGCGAGGTCCGGCTCACCCGGATGCAGCAGCAGCTGACCACCGACCTCGGCAACCATTCGGACCTCGAGTTGCGGGTGTCGACGATGGGAGGGCCGTCCACCGTCGTCTCCAAGGCCCAGCAGCACGGCCTCGACGCCCCGCAGAAGGTGACCGACATTCCCCAGGTCACCACGCCCGCATCGGCGGCCACCACCACGACGGCCGTCACGGCCGGACACACCAGCACCCGGTCGACCGGCACCCGGTGACCCGGGCTCCGAAGGGCCGAGGGGAGCGTCGTGCGCGCCCCGGTGCGGGGGCACCGGCCGGTGCCCGGTCGAAGGCTGCGGGCGCGGGCGCCAAGGGACCGACCGTGGCGCGCCCCGTGACCACACGACCGACTGCTGCGCGTGTGGTGGCCAAGCGCCCGGCGGCACCGCGCCCCGTGGCC
>Ga0307372_10001565_pt1 | contig 39748 bp, 43 predicted proteins | sample OX1MG_FD_202533 | JGI IMG/M metagenome (GOLD analysis project Ga0307372, IMG submission 202533) | Soil microbial communities from Risofladan, Vaasa, Finland - OX-1 | ecosystem: Environmental > Terrestrial > Soil > Coastal area > Acid sulfate soil | place: Finland: Risofladan, Vaasa | collected...
CTTGCGTCGCAGCTCCGGAATTCGCAGTGCCTGGGCAAGCGCCTGGAGGAGGTTCACTCCGCGTCCTCGGTCTCCGCCTCGTTGTCAGGTGCGCCGTCGGGCCCTGTAGCGGCCGCGGCTTCGGTTGGGGGTGCTTGCTCGGACGGCTTGGCCGCCTTGGCCTTGGTGTCAGCTTTTTTCGTGCGACGGCTCGGCGCTTCACCCGCCGGAGCGTTCTCGGCAGCGGCCGCGCGCGCGCTCGCCGCGTCTGCCTTGGCTGCCTGCTTGGTCGCCCGCACGGCGGCGCGACCCTTCGTGACGGATTCGGATTCCGGTTGCGGGCCGACGAGCTCGACACTCCCGCCGGCGGCCTCCACCGCGGTGCGCGCGGCAGCGGAGATCCGATCGACACGGAGAGTGAGCGCGTGCGTCAGATGACCGGCCGCGAGCACCTTGACCGGCGACGAGGCGCGCGGGATGAGCCCTGCCTCGGTGAGCACGTCGGCGTCAACGACCGTGTCCTTTTCGAAGCGCCCGAGCTTGCCGAGATTGACGACGACGAATTCCTTGCGCCAGCGATTGTGAAAGCCACGAAGCTTCGGCAACCGCTGCTTGAGTGGCATCTGGCCACCCTCGAAGCCCGTCGGAAGCCCGACGCTCGACCGCGAACCCTGGCCCTTCTGGCCGCGCCCGCTGGTCTTGCCCTGGCCCGAACCGTGACCGCGGCCGATCCGCTTGCGTGTCTTTCGACTGCCTTTGGCCGGGCTCAGCTCGTGCAGCTTCATGCCGCATCCTCCGACGAAGACGCGAGGCTCTGGAGCACCGCGACGCCTGCCGGGGAGTCCGCCGGTTCGCCATTGACGCTGACGAGGTGGCGCACCTTGTGGACCATGCCGCGGATGGACGGGGTCGCCTCGTGCTCGACGGTGTGGTTCAGCTTCTTGAGGCCGAGCGCTGCGAGGGTGCGCTTCTGGTCCCAGGCGTAGCCGATCGAGCTCTTGCGGTAGGTCACGCGCACGGTGCTCACGGTGTGACGACCTCGACGGGCGCGGTGTCCGCTGCGGCCGGCGTGCGGCCAAGCATCCGATCGGCCATCTTGCGGCTGCCGACGATCTGCTCCGGCGTGCGGCCGCGCAGCTCGGCGACCGACGCCAGCGTGCGCAGGCTCGCGAGCGCCGACACGGTGGCGCGAACGACGTTGATGGGGTTGTCCGTGCCGAGGCTCTTCGTGAGGATGTCCTTGATTCCCGCCGCCTCGACGACCGCGCGCATCGAGCTGCCGCTGATGACTCCCGTCCCGGGAACGCCGGGCTTGAGCATCACCTTCGCGGCACCGAGCTTGTAGCGCACCTCGTGCGGGATGGTCGTCCCGACCATGGGCACGGTGATCATGTGTTTCTTCGCGTCGTCGACGCCCTTGCGAATGGCGTCCGGCACCTCGCCCGCCTTGCCGAGCCCCGCGCCGACGCGACCCTTGCCGTCACCAACGACGACCAGCGCGCTGAACGAGAAGCGGCGTCCACCCTTGACCACCTTGGCCACGCGGTTCAGCGAGACGATCTTCTCCTGGAACTCACTGCCGCGATCGTCGCGGCGATCCATGCGCATTCCCATGTCAGAACTTCAGGCCACCCTCGCGGGCAGCCTCCGCAAGCGCCTTGACGCGACCGTGGAAGAGATAGCCGGCGCGATCGAACACGACGGTGTCGACACCGGCCGCCCGTGCGCGCTCGGAGATCGTCTTGCCGATGGCGGCCGCGCCGGCGGTGGTGCAGGCGTTGCCGTCACCGAGCACGGAGCGCAGCGCAGGTTCGGTCGTCGACGCGGCGACGATGGTGTGGCCGTTGGCGTCGTCGACGAGTTGCGCCCCGATGTGACGGAGGCTGCGGAACACCGCGAGACGCGGGCGCGCCGCAGTGCCGGACACGTGCTTGCGGACGCGGCGGTGGCGCCGCGCGCGAGCGGCGCGTCGATCGTGCTTCGTGAACATCGTGAATCAGCCTCTACTCTACTTGCGTCGTTACTTACGTCTTGTCGTTACTTGGTCTTGCCGGCCTTGCCCGACTTGCCCGCCTTGCGGCGCAGCTTCTCGCCGCGATACAGGATGCCCTTGCCCTTGTACGGCTCGGGCTTGCGGAACGAGCGAATCTTGGCGGCGACCTGACCGACGACCTCCTTGTCGGATCCGCTGATCGCGATCTGTGTCGGGGCGGGAACGTCGATCGAGATCCCTTCCGGCGGCGTGTAGCGGATGGGGTGCGAATACCCGAGCGTCAGCACGAGGTCGCCACCCTGCTTCGAGGCGCGGAAGCCGACGCCGACGAGGTCGAGCTCGCGGGTGAAGCCGCCGCTCACGCCCTGCACCATGTTCGCGACAAGCGTCCGCGTGAGCCCGTGCAGCGAACGATGGATCCGCGCGTTCGACGGGCGGTCGACGGTGATCGTTCCCGTTTCGACGTTGATCTGCATTGACGGCGCGAGTGTGCGGTGCAGCGTCCCGCGCGACCCGGTCACGCTGAGGCGGTTGCCCGCCTCGAGGGCGACCTCGACTCCGGCCGGCACGGGGATCGGGAGCTTGCCGATGCGCGACATTACCGGCGCCTCACCACACGAAGGCGACGACTTCGCCGCCGAGCCCGGCGCGCTGCGCCGCGCGTCCGGTCATCAATCCACGCGACGTGGAGATGATCGCCACGCCGAGGCCGCCGAGCACGCGCGGGATCTCGGATTTGCGCGCGTACACGCGAAGCCCGGGGCGGCTGATCCGTCGGAGTCCGGAGAGCGCGCGCCCGCGCGCGCTGCCGGGCTTCAGCGTCACCGTGAGCAGCTGCATCGGCGCTTCCCCGGAGACTTCGTACCCGTCGACGAAGCCCTCCTCGGTGAGGACGCGCGCGATCTCGACCTTCATCTTCGACACCGGGATCTCCACGGTGCGGTGATGGGCCTGGTTGGCGTTGCGGATGCGGGTCAGCATGTCCGCGATGCTGTCACTGGTCATGGCTCACCACGAACTCTTCTGGACGCCAGGAATCTGACCGATGCTGGCGAGTTGACGGAAACAGATGCGGCACATGCCGAACTTGCGCATGTAGGCGCGCGGACGCCCGCAGACACCGCACCGATGGTGCGCCTGCGTCGAGTAGCGCGCCGGTCGATTCGCCTTGGCGATCAACGACTTCTTTGCCATCGCTCAGTTCTTCCTGAAGGGCATGCCGAGCCCGGTGAGGAGCGCACGGCCCTCCGCGTCGGTGCGGGCTGTGGTCACGATGCATACCTCCAACCCACGCAACTTGTCGATCTTGTCGTAGTCGATCTCCGGGAACACGAGTTGCTCGCGCAACCCGAGGGTGTAGTTGCCGTGGCCGTCGAACGCCTTCGAGTCGACACCGCGGAAGTCGCGGATGCGGGGCAACGCGACGTTGAGCAGCTTGTCGAGGAAGTCGTACATGCGACGTCCGCGAAGGGTCACCTTGATGCCGATCGGCATGCCCTCGCGGAGCTTGAAGGCCGCGACGGACTTGCGCGCACGGATCACGATCGGTGCCTGCCCCGTGATCTGTTTGAGATCCGAGATCGCGGCATCGATCGCGCGCGCGTTCGTGATCGCCTCACCCATGCCGATGTTGACGACGACCTTCTCGATCGCCGGCACCTGCATGGCGTTGAGGTAGCGGAACTCGGCCACGAGCGCGGGGACGATCTCGTCCACGTAGCGGCGGCGGAGACGCGGGAGCTCAGCGACTGCGGTGGCCATCAGACCTGCGCCCTGTCGTAGTGCTCGCCGCACTTCTTGCAGACGATCACGCGACGCCCCAGCTCGTCCACGCCGTGGGCGATGCGGGTGCGCTTGTCGCAGCGATTGCACACGAGCATGACGTTGCTGTAGCTGATGGGCCCGTCGAAGTCGACGATGCCGCCCTGGATGTTGCCCTGGACACCCGAGCGGGTGTGGCGCTTGAGCAGGTTGACACCGCGAACGGCGACACGCTGCTGCTCGGGGAGGACGCGCTCGACGACGCCGCGCTTGCCCTTGTCCTTGCCGCTGAGCACCTCGACGTTGTCACCCTGCCGGATGTCGAGCGGACGGAGATGTCCACCAGCCCATCCCTCATGGCGAAGCGTGGCCCGGCGCCTGCGTTCGACGCGTGGCGTGGGCATGTCAGATGACCTCCGGCGCGAGGCTGACGATCTTCATGAAGTTGCGCTCGCGCAGCTCGCGCGCGACCGGGCCGAAGATGCGCGATCCGCGCGGGTTGTTCTGCGGAGTGATCAGCACGGCGGCGTTCTCGTCGAAGCGGATGTTGCTGCCGTCGGGCCGCTTGTACTCCTTGGTGGTGCGCACGACGACCGCGCGCACCACATCGCCTTTCTTGACCTGCGCGTTCGGCTGCGCGACCTTGACGGTGCCGATGATCACATCGCCGACGGACGCGTACTTGCGATAGCTGCCGCCGAGCACGCGGATGCAGAGCAACTCGCGCGCTCCGCTGTTGTCGGCCACTTTAAGAACCGATTCCTGCTGGATCATGTCAGCGCGCCTTTTCCAGAACTTCGGCGACGCGCCAGCGGATCTCCTTCGAGATCGGCCGCGTCTCGATGATCCGCACGCGATCACCGACGCCGCAGCTCTCGTCGTCGTGCACCTTGAACCGGCGGGTGTGCCGGACGACCTTCTTGTAGAGGGGGTGCGGCTTGAGCACCTGCACCACCACGATCACCGTCTTGTCCATCTTGTCGCTCACGACCACGCCGTCGCGAACCTTGCGACGGGTGCGAGCCGGGGTCGCGTCAGTCATCGACATGCTCCTGATCGTCGGCGGCATCGGCGACCTCCACCTCGGGCTCGGGGGACTCGACGACGGGAACCGCAGCCGGCACAACCGCAGGAACCTGCAGGCGCGGCGCGGCCTTTGCTTTCGCTTTCGGCTTGGGCTTCTCGGCCTTCGCGGGCGCAGCCGGCCTGGCCGCGGCGGCGAGCAGCAGCTCCGGCCGGAGGCCGCGCTCGATCTCGATCCTCACGGTCATCGTGCGCGCGATCTCGTGGCGGATCTCGCGCACCTGACGGTGGTTCTCGACCTGGCCCGTGGCCTGCTGGAAGCGCACCTCGAAGAGCCGGCGGCGCTGCTTGTTGAGGTGGTCATCGAGCTCGGGCACCGTCATGCGGCGCAACTCGGTGAGCGCATCGCCCTGCTTCGTCATACCGTCGCCTCCAGATCGGCGCCGGTCTCTTCGCGCTGCAGGAATCGGGTCTTGATCGGCAGCTTGAACGCTGCGAGGCGCATGGCCTCCTGCGCGGTCTCGCGAGTCACGCCGGCCATCTCGAAGAGCACGCGACCGGGGAGCACGACGGCCACCCAGCCCTCGGGCTGCCCCTTGCCGCTTCCCATCCGCGTCTCGGCGGGCTTCTTCGTGAACGCATGGTCGGGGAACACGCGGATCCAGATCTTGCCGCCGCGCTTGACGTGCCGGGTCATGGCGCGCCGGGCGGCCTCGATCTGCCGGTTCGTCATCCAGCACTGCTCGGTCGCCTGCAGCCCGAACGTGCCGAAGTCGAGCTTGTTGCCGCGCTGGGCGGCGCCGGTGCGGCGTCCGCGGTGGAGCTTGCGGTGCTTGGTCCGCTTGGGCATCAACATCGCTTACTCCTCCTCCTCTTCGACGACTTCGGCGGGGACGTCGGCCTTGCTCGCCGGCTTCTTCGGCGCGCGAGCGGCGGAGGTGGGCTTCTTCGCCGCAACCGGCTTGCGGCGCGCCGGGGCACGTTTCGGGGTGAGCTTCTCGACCTTCTGTCCGTCCGCGGCGGGATCGACACCGGCGGCCGCGATGACCTCCTCGTCCTCGTCGATCTCGACGACGTCGTCGGCCGGGACCTCGATCTCGACATCCGGCTCAGCCACCTCGAGCACCACCTCGACCTCTTCGGCCGGAGCCTCCACGATGCGTGGTGCCGCGACAGCCGCGCGATCCTCGAGGCTGCGATCCTCGGTGCGGTCCTTGCCGGCCGCGATCGGCTCACCGGTGGCGGTGACGTAGTCGCCGAGGTAGAGCCAGCACTGGACGCCGATGCGCCCGAATGTGGTTCGCGCCTCGGCCTTGCCGTAGTCGATGTTGGCCCGCAGCGTGTGCAGCGGCACGCGCCCGTCGCGGTCCCACTCGCGGCGGGACATCTCCGAGCCGCCGAGCCTGCCGCTGACCTGGATCTTCACGCCCTTCGCGCCGGCACGCATGCTCCGCATCAGCGTCTGCTTGAGGGCGCGTCGGAAGGCGATGCGCTTCTCGAGCTGGGATGCGACGTTCTCCGCGACCAGTGTGGCGTCGAGCTCGGGCGTCTTGATCTCGTGGATCGTGACCCGTACCTTCTTGCCGGAGATGCGCTCGAGCTCGTCGCGGAGCGCGTCAACGGATGCGCCCTGCTTGCCGATGACGATGCCGGGCTTCGCCGTCTGGATGATGACCGTGAGCTGGTTCGCGCTGCGCTCGGTCTCGATGCGCGCCAGACCGGCGTTGCGCAAACGGCTGCCGATCAGCCGGCGCATCGCGATGTCCTCATGGAGCAGCTTCGTGTACTCCTTGTCGGCGTACCAGCGGGCGTCCCAGTTGCGGTAGATCCCGAGGCGGAAACCGATCGGGTTGACTTTCTGTCCCATCTACTCCGCCTCTTCCGTGGGTTGCTTCGGCGTGCGACGGCGTACCGGACGTGGCTTTGCCGCAGTCGCGCCGGCACCGGTCGCCGGCGCGGCTGACGCAGCGGGGGTCACGATGGGCGCCGGCAGAACGGTGCGCGGCATCTTCACCGCGCTCCGGCGCCGGACGTTCGCCGGCATCTCGTCATCGGTGACGAACGCGCGCAGGTGGCTGGTGCGCTTGAAGATGCTGCCCGCCATGCCGCGCGGCTTGGCGCGCCAGCGCTTGATGATCATGGCGCCGTCAACCTCGACACGCGCGACGCGCAGCGACGATGCGTCGAGGTTGTAGTTGTGCTCCGCGTTGGCGGCAGCCGATTTGATCACCTTGGCGATGTCCGCGGCGGCGGATCGGGGCGAGAAGTTGAGCACCACCAGCGCCTCGGCCACGGGCAGGCCGGTGACCATCGCCGAGACGAGGCGAGCCTTGCGAGCGGTGGTGCGAACCCATTTCGCGGTTGCGACGACTTCCATCCCAGCCTCTACTTCAACGCCGTGCTGCGTTCGGTGTGATGCCCGTGTCCGCGATACCTGCGGGTGTGGGCGAACTCGCCGAGCTTGTGGCCGACCATCGTCTCGGTGATGAGCACCGGGACGTGCTTGCGCCCGTCGTGCACCGCGATCGTGTGGCCGACCATCTCCGGAAAGATGTCGCTGCGACGCGACCAGGTCTTGATGATCCGCTTCTCGCGGGACATGTTCAGCTGCTGCACCTTCTTGAGGAGGTGGTCATCGCAGAACGGACCTTTCTTGAGCGAGCGTCCCATGGTTACTTGCCCCGCCGGCGCACGATCATGCGATCAGTGCTCTTGTTGTGACGCGTGCGGAAGCCGAGCGCCGGCTTGCCCCAGGGAGTCTGAGGATGACCGCCGGCGCCGCTTCGTCCCTCGCCACCACCGTGGGGGTGATCGAACGGGTTCATCGTCATGCCGCGGACGGAAGGACGGATGCCACGCCAGCGCGACTTTCCCGCCTTGCCGACGACTTCGTTCTCGTGATCGACATTGCCGACCTGACCGATCGTCGCGCGGCAACGCACGTCGACGAGACGGACCTCGCCGCTCGGCATGCGCACCTGGGCGTAGGCACCTTCCTTGGCGAGGAGTTGCGCCGCAGTGCCTGCACTGCGCACGAGCTGTCCCCCACGCCCGAGCTTGACCTCGAGGTTGTGGATGGTGGTACCGAGCGGGATGTTCATGATGGGCAGCGCGCATCCGGGGCGGATCTCGGCCGCGTCGCCGGAGCTGACCACGTCACCGACGGTGAGCCCGTGCGGCGACAGGATGTAGCGCTTGTCGCCGTCTGCGTAGACGACGAGCGCGATGCGCGCGCTGCGGTTGGGATCGTATTCGATCGTCTTCACCTTCGCCGGGACGCCGTCCTTCTGGCGCTTGAAGTCGATGATCCGATAGGTCTTCTTGTGGCCTCCGCCCTGGTGGCGCACGGTGATACGACCGGACGCGTTGCGACCGCTGTGCTTCTTGAGGTGCTCGACGAGTCCACGCTGCGGCGCTTCTCTCGTGACACCTTCGAAGCTGCTCACCGACATGAAGCGGCGGCCGGGGCTCGTTGGCTTGTATTTCTTCGTGGGCATTAGCTAGACGCCTTCAAACAAGCCTTCGATCTTCTGGCCTTCGCCGAGAGTCACGATTGCCTTCTTCCAGTCGGGGCTCTTGCCGATGACGCGCGTCTGACCGCGCGAACGCCGGCGCGCCTTGCCGCGAACGTTGATGGTGTTGACCTCGACGACGGTGATCTTCTGATCCACGAACGCCTCTTCGATGGCGCGGCGGATCTGGATCTTCGTGGCCGAGGGATGGCAGCGGAACACGTAGCGTCCGGACGCCATCGACGCGTACGACTTCTCGCTGATCACCGGAAGCACGAGGACCTGCTCGAAGTTGAGGCCGGCGGTCATGCGAACGCCTCCTCGATGTGCTCGATGGCATCGCGCGTGACGATGACGGTCTCGGCGATGAGCAGGTCGCGCACCGACAGATTGCCCGCGAGCGTGACCTGAACCTCGGTGATATTGCGCGCGCTCTTCTCGAGCATCTCGTTGTGCGACCCGAGCACCACGAGAACGCGCTTGCCGGCGTCGACGGTGCGCAGCATCGCGGTCACCGCGCTCGTCTGCGGCACGTCGAGCGTGAACGCCTCGAGCACGACCACACCGCCGTCCTGCGCCTTCGCGGAGAGCGCGCTGCGGAGCGCGAGGCGACGCTGCTTGCGAGGCATGTCCATGCGGTACGAGCGCGGGTGCGGCCCGAAGACAACACCACCGCCCTCCCACTGCGGAGACCGGGTCGAGCCCTGGCGCGCGCGGCCGGTGCCCTTCTGGCGCCACGGCTTGCGACCACCGCCACGCACCTCGCTGCGCGTCTTGGTGGACGACGTTCCCTGCCGGGAGTTCGCGAGCTGGCGCAGGAGCGCCTGGTGCATCACGGGCTCGTTCGGCTCGATGCCGAACACCGCCTCGGGGAGATCGACGCTACCGGTCACAGCGCCGGCCTGATCGACAACTCTCGCGGTGCTCATTCAGCGCCTCCGAGAGTCGCGGAGCGATCGGAGTCACGGACCATGACCACGCCGTTCTTGTGTCCGGGAACCGACCCGTGCACGAGCAGCAGGTTGCGCTCGCCGTCGACGCGAACGATCTCGAGGTTGCGCACCGTCACCTGCGACGCACCGTGATGACCGGCCATCTTCAGGCCCTTGAAGACACGCGCAGCGTCTGTCGACCCGATCGATCCCGCCTGTTTGATGTTGTGCGATCCGTGCGACACGGGGCCGCGATGGAAGTTGTGGCGCTTGTGCTGCCCCGAGAATCCCTTGCCCTGGCTCACGCCGGTCACATCGATGCGCTGCCCCGCGGTGAACATCTCGACGCTGAGCCGCGTGCCGACGGCCACATCTCCGGCGTCGCGCAACTCCTGCAGCGTTCGCTGGGGTTGCAGACCGGCGCGCTTGAAATGCCCGCGCATCGGCTTGGGCGTGCGCTTGAGAGTCTTGTCGCCGAAGCCGAGTTGCACGGCCTCGTACCCGTCGACCGGGACCGTCTTGCGCTGCACGACGTTGCACGAGTCGGCCTCGAGCACCGTCACGGGAACCGACGTCCCCTGCGGTGTGAAGATCTGTGTCATGCCCACCTTGCGGGCGAGAATCCCTTTGCTCACAGCTTGATCTCGATGTTCACGCCACTCGGCAGGTTGAGCCGCATGAGCGCGTCGACGACCTTGGGATTGGCGTCGAGGATGTCGAGGATCCGCTTGTGCGTGCGCATCTCGAACTGCTCGCGCGAGTCCTTGTCGATGAACGGCGAGCGCACGACGGTGTACTTGTTGATGCTGGTCGGCAGCGGCACCGGTCCCGCGACACGCGTGCCCGTCCGGGTAGCCGTCTCCACGATCTTGGACGCGGCCTGGTCAAGGACGCGGTGATCGTAAGCCTTGAGGCGGATGCGGATCTTCTGGGGCACGGCGGTTCTGGTGTTCCTCTGCTCTGGTTCTGGTCTTGCCTATTTCTCGATGCTGGTCACGGCGCCGGCACCCACGGTCCGGCCGCCTTCGCGAATGGCGAAGCGCATGCCGTCCTCGACCGCGATCGGGGTGATCAGCTCGATGCCCATCTCGACGTTGTCGCCCGGCATGCACATCTCCTGGCCGTCCGGGAGCGCGATGGTACCGGTGACGTCGGTGGTCCTGATGTAGAACTGCGGACGATACCCGGTGAAGAACGGCGTGTGCCGTCCACCCTCGTCCTTGCTGAGCACGTAGACCTGGGCCTTGAACTTCGTGTGCGGCGTGATGGTGCCCGCCTTGGCGAGCACCTGGCCGCGCTCCACGTCCTCGCGCTTGACGCCGCGGAGCAGGCAACCGACGTTCATGCCGGCCTCGCCCGCGTCGAGCAGCTTGTGGAACATCTCGACGCCGGTGACGGTGGACTTGGTGGTGTCCTTGATCCCGACGATCTCGACCTGCTCGTTCACCTTGACGATGCCGCGCTCGATGCGCCCGGTGACCACGGTCCCGCGACCTTCGATCGAGAACACGTCCTCGATCGGCATCATGAACGGCTTGTCGACCGGACGGGTCGGCACGGGGATGTAGGTGTCGACGGCATCCATGAGCTTGAGGACGCCGTCGACGGCCTCCTTGTCGCCTTCGAGCGCCTTGAGAGCGGAGACGCGCACAACGGGGATGTCGTCGCCCGGGAAGTCGTACTTGCTGAGCAGCTCGCGGATCTCGAGCTCAACCAGCTCGAGGAGCTCCTCGTCATCGACAGCGTCGCACTTGTTCAGCGCGACGACGATGTACGGCACGCCGACCTGGCGCGCCAGCACGATGTGCTCGCGGGTCTGTGGCATCGGGCCGTCGGTCGCCGCGACCACGAGGATCGCGCCGTCCATCTGAGCCGCGCCGGTGATCATGTTCTTGATGTAGTCGGCGTGCCCGGGGCAGTCGACGTGCGCGTAGTGGCGAGTCGCGGTCTCGTACTCGACGTGCGCTGTCGCGATCGTGATACCGCGCGCCTTCTCTTCAGGAGCGTTGTCGATCTTGTCGAACGACACGAAGGCGTTGTCGCCGCCGACGCTCTCCTGGAGGACCTTGGTGATGGCAGCAGTCAGCGTCGTCTTCCCATGGTCGATGTGACCGATGGTTCCGACATTCACGTGCGGCTTGGTGCTTGCGTATTTCTTCTTGCCCATTTCGTGCCTCTACTGAACTCCTGCTCTCTCCGTTGTCTCAGTTAAACCTTGGCCTTCGCGACGAGCTCTTCGGCGAGGCTCGACGGAAGCTGCTGATAGTGATGAAACTCCATGCTGTAGTTGGCTCTGCCCTGCGTCATGCTGCGCAGGTCGCCGACGTATCCGAACATCGTCGCGAGCGGCACCTCAGCATGCACGATGTGCGACGCCGCGCGGCCTTCCATGCCGAGGATCTGCCCGCGACGTGAGGCGAGGTCGCCCATGACGTCGCCCATGAACTCCTCGGGCATGAAGACGTCGACACGCATGATCGGCTCGAGCAGCACGGGCTTGGACTTGCGCATGCCGTCCTTGAAGCCCATCGAGCCGGCGATGTTGAACGCCTGCTCCGACGAGTCGACGTCGTGGTACGAGCCGTCGACCAGCGTCACCTTGAGGTCCACGACCGGGTACCCCGCGAGGACGCCGTTCGACAGCGAGTCCGCGATGCCGCGACCCACCGGCGCGATGTACTCCTTGGGGATCGTGCCACCGACGATCTTGCTGACGAACTCGAAGCCCTTGCCGGGGTTGGGCTCGAGCTCGAGCTCGACATGCCCGTACTGGCCGTGGCCGCCCGACTGCCGCACGAACCTGCCGGTGCCATGGCCCCTGGCGGTGATGGTCTCGCGGTACGACACCTGCGGCCGGCCGACGCTCGCGTCCACCTTGAATTCGCGCAGCATGCGGTCGACGATGATCTCGAGGTGCAGCTCGCCCATGCCCGAGATGACCGTCTGACCGGTCTCCTCATCGGTGCGCACGCGGAAGGTCGGATCCTCCTCGGCGAGCTTCTGCAGCGCGATGCCCATCTTGTCCTGCTCCGCCTTGCTCTTGGGCTCGACGGCGACCGAGATGACCGGCTCGGGGAAGGTGATCTGCTCGAGGACGATCGGGTTCTTCTCGTCGCAGAGCGTGTCCCCGGTGGTGGTCTTGCGCAGGCCGATGGCGGCGGCGATGTCGCCGGCGCGCACCTCCTCGATCTCCTCACGGTGGTTCGCGTGCATCTGCAGGAGGCGCCCGACGCGCTCGCGCTCGCCCTTGGTGGCGTTGTACACGTACGAACCGCTGCGCAGGACCCCGCTGTAGACGCGGAAGAACGTCAGCTTGCCGACGAAGGGATCGGTGGCGATCTTGAAGGCGAGTGCGGCGAAGGGCTCGCTGTCGCTGGCGTTGCGGACCACCGCGACCTCACCCTCGACCGCTGCGCCCTCGACGGAGGGGCGGTCGAGCGGCGACGGCAGGAAGTCGACGACCGCGTCGAGCATCGGCTGCACGCCCTTGTTCTTCAGCGCGGAACCGCACAGCACCGGGACGAGGCGGGTCTTGACAGTGCCCGCGCGAAGGCCGCGAAGGATCTCGGCGGTCGTGAGGATCGCGCCGTCGAGGTACTTCTCCATGAGCTCGTCGTCGGAGTCCGCAACGGCCTCGAGGAGCTCGTGGCGGTACCGGGCGACGAGCTCGAGCATCGACTCGGGGATCTCCGAGCGCCGGAGGCTCGTCCCGAGATCGTCGGTGTAGATGATCGCCTCTTCAGTGACGAGGTCGATCATCCCCTTGAATTCGGACTCGGCGCCGATCGGGAGCTGGATGGGCACGGCATGGGCGCCGAGGCGCTCCTTGATCGAGTCGACGGCCGCATAGAAGTTGGCCCCGATCCGATCCATCTTGTTGATGAAGCAGATCCTCGGGACCTCGTAGCGGTCGGCCTGGCGCCACACCGTCTCGGACTGGGGCTCGACGCCGGCGACGGCGTCGAAGACCGCGACAGCGCCGTCGAGGACACGGAGGCTCCGCTCGACCTCGACAGTGAAGTCCACGTGCCCGGGCGTATCGATAATGTTGATGCGATGGCCGCGCCACTCGGCAGCGGTGGCAGCCGAGGTGATCGTGATCCCGCGCTCCTGCTCCTGGACCATCCAGTCCATGGTCGCGGCACCCTCGTGGACCTCGCCCATCTTGTGGATGCGCCCTGTATAGAAGAGGACGCGCTCGGTCGTCGTGGTCTTGCCCGCGTCGATGTGGGCCATGATCCCGATGTTCCGGGTCTTCTCGAGGGGGAACGCGCGAGCCGCTACAGCCACAGCCATCTCAGTAGCGGAAGTGCGAGAAGGCTTTGTTCGACTCGGCCATCTTGTGGGTGTCTTCCTTCCGCTTGATGGACGCGCCGACGCCGTTCGCGGCGTCCATGAGCTCACCGGCGAGCTTCTCGGACATGCTCTTGCCCCCGCGGCCACGGGCGTAGCGGATGATCCAGCGCCGCGCCAGCGCCTGACGGCGGTCGTGGCGGATCTCCACGGGCACCTGATACGTGGCGCCGCCGACCCGCTTCGGCTTGACCTCGAGGATCGGGGTCACGTTGCGGATCGCCTGGTCGAACACGTCGAGCGGCTCCTTCCGCGAGGACTTACGGATCTTCTCGAAGGAGTCGTAGACGATCTTCTCGGCGATGCTCTTCTTGCCCGCGAGCATGATGCAGTTGACGAATTTCGCCAGGCCCACGCTCCCGTAGATCGGGTCGGGCAGGATGACGCGTTTCTGGACGCGGGCGCGGCGTGGCATGGGTTGCTAGCTCGCCTTCTTCTCGCGCTTGGCGCCGTACTTGCTCCGGCCCTGCTTGCGGTTCTTGGTGCCGGCGGCGTCCAGGGTGCCGCGGATGACGTGGTACCGGACACCGGGGAGGTCGCGGACGCGGCCGCCGCGGATGAGAACGACCGAGTGCTCCTGCAGGTTGTGGCCGATCCCGGGGATGTACGCGGTCACCTCGACCTTGGTGGTGAGGCGAACGCGGGCCACCTTGCGGAGCGCCGAGTTGGGCTTCTTGGGCGTGGTCGTGTAGACACGGACGCAGACGCCGCGGCGCTGGGGGCAACCCTTGAGCGCGCGCGCCTTGGTCTTGTGTGTCGGCTTGGTGCGGCCCTTGCGGACCAACTGCTGAAAGGTAGGCACGACCCGTCCGTTTATGAGAAGTGCGCGATGCCACGAAACAGCGCGCGCGAATACGAGGAACGCTCGTGGAGCGAAGCGACAGCCTACCAGAGGTTGAGTTCACACGTCAAACCGCAGGCGCATGTCCAGGGATCCTCCGGCCTCGGCGACCCGCTCCTCGAGCAGCGTGAGGCCCACAGCATCGTCGAGCTCCTGTTCGTCGTGGGCTGCTCGCTCGCCGCGGCGACCATCGGCGGGCTCAGCTTCTGGCAGGTCAACCGGCGACAAGTGGGCGACGCCTGCTACGATTTCGGCCTTCCAGCAGACGACATGCCGTCGTCCGTTCGCCGAAGACCGCAGGCGCGGAGCCGGGCTCCGCTCAATCTCCTGCGCAGGTGGGCAACGCTGCCGGTTCGTGCCGCGGGGCGCGAGGCGGTGCCGCCCTGCCGTCTCGGCGGAGGCACGGCACCCGACGGAGGCAGCCGATGGCGTCCAGCACCGACAAGGCTCAGGCGACCCGAGCAGGCACGCGCAAGGTCGCGTCCGTCGCGCACCTGACCGAGCTGCTCTCGAAGGCGACCTCGGCCGTCGTCACGGACTATCGAGGGCTCACCGTTCGCCAGCTCGAGGACCTCCGCGGCAAGCTCCGCGCCGAGGGGATCGACTACATCGTGGTCAAGAACACCCTGGCCCGGCGTGCCGCCGTGGACTCGGGGTCGAGTGATTTCGCCTCGGTCCTGACCGGACCCGTCGGGCTCGCCATCGGGTACGGGGACCTCTCCGCGCCGGCGCGGATCCTCTTCGAGCACTTCCGGTCGACGCGGACACTCCCGTCCGTGGCCGGGCTCGCCGAGGGCCAGGTACTCGACGCCGCCGAGGTTCGCACTCTGGCCGAGCTGCCGTCGCGCGAGGTCCTGCTCAGCCGTCTCGCCGGCGCCCTCCTCGGACCGCTCTCGAGCCTGGCCGCCGCACTCGATTCGCCGAACTCGACGCTCGCCGCGACGCTCGAGGCCTATCGCGACAAGCTCGCCGCATAGCGGGCATAACCCACATTTGTCTTAAGAAGTAAGGAGAAAGCAATGGCCACCAAGACCCTGACCCCGGAGGAGTTCGTCGACGCGCTGCAGACGTGGACCGTTCTCGACGTCGTCAACGCCGTCAAGCTCATGGAAGACAAGCTCGGCATCAAGGCCGCCGCCCCGGTTGCCGCTGCCGCCGCGCCGTCGGCGGCCGCTGAGGTCGCCGCCGAGGAGCAGACGGAGTTCTCCGTGATCCTGCTCGGACCCGGCGACGCCAAGATCAACGTGATCAAAGCCGTGCGCGAGATCACCGGCCTGGGCCTCAAGGAGGCCAAGGACCTCGTCGACGCGGCGCCCAAGGCGATCCGCGAGGCGATTCCGCGGGCCGAGGCCGAGAGTCACAAGGCCAAGCTCGAGGAGGCCGGCGCCAGCGTCGAGATCAAGTAGTCGAATTCAGCTCCCGCAGGCGTCCGGGATGGCCGGACGCCTGCGGACTGCTCCGGTTTGGCGTCCGGACGCCGGTGGTATGTACCACCGGCAACGATGTCACTCAGGCCGTTCGGAACTCCGCCGCGCGAGAGCGCGTCAATCAGGCCGAACGCATTCTGACGGCTCTCCGGCGCGGGAATTTGCTACGATACGGGATTGTGCCCGTCGTCGCGCATGCCCGCGCGCATTCCTTCTCGGGGGAACTCTAGCATATGGTGCTTTCTCTTTCCACTACTGGCGCCCGCAAGTCGTACGGCCAGATTGCAGACAAGCTCGAGGTTGGAAATCTCATCCAGACCCAGCTTGACTCGTTCGAGTGGTTCAAGAAAGAGGGACTCAAGGAGCTCTTCAGCGAGCTCAACCCAATCACGGATTACACCGGCAAGAACTACGAGCTTCGGTTTCTCGATTATGAGTTCGGCGATCCCAAATACGACGAAGAGGATTGCCGCCAGCGCGACATGACGTACTCGGCGCCGTTGCGCGTCAACACCCGGCTCCACATCAAGACCGGGGAGAACGCCGGCGAGATCAAGGAGGCCGAGGTCTTCATGGGCGACTTCGCGATGATGACCCGCGAGGGAACGTTCATCGTCAACGGCACCGAGCGCGTGGTCACCTCGCAGCTCGTCCGCTCGCCGGGCGTCTACTTCACGAGCAGCGAGGATCGCACCACCGGCCGTCTGCTCTTCGCGGCCAAGCTCATCCCCAACCGCGGCGCGTGGCTCGAGGTCGAGACGTCGAGCAAGGACATCCTCACAGTCAAGATCGACCGCAAGCGCAAGGTGCCGGTCACCACGCTGGTGCGCGCCATCGGCTACGCGAGCAACGACGACATCCGCGCGTTCTTCGCGGACGTCGACGAGGATCCCGAGCACCAGTACATCGCGGCGACTCTCGAGAAGGACAGCAGCACCAGCGTCGAGGAGGCGCTCGTCGAGCTGTACCGCAAGATCCGTCCCGGCGATCCGCCAACGGTTGACAACGCGCGCACGCTGCTGAACTCGCTGTTCTTCAATGCACGCCGCTTCGACCTCTCGAAGGTCGGACGGTTCAAGCTCGACAAGAACCTCGGCATCAGCGAGGACGAGGCGCGCGAGCGGGCCTGGGACAAGGACCGCCGTGTCCTCGACAACCAGGACTTCGTGTCGATCATCCGCAAGGTCATTCAGCTCAACAACGGGCACGGCGAGGCGGACGACATCGACCATCTCGGCAACCGCCGCGTGCGCGCGGTCGGCGAGCTCCTGCAGAACCAGTTCCGCATGGGGCTCATCCGCATGGAGCGGATCATCAAGGAGCGCATGACGATCAGCGACTCGGGGACGATCACCTCCGCGAGCCTGATCAACGCACGCCCGGTCGTCGCGGCGATCAAGGAGTTCTTCGGGTCCAGCCAGCTGTCGCAGTTCATGGACCAGACCAACCCGCTCGCCGAGCTGACTCACAAGCGACGCCTGTCGGCGCTCGGTCCAGGCGGACTGTCCCGCGAACGCGCGGGGTTCGACGTCCGCGACGTGCACCAGAGCCACTACGGCCGCATCTGCCCGATCGAGACACCGGAAGGTCCGAACATCGGCCTCATCGGGTCGCTCGCGACCTTCGCACGCGTCAACGAGTTCGGCTTCATCGAGACGCCGTTCCGTCGCGTGCACAAGGAGGCGAACGGCACGCCGTGGGTCAGCGACGACATCGTGTTCCTCTCCGCGGACGAGGAGGACAAGTACACGGTCGCGCAGGCCAACGCACCGGTTGACGAGAAGGGGCACTTCGCGGTGCAGCACGTCGCGTGCCGCACCCGTCACACCTTCAAGGATCTGCCGATCAGCGACGTCGATTTCATGGACGTCTCGCCGAAGCAGATCGTCAGCGTTGCCACGTCGCTCATCCCGTTCCTCGAGCACGACGACGCAAACCGCGCGCTGATGGGCTCGAACATGCAGAAGCAGGCCGTGCCGCTGCTCGTCTCCGAGTCGCCGATCGTCGGCACCGGCATGGAGGTGCACGCAGCGCGCAACTCCGGCGAGATGGTGCTGGCGCGCAAGGCCGGAACCGTTGTCGGCGTCGCATGGCCGGAGCCGGCGAGCAATGACCGTTCCGTCGAAAAGATCCTCAGCGGTCAGGACAGCGGCATCGGCATCCTGGTGCGCCCCGACGACGGCGGACCGGACCAGTGGTACGGCGTGCACAAGTTCGTGCGCAGCAACCAGGGGACGTGCCTGTCGCAGCGCATCACGGTCTTCAGCGGCAGCCATGTGGCCGCCGGGGACGTGCTCGCCGACGGTCCGTCCACCGACGGCGGGGAGCTGGCGCTCGGCCGGAACCTGCTGGTCGCGTTCATGCCCTGGGAGGGCTACAACTTCGAGGACGCGATCCTCATCAGCGAATCCACCGTGCGCGAGGACAAGTACACCTCGATCCACATCGAGGAGTTCGAGATCGAGGCGCGTGACACCAAGCTCGGTGCCGAGGAGATCACGCGCGATCTTCCCAACATCAACGAGGAGTCGCTGAAGAACCTCAACGAGCGCGGCATCATCTACGTCGGCGCCGAGGTCCACCCCGGCGACATCCTGGTGGGCAAGATCACCCCGAAAGGCGAGTCGGAGCTGTCCGCGGAAGAGCGCCTGCTGCGCGCCATCTTCGGTGAGAAGGCGCGCGAAGTGCGTGACTCATCGCTGCGCGTCCCGCACGGAGAGCGCGGCATCGTGGTCGACGTCAAGGTGTTCAGCCGCGAGAGCAATCACGAGCTGCCGCCCGGCGTCAACGAGCTGGTGCGCATCTACGTTGCCCAGAAGCGAAAGATCGCGCAGGGTGACAAGATGGCCGGCCGCCACGGCAACAAGGGTGTCGTCGCGAGGATCATGCCGATCGAGGACATGCCGTACCTGCCCGACGGAACGCCCGTCGAGATCGTGCTCAACCCGCTCGGTGTGCCGAGCCGCATGAACCTCGGTCAGGTGCTGGAGACCCACCTCGGGTACGCAGCGCACGCGCTCGGTCTCAAGGTCGCGTCGCCGGTCTTCGACGGCGCGTCGGAGGAGACGATCGAGAGCGAGCTCGACAGGGCCGGGCTTCCCAGCAGCGGCAAGGAGCGGCTGCGCGACGGGCGCACCGGCGAGTTCTTCGACCGCGAGGTCACCGTCGGCTACATCTACATGCTCAAGCTGCATCACCTCGTCGAGGACAAGATCCACGCGCGCAGCACGGGCCCCTACTCCCTCGTCACGCAGCAGCCGTTGGGCGGCAAGGCGCAGTTCGGCGGACAGCGGTTCGGCGAGATGGAGGTCTGGGCGCTCGAGGCATATGGCGCGAGCCACATCCTCCAGGAGATCCTCACGGTCAAGAGCGACGACATCGTCGGACGCGTGAAGGCGTACGAGGCGATCGTCAAGGGCGAGAACACGCTCGAGGCCGGCATCCCGGAATCGTTCCGCGTCCTGGTCAAGGAGCTGGAAGGCCTCGCGCTCGGCGTCGAGATCCAGTCCGACGACGAGCATCAGATCCTCCTCGGCGAGGAGGACATCCCCGACATTCCACTCGATCTGGGTATCCATCTCGAGCGCGACGAGCGCGACGACGTGGACGACATTCGATAGCAGCAATCGGTAGTTAGGAATCACATGCTGAAACTCGAGAACTTCGATGCGCTGAAACTGTCGATCGCCAGTCCGGAGATGATCCTGTCCTGGTCGCACGGTGAGGTCACCAAGCCCGAGACCATCAACTACAGGACCCTCAAGCCGGAACGCGACGGTCTGTTCTGCGAGAAGATCTTCGGTCCGACCAAGGACTGGGAATGCCACTGCGGCAAGTACAAGCGGTATCGGTACAAGGGCATCATCTGCGACAAGTGCGGCGTCGAGGTGACCCGCGCCAAGGTGCGCCGCGAGCGCATGGGTCACATCAAGCTCGCGTCGCCTGTCTCGCACGTCTGGTACTTCAAGGGCATCCCCTCGCGCATGGGTCTCCTGCTCGACATGAGCCCGCGCAACCTCGAGAAGGTGCTGTACTTCGCCAACTACATCGTCACCTCGATCGATGAGAAGGCGCGCACCGAGCTGCTCGCGAAGCTCGACCCCAACACCGACGAGCGTGTCATCGCGCTCAAGGAGCGCATGAGCTCGGGAGCCGCGGACGCGAAGCCCGAGGTCGAGGCACGCATCGCCGAGCGCGAAGCCGAGCTCGCCGCCCAGAAGACCCGTCTCGAGGAGGAGCGCGAGCGCCGTCTCGTGGCGCTCCGCGAGTCCGCGGCGGACCTCGACGAGCGGATCCAGGAGGCCAAGGGCCGCAAGGCGCCCGCCAACTTCACCCTCAGCGACTCGGTGATCACCGAAGTGGTCGCCAAGAAGGGCGTGCTGCTCGAGGAGGACCTCGCGATCGAGGTGCAGGCTCGTGCCGAAGCGCGTGCCGAGGAGCTCACCGCGAGCATCTCGCAGCGTATCCAGGAGGCTGAGGACGCCGCCGGCGCAGAGATCGCCGGCTTCCGTGCGGAGCTCCAGGGCTCGCGCGCCGAGCGCGAGATCAGCGCCCAGGAAGAGCTCGACGCCCTCAAGGCAGAGGTTCAGAAGCAGCGCGAGGAGCTCGAGTCGCTGACCGTCCGCGACCTGCTCACCGATACCCAGTACCGCGAGTACGTCGAGAAGTTCGGCAAGGTCTTCAAGGCGGGTATCGGCGCAGCGTCGATCCGCGAGCTGCTTCAGCAGATCAACCTGGCCGACGAGGGTCTTCGCCTTCGCGACGAGTCCAAGTCCACGAGCGGCCAGCGCCGTCAGAAGGCGATCAAGCGCCTGCGCGTTGTCGAGGCATTCCGCAAGTCGTCGACGTCACCCGCGTGGATGATCCTCGACGTCCTGCCGGTCATCCCGCCGGAATTGCGCCCGATGGTGCAGCTCGACGGCGGTCGTTTCGCCACGAGCGACCTCAACGACCTCTACCGGCGCGTCATCAACCGCAACAACCGCCTGAAGCGACTCCTCGAGCTCGGTGCGCCGGAGATCATCGTGCGCAACGAGAAGCGGATGCTGCAGGAGGCCGTCGACGCGCTCATCGACAACGGTCGGCGCGGCCGCGCCATAACGGGCACCGGCAATCGCAAGCTCAAGTCCCTCTCCGACATGCTCAAGGGCAAGCAGGGCCGGTTCCGTCAGAACCTGCTCGGCAAGCGCGTCGACTACAGCGGCCGTTCGGTCATCGTCGTCGGACCCGAGCTCAAGCTCAACGAGTGCGGGCTGCCGAAGAAGATGGCACTCGAGCTCTTCAAGCCGTTCGTGATGCGCGAGCTGGTCTCGCAGAACAGCACGCAGAACATCAAGAGCGCGAAGCGCATGGTCGAGCGGGTGCGTCCCGAGGTGTGGGACGTGCTCGACGGCGTGATCAAGGAGCATCCCGTGCTCCTCAACCGCGCGCCGACCCTGCACAGGCTCGGCATCCAGGCGTTCATGCCCGTGCTCGTCGAGGGCCAGGCGATCCAGATCCACCCGCTGGTGTGCAAGGCGTTCAACGCGGACTTCGACGGTGACCAGATGGCGGTCCACGTGCCGCTGTTCAGCGGTGCCGTCGCCGAGGCGAAGAACCTGATGATGTCGTCGAACAACATCCTCAACGCCTCCAACGGGAGTCCGGTGGTCGCCCCGCACCAGGACATCGTCCTGGGCGCGTACTACCTCACACAGCGCGGCGCCGACGACGAGCGCCCCGAGACCGACCTGCACATCTTCTCGTCAGCCGGTGAGGCGTTGCTCGCGTTCGAGCACCACGTCGTCAACCTTCACGAGCGCGTTCGGGTCCGCCTGCCCAAGCGCAACGTGCACGCGCACCGCGCGTCGGAAGAGGATCCCACCGGCACCGAGATCATCACGACCACGATCGGCCGGGTCATCTTCAACGAGGTGCTGCCGCTCGGCGACGCCGGTGTGGACAACGATCTTCCGTCGATGGCCTTTCGCAACGAGTTCCTCGACCTGGGCAAGCTCTCGCACCTCGTCAAGGAGTGCTACGACCTGCACGGAGCCGAGACCACCGCGTTGCTCGTCAACAGGATCAAGCGCCTCGGCTTCCACTACGCGACGGTCGCCGGTGTGACGGTCGCGGCCATGGACATCAAGACTCCGCCGGCGAAGGCGGGGATCATCACCAAGGCCGAGGACGAGGTCGAGCAGGTCGACCTGCAGTTCCGTCGCGGGCTCATCACCGACGACGAGCGCTACCTCAAGACCGTCGACATCTGGACGAACGCGACCGACAAGGTGACCGAGGTCACCATGAGCTCGTTCGACCGCTTCCACTCGGTGCTGATGATGTCCCAGTCGGGAGCCCGAGGCAGCAAGCAGCAGATCCGGCAGCTCGCCGGTATGCGCGGACTGATGGCCGACCCGACGGGCCGGATCATCGACCTGCCGATCAAGGCGAACTTCTCCGAGGGCCTCACCGTCCTCGAGTACTTCATCTCCACCCACGGCGCGCGCAAGGGACTCGCGGACACGGCCCTGCGCACCGCTGACTCGGGGTACCTCACACGCCGGCTCGTCGACGTCGCGCAGGACGTCATCGTCCGGATCGAGGATTGCGAGACCACCGCGGGGATCTGGATCGAGCTCGCCGACGATGAGCTCAAGGATCGCGTCATCGACCGTTATCAGGGGCGCATCTGCGCCCAGGACATCGTCATCGGCGACGAGACCCTCGTCCGCGCCGGCCAGGACATCGACGACGAGACTGCTCGCCGCATCCTCCGCGAGCGTGAGGCGGTCGGTCGTGTCAAGGTCCGCAGCATCATGACGTGCAAGGCCCGCGAGGGTGTCTGCCGGATGTGCTACGGACGCAACCTCGCAACGGGTCGTCTCGTGGAGATCGGCGAGGCCGTCGGCGTCATCGCGGCGCAGTCGATCGGCGAGCCGGGCACGCAGCTCACGATGCGGACGTTCCACACCGGCGGTGTGGCCACGGGCGGTTCGGACATCACCCAGGGCCTTCCGCGTGTCGAGGAGCTGTTCGAGGCGCGCGTGCCGAAAGGCAAGGCGCTCATCAGCGAGATCGACGGTGTCGTGGAGGTCATTCGCGGCGAGAACCGGTCGCAGAAGGTGAAGGTCACCTCGCGCGACGTCTTCGACACGACGTACCCGGTGCCGTCCAAGCACGCGGTGGCGGTGGCCGACGGCGCACTCGTGACCGAGGGAACCGAGCTCATCCGCGGTGTCGACGAGCACGGCAACGAAGTCGCGATCCGCGCGCGGTACGCGGGCCATGTGAAGGTCGACGGCAACCAGCTGCTCGTGCGCAGCACCGACGACGACTCACGCGAGTACCCGATCCCGGTGTCGGCACAGATCAAGGTCCGCGACGGCGATCACGTCAGCGCCGGCGACAAGATCAGCGAAGGCTCGATCAGCCCGCAGGAGCTGCTTCTCGTCCGCGGCCGCGACGATGTGCAGAACTACCTCGTCCGCGAGGTCCAGCGCGTCTACAGGACCCAGGGCGTCGACATCAACGACAAGCACATCGAGGTCATCGTCCGGCAGATGATGCGCAAGGTTCGCATCGACAACGCCGGCGACACCGACCTGCTCCCGGGCGAGATCGTCTCGCAGCTCGAGTGGGAGGAATCCAATGCCCGCGCGCTGAGCGAGGGTGGCGAGCCCGCCATCGCGCAGACCGTGCTGCTCGGCCTCATCAAGGCCGCGCTCAACACGGCATCATGGCTGTCCGCAGCGTCGTTCCAGGAAACGACACGTGTGCTCACGGAAGCGGCGATCTCGGGCAAGATCGACCGGCTGCGCGGCCTGAAGGAGAACGTCATCATCGGCAAGCTCATCCCCGCAGGGACAGGGCTCGACTACTACCAGAAGCTTCGCGACGAGGCGCTTCGCCTCTACGAGGAAGAGGCGGCAGCCGCCGGTGGTGGTGACCCCGACTACATCGGTGCCGGCGTCGATGGCGACCCGGCGCTGGCGCTCGAACCGGAGCCGCAGCCGGAGCCCATCGCGTAACCGAACCGCTGCGAGGCGCACTCAGCACTCACGATCCGGTGATGGCTTCCGGGCTGTTACCGGATCGTGAACTGATGCGTCGCACAGGCGGGATAGGCTGTGCCCGATGCTCCTTCTCGCAGCTGCTGCGCACGGCTCGAAAACCGCCGGGTCGATTCCCGGCGACGTCTACCTTGCCGCTACCGGCGCGCTCGTGTGCTGGGTTGTGGTCTATCTCGTCTACAAGGTCGTCATGACCGGACGGAAGGACTTCGGGATGCCCGTGAAGCGCAAGGTCCTCTGCAGGCATCTGCGTGTCGACCACGATCAGAGTGCCGAGGTCCCCATCTGGTGGACCGACCTCCAGGTGCAGCGCGCCGTGCGCGCCCACTGGCGCCACACGCTGCGGCTGCCCTTCGGGTCGGCTCCGGAGCCACGACCCGGCTTGTAGCGTTCTCGCACGGGCCTGTGACGAGGAGGTCGATAACGGGACCATCGGGGACCATATCCGGGTCACGCGACCGATCGCATCGTCGGCAGCGGTGACGGCGGAGGAACCATCACGTGGCTCGGGTACTCGTCGCCGACGACGACGCGCTGACGCGGCGCTTCATCGAGGAGACACTGGCGTTCGCGGGACATGAGGTGTCCTCCGTCCCACATGGGTCCGCCGCCATCGCATCGGTCGACTCACCCGCGTGCTTCGATGCCGTGATCGCCGACTACGCGATGCCCCACGCCAACGGCGTCGACGTCGTGGCGCACGCGCAGCGCATCGATCCCATGATCCCGTGCATCGTCGTCACCGCGTTTCGCGAGCTCGACCTTGCGATGCAGGCGATGCAGGCGGGCGCGGTCGCCTTCATCCCGAAGCCGTTCACGGCACTGCACCTCCTCACCGTGCTCGACCGCGCGCTCGAGCGCCGAGCGCTCGCCGACGAGGCGATGCGACTTCGATTCCTCGCGCCGATGCTCGAGCGATTCACCATGGTGCTTGCGAACGCGCTCGAGTCCAAGGACTTCGAGACGCAGGAGCACTCGAGCCGCCTGGTCGGGATGGCGGACGCGATCGCGCGGCATCTCGGCATCGCGGACGCGGCCCGCAGCATCATCCGTTTCGGCGCCTGCCTGCACGACATCGGCAAGGTGTCCATCCCCGAGACGCTGCTTCGCAAGCCCGGTGCGCTGACCGACGAGGAGCGCGCGATCATGCGCACCCATCCGGAGGTCGGAGCGAAGATCCTCGCCGACATCGACACGTGGGAGGACGTCCGTCTCATCGTGCGCCATCACCACGAGCGTTTCGGTGGTGGCGGCTACCCCGACGGGCTGCGCCACGCGGAGATCCCGCTCGGCGCCCGGATCGTGTCGGTGGTCGACGCGTTCGATGTCATGCGCACCGGCCGCCCGTACCAGCCGGCACGCACCGCCGAATGGAGCCTCGATGAGCTGCGCCGTGAGAGCGGCCGCCAGTTCGACCCCGAGATCGTCCGGGCGCTCCACGCGGTCCTGCCCACGGACGGCAGCGATCTGCCGGCACCCCCGCTGGAGCTCGACGTGCTCCCCGATCGCCGCGCCGTCATCGGACGGAGACAGACCGACGTCGCAATCGCAGCGTGGCTCCGGGGCACCCCCGGATCGCTCGTACGCGTCCCGCGCGCCGGCGGCTGAGCCTCAGCCGGCGAGCGGGCTGAGCGCGGTGAGCGCTCCGAGATCCCCGGTGATCAGGGCGTCGACGAGATCGGCAAATCCCTGACCGTTCGGCTTGGTGAGCACCACGTCCGCTCTGGCCTTGAGGGCGGCGACCGCGTTGGCGACGGCGACCGAGACGCCCGCGACGGCGAAGAGCGCCACGTCGTTCTCGCCATCCCCGATCGCGACCATGCTGCTGGGGGTCTCGCCGATCGACCGCAGCGCGACTTCGACGCCGGTCCGCTTGCTGGTACCGGGTGGTATGACCATGGCCGACGCCCGGTTGAGGACGATGGCGCGGTCGATCCCGAGCTTGGCGATCGCGGCCGACAGCTTCGCCGTTTGCGTGACGCTGGTCGAGCAGAGGACCCGCCCGATCACGAGTGGCGTGACCCCGATGCGCTCGAGCTCTTCCACCAGCCTGCGCGGCAGCCGCGGGGCCAGGAGCGTCTCGCCCCCGTCCGCGTCGATGACCACCGAGCCGTTCTCCACCACGAGTGCCGAGAACAGCGAGCTGTGGTCGAACACGGACTCGAGCTCCTCCCGAGTTCGCCCGGTCACCAGGATCAGCCGCATACCGGTTGCGGCGATCCGCTCGAGCGATGCGATCGTAGTCGGCGAGCAGATCCCTTCATTGGCGATCGTTCCGTCGTAGTCGCAGGCCAGCACGCGATGACGCATGCCCCCCATTGTCCCGGGGTCGTACCCGGCGGGGTCCTCGGGCGCCGCGAGCACCGGCCTCAAAGGTCGAAGGTCGCCCTGACCTCGGTCCCCTTGCCGATCTGGGACCGGATCTCGAGCTTGCCTTTGTCGCCGTCCGCGCGCTCGCGCATGGTCAGCAGGCCGAAGTGACGCGTCTTGTCCATTCGCGCCTCGGTCGCCTCGACGTCCATGCCCACCCCGTCATCGCGGATGACGGCGCTGACCTGGGTGGGCAGGAAGGTGATGACCACCTCGACGTTGGTGGCCTTCGCGTGCTTGCGAGCGTTGTTGAGCGCCTCCTGCACGATCCGGAAGAGGGTCTGCTCGAGGCCCCCGCCCATCCGGATCTCCTCGCCGACGACCCGCAGATGCGCGTTGACCGAATTGCGTTCGCCAAATTCGCCGACGAACTTGCGGAGTGTCGGCACCAGCCCGAGGTCGTCGAGCGTCATGGGGCGCAGATCGAAGATCAGGCGCCGGGTGTCGTCGAGGACGCTCCGGACCCCGCTCTTGAAGTCGGCGAGCTCGCTGACGACCATCTTCGGGTCCCGCGCGATCAGGCGCTCGATGATCTCGGCCTGCAGCACGAGGTTCGCCATCGATTGCGCCGGCCCGTCGTGCATGTCACGGGCGATGCGCATCCGCTCCTCCTCGATGATCTGGAAGACCTGGCGCGAGGCGTCGCGAAGGCGCGCGGTGCCGTTCGCCGGGCCCGCGCTCGAGGCGAGCAGGTCGTCGAGGCTCCGGTAGACGGCACGGAGCACCTCCTGCTCAGCGCGGATGCTGGTGAGCCGCGTGCCGAGCTCGACCTGGCGCTCCTCGGTGGCGGCGAGGTCGGCGCGCACCTTGGCGAGGGTCCGGAAAGCGGTGTCGATCTCGTCGACGTCACCTGCCGGCAGCACGCTGAGCAGCGCTCCCCAGCTCGCTTCGGCCGCGCTCTGCGCGCCACGAAGCTCCAGGAGCCTGGTGGCCACGGCGGCCAGCTCCTCGTCAAGCGCAGTCGCCGAGGTGTCGAGCTCCTCGATACGCTTGGTCACCAGGAATCGCACGCCGGACAGCGCCGACGGATTCATGGTGGGGGCTGCTTCCACGTCACTCACCGCAGTCATCATGTCACCGCAGAGTCGCACCCTGCCCGCAGTTCACAAATGGCTGTGACAGGCCTGTTGCACGGCGAGCCGGAAGTTGCGGCCAGCGTATAACCAGATCGAAGTTCCATTGCCTCTCAGGGAAGACTCACACAGATGACACACGGCGATCCGCCTCGGATTCTCATCGCGGAAGACGACGACTCTCTGCGACGACTTCTCGAGCTGCGGCTCGCGAGTGACGGGTTCGACGTGCGTTGCGCCGAGGACGGGATGGAAGCGCTCGAGATCGTGATCAAGGGCTGGCTTCCGGATGCCGTCGTCTGCGACGTGATGATGCCGCGGTTGAGCGGCCTCTCGGTGTGCCGCGAGCTGCGTGCTCAGGCGAAGACCTCGGAGACGCCGATCATCCTGCTGACGGCACGGTGCTTCGACGAGGACATCCAGGCAGTCATGGGACTCGGCGGGATCACCTACATGGGCAAGCCGTTCGAATTCGCGCATCTGCTGAAGATGCTCTGGTCGTCGGTCGGGCTCGAACAACCGGGCAACGCGAGAGCCGCCCGCGTGATCTCTGGAGCATCGCAGAGCTAAGACAGGCGGCGGGTTACAGCGTATGAGCAACGTGGCCGAGGCGGGGGTCCACGAACGGCGGAACATGTTCCGTGAGCGTTTGGATTCCTTCACGTCGCCCAGCGGGCTGTTCGTTGCGGCGGTGTTGATCATCATGGCCCTGCCGGTGACGCGCACCATTCAGGACCCGGACTTCTGGTGGCACCTCCGCGCCGGACAGCTGATCATTCAGCACGGCGGACTGCTCGGCAACGACCCGTTCACGTACACGGCCGCGAGCCATCACTGGACGATGCACGAGTGGCTGAACGAGGTGCTCTTCGCACTCGAGTACTCAATCGCCGGACTCGGTCTCATCGTGCTCACGCTCTCCGCGATCACGTGGTTCGGTCTTGTCTGTGTGATGCAGAAGGCGCGACTGCGCCGGCCCGGCCGGGGCGTGCTCGGGTTCGGCATGCTGGTGGCCGTCATCGCCGGCTTTCCCATATGGGGGCCGCGTGTGCAGATGATCACGTTCGCGTTTGCCGCGCTGACGCTGCTGCTCGTCGAGCGGCACGTGATGCGCGGGGGAAAAGCCATATGGTGGCTCGTTCCGCTCTTCCTGTTCTGGAGCAACCTGCACGGCGAGTTCGTCATCGGGCTCGCCTTCATGGCGGTGATCCTGATCGCGGAGGTGATCGGTGGCGTGCTGCACATGCCCGACCAGGCGCCGCGTGAGCGGTTGCGACCCATCCTCTACGTGTTGATCGCATGCGCGCTGGTGAGCATGATCAACCTCAACGGGCCCGGCATCCTGCTCTACGCCTTCGGCACGCAGGCGTCGAACGCGCAGCAGTCACTCATCGAGGAGTGGTTCTCGCCAAGCTTCCACGACTGGGAGGTGCTCGTCTACGGCGCGATGCTGCTCATCCTCGTGATGCTCGTCGTTGCCAACCGGCACCTGCGCGCGCGCGATGCCGCGCTGGTGCTGGTGACGACCATGCTGTCGCTGCAGTCGGCGCGACACATCGCGCTCTTCGTTGCCGTGGCGACACCGATGTTCATCGATCAGCTTGCGATGGCGATGCCGCGCATTCGCGCCGGCGTTCGCCGGCTCCGCCGAGCGCCGGCCAACGCGACGCATCGCGCGCGCACGCAACCGCCGCTGCTCTTCCGGGCCACCGCGTCCGCGATCGTGCTCGCCGGACTCGGTGCGATCTCGCTTGCGTGGCTCGTCCCGAAGATGCAGGTGCAGGCTTACTCGCTCACGTACGCGCGCGAGTTCCCCGTATGCGCGGCACAGTGGTTGAAGGGCGCGCCGGAGCCGTTGAAGATCTTCAACCAGTACGGCGAGGGTGGCTATCTGGCGTACGAGCTCTCATCGCGCGGCGACAAGGTGTACATCTTCGGCGACGCGGCGCTGATGGGTGACCCACTGCTCCTCACCTACGCGAAGGTGGAGACAGCCGAGCCGCCATGGGACTCGATCATTCGCGACGCCGGCACTGACATCGTCCTGTACGACGTCAACACACCACTCGCCGACGTGATGGAGCACACCGCCGGTTGGACGAAGGTCTACCAGGACGCGCTCAGCATCGCGTTCGTGCCGACAACGAAGCTTGCGTCCCTGCATCTGCCGCCGCAACCGACCTCGTATCCCGCGAACAGCGTCTGCGGTCAGCTCGCCAAAGAACCCGCACGCGCGTCGGCGGTGACGCCGTGAACACCGCCGAGCTCGTCGTGATCGCCGATGCCGACCGTCAGCGCCGCGCAACCCGCAACGCCCGCCTCGGCTGGATCGGCGCCGCCGCGATCGTCGTCCTCGTGCTTTCCGTGCAGCCCTTCAGCAACACCGACGTCTGGTGGAACCTGGCGCTGGGACGGCTGATCACGGCAAGCGGCATCCCAGCGCACGAGCCGTTCAGCTTCCTCCCGGCTGCCCACGCGTGGATCGGTCAGCAATGGCTCTACCAGGTCACGCTCGCCGGCCTCGTCGGTGCCGGCGGCGCGGGGCTCGCATCGCTGGTCATGGGCCTGGTCGCCACCGCCGCCGTCGTCCTCGCGGCGCTGTCGGTACCGAGCACCGCGCGCGTGACCGGTCCCTGGCTCGCCTTGGCGATGGTGATCACGGGCATCGTGCTCACCAGCGTCGTCGGGGTCACGAGTGAGGAGATCACGGTCCTCGGGGTCGCGATCGTGCTCTTCGTCGTCAGCCGGTGGCGCGATGGCAGAACCGCGGCCGTCTGGGGGCTCCCACCGCTCTTCCTCATCTGGGCGAACATGGACTCCGGCTTCGCAGCAGGGTTACTCGTCCTCGTGGCCGCGTTGCTGCTGATCCACCCTGCGGGGAGCACCGAACGGCGCCAGCTGGCGCTCGCCGTCGCCGTCAGCGCCGTCGCCGCTCTCGCCAACCCGATCGGGCCGAATATCTACGTCTCGGTGATCGCCGCGGTGTTCAGCCCGGGCGCCGCGCAGCACCTGACCGGCTGGGCGTCGCCGGACTTCCACGCCTGGTCCATGCGCATCTTCGAGGCCGAGATCATCCTCATGGTCATCCTCTGGACCATCTCCGGCGGACCCGAGCGCTTCGCGGCCATCGTCAGCTTCGGACTGCTCATCGCGACGCTGTTCGCCCAGGAGAACCTCGGCATCCTGGCGATCGTCCTGACGCCACAGCTCGCTGTTCACGGCGCTCGAGCGTGGAAGCTTCACGTGGCGCCCCGGCTCGGCACGCCCGCATGGGCGACCCGACGGCACCTCCACCCCATGGCGACCGGTGGCGCGCTGGTCGCCATGGCCGTGGTGATGGTGGTGCTCCTCGTCCCCCAGCTGAGCCCGAGCGCGGCAGCTTCGTACCAGGCGACGGCCTATCCGGAGGCCGCGGCAGGCTACGTCGCAGCGCACTTCCCCGGACAGCGGATCTACACCGTCGACACCTGGGGCGGGTATCTCGCCTATCGGTTCCCCGACGGACGCGTCGTCTTCCTCTACGACGAGCCCGCGGTGTTCAGCACCGGCGCGCTGAACCAGTACCTGGACATCGATCAGCTCGCGCCGAACTGGATCCACGTGCTGACCAGCGAGGACATCCGTCTCGCGATCCTTCCATCGGACGCGCGTGAGGCGTCGGCGATGCACTCGCTCGGCTGGACGATCGACTGCTACGACCCGACCAGCGCCAGCATGGTGATGTCGGCGCCGCCGGCAGGGACGCCGCAACCGGTCGGCGGGCTCGTGATCCCACCACCTGACGTCCCCGACTGCTGAACGGTCCTCTGCTCGTCAGGCGCCGGACGATGGGTTGACCACCGACCGCGCGGCTTCGAGACCGGCTTCCAGCCGCGACGTACCCGCATCGCTGGGCTCCGGGGCGCTCTCCGGACGAGCGTGCGAGGCGGGCGCGATCACCTGGGCGAGATCGTCGCGTTCGAGGAGCCGGTAGATCTCGGCGGCGCCGTCGTTCGCCGGGCCGGCAACATCGTCGAGACCGGCTCGTGCCGCCTCGGCGCCGACCAGGAGCAGCGTGACCGCGCAGGCTTCGAGGTCGTCCTGGCTCACGGAGAGGATCACGGCCTGCTCCGCATAGCCGAGAGCACGCAGCAACGCGCCGCGGCGGATGGACACCTCGGCCAGAGCGCGCGAGCCGGCGGCCGCCAGGGGATCGAGCCCGAGGCTGCGGGAGATGATCACGCTCTCGGTCAGCCTCGATGCCGCGTCATCGATCGCGCCGGCGATGATCGCGATCCTGCCCAGGTCGTGGAGGGCCTCCGCGGCAACGGTGAGGTCGCCGGAATGGTGCGCGCTCTCGAGCAGCTCCTCTCCGTACCGCGCTGCGGTGGCGAGGTCGTTGCGCGATCGCGCCAGCCCGCTGAGCGCGGCCAGCGTCCGTTCGCGGATCTGCCGGTCAGCGGTGCCGCACAGGGAGAGCGCCTGCTCGAGGCAGAGCTCAGCATGCGCGGTGTCTCCGGACTGGAACGCCTCGGCGGCGACGTCGATGAGGAGGCCGGCGGTTGCCGCTCGGAGGTCGCCGCGCTGATCGCGCGCGAGCGCTTCACCGATGTTGCGCATCGCGTGGCCGCCGCGGCCGGCATCGAGCTCGACGCGGGCGAGATTGACGAGCGCCTTCGCGACGATGGCGTCGTCGCCCGCGCGGCGTCCGAGCTCGGCCGACTTCTCGAGGAGCGCGACCGCGGTGACCGCGTCGCCCGCGCGCGCCGCGTGCCGGCCCCATTCACCGGCGACGTTTGCCTGGAGCACGACGTCGCCGCTGCGCTCCGCGAGACGGAGTGCCGCCTGCCAGTACGAGTCGGCGGCACCGTTGTTGACGCCGGAGAGCGCGGTCGCCAGATCCGACATCGCGCTCGACGCCCAATCGGGGCGCGCCAGCGACCAGACGTTCAGCGCTCCGAGGACATCCGCCGAAGCGCCGGTGAGGTCGCCGAGCAGGTGGCGCGCCAGGCCGCGCGCAAGGAGCGCGGCACCGCGCTGCTCAGGGTGCCCGTCCGCGGACGGCCGGTCGAGTGCGCGGTCGTACGCGGAGACGGCATCGGCGAGCCGGCCCTCACGGAGAGCGGCTGCCCCGGCTGCGAGGTCGTCCGGTCGATCCGGCTGCACTGCGGCGTTTGGTTGAAGAGACACGGCTGACCAGAAGTTTCCAGGACTGGGGCATGCATCCGTTCGCCTGTAACAGTGGGTGGTGCGGCATCGTTACGAGACCTTCGTCTGGCGAGACGGCGCGCCGCTTAGGCTCACCTGAGTGAGCGAGGCCATCCGCGACCGAGCGCGCGTCTCTGACCGTCATGGCTGAGGCCCTGAGCCGGGAGCTCACCCAGCCCGGACCGGCGCGCGCCCCGAGCGGCTCCGAACGACCGGCGGGGCGTCTGCCAATGCGCAGACCGCGCTCCGACTCAACGAGCATGCCCGCTCGCGACCGCAGGGTCGGGATCGAGCGGACCATCGAGTTGAGCCGATGGATGGTTCTCATCTTTGCGGCGGTGGCGAACAACTTCCCGGGCCTGGCGACAGGACAGTCGACGGCGGCCGTGAACCTGGTGCTCGGAAGCTGGGGCGTCTTCAACCTCGCGGCGACCGTCATGCTCCTCGCCCATCGTGTGCCGGGACGACGCCTGCAGGTGGCGACGATCGCGCTCGACCTCGCCGTCGCGAGCGGGCTCGTGTACCTCACCGGCGGCTACAACTCCGACCTCGCGGTCACGTTCTTCATCGTGGTCATCGCGAGCAGCCTGCGCTTCGGGCTCGCGGCGAGCATGGCGTGTGCCGTCGTTGCAGGGCTCGCGTACTTCATCGTCGGCTTCAACGTCGCGAACCATCATCTCGACACGCAGCTCGTCGACGCGCTGGTGTCGCGACTGTTTCTGCTCTTCGTTGTCGCGCTCAGCAGCAACCTGCTCGCGCGCGAGCTCGTCGGCGAACGCGACCGTCAGCTGCGCAGGTCCATCGAGCTCGAGCACGCCGCCTTCGCGGAGCTGCGCGAGGTCGACCGCATCAAGAGCGAGTTCATGATGCTCGCGTCGCACGAACTGCGAACGCCGCTCACGAAGATCAAGGCCTGGCTCACGCTGATGCACGATGCGGGCGACCGTCTGCCGCAAGACGCGCGCGACGAGGGCCTGCACGAGTTGCGCCTCGAGGCGGAGCACCTTGCGCGTCTCACCGACAACCTGCTCTGCATCGCGCAGCTCGAGTCGGGCGAGATCCGTCTCAAGACCGCCGCGGTCGACCTCGAGAACGTGTTCCGCGAAGTCATCGCGCGCTTCGTCGAGTCGGCGGACCACGATCGATTCGCGATCACCGTCGCGCCCGACGCGCAACGTGTGCTTGCGGACCACGAGCGCCTCGCACTGGTCGTGGCGTGCCTCATCGACAACGCGCTGAAGTTCTCCCCGGAGTCCGAGCCCGTGCGTGTCACCACGTACCGCGCGGTGAACAAGGTGCACGTCGAGGTGCGCGACAACGGCCGGCGCATCCCGGACAGCGACGTCGACCGGGTGTTCGCCTCCTTCTATCAGGTGGAGTCGCCGCTGCTGCGCCAGCGCGGCGGATTCGGCGTCGGCCTCTACCTCGCACGCCAGCTCATCGAGCGCATGGGCGGGCGCATCTGGATCGACAACTCACGAGCTCGCGGCAACACGTTTGTGGTCGCGCTTCCGGTGCACGTGTGAACAGCGCGCTGCGCACCGTTGCCGCTCAATCCCGCGTGTTCCGGTTGCAGACACGTAAAGACGGGCAACGCCTCCGTAACCACGGGAGAGACGCGCAGGCTGCGGTGCTACCTTGCAGCGGTGGGCACGTTTGGTGCGCTCGACCTCAAGTGAAGGACAGATGACGACGTTCACCGAATCCATCCTGGCGCCGCTCGGCCACGGAGTCGTTCGCGCTCCTGCAGAAGCGACCGTGCTGGTCATCGATGACGACCCGGCGATGCGCGACATCCTCTCGACCGTCGCACAGCAGCACGGGTTCGGACTCCAGTTCGCCGAGGACGGCGCTGAAGGTCTGCGTCTCGCCGAGCAGAGCGATGTCGACCTCATCCTGCTCGACCTGAGCCTCCCCGGCATGCCGGGCCTCGACGTCTGCCGGCGCCTCCGTGGCGCGGGCGTCGAAGTGCCGATCATCATCCTGTCGGCGAGCACCGACACCGTGGACGTGGTCGTCGCGCTGGAGATCGGCGCCGACGACTACATCGCCAAGCCCTTCGAGATCCGTGAGCTTGCCGCGCGCGTCAACGCGAAGCTGCGCCGTCAGCGGACGTCACAGTCGCAGGTGCGCCCCGGACGCCTGAAGTTCCCCGGCCTGATCGTCGACATCGGACGGCATGAGGTCCTCCGCGACGGCGAGTCGGTCAACCTCACCCCCACCGAGTTCGACCTCCTCGCGCTTCTCTCCGCATCGCCGGGTCGCGTGATCTCGCGTTCCGAGATGATCCAGAAGGTCTGGGGCCAGGGTGCCGACCTCGACCTGCGCAGCGTCGACGCGCATGTCTACCGGCTCCGTCGCAAGATCGAGCCGCTCGGACCGCGTCCGACCTACATTCATGCGGTCCCGGGTATCGGCTATCGCTTCGAGCGCCGCGGTCTCAACGAGCGGTTGTCGCAGAGCGCGGCCCAGTCGGAAGAGACCGGTCTAGCCAGCTGACTGCGACGGCGGATGCCACTTCGGGCGGCCGTTGATGCCGCGGGCGAACGTCCGGCGCTGCCGCGGTCCCGCCTCCTCGACGAGGATGAGCTGTCCCCGATCGTTGAGCGTCGCGGGCCGCGCCTCGACGATCTGACCGCGAAGCAACGACAGTGGGCGCCCGTGGGGCCGCTCGAACTCGTAGCAGATCGCCTCATGGCCGTCCCAGAGACGCCGCGTCGAGGAGCCCGTGAAGACCGCGAGACTGCGTGTGACCCGGCGGAGCTGTGGCGTCTGCAGGCTGTAGGAGATCCTGTACATCTCACCACGTCGCAGCTGGACGTTCTCCACCTCTCCGTGATGGTCTGCACGCTGTGCATTCATCATTACTTGGAAGTATTGACGCGTTCTGTGCCGCGTCCTCGGACCGCAAGTGACGCGCGGGTCACAGAGCGCCATCGCCTCGCTGGCCCGCTTTCCCGCCCCGACCCGTGTTGGCTATCGAGTTGCAGTGCAAACTATTGGGCAGGGGACCAGTGACCACATCTATCGCATGCGTGTCCGGAAAGGGCGGGGTGGGCAAGACCACGACCGTCATCAACCTCGGCGCCGCGCTCGCCGAGCGGGGGAAACACGTCCTGCTCGTCGACTGTGACCCGCAGTCGAACCTCACCAGTGGCGTCGGCCTCGACCCGTACGACGAGCGGCCCGGGATCGCGGCGGTCATGGCGGGAAGGCGCGAGGCGAACGAGGCGATCGTCGAGACCCGCTGGCCGAACCTGTCCGTGCTGCCCGCCTCGCCGGACCTGTCGGCCGTCGAAGGCGAGCTCGCCTCCTCCATCGACAAGGAGCTCGTCCTTCGAGACGCGCTCCGGAGCGATCGGACGCGCGGGACCTTCGATTACGTCCTCTTCGACACACCGCCGAGCTTCGGGTTCCACACCATCAGCGCGCTCGCCGCGGCCGGTGAGGTCTTGATCCCGGTGCAGATGTCGGGCTTCGCGATCCGCGGACTGAAGGAGGTGCTGCGCACCGTGCACCTGGTCCGCAGCCGGCTCAATCCCGACCTGGCGATCCTCGGCATCGTCCCCACCTTCGTCAACCTCCGCACGAAGTTCAGCCGCCAGCTCCTCGACGGGCTCTGCGAGCTGGCCAACATCCGTGTCTTCGCGACGGTCATCACGCCGACCGTGAAGCTCCAGGAGACCTCGCTCGCCGGCGTGCCCATCACGGCATACGCCTCGTCGTCGAAGGCGGCAGCCGCATACCGCGAGCTCGCCGGCGAGGTCATGACCGAGGACGAGGTGGCGGCGAGTGTCTGACCTGGGCGAACGCTCCGCTCCGGGCGCGAACGGACCACCGCTGTCGGGCCCGATGGCGCGCTGGCTGGCGCCGACATCCGAGTCGCGCGTCGAGAGGATTCCGATCGACTCGGTACACGACCGGCCCTGGTGGCCGGGGAGTGACGTCGACGCGGCCACACTCGCCGCACTGCGGGCCAGCATCGCCTCGCGCGGGATCATCGAGCCACTCCTGCTGCGTCGCCGCGGCAGCGACCGCTTCGAGGTGGTCTGTGGATCCCGGCGGCTCCGGGCGGCCCGCGAGCTCGGCCAGGCCCACATTCCGGCGATCGTGCGTGAGCTGTCAGAGCGCGAGGCGCTGCTGGTCGCGGCCTGGACGACGGTCGAGCGGCGCCAGCACACCGGGGACCGAACCGCGCTCAGCGAACGCCTGCTGGCCGCCGGCTTCACGCAGGACGAGACCCGCGTGCTCGCCGACCAGCCGTCGCCGGCTGCGGGCAAGGCAGCCGTGCAGTCCGCGGCACCCTCGTTCGTGTTGCGTCCTCACCCGCTGTCTCGCCCCCGCCGGTTCGCGACCGACATCGCGTTCGAGCTTCCCCATGCCGAAGTCCTGCCGCTCATGGCGCCGGAGGCGCTTGCGACTGCGCTCGCAGCCCTGGACGGCGTGAGCCTGGTCGCCCTGGTGCGGTGAGCACTGTCCCACGCCACTCCGAGGAAGAGCTCAGGCAGCAGTGGGCATTCCTTGATGCGCTGGTGGACCGTCAGGCTGCGAGCCTGAAGTCGGGGAACCAGGATCCCGAGGAGGAAGACCTCCCGGTGGCGACGGCAGTGCCCGTCGACAACGCGCACCTCGAGGAGATCTCGACGCTGACGCGTCGCGTGGCGACGCTCGAGAGCGAGCGCGCCGCGCTACTCCGGCGCATCGACCTGGCCGAACAGGCCCGGATGGCAGCCGAGGCGGGGCGTGCAGCCGCCGAGGCGGGTCGAGCGGCGGCGGAGGCGGCGGGGCGCGCTGCCGTTGAGCGAGCGCTCGCCGACGCCCAGGCGCGGAAGGCCGCGGCAGCGGCCGCACCCCAGCCCGTCGCTCAGCGACCCCCGGCGGTCACCAGGATCCCAGCATCGCCCGCGCGCAAGCCGCCGGCGGCGAAGGCACGACGCCGCAGCTGGTGGCAGCGCTTCAGGGAGTAGCGGCTCCCGCCGGCTTCGGACGCCTGCCCTGCGCCATCCCCACGAACTGGCGGAGCGCCTCCGTCGGCGAGGGCCTCGTCGCGACCTCGCGGAGCAGCATCTTGCTCTCGGTCAGAAGCTCCTGGTCGGGAAGCTCGCCACGGCCGGATGTGGCCACCACCCACCCGGGCGAGTACCAGAGGACGGTCTCGAAGGCGAGCCCGCTCAGGGTGAGCCCGTTGAGCAGGGAGTCCGTGATTCGTGACAGCGGCCGTTTCGCGTTCGTGACAACGATGCCGCGGATGAGGTCGAGCACCTCGAGCTGCTGCGCAAGGCCGACGGTCAACGCCGCGGCACGGAGCGAGAGGATGTCGAGGGCGGTGGGCACGACGATCCGGTCGGCCGCCCCCATCGGCCCCACCAGCGACGGCTCGTGAGGATGCGTGTCGAGCAGGATGATGTCGCAGTCGTCACGAACCTCGGCGAGCATCTCCTCGAGTTGCTCCTTCGACGGGGATTCCTCATTCAGGCTTCGATGTGACGCGACCGTGCGGATGCCCAGGGGGTGATCGATCAGCGCATCGCGAAGACTCACGCGTCCGTGCAGCACGTCGACGACCGTGACGGTGCGCTTCGCCCGTTCCAGCGCATTGCTCAATCCGCCCGTCGGATCGAGGTCGATGGCGATGACCTTGAGACCACCGGAGGCCGCGGCGGCGCACAGTGCATAGCTGGTGGTCGTCTTTCCGACACCACCTTTTAGCGACGCTATCGTGATGACTTCTGCAGGCACGTCGGTAGAATATCCGCACATGGCCACCGCGGCGCCCCATGTCAAGCTACTGCGACAGCTTGCCAGCGCCAAAGATGATTATCTGAGTGGCGCGTTCGATATTTCCTGGGACGGCGCTAAAGCGACGCTCTACCTGGTGTTCGGACGGCCAAGCCACGCTGTCTTCGATACGGATCAAGCGCAGATCGAAGGGGAAGCAGCGATCGACGCGCTGCTCGCGGAGCTGCCGAGAACGTTCGTTGTCTCCGACTGGCGTCGCGCGATGTCACCGCACGAGACCCTTTCCATCAGCATCGATGAGCTTGCGGGTCCGTTCGTTCGCCTTGCGGGCTCGTACGCGGACGATCCGATCAGCGAAGAGAGTCCCGAGTGGTGGAGCGCCGATGACAGCTCTCCCGACCTCGCCTTCGGTCTCGGCGACTTCCCGCTGCTTCCCGGTGGACGGCCACTGTGGGCTGAGACATCACCCGAAAACGTCAACCTCGCCGAACGTCTCGCCGAGCTGCCGCCGTCGATCCTGATTCTCACCGGCGCGAAGTTGCGCGCGGCAGCAGTCGTCAGCGGTGGCGACCTGATCGACGCGGTCTGGATCGACGACGAGGATCACGCGCGAGGTGAGGCCGCCGGCATGGCGATTCTCGGCGCGACGAAGGGCTCGCTCGCCGGCTATGCGCTGGACGATCCACGAGTCGCTGACGCATTGACGATGCTCTGGCGTCTCCCGATTGCGGTCAGCGGGATCGACATGTCGTGGCTCGACCCGGCCTCGATGCTCGCGGCGTTCCGCGCCGACGGCCTTGATCGCGTCCTCGTCATCGACGCACCGGTGCGAGGCATCGCGCTCTTCAGTCGCGGCGGCCTCGTGGCTGTGTACTCCGAGACGCAGCGATCCGCGGTCGCGTCTCCCGAGCGCCTCCGCTCGCTGCTCTCGCAGGCACGCGGCCGCCTGACGGTCATGGAGCGCAAGCCGCGTCAGGCCGGCGCTGCCGCCGCGCAGGCAGGCCCGAGCGCGACCGACTTCTTCGGGGTCGTCGCCCCCGAGGCGCCGGCGGATGTCGAGCCGGAGGCCGGTGCGACCCCCGAAGTGGGTGCCGACGGTCATGTCGAGGAAGGCTTCGCCTCCCCGGGCGAACCCGCGGGAGTCGCCGGCGCGGAGGCGGCCACGGAGACCGAGGGTGAAACCGGCGTCGCCGAGGAGGATGAGCCCGCCACGGCGGCGGCGGCGGAGTCCGCAACAGCCGAGACGGTCGCCGCAGCAGCGCCCGAGGCACAGACCGAGGCCGGCTCGGCCGGTGATGAGCCGGTGGACGGCGATGCCGTCGCCGGCGAGCAGGGACAGCCACCAGCCGCCGAAGGCGAGGCGGACACCACGGCGGGCTACGAGTTCGAACCGGCAACCGCGCCTGCAGCGGACGAGCGGGATGAGGCCGCGGAGATTCCTCCCCCGCCGCCCGATGCCGAGCTCACAGCCCCGGCAACGGATACCGGCATCGCGGCGTCGACGGAG